>JAEEGG010013815.1_pt1 | contig 17204 bp, 19 predicted proteins | sample 9134161 | NCBI WGS metagenome assembly JAEEGG01 (sample SAMN16246543, study PRJNA631951) | gut metagenome | biome: gut microbiome; feature: rumen; material: CR-attached | host: Bos | place: Iran: Karaj | collected 2018-10 | reverse complement strand
CGACTTTGATCTTCATTCTTTGTCCCCTTGAATTTTTGTCATATTCTATCACAGTTCAATTGCAATAAAAAAGCCCTGCCGGTCGGCAGGGCCTGTGGTCTGTTTTGTTATCAGGATCCGGTACTGTACTTTAGAACTGAAGTGTATCCGGGAGCCAAAGGATCTGTATCGACTCCTTCTCCTGCCTCTGCTTGCTTAATATTTGCAGTGGAGTGCGGAAGCCAGAAACTGCCTTCATACTTATACATCAACGGTTTATTCGGATCATAGTAATTATCATAAACGAGAACTACATAATATACCATCGAACCGGATGTCTTGAAGAGCATCTTTATCTGCCACTTGTCAACAGAAGGACCGGATCCGTTAACCTTTGTCTTCATCTGATTTGGAATGAAGACAGGCTCACCGTTACACAGAAGAACTGAACTGTGGGAAACTCCATCTGCATTGTACGAGCCTATCGTCCAAGTAGCGGACTCCTTTTTGCTGACTTGAGCAATTACAGAGTTCTCAATACCATAACCATATAGCATCGCGTAATCAGAAGCATCATTCAGATTGTATGTCATTGTAAATGATTCGCTTATGCTTATCATAAGAGCGGTAGTCAATCCGAATATTATCGCAATGATGGCAAGTGACAGCATCATCTCGACAAGCGTAAATCCGCGTCTGTTCTTATTTATGCGTCTCATTTTTATCCTCCGCTATTAGATAAATACCTGATATTAACCTTCGTCTGACTCTTCTTCCAACGGACCCATTGAGAAAGTCGTGCTGACAGCTACAAATGTGGTAAGATCACCCTCGTCAGGCAGATAACCCCATACATACTTGCCTTTGTTCGTACCTGCATTATAAAGATAGATGTTAACATGACCAAGATATGCCTGATTAAGAAGGTCAGATGAGGATTCCTGAGCCGGATCATAGTTCCATGTAGGATAGTAGAAGAAAGTACGTCTGTTAGCTGCAACAGAATCATTCTCGATAACTCCGCCTACATCAATGCCTGTCGGAACAGCTGTGTATGCAAACTCAGTAGCATTAAGAGGGTTGAGGAGATTAACACCATAAGCGTTCTGAGTAACACCTTCAACCGCGTTGAACGTGATCTTAACTTTGCTGGTTGAAGTTGCAGAAACTGCACCTGCAGGTGTATATGAATCTTTGCCCATGGCAACAGCACCGGCATAATAATAGTTATTCTTCAAAAGAGTCTTGTTGCCCTCATCGTCAACCTCATACGGTGTATTCTTAGAATGAAGGTCTGACAGACTTGTCATGCAATAACCATAATTAGAGGCTGCTGATTTAGAATAAACTGATGTATGGTAGGAATAACCCATAGTAGCAGCAAAGCCGTTAAGAAGCATCGTGGAGATAATTACCATTATCGCAACAGAAAGCAATGTCTCTAAGAGTGTAAAACCCTGCTGTCCCTTTGTCTTAAACTGTCTCTTCATATACCAATCGCTCCTATATTAGAATCCGTAGCCCTTAAGCTTATTCTCTTTATTCGCAATAGTATTGGAAAGTGCTTCGACTGACTGATCAACCTGATCAGCTGCAGCTTCGCTGGTCTCCAGATACTGAGCTATGCCTATGGCGAAAGAACTAGCCAAAATAAGGATAATTGCTACAACCAGAACAATCTCTGTAAGAGTGAAACCTCTTCTGCTTTTAGATATCTGCTTCATAATAATCTCCCATAGAGGTAGTATGCCTTAACTTCTTAAGTCTAATTATACTTGGTTTTTGGCACTTTTCAAGATTAAATTAACAATTTGTTAAAAAAATATTAAGTCATTGGACACAAATTAAAAAAGGCGGGGGTAGAACTCCCCCGCCAGTTTTTTTAGTTGTCGTCTAAGATTAGATGGAAACCTTACCCTTGATAACGCTAACAACTGCATTTGTGGAGTTGTTGTGTGATGTGATCGAGGATGCTGCTGCGTTAGCTGCATTGAGGTATGTACCGATACCAAGGAGCAGAACTGCTGCAAGGATAACGATGATAGCGATAACGAGAACCATCTCTACGAGTGTGAAACCCTTCTTTGACTTCTGAATCTTCTTCATTTCAATTTCCTCCTACAGGATAAATTTGAGTTTGTACTTGAAGTATAACACCTATTTTGCAAAATGCAATACTTTTTTCAAATTTTTTCAAAATTCCGCCACAATTTGTTGTTTGTGGTCAAAATCACTCTCCTACTGCTTCCAGTTCATTGTCTTCCGACTGTTCTTCTTCGCCCTGAGTGCCTGCGGAGGCTCCGGAAGCGGATGCAGAACCAGGTACAATACCGGTTATTGCAGAGAGACCCTCTTCACCGTTGGCCTTGAGAGTAAATGCTGCATTTGCCCAATATGCTGCGAACGGTCTGTCGATGAATGCTGTGCACTGAGGATCAGGATTCTCAATACCGAACCAGAGGCTGTTAGGATCAGTTACGATGTAAGGGAATCCGATGAAGCCGCCTTCTGTATTGACGTTCTTATCACCCTGCCAGAATGTGTAAGCATCAGTGCTGTCATCAGTAGATACGCGGTTAGCAAGGCTTGTACCGTAGAAATCAATGCTTGCGTTCAGATCGAGGAAACCTGCATTCTGAGCAACATTTACTTCGTTGATCTTAATGCAGTCAGGATTCTCTTCTGCGATCTTCTTAAGAGCAGAGATAAACTCATCATAACCTACCATGGGACCGGCAAAGCTCTCATCCTGGAGAACATAGAGTGCAGAGATTACAGCTCCTGCATCTTCACCTGTCTGATCAGGGTTAAGGTTGTACTGAGGTGTGATGTATCCATCAGTTGTTGAATACTTGATCGTTACTCTAAGGCACTGGAGGCTGTCAGGTGCTGCTGAACCGTCGGGATAGCTTACGGGAGCACAAGCGACGTCCTCGCAAGTGATAGCAGACAGATAAGGCATGCCGCTATCCTCAAGAGTCTTCATCACGTACTGCTCAATGCACTCTGAATCAAGCTTGTCGATGAAAGAGAGTTCCTTCTCTTCGATAAGTTTATCAAGAGCCTTGATCTCGTCTGCAGTAGCATCAATGTCCAGCTTAAGCTGATCAAGGTAGGCCTTCCTGGCATTGAGCTGATCAAGCTGTGTCTTGTACTCATTGTACTGATTGTTGAGGTTCCTGATACCAAGGAAGTAACCACCAACAATGATCAATAACAGAAGGATTACATAAATGAATGCCTTCTCACGTGTAGATAAATTACCCATTATATATATTCCTCCTAATTACTGAGCTTCTGCCGGGGCTTCTTCTGCACCAGCTGTTTCAACCGGAGTATAGTACAGAGCAATGTCAACATTATCGTTAGCAACACCGGAGATTGCTCCTGCCGCAATAATGTTGTTAAGGCTCTCTTCGTCAATACCAACACCGTTGACTGTAACAGATGAGAGTGTGTAAGATACACCGCCAGCCTCATATGTGCCGATATCATCATAAGTATATGTAGTGCCTACAGAATACTTATCTACCTGGATTCCGCCGATGCTGGATACAGTATCAGTTGAAGCGAATCTCTCAATGGAGACAAATACATCACTTACAAGTGTTCCGCCGATCTGGAATGAATAGTAATTGTTGATTCCGTTTACAAGGTTGTCTCCCGGGAAGAAATCTTCCGGTCCGCCGATCTCCGTAGCAGAGACTCTTGCAATAGTGATAACCGGCTTGGACTTAAATACATCAGACTCATTGAGCATATTGACCATATCAACAGGGCTATAGTATGAGAATGAGTATCCTTCCATTATGAGTGTTGTACCGGTGATGTCGTACTGAACGAGATATGAATCACTGGGGATATCCTTCTCGATAACATCAGGAAGCTCCATGGGAACTGCCGGTGTCTCATCGACATTCTTTCTCATCTGGCTGAGAGCATAGAAATAATTATTCTTTACCTTTAATGTCTCGGCCAAAGCGGAAGCCTGTGTCTCGAGGTTTGCATACTCAGGGCTCGCAAGCTGAGCTTCAAGATCTGCGATCTGACCTCTGATCACTGCATTCCTTACAAGACCGATTACGATAAAGATAAGGATAACGCCCACAACTGCAGCACCGAAAAGAATTGCGTAAGTAAGAAGTCGTGCTGCCTTAGCTGCAGAAGCCGTGAACTCCGCGAAGAAGTTCATATCCTTCTTAACTATGATTTTCTTGTTAGCATTATTAGCCATTTATATACTCCCTCCTTAGTCTTCGCGGATCAGTGCACCGCAGCAGTTAACAAACTGCGGAAGCTCGAAATCCCTGGGTCCGGTGACTGAACTGAGTGACTTGAGGATCTCAACCTGTGTTCCAAGCTGTCTTGAAAGTTCCTTATCGATCTTCTTATATCCGGCACCTGAACCATAGAGGAAGCATGTGCTGATGGAATCGATGCGATACTTAGAGATTGAGAACTGAGCAGTACGCGATACTGCATCAACGAGGCTCTTGAAGTATGCGTTAACAGCACTCTGGAGAGCCGGAGTCTCAGCAACTGTCTCGTTCCAAACATCGATGTCTTCAACAGGAACACTTACATCAGCATCAGCTGTTGTGATGTTGAGACGTCTTGCAAGTGAAGACTGCTGCTGGTTGCCCTGAACCTTCTTGATGGAGTCAGCAACCTGTCTGATGTTGGAGTGACCGAACTGAAGTCTTCTGGACAGAACAGGGAAACCGTGGTCTAAGACCGTAACGGTTGTTGTTCTGCTGGACAGCTCGATGAGAAGCAGTGTTGACTGAACAATGCTTACGTTGCCGTTGATGATACCGGATGCGAAGAGCTTCCTTACTGCATTCGGGTTAACATCGAGAGATACGGGAGTAAGATCCATGTTCTTAAGGAACTCTCTGTACTCCTTGATAACATCTGTAGGAACGGCGGTAGCTCTAACCTTGAGCTTATCTGCATTGGTCTCCTCGTCAATGGCTGTACCATAAACGATGTAGTCAATGGAGAGCTCTCTGTTGGCACCCTGACCGATAACCTCGTACTTGACCATATCCTTGAGCTGATCCTTCTTTACGATAGGGAGCTCCAGGTCTCTGGTGTGAACGAATGCGCCCTCTGTTGTGAGGATGCATGACTTATTCCTGATGTCGAGTCTTGCGATAGCATGCTTAACAGCCATGACGATACCGAAAGAATCTGCGATCGCACCATCGTTGATGGAGTCAGTCTCGAGAGGAATGATACCTACTTTATCAATTGCTATCGAACGGTTCTTGGAATTGTATCTTCCGACAGCAACCTTGAGATCGGAACTTGAGCAATCAATAACAAGTTCACTTTCATTTTTACCAAATAAATCCATTAAAGATCTCCTTTCATTACCTGTTTACAGGATCCACTGTGCCATCGTGAGGATAGGCATACCTATACCGCCGACAACAAGACCAACGATGATAGCCATGATGATGATCATACAAGGCTCCAGCGCTGCGGTCATCTTCTGTGTTGCTGCATCTGCCTCATCTTCAAAATAATCAGCTGCTTTCTCGAGGATGGCATCAAGAGTACCTGACTCTTCACCGATCGAGACCATAGCATAGATCATAGGCGGGAATTCAGTAATTCCTCTTATAGACTTAGACAGAGACGAACCTTTACGGATCTCAGTACGGGCTTCAGCGAGCTTCTTCTCAAGGATAACGTTATCCAGAGACTTCTCTGTGATCTCAACTGCCTGCAGAACCGAGATACCGCTTCGCAGAAGTGTCGATACAGTTCTTGTGAATCTTGCCGATGCGTTCATCTTTGTAGCCTTACCGACTACAGGGATCGTCAGCATGAGCTTTGACCACTGCTCTGCACCCTTCTCAGAGGCTCTCCAAGCCTTGAAACCGAATACGATCGCAAGGACTGCGAGTATGTAGATATACCAGAAGCTGGTAATGGAATTCGAGATGGCGATAAGAGCCTTGGTAAGACCCGGAAGCTCACCGCCCAATCCGACGATCGTCTCCTCGATACTAGGTACCAGGAAGGTCAAGAGACCGATACTGATAACTGCCGTAAGACCTGCAAGGATCTTAGGATAGACCATCGCGGATGAGATCTTGTTCTTAAGTTTGGAATCCTTCTGGAAGTGCTCTGCGAGTCTTTCCATAACTTCGTCGAGACGACCGGATTCCTCACCTGCAGAGATCATACTGATGAAGATGTTCGGAACGACACCTTTCTGTTCTCTGAATGCTTCTGACAAAGAACGACCGCTCTGAACTGCTTCGTATATTTCACCGATACATTTCTTTGCCTTCTTGGACTCAACCTGCTGATAGAGCATGTCGAGTGCCCTTACTACCGTGATACCTGCAGAAAGCAATGAAGCCAGCTGTCTTGTGATCAGAACGAGGTCCTTGGTGCTGAGCTTGGGGCTTCCGATCTCCATACCGGCAAGTCCCGGACCTTTATCAAGAGTCAATGAAGATACGTACTTGCCATCAGCCTTAAGCTTTTTTGTAGCTTCGCCGATAGATACAGCTTCAATAACGCCTTCGGTAGTTTTACCTGTGGCATCGACTACTTGATATCTGAAATTAGCCATATTGTTTTCCTCCTCCTTAAAAATTTAAACAATAATCAATTTGCCAATATCAAGCAAATTCGAGGTCTCCGAAGAGCGGGCTCTGTGACTGGCCTGCATTGTTCAGGAATCTCTTGAAATCCTCAGGCACACGGCATCTCTGGATACCTGTGTCTCTGGAGATTATCTTTCTCTTAACAAGCTCTGCGAGGTAGAAATCGAGAGGGCACATGCCTGCCTGCAGTGATGTGGCGATGGCACTGTCGATCTGATATGTCTTACCTTCACGGATGTTGTTTCTGATAGCGTCGTTACAGATCATGATCTCGAAAGCAGCGCAACGGCCGCCGCCGATCCTCTGTACGAGCGTCTGGCAGATAACTGCAACAAGAACGGTCGACAGCTGGACTCTGATCTGATCCTGCTGATAAGGCGGGAACGCGTCGATGATACGGTTGACTGTATCAGCTGCGGAAGATGTATGGAGTGTGGAAAGAACGAGGTGTCCTGTCTCGGCTGCGGTAACCGCGGTACTGATAGTATCGAGGTCACGCATCTCTCCGACGAGGATGATATCCGGGTCTTCACGGAGAGCAGCTCTGAGTGCGTTGGCGAATGAGAGTGTATCCTCGTGGATCTCTCTCTGGTTGATCATTGCTTCGCCGTGCATGTGGAGGTACTCGATAGGTTCCTCAAGTGTCAGGATGTGGCACTTCTTGTTGTTATTAACGTGGCCGATCATTGCTGCAAGTGTTGTAGACTTACCGGAACCCGTAGGACCCGTGACAAGGATAAGGCCTCTCGGAAGCATAACGAATTCTTTGAAGATGTTAGGAAGTCCGAGCTGTTCGCATGTAGGAATCTCATTTGTAATGGTTCTTGCAGCGAGAGCATATGTACCTCTCTGCTTAAATACATTACATCTGAAACGGCTGTAGTCCTCAACGACATATGAGAAGTCGATCTCACCACGCTCGTTGAGATACTGCTGTCTTGACTTATCGATCATGGACTTGCAGAGATACTCGGTATCTGCAGCAGTCAGCGGTGTCCTGCCCAGCGGCATCAGCATGCCGTCGACACGGATCATCGGAGGGAGTCCGACAGTAATATGGGTATCGGATGCACCCATCTTGACTGATTCAGACAAGATCGATTCGATTGATAAACTAAACTCTTCCACGCTATATAACCTCCTTAGTCAATCGTGTAAGCTACTCTGTTAAGCTCTTCCGCTGTGGTGATTCCCTCGAGAACGAGATCTCTCGCGGAATCCTGCAGCATCTGAGTACCTTCCGTGACAGCGAGCTGACGCATCTCTTCTTCGCTTGCACGCTTCTCGATAAGGCTCTTCATCTTCTTTGTCATGATTACGATCTCATGGATCGCGATACGTCCCTTGTAACCCTTCTCGGCACACTCTGAGCAGCCTTTGCCGCGATAGATCTTCTGGCCGGGTTCAAGACGGAGCATCTCGATATCATACTCATCAGGATCATATGATTCTCTGCAGTTGGTGCAGATACGGCGAACGAGACGCTGGGAGACAACGCCTACGAGTGCCGAGTTGACCATGTAAGGCTCAAGACCCATATCGATGAGACGGTTGATCGAAGATACGGCGTCGTTCGTATGGATGGTGCTGAATACCAAGTGGCCGGTGATGGCAGCTCTCATTGCGATCTCTGCAGTCTCACCGTCACGGATCTCACCGACGAGGATGATATCAGGGTCCTGACGGAGGATGGAACGAAGACCGCTCGCGAAGGTCATTCCCGCCTTGGCATTAACCTGTACCTGGTTAAGTCCGGGGATACGGATCTCGACAGGGTCTTCTACCGTGATTATGTTTGTCTCGGGAGAGTTCTTCTCTGAAAGGAGTGTATAGAGGGTCGTTGTCTTACCTGAACCTGTAGGTCCTGAGATAAGGCAGATACCCTGAGGTACCTTGATCATCCTGTCGATCATCTCATTGTTGTGATCGCTGATGCCGAGGTAGCTTCTGTTGAGGTTTGCGTCGTTCTTTGCAAGGATACGGATAACGGTCTTCTCACCGGTAACCGTAGGGAGAATGGATACACGCATGTCGACGTCTTCGCCGTTGATCTCTGTTGTGATACGGCCGTCCTGAGGGATACGCTTCTCGGCGATGTTCATTCCGCCCAGGATCTTGATACGTGTGATGATGGCGTCTCTTGCAGACAGAGGGTTGCTCATGATCTCCTGCATGACACCGTCGATACGGATACGGACTCTTACGCGGTCTTCGAGAGGCTCGATATGGATATCTGATGAACCTGCTCTGATAGCGTAGTCGATCATCGAGTTAACGAGCTTAACAACAGGCGCGCTGTTGACGGCTTCCGTGATATCGGAGTTCTCATCGATCTCCTCGCCTGCGAGGTCCTGACCGAGCTCTTCGGCTGCCTTGGCAGCACTCTCTTTACCGTAATTAACCTTTACGGAGTCCAAAATCGAAGAATGAGTCGCAAGCATCATGGTTATCTGGTAACCGGTCTGGAACTGCAACTCATCCTCAATCGTAATATTCATAGGGTCATCGATCGCAACAACAAGTTTGTCATCATCGAAGCCTATCGGCAGAACGACGTTCTCCTCGCAGAACTTCTGCGTGAGGAGCGCGGTGGCCTTAGGGTCAACTTCGATGCTGGACAGATCGATGATCGGATAATCATACTGGCTTGATACCGCACGGAGGATATCGAACTCGGTCATGAGACCGCTCTCTACGATAACTTCTCCGAGACGTTTGCCGGTCTCTTTTTGTGTGGAAAGCGCTTCAGCAAGTTCAGAAGCGTTCAGAAAGCCGCTTTCAACGAGAATATCACCTAATCTCTTCATGAATCCCTCCCAAGATTAATGAATGAATTGCGTGCGCATTCTTCATGAAAACAGGCACAATAAACCCAAACGTACGCATAACAAACTATACAACAGGGAAAGGTAAAAAACAAGTTTTCATAACATTTTAAGTGAAAATATTTTTGACATTTTCATTACGGATGTAATCTAATTGTTTTTTTGATAAACTTATTAATTAGATTACAAAAGCAACTTGGAGGTATGTATGTCCGGACATTCAAAATGGAATAACATCAAGAGGAAGAAGGAGGCTTCGGACGCAGCTAAGGGCGCGATATTCACAAAGATCGCGAAGGAGATCGCCATCGCTGTCAAGGCAGGCGGACCCGATCCCGACGGAAACTCTAGACTCAAGGTCGTTATCGCAAAGGCAAAGTCAGCCAACATGCCCAACGACAATATCAACCGCGCCATCAAGAAGGCTGCCGAGGCAGGCGAAGGCGACGATTACGAAGAGATCACATACGAAGGTTACGGTCCCGCAGGCATTGCCGTCATGGTAAGAGCCCTCACCAACAACCGTAACAGGACTGCAGCAGACGTAAGACACATTTTCGATAAGAACGGCGGCAACCTGGGCGTATCCGGAAGCGTAGGCTTCCTGTTCGAGGAGAAGGGCACCATCATCGTGTCCCGTGAAGACTACCCCGATGAAGACCAGGTAATGTCGGACGCACTCGAGGCAGGCGCTGCGGATTTCGTAAGCGACGAGGACGGATATGAGATCACGACGGACCCTTCCGACTACTATGCCGTATGCGAGGCTATGCAGGACAAGGGTTATGTTTTCGCAGACTCCAGCCTCGGCCCGGTAGCGCTCACCACCAACGACGTCACCGACCCCGAAGCAGTCGCGCAGCTCGAGAAGATGCTCGACATGATGGAAGAGAACGAAGACATCCAGGAAGTATTCCACAACTGGAACAACTGATAAGAGGTAATTGGTTTGTCGCATTCGGATGAGGCGCCTTCAAACAAGACCGTCACAGGCGGTGCGCCGGCCCGCACGAACAGAGCTTTTTTCTCGGAGTTCAGAGAATCTCTGAAGCGGACGGGCACGGCTAATCAGGCTGCCGCGGAGACCGAGCGCAACATCGAGCGCATCCTTGACAGTGAGCAGGCGACGCGCGAACAGTTATCACATATTGCGGTCATTGCTTTCGTCGGACCTTCGGGTACCGGCAAGAGCACGCGTGCCATAAGGGTCGCCCGCGAGAACAACATCAACTACATCATCGACGACGGTCTTCTCATCAACGGAAGCCGAATCGTCACGGGAACCTCTGCCAAGAAAGCCCCCACGAAAATGGAATCGGTCAGGCAGGCGATCTTCATCGACGAGACGAGATCGTCCGTCATGCGCCGCGCCCTGGTCGAGTGCATGCCGAAGGCCCTGATGATCCTCGGCACTTCCGACTCGATGCTCAGCAAGATATGCACGAACCTCTGGCTGAACCAGCCCTCGATGCTCATCAGGATCGAGGACGTCTCCACCGAGGAGGAGCGCCGCATCGCAAGGAGCACCAGACTTACGGAGGGAATGCACACCATCCCCGTTCCGAGCATGGAGGTCAAGCACGAGTTCTCGGGGTATTTCTCGGACCCGCTGTCCAAGCTCCGTCAGCGTTTTGACCGCGAGAGGGGCGTCGCTCCGATGGCGCAGGACTCGGACAGAACGGTTGTGCGTCCCACCTTCTCTTCCCTCGGTTCATATTCGATCTCGGACGAGGCTCTCCTGGACCTCATCAAGATAGTCCTTAAGGATGTGCCCGGATTTGCCGAGGTAACGGACTTCAAGACGGAGAAGCAGACCTACGGAATAATGATCAGCCTGGATATCGCCCTGTTCTACGGCTACGATGCCCAGGAAGTACTGATGGCCGTCCAGCAGAAGGTCGGCATGGCGGTCGAGGAATACACCTCGATCACGACGAACGGCGTAAACGTCAGGGCGGGCAGGCTCATCCACCAGGACCGCTCATCTATGGAGGAATAATATGGAAAAGATCTACATGATACCCGTCAACGACGCATATTCATCGGCTGACGGCTGCCCGCTGTGCCGTTTAAGGGACAAGGCGGAGCAGAACTATCTCGAATACTATCTCGGCCCCTCCCTCATGGAGCCCGATACCAGGATAATCACGAACAAGACCGGCTTCTGTCCCGATCACATGGGCAAGCTGAACCGTTCCGTCACCAACAGGCTGGGCCTCGGGCTCATGATGCACACGCACCTGAAGGACTTCAACGACGACATCACGTCTGACCTCTGCAGCGCCGCGCCCCAGAAGGCCGGCCTCATCAAGGGAAGGACCACCGACTACAAGGCAAAGCTCAACTCCATCGCGGACAGGATCGACAAGAGGGTGGCGATGTGCCCCATCTGCGACAACATGAACGACGCGATGACGCACTATATCGAGGTCATCTGCTGGATGTATTCTCACGATCCCGCCTTCAAGGACAAGTTCGCTGCTGTCCCCTACCATTGCCTGCCGCATCTGTCGATGCTCCTGAGGCAGTCGGCCAAGCTGGGCCAGAACGACGCCGCTGCTTTTGTCAGTGCGCTGGCGGAGAAGAACAAGGATGCTTTCGAAGGTCTCATAGGCGATGTGGAGTGGTTCACGCTCAAGTTCGACTACAGGAACCAGGACAAGCCCTGGGGCAACTCGAAGAACTCCATCCAGAGATCGATGAGGTTCTTATCTTCAGACGGGAGGGATTTTGATGAACAATCAGGAAAAAAGCAAGCTTGATATCGTCAGCGGCGATTCCGTCGTGATAGAGCAGTCCCCCGTGATCGAAGTCGAGCCGGAGAAACTCGAGATATTCCAGAACTCAGGCCTTACCGTCCTCATCAAGCACGACTACTACGCGGCTGATTCCGCACACGGAAGAGAACTGCTCAGAGCTTTCCTTAAGGCGCTGAATTCAAAGAAGGACATCATCGACAGGATCTTCGTCGTTGATTCCGGCGTGAAGCTCCTTACTGCCGGCAACAGTTTATATAATGAATTTATAACTCTTATTAAGGAGATCCCCGTGGTAACGGCCTGCGCCGAGAGTATCGAAGAATACGGGGCAGACGATGCGGGGCTTCCCGCCAACTGCGAAGTGATCGGCATCTCCGACATAGCAAAGGCCCTTATCGATACGCAGGGCCTCATCACGCTGGAATAAGATCAGTCGCCCTTTCTTCGGCCGTGCCTGCGGTCATGGGTCTTATAATAGGCGCCCTTATCCTCATACATGAGAGCATCGATGTTATTGACGAGTCCTGTGAGATCATCCCTGGCAGGATCGAATATCCTGCCTCCGATCGCGGTCGAGAGCTGATAGGGCTTGCCTGAAGTCTCGTTATAAGCTGCAACCTTGGCCTGGATGCGCTCCTTGTATTCCTCAAGGTCGACATCCTTGAACTTCGGCATGATGACGATGAACTCATCTCCTGCGAACCTTATGACCATACCCTCCGACCTTATCGCATCGACAAGGATGTTCGCGAAAGCCACGAGCGCATTATCGCCTTCCTCGTGAGAATAGTTATCGTTGATGGCCTTGAACCCGTTCAGGTCCAGCATCATGGCGACGATCCTTACATTGGGCCTCAAATACCTTCTGCGTAAGATCTTGTCCAGCTCGTAGCGGTTATAGACTCCGGTGAGCTTGTCGATATAGATGCACTCGTTCTGCATGGAGATGACTATCGCAGCGAATGCGATGGTGAAGCTGACCGGCAGGAGCGAGATGCCGTACACCTGTGTCTGAACGACATTGCCGATAAGGATCGGCAGCAGGAACTCGATGACCGGAAAGTACCTGAGCGACGGATTCTTGATCTTGCTTATGATGTAGTAGATATATCCGTACAGGATAAGTGCGAAGCCCAATATGACAAAGACGATATAAAGCGGTCCGCGCTGATAGGTGTTGGCGGAATCTATCGAGAATACGACCGGCGTAAAGAAGTTCGCGATAAGCAACACGGCCTCGACAACACAGAGAACCCAGAAGAATATGAAGTGAAGTCCCCTGTCCTTGCGGCCGATATGCTTGATTATCATATTGATGACACCGATGCCGACCAGGAGGTTATACAGATAGAGGTACGTGTTGCCCATCATGAGAATGCTGTATATACCGGCTCCGGGGTTGCCGTCGAACTCGGATACGACAAGGTCTGCTATGCAGTTAAGCACTGATACGATGATCAGAGTAAGCAGGATCCGGCTCTCCTTCTTCCGTCCGGGCAGGTTCCATCCCCTCGTGCCCAGGATAATCACAAGGATCGCGATACCGACCAGGTCGGTAACATATACAGATTGTAGATTAAGCACCGTATCCATATCTCGCCTGTGGATAGATTAATCCGCAGATGCCGCACTCGTCAATAACCATTCTCTTTGCCTTGTTCTTTGTTCGTGTATATAATGCCTATTAGAGTTTTTATTCGTTATCTTATATAGGGAGATTATTTTGGGACTTTTTGAGCTCTTGCTGTTATCAGTCGGTCTGGCCATGGATGCCTTTGCCGTATCCATCTGCAAAGGTCTGGCCGCGAAGAAGATCACCGGCAAAGAGCTTTTCATCTGCGGTGCGTGGTTCGGATTCTTCCAGGGCGCGATGCCGCTCATCGGTTATCTTGTAGGTTCGATCTTCGAGAAGTTCATCACCATGGTGGCACCGTGGGTAGCTTTCGTGCTGCTCTCCATAATCGGTGCCAACATGATCAAGGAAGCACTCTCCCCCGACGAGGAAGCCGCCCCCGGGTTCGATATCAAGACCATGTTCATGATGGCAGTCGCGACCAGCATCGACGCGCTTGCCGTGGGTATAACCTTTGTCGCGGTTCCGGTAGAAGTCATCTCTGCGGGGCGTCTTCCCAATGTCCTTCTGGCCGTCGCCGTGATCGGAGTTATTACCTTCCTGATTTCGACCGCAGGCGTGAAGATAGGAAGTGTTTTCGGGAGCAGGTACAGGTCGGGCTCCGAGATAATGGGCGGTACGATACTCATCTTCATCGGCCTGCGCTCGCTCATCACGCATCTGGACAGTTCGAACACGCTGTCTGATACGGAGACTCTCTTCGGCATGCTCATCCCGCTGGCGGGAACGCTTGCAGGCGCTGCAGTCATCTATGCCGCGCGAGGCGATCTTACCGGCAGGCTCCATGCGGTACTGGTCGGCCTTAGCTCGGGCATCATGTTCTCCATCGCGGTATGGGGCATGATCGAACCCGCCATAACAGGTCTCACGCAGGACGGCCGGGGCGGGATAATCGCCGTGACGATATGCTTTATGGGCGGCGTGCTGGTGCAGATCTTCATGGACCGCCTCATACCGCACACACACGTCTATTCCGATATAACGGAAGGTCCCGAAAGCAGGCTGTCTCCCGCGGTCAAGGTCCTTCTCAAGGAGGTCATCCACCACACCCCGGAAGGCATCGCTCTCGGCGCGATCTATGCGGCGCACTTCATGAAGACCGAGTGGGTATCTTCTACCGTGGCGATCGTACTGGCGGTCGCGATAGCACTTCAGAACATTCCCGAGGCCATCGGAGCTTCGCTGCCCCTAAGGCAGTCCGGCACCAAGACGGGCAAGGCCTTCCTCCTCGGAGTCGCATCCGGGATACCGATCCCGCTGCTCGGCATGATCACAGTGGTAGTCGTCGTACTGTTCCCTGCCATACTGCCTTACACCATGGCAGTCGCGGGCGGCGCGCTGATATATACGACAATAGAAGAGATCCCCCAGATAGCATCGGGAAAGGACAATGACATGGGAGCATTTGCTTTCGTCGCAGGGTTCGCGGCAATAATGCTCATGATATTTCTTAAGATAGCAGGACAGGGCTGAACATGGAGACCATAGCGGCATTTGGTGATTCTGTATTGAAGGGCGTCGTCTATGAGAACGACCATTACAGGGTAACGGACATGCCTTTCTACAAGAGGTGCGAAGAAGTCCTCGGCATCGTAGTCGAGAACAAGGCCAAGTTCGGCAGCACGATCAAGAGAGGCGAGGCCGTCTTTGACAGATATCTGGAGTCGCTGAAGGACGTCTCCGGCAGATACGTCGTACTGGAATTCGGCGGCAACGACTGTGACTTCAACTGGAAAGAGATATCCGAAGATCCTGAAGCCGAACACCTTCCGATGAGCACGGTTCAGGACTTCAGCTCCATGTATTCGTACATGATCGAGAAGATCAAGGAACTCGGCAAGACGCCTGCGCTGCTGTCTTTGCCGCCCATTGATTCTGAGCGCTACTTCAGGCACATATCACGCGATCTGTCCGCCGAGAATATCAGGAAGTGGATGCGTAATGACATCCAGTTCATCACGAACTGGCACGAGAGATACAATATCGAAGTCTTCAAGATCGCCATCGCGCATTCCGTGCCGGTCATCGACATCACTTCGGCGTTCCTCGAGCACAAGAACTATCACGAATACCTGTGCGATGACGGGATCCACCCTAACGAAGAGGGTCACAGGCTGATCGCAGAATCGATCATGAAGCACATATCGGATAAGAAGATCGTTTTCTAAGCGGATTACTTCTTCTTTTTGCTTCTGGATACAAGCCCTACAATGATCAGTATGATCGCGGCTGCTACAAGTCCGTACTTAATAATATCGTATAACATACATACCTCCTGCGGTCTAAGCCGATATTCATGATTCTATCATAGTTATTATAATGTTCAGTTCTGCATTCTCCTGTCATGTTCGGCAATAAGGACGGCATAACTGTATAATCCCACGCCGTCAGGTGCATTGGGATGAAGTCCGTCATCAGAATATTTGCTCAAGCCATCTTCCTCGACGATCGGAAGTATGAACGGGTTAGGATCAATATAGATATAGCCTGACTCGTCACACCATTCTTCAAGTGTCTCACAATACAGATCGGCTCTGTTCTCCACCCTTTCAAACTCATAAAAGAATGGCCATGGAGCAACAAAATACAACTTGGCATCAGGAGAGATCCTAAGGACTAAGCCGGATAACTGCTCAAGATCCTCCCGGTATTCCTCAGCATCGGCAGGATCCACGCTGTCGCTGTCGAAATGAATTACATCATTGACACCTATTGCGACGACATAGATATCAGCGCTAGGGATCTTATCCCCATTGGCGATCAGATCGCTTGTTTTCCAACCGCTGAATGACAGTGCAAGTATCTCTCCGCGAATATAAGGAACCAACGGCTCATACCAGGGTATGCCTTCATTATTGAACCCGTAAGTTATACTGTCACCAATAAAGCAGATCGATCTTCCGCTCTGCATATCCTCGAACAATTCGCTGTCCTTCAATTCATCATTCATGCCGCCATATACAGGGTAGTTGAGCAGATCATGCAGTGGTCTCTGATAAATGTGATATCCCACGCAGGCAATAAGGACAACCACGGCAAGACCAAGAACAACAGCCAGCACAGCTGTTGTTTTCCGCGTTCTGCTCTTTTGTCCTCTGTCTGCATTCATCACTTGTATCATAACAAACCGGCAGTATGTTTCTATTGGTTCTTTTGGAAGCAAATACAAAGCCGGAGAATTGCTTCTCCGGCTTAATACACTTATTCACTTATCCCGCAAAGGGATCTGCAGTAAGTATTGATTACTTCTTGTGCGCGATTGCAGCCTGTGCAGCAGCGAGTCTTGCGATCGGTACACGGAAAGGTGAGCAGGATACGTAATCAAGACCGATCTCATCGCAGAACTCTACGGATGTCGGGTCACCGCCGTGCTCGCCGCAGA
>JAEEGG010013814.1_pt1 | contig 17205 bp, 17 predicted proteins | sample 9134161 | NCBI WGS metagenome assembly JAEEGG01 (sample SAMN16246543, study PRJNA631951) | gut metagenome | biome: gut microbiome; feature: rumen; material: CR-attached | host: Bos | place: Iran: Karaj | collected 2018-10 | reverse complement strand
GTGGAGTCATTTTTTGGAACTCGTTACCATAGAAGATAATAACAAGCGATTGTTCTATCAACAGATGGGCATTGCTGAGCATTGGAGTGTCAGGCAGTTACGAGATAAACAGGATGAGATGGCATATTGGAGCGTCAGAAACGTTTCACAATTGATGGCACAGACTATTATCTTGATTTGCTTTTCTATCATCGAAAGCTGAAGTGCCTGATTGCAATTGACCTTAAACTTGGAAAATTCAAACCTCAATATAAGGGGCAGATGGAATTATATCTCAAATACCTGCAGAAATATGATATGCAACCAGATGAGAATCCACCTATCGGTCTTCTGCTATGCAGCGAAGGTAATACAGAACATATTGAACTTATGATGCTGAACGAGGATCACATCAAAGTGGCTCAATACCTTACCTGCTTACCAGATAAACAATGGTTTATTGACAAACTCAATCGTTCAATACTCATTGCTAAGGAATATAATGACAATCGCTAAGGAATATCTCTTGGGGACTAATCATCTGCTCGCATCTTAACAAGCATATATACAATTTTTCCAAAAAAGGCTGACACGCTGACACAACACCGATAAATAAAGGGCGTGCAGCGTTTCAAAGGGTGACACAGGGTGACACAAGGGTGACACATTGGCAGTCGATGATTTTAGCGGTGGCTCCAGACGACGGAGGTAGTACTAAAGTCGCTCTGTAACAGAAGGTTACAGAACGATAACAGTAGGTTATTCGCTGAATTTTCGTGAAAATTCAGAGGTTTAAAGGCACCTCTTTGGTGGTTACCCTAAGGTAAAGCCTTAAATTTTCGTGAAAATTCAGCGCATTGTGGCACACTTTTTGCTGGTAAGGCTATTGTAAGAATGAACTTTAGTACTATGGGAATGAATAACAAGCTTAGGATGCGCTATCTCTATCGCGGACAGTGGCGTGAGAAGTATGTAACGCTCGAGAGCATCTATAAATGGATGCACGAGGGCAGGTATCAGAACAGGGTTGAGGCCACTCGGGGTCTGAGGGCTATCAACATGACGGGCGGTGTGGTCACTGGCAATCTGGCAGCTGACGAGTTGCCCAAGATATGGCCTGCACAGGGCGAAAAAGGGCAGTACACAGGACTGGTGCTGCTGGAGTTTCGCGTCGATGAGGGTTTCGAGGTGTTGGAACGGTTGCGTCAGCGGGTAAACCTCTGGCCGCAGACCCTGCTGTCGTTCCAGAGTGCCAACGGGCGTTCGCTGCTGGTGCTGATTCCGTATCGGCTGACGGGAGGGGAGGTGCCTGCGACGGAAGTGCAGGCCGCACTGTTCCACGCGTATGCCTACAAACGGGCGGCGGACTTTGCCTACGGCTCGACGGGCAGACAGGTAGTGGAGGTGAAGCACGACGGCAGCGAATGGTTCCATGTGTCGTTCGACTGCGACGCCTACTATCAGCCCAACGCCCAGCCTATCGAGATGGACCAGCCTACGGAACCCCTGACGGAGACGTCGGCCAAGATGGTGAGCCAGCCTGCGGAAGTAACGCTCGATACGGAGATGCTGCCTGGCTATACGCGTCGCGAGATGGACACCACAAAGTTCAACTTCATCTGCCGCGAGTTGGCCTACGCCGAGGAGATGGAGAAGGAGGAGTTCGCCATGCGTCTGGCCAACGAGTGCCGCAAGGCCGGTATCGACAAGGAGTTGGCCATCAAGCTGACCATTGCGATGGGTGAGTATTTCAAGAAGGACATCATGGTGCGCACGACGTTCAACAACGCCTACGAGAACCACCCGTTGGGAATGGCCAACCCGATAGAAAAGAGCCTGATGCACCAGCAGCTGCTGGAAGAATTCCTGCGTCGCCGCTATATGTTCCGCAGGAATACGGTGACGGGCGACCTGGAGTTTCAAGAAAAGTACCGCTACGTACTCTGGTGGCAGCCATTGACGGAGGAGGCACAGAACGACATCAACAATGCCGCCATTCAGGAGGGTATCAAGGTGTGGCCCAAGGACTTGGAGCGCATCCTCGTTTCGAGGTTTACAAGCCAGTACGACCCCGTGCGCGAATGGCTCGACGCCCTACCCCGCTGGGACGGGCGCGACCGTCTGGGTGAACTGGCAGACCGTGTGAAGACGCAGACGCCAGGCTGGCGCGACAATTTCAAGATATGGATGCGCTCGATGGTGAGCCAGTGGCGTGCAGGACGGGATGCGTTGTATGGTGCACAGATGGTGCTGATGCTCGTGGGTGGACAGGGTACACGCAAGTCTACCTTTATGAGGATGTTGCTGCCCAAGGAGCTGATGCCGTTCTACATCGACCGTATCGACTTTGCCAACAAGAAGGAGGCGCTCAGGGCCTTGAGCCGTTTCCTGCTCATCAACATCGACGAGTACGACCAGATCAGCAAGGCACAGACGGCCTTCCTCAAGCACCTCATCCAGCGGACAGATGTCAAGGAACGCAAGCTCTATTCGACGACCTTCGAACAAAGTCAGCGCTACGCTGCCTTCTGTGCAACCACCAACTCGCTCGTTCCTTTGAAGGATGAGAGCGGCAGCCGTCGCTATATGGTGGTCGAGGTAAACGACGTCATTGACACTGATACTCAGGGAGATAGGAAGATAGACTACCGTCAGCTCTACGCGCAGATAGTCTATGAGATAGAGAGTGGCGAGGAATATGCCTTCACTGGTGAGCGCGAACAGCAGATTGTCAGCCAGAACGCCGACTATTACGAGACGCCCAACGTGGTGAGCCTCTTCGAAGACCACTTCCGCAAGCCTGAGACTGGCGACGCGGTGCTACTGATGAGTCCGACGGAGATAGTCACAGCCCTGAAACTGAATCCAGAGAACCATTCGAACGTCACCCTGCTGGGTCTGTATCTGCGCAGAAAGGGCTTTGAACACGGTGATGGACGCCAGCGGAGGCTTTATAAGATTGCTGTAAACAGCCAATAAAAAATGTGTCACCCTTGTGTCAGCGTGTGTCACCCTTTAAAACGCTGCACGCCCTTTATTTATCGGGATTGTGTCAGCGTGTCACCCTTTAATTCAAAATTTACAGTATATGAAATACAAAATCGTAAAAGAAAACAAGCCGACGCTCACGTCGTACGGCAAGTATAAGGCCAAGACCGTCCACAATTACGAGGTGGATAGTAACGAAATTGTCAAAGAAGTCGCCAAGCGCATGGGCACCTCAGAGGGCAACATCTTCGGCGTGATGCTCAGCTTAGGAGCCGTCATCAACGACCACCTGCGCCGAGGCGACAAGGTACGTCTGGAGCACTGGGGCATGATGAAGTTGGAAATCGTCAGCGACAACGTCGATAGCCCCGAACAGTTCAAGCCTCGCAAACACATTCGCGGTGTCCGCCTTCACTTCCTGCCCGAGAGCTACAAGGGTAAGCCCGAACTGTATCAGGACATCGAGTATGTGAAGGAGAAATAATCCATCATAAAATTGTATATACAACTCCTACAACGTGGCTTTTCTATAAACTTTATTACTTCACAGCCTTTGGCGTCCAGTTCTTGAAGAAGCGAAGCACTTTCCCTTGGTTGTAACCTTTACCTTCCTCCAAGAAGCTCGAATCTTGGATATGGATGACTTTGCCTTCATCGTCGAGTACCACAAACACAGGGAATCCAAAACGTGCCGGATTGTTCAGGCGTTGCAGCATGGCCTTCGCCTGAGCTTCTTTCTCCGCACCTTCCGACTTGCGTGGGTTATAGTTCACGTGGATATAGACAAAGTTCTGTTCGATGACGTTACTAATCGTAGCATCATTAGTGATGAAGTCTGCAAAGCGCAGACACCAGGGACACCAATTGCCACCAACCTGACAGACGACGAACTTGCCCTCAGACTTCGCTTTCGCCACAGCTTGGTCAATCTGCTCAATGGGGTTAACACTCTCGTCATACACCTTTTTCAATGCCGTCTGAGCGTTCATTGTCAACATAAAGCATACTGCCGACAATAATAAAATCATTTTCTTTTTCATATTTTACTCTCTTTAACCGCTGCAAAGTTACAAATAAGTGAACGAAATGCAAAAAGAAAACAGTTTTTTTCTTTTAATTCTCACACCTAAAGGTATGGCGTTGCAAACACATCCGCGGTGTCCGCCTCCACTTCCTGCCTAAGAGCTACAAGGGTAAGCCCGAACTGTATCAGGACATCGAGTACGTGAAAGAGAAGTAAGCACTTGAACACATTTTTGTTGATTAGTGGCATGATTATTCAAATAAAATTTGTACCTTTGCCAACAAATTATTAGAAATGAGTAATACGAGTATTCCGCAGGAGTTCAACAACTTCTTTCTGAAGGACGTGTCGTTCGTCAACCTGATGACGAAGCGCATCTTTAACGTGCTGATAGTGGCCAACCCGTACGACGCCTTTATGCTGGAGGACGACGGTCGTGTAGATGAAAAGATTTTCGACGAATACATGGAGCTGGGCATGCGTTATCCACCTACGTTTACACAGGTCAGTACCACGGAGGAGGCTAAAAGCGTGCTGCAGACGACGGACATCGACCTGGTGATCTGTATGCCAGGTAATGCGGACAACGACGCCTTTGCCGTTGCACGCGACGTAAAGCAGATGGCGCCATACATTCCGTGCGTGGTGCTGACACCCTTCTCGCACGGCATTACGAAGCGCATAGAGAACGAGGACATGAGCATCTTCGACTACGTGTTCTGCTGGCTGGGAAATACGAACCTCATCCTGAGTATCATCAAGTTGATAGAGGACCAGATGAACATCGAACACGACATCAAAGAGGCTGGTGTGCAGATGATACTGTTGGTTGAGGACAACATAAGATTCTACTCATCGGTACTGCCAAACCTGTATAGCTACATCCTGGCACAGTCGAAGAACTTCTCGACGGAGGCCCTGAACCCGCACGCTGCTGCCCAGCGTAAGAGAGGACGTCCGAAGGTGGTGCTGGCCACGACCTACGAGGAGGCCATCCATTGGTATGAGATGTATCCCGACAATGTGTTGGGTGTCATCAGCGACACACGATTCCCGATGAAGGGCGTGAACGGTCGTCTGGCACACGTCGAAGAGGGTGACCCAGAGGCTGGCTTAAAGCTGTTGCGCGAAATCCGCAAGCGCGACGAATACGTGCCCCTCATCCTGCAGAGTTCGGAAATTGTGAACAAGGAGAAGGCCGAGGCGGAGCACTTCCACTTCATTGACAAGAACTCGAAGAAGATGAACGTCGATTTGCGCAAACTCATTGAGGAACACATGGGTTTCGGCGACTTCGTATTCCGCGACCCGAAGACCAAGGAGGAGGTGTATCGTGTGAGGACGCTGAAGGAGTTGCAGGACAACATCTTCAACATCCCTGCTGACTCGTTCCAGTATCACGTCAGCCGCAACAACATGAGTCGCTGGCTGTGTGCACGTGCCATCTTCCCTGTTTCGCAGTTCTTGAAGACGGTGACGTGGCATAAGCTGCAGGACCTGGACGCCCACCGTCAGATTATCTTCGACGCCATCGTACAGTACCGACGGATGAAGAACATCGGCGTGGTGGCCGTCTTCGACCGTCTGAAGTTCGACCGCTTTGCCCACTTTGCCCGCATCGGCGACGGTTCGTTGGGCGGCAAGGGTCGCGGTCTGGCATTCCTCGACAACATCATCAAACGTCATCCGGAACTGAACCATTTTGAGAATGCGACGGTGCAGATTCCGAAGACCGTCGTGCTGTGTACCGACTTCTTCGACCAGTTCATGGATGAGAACAACCTATGGACCATTGCCTTGAGCGACGCGCCCGACGAGGAAATACTGCAGCACTTCATGAAGGCACAGCTGCCCGATGCGCTGATTGCCGACTTCTTCACCTTCTTCGAGGCCATCAAGTCGCCCATCGCCGTACGCAGCTCGTCGTTGCTCGAAGACTCACACTACCAGCCCTTCGCAGGTATATACTCGACGTATATGATACCTTATCTGGAGGACAAGTACGAGATGCTGCGCATGTTGGCGTGTGCCATCAAGGGTGTCTATGCCTCGGTGTACTATCGTGACTCAAAAGCGTATATGACAGCGACGTCGAATGTCATCGACCAAGAGAAGATGGCCGTCATCCTGCAGGAAGTTGTTGGCAAACAGTACGACACACGGTTCTATCCGACTTTCTCGGGTGTGCTGCGCTCGCTGAACTACTACCCCATCGGTGACGAACAGGCCGAAGAGGGTATAGCCTCACTGGCCTTAGGTTTAGGCAAATATATCGTGGACGGTGGACAAACCCTTCGTGTCAGTCCCTATCATCCCAATCAGGTGTTGCAGACGTCAGAGATGGACACTGCGCTACGCGAGACGCAGACACGGTTCTATGCCCTCGACATGAGTCATGTGGGCGATGACTTCAAGGTGGATGACGGCTTTAATATTCTGAACCTCCGTGTAAAGGAGGCCGACAAGGACGGTTCGCTGCAAGGCATCGCCTCGACCTTCGATCCCGTCGACCAGATTATCCGCGACGGCATCTACGAGGGTGGCCGTAAGGTCATCTCGTTTACGGGTGTACTGCAACACGGCATCTTCCCGTTGCCTGAGATTCTGCAACTGTCACAGAAGTACGGTTCCGAGGAGATGCGTCGACCTGTGGAGATAGAGTTCGCCTGCAACTTAGCACCCAACGGCACGAGTGGCGAGTTCTACCTGTTGCAGATTCGTCCCATCGTCGACTCGAAGCAGGTGTTGGACGAAGACTTGGCGGCTATTCCTGACGAGCAGTGCCTGCTGCGTTCGCATAACTCACTGGGTCACGGCATCTCAGAGGACGTCTACGATGTCGTGTATGTCAAGACCGACGACGATTTCACCGCTACCAACAATCCACAGATTGCCGACGAGATAGAACGGATAAACCGAAAATTCCTGGACGGTCAATACCTTCAGGAGGACGGCACAGGCGCCAACTACGTACTCATTGGTCCCGGACGATGGGGGTCGAGCGACTACTGGCTGGGCATTCCCGTCAAGTGGCCACACATCTCGGCAGCACGCGTCATCGTCGAGGCTGGTCTGAAGAACTACCATGTGGACCCGTCGCAGGGCACGCACTTCTTCCAGAATCTCACCTCGTTTGGCGTGGGTTACTTCACCATCAACACCTATACGGGTGACGGCATCATGCAGACGGACGTCCTCGACCAGATGCCCGCTGTCGAGGAGACGCAGTTCGTACGTCACGTACGTTTCGAAAAACCGCTGAAAATCATGATGGACGGCAAGAAGCAGCACGGCGTCGTGCTGTTGCCTGATGCCTGAAGCAAAGGCTTCATGCTTAAAGGTTGATGCCGTAGCTCTGCTTGACCTCACTCATCACGAAGGTGCTTTCGATGGAGGCCAGACTCTCTATCTCGCCCAACTTGTTGAGCACGAACTCCTGGTACTGCTTCATATCGCGCGCACGAACCTTCAATAAATAGTCATACGCTCCCGAGGTGTTGTAACACTCCGTCACCTCCGGGATGCGCTGTATGCGTCGCACAAAGGCATCGGCAATCTCGTGGTTAATCTGCTTCAGTTTGACCTTGCAATAGACTTGCAATCCCAAGTCCAACTTCTCTGGGTCGAGTATGGCTACGTACTTCTTGATATAGCCTTTCTTTTCGAGTCGTTTTTGGCGCTCAAACACGGGTGTTGGGGTCAGATGAACGGCATCGGCCAGCTCTTTTGTGGTCAATTTCGCGTTTTTTTGCAGCGTTTTCAGTATCTGCAGGTCTGTTTCGTCTAAGTTTTCCGCCATTTTTTTACCTTTTTACCTTCTTACTTTTTTACTTTTTAGAGTTTTATTCTGTTTGAGGGCTTTCAAAATGCCTTTTACGGAATGATTTTCTTTCTCGGCTGCAAATATAGTGATATTTTCTGAATTCTGCAAGAAATTTGGAAGATATTTCTAAACTTCGTACCTTTGCAGTCGAAATCAAATTTCAACTGCGAGTTTAAAAGAAACAAAAGTATTAACAATAAAAAATTTAGAAAGGATAAGGTTATGAGTACAAAGAATTACAAGTTTGAGACTTTACAACTTCATGTAGGCCAAGAACAGGCTGACCCCGCAACTGACGCTCGCGCAGTGCCCATCTATCAGACCACGAGCTACGTTTTCCACAACTCTCAGCACGCAGCCGACCGTTTCGGTCTTCGCGATGCAGGTAATATCTACGGTCGTCTGACCAACTCGACTCAGGGTGTGTTCGAGGATCGCGTGGCAGCCCTCGAGGGTGGTGTAGCCGGATTGGCAGTTGCCTCTGGTGCTGCTGCTATCACCTATGCACTGCAGAACATCGTGCAGAATGGTGATCATATCGTCGCAGCCGACAACCTCTATGGTGGCTCGTACAACCTGATTACCCACACGCTGGCTACTCAGGGCATCAGCAACACGATTATCAATGTGAACGACCTCGAAGCCCTCGAAGCCGCTATCAAACCCAACACAAAAGTAGTATATGCCGAGACTTTCGGCAACCCCAACTCTGACGTGCTCGACCTCGAAGGAGTGGCTGCTGTGGCTCACAAACACGGTATTCCGTTTATCGTCGACAATACGTTTGGTACACCGTATCTGATTCGTCCGTTGGAGCACGGGGCCGACATCGTGGTACATTCGGCAACGAAGTTCCTGGGCGGTCACGGTTCAAGCCTCGGTGGTGTCATCGTCGACGGCGGTAAGTTCGACTGGAAACAGAACGACAAGTTCCCCACGCTCTCTAAGCCCGATCCCTCGTATCATGGTATCGTATTCGCTGATGCAGTAGGTGCAGCCGCTTACGTTACCCGCATCCGTGCCGTCATCCTGCGTGATACTGGTGCTGCTATCTCGCCCTTCAATGCTTTCATCCTCTTGCAGGGTGTAGAGACACTGAGTTTGCGTGTGGAGCGTCATGTGGAGAACGCCCTGAAGGTGGTCGATTTCCTCGCTAACCACCCGAAGGTGGCCAAAGTGAACCATCCTGCCCTCGAGAGCCATCACGACCACAAGCTCTACCAGAAGTATTTCCCCAACGGTGGTGCCTCGATCTTCACCTTCGAAATCAAGGGCGGACAGGAAGAGGCGTGGAAGTTCATCGATGCTCTGCAGATCTTCTCGCTGCTGGCCAACGTAGCTGATGTAAAGAGTCTGGTAATCCATCCTTACACCACCACTCACTCACAGCTCTCGCCCGAGGAACTGGCTGAGCAGCACATCACACCTGCCACCATCCGACTCTCTATCGGCACAGAGCACATCGACGACATTATCGCTGATTTGTCGCAGGCTTTTGACCAGATTTAATAATTCATTAGTCATTTTGCAGCGGGTTTGAAAAGACTCGCTGCAAAAAAAGTTTTTAGTAATGGGAAAATTCATTTTAGCAGACAATCAGGAGCTGACGCGGTTTGCGTTGGAAAGCCTGATCAGACGCGACGAGGCAAACGTGGTGTATAGGGCCGTCGACAAAGCCGGACTTGTGGAACTGTTGAAGGAACACGAGGCGGCAACGGTATTGCTCGACTACACGCTGTTCGACTTTGCCGACGAAGACCAGCTCCTGATTGTAGCTGAACGTTTTGCCCTGTCGGAGTGGATACTTATCAGCGACGAACTCACGCCCCAATTCCTGCGACGGGTCGTCTATTCGTCCCATCAGTTCAGCATCGTCTATAAAGACGGTACGATGAAGGACATCCGCGATGCGCTGGAGGCCGTGAGCCGCCACGGTCGTCATATCAGCCAGCGGGCCTTGGAAGTCATCATCAACCAACAGCAGGAAGAGGAAGAGCATCCCAGCATCCTGACGGAGACAGAAACAGAAATTGTGCGCGCCATCGTCCAAGGTAAGTCCACCAAGGAGATTGCTGCCGAACGTTTCTCCAGCGTCCACACCATCACCACCCATCGTAAAAATATCTTCCGCAAACTCGGCATCAACACCGCCCACGAAGTCATCAAATATGCCTTACGAGCGGGACTGGTCGATTCCTCGGAATTTTACATTTAATAAAAGCGTGAGAACTCAATCTCACGCTTTTATTATTTCAGACTCTGTATAATATCCTCCAATAGATCTTCGCCGGCTTCAAGGCCAATGCTCAGGCGAACCGTCGTATCTGGTACTGACATCTCCGCACATTGTTCGGGGGTGAAGAGACCGAAGATGGTCGAGGCAGGATGGATGGCCAGCGACTTGCGGTCGAAGAGGTTCGTGGCACGACGGATAATCTGGAGTTTGTCAATGAATGCCCACGCAGCCTCTTTCGATTCGAGGTCGATGGTAAAGACGGCACCAGGCAAGGGGCCAAATTGTTCACGAGAGAGTTCATAGAAGGGATTATCCTCCAAACCAGTATAGTTGACGCGCTTGATCTCAGGCAGTTGCTGACATTGCTTGGCGAGCCACAGCGTGGTCTCAGCCTGACGACGGAAACGGATGTCGAGCGTGTCGAGGCCAAGAGTTTCCATATAGGCTGCCTGAGGTGTCATCAGCGCACCAAGATTTGTCACCAGTTCGGTCTTCACTCGCGCCGTGAAGGCCAACTTCTTGCCGACCTTTTTGATACGAGCCTGTAAGGCTGGCGAGGGTGACTGCGACCAATCGAACTTTCCGTAGTCGATGAGCAGACCGCCGAGGCCTGTGCCACCACCAGAGATATACTTCGTGCTCGACACCACCTCGATATCCACGCCGAAATCGACGGCATGGAAGGTGGAGAACGGCACGATGGTGGTATCGGCAATCAGGGGCACACCAGCCTTGTGGGCGATGTCGGCCAGTTTGCGGATGTCGGCCACAAAGAGTTGTGGATTGGTGATGATCTCGAAGAAGAGGGCGCAGGTCTTGTCATCGATCTGCGCCGCCACTTCCTCAGGCTTCGTGAAATCGACGAAGCGCGGCTCCACACCGAATGAACCCAGTGTGTCGCGAATCAACGAAACACTATTACCAAAAAGATGTTTCGAGGCCACGATGTTGAGACCAACTGCGCTGACAGCCGTGAGGGCATAGTGAATGGCCGCCATACCTGTGTTGAGTGCCGTCACGCTTGTTGCCCCCGTCAGTTGTCGAACGCGTTCTTCGAGATAGGTTACTGTAGGGTTGGCGATGCGGGCATACGACGGCGCCATGGAACGACCGCAAAACGCGTCGCCCATGGCCTTGGCAGACTCAAACTCAAACGCCGCCGTATAGTAGACGGGCATCGACAGTGCCCCGTATGCATCAGGTTTCTGATACTTCGTCGTAAGAATCTTTGTTTCGTATTCCATTACCTACCAATTATCTTCTTTACTGCAATCACGAGCTTGTCCACGTCTTCGCGGGTGTTGTAGAGGGCGAAAGTGGGACGGACGCTCATCTCGTAGCCCAGGGCGCGGAGGGCGGGCTGGGCGCAGTGGTGACCAGCACGTACGGCGATGCCCTCCTTGTCCAGTAGGGTGCCAGTTTCTGGCACCGGAATCCCGTCGAGGACGAAACTCACAACGCTGACGCGGTTCTTCGGATTGCCGATGAGCGTCAGACCAGGAATCTGGGCAAGTTGCTCGCGGGCATACTCCGTCAACTGATGCTCGTGGTGCTCGATGTTACGGATGCCAAGATGGCTCACATAGTCGAGGGCAGCACCCAGTCCGATAGCATCAGCCACGTTGGGCGTACCTGCTTCGAAACGAGCGGGCGGCACGTTGTACTCCGTGCGTTCGATGGTCACGTCCTTGATCATATTGCCGCCGCCCTGCCAAGGCTGCATCTTATCCAGAAGTTCCTTGCGACCATAGACCACACCGATACCGTTGGGGCCGTAAATCTTGTGACCGCTGAACACGAAGAAGTCAGCACCGAGCGCCTGCACATCGACAGGCGTGTGGGCAATCGACTGTGCGCCGTCAATCAGCACAGGGATGTTGTGTGAATGGGCAATCTCGATGATGCGCTGCACGTCGTTGATGGTGCCGAAGGTGTTGTTCACATGGCCCACTGAAACGAATCGCGTGCGAGGCGTGATGATGCGCTCGAACTCCGAGAGAATCAGGTCGCCGTTCTGGTCCGTGGGGATGGCGCGAAGGGTGGCGCCACGCTCCTGAGCCACGCGCTGCCAGGGCACGATGTTAGCGTGGTGGTCCAGTTCGGAGACGATGCAATCGTCTCCCACAGTGAGGAACTGTCGGCCATAGGTCTGCGCTACGAGGTTGATACCCTCGGTGGTGCCACGCACGAAGATGATTTCCTCGCTGGTGGCAGCGTTGATGAATCGCTGCACCTTTTCGCGAGCCTCTTCGTAGGCATCCGTCGCACGGGCAGCAAGGGTATGCGCCCCGCGATGGATGTTACTGTTATAATGACGGTAATAGTCCGAGATCTTGTCGATGACCTGATTTGGTTTCTGCGTCGTAGCACCGTTGTCGAGCCACACGAGGTCGTGGCCGTTCACCTTCTGATTGAGCACAGGGAAGTCGCGCTTGATCTGCTCGGAGTTCAGCGTGTCGGCCTCCTCGTAGTGCAGGTCACGCAGCTTCTGCGTCTCAGGGATGCCAATGCCGAAGCCGTCGTCCTTGGGGAGAGCCGAGGGCTGTTCCGTTTGATGCTTTGGCAAAGCATCAAACAGGAACGCCAGCGCCTCTAAGTTCAGGCTTTCGTCAGGAACAACCTCCTTCCGCTCCGCCTGAAGCTCCTCGGGACAGTATTGCTGCGCTACCTGTCTCAGCAGTTCGAACCCAGGATCCTGTATACCGTATCCGTTAATATTCTGAATATCAATCATTATTTCTCAACCTTATTTCGATGCTGATAATCGTGATAATAACCCACTTCAACGTTCTCCAATACAGCGATGGCGTCGTCGGTAAGGGCGGCTAATGAGAAGTATTTTGTGAGCAGATAAGAGGCCACGCCGAACTTGTCGAGTCCCATCAGACGGGCTGAGAGCGACGGTGCAATCTCGCCGGGGATGCCGCTCTGGTGCAAACCAATGACACCCTGGTTCTTCTCGCCAACACGCACGAGGATGATCTTTGTGGTACCAACACCGCGGCCTGTCAGATACTGACCTTCTACCTCCACCTTGTCTGAAGGAATCAGGGGTACACCACGCCACAAAATCACGCGAGTACCAAACAAATCCGTCGTCACAGGCGGCACACCGCGCCATGTACATTCGCGCTCGAAGGCAGCAATAGCACGCGGATGCGCGATGAAGAATGCGGGTTCCTTCCATACCAATGACAGCAGTTCGTCGAGGTCATCGGGTGTGGGCGAGCCATAGCGCGTGGTGATGCGGTAGGCGGGATTGGCGGCAGCCAGCAGACCGAACTTCTTGTTGTTGATCAGCTCCCACTCCTGGCGCTCCTTGATGCTCTCAATAGAGAGACGAAGCTGTTCCTCCAACTGGTTGTAGGGATTATTATAAAGATCGCTCACGCGGGTATGCACACGTACCACTGTCTGTAGCGTGTTCAGCGAATACTCCGTCGGATTCTCCTCGTAGTCGATATAGGTCTCGGGGATGATGTTGTCCTCTTCATGACCACTGACGAGGTCGATGTGCTTTTCGCCGTTGTCGTTCACCGATGCCTTCAGGCGCAGCTGCTTGTCAACCGCTTTCTCGAACGTCTCGCGGAAGTCGGGTACTTCCTTGATGAACTTGATCAGTTCCTTCAGTTTCAGCCCGAGGAACGTCGTCGGTGTGATGGCACGTACGCTGACGGTCGATTCCTGCTCATCCAGTAAATCTGCCTCGCCGAAGTATTCACCGTCGCCTAACAGTGCAATCCGCAAGTCCTCGCCGTGAGGCCCCTTGCTGATAACCTCGGCCTGTCCGCTGGCCACGATGAAGAAGCGCTGCTTGTCCTTGCCCTCCTCCACGAAGAGTTTATCGACATCCACCTCCGTCGCTTCGAACGAGTTCACGAGGCGGGTCAGTATCTCGTCGTCAAACTCAGAGAACAGGGGAATGGCCTTCAGGTTCTTCGCCGTAAATGACGGTACGCCGTTGACGTACTGGATGGGCAGTCGGTCGTTCTTACGTAACTCGACCTTCGTGCGGTTCACGCGGAACGTGCCGCCGCTGACTTGTACCCAGGGTAATAACTTCAGGAGTAATCTCGGGGTGATAGAGCCCATCTGCGGGGCGGTCTTGGTGGTAGTTGCCAGTCTTCTGGCGGTTGCTGTAGTTACACTACGCTGAAGATTTGATTCTGCCATAATTCGTTTGAGTTTTAAATGTTATACTTATGATTTATTTCTTAATTGTCACTCGGTGGGTGGTACCTTCTACGTGTTCTACGGAGAGGACATTATAGCCCTGTTCCTTAGCATTGCGGGGCACGTTGTCGAGGGGCTCGCCCTCGGCAAGTAATACTTCGAGAATGTCGCCCGGCTGGAGTTTCGAGAGTTCGATCTTTGTCTTGACGAAGGTCATCGGGCAGTGCTCCTTCGTGATGTCTAATACTTTTGTTGCCATATCCTTACCTTTTTAAATGAATAATGTCTGTCCACCTTCGCTGAGGTTGAGGAACGACGCCACACCGAGGACGTCCTTCACCTCAGGAATAAAGTCCTCTTTCTTCAGGCCAAGCACGTGCATCGCCATCTCGCAGGCGTAGAGGTTGATGCCAAGGGCCTTGGAGGCCTCGACGAGTTCTTCGAGGGTTGCCACGTTGTTCTTACGCATCAGGTAGCGGAAAATCTTCGGCCCTGCGCCGAGGAAGTTGAAGCGGCTCGTGGGAGTGACCCTCAGGCCACCCATCATGAAACCGAAGAGCTTGGTGAGCCAGTTGCCGCCGGTAAACGATCGGCCCTGCTTCTGTTTGATGGCGTCGAGGCCCCAGAAGGTGAAGAAGATGTTCACCTCATAACCTACTGCAGCCGCGCCCGTACCTAATGTAAATACTGCCGTCAGTTTGTCGAAATCGCCGCTGAAGGCGATGATGCTGAGTTTCTTTTGTTCTGCCATAATTTTATGCGTTTGAGTCTGGGTGCAAAGGTACGGGGTTTTCGCGACGTGCACAATCCCACGTTCGTGGCATTCTGCATACCCTTAATATGGTATGCGATTTACCATTCCTATGGGATTGTGGCATCAATTTTTTCGCCGTACCTTTGCAGACGAATTCAAACTCAAACGATTATGGCAAAGATTTATGTAAATGGAGACGCGCAGGAAGTGAGCCTGCCCCTCAATGTAAGTGAACTGATTCAGCAGCAGAATGTGCTGCAGCCCGAGATGGTCAGCGTGCAGGTGAACGAGGAGTTTGCCGAGCGCGAGGACTGGGAGAGTATTCAACTGAAGGAAGGCGATAAGGTCGATTTCTTGTATTTCATGGGAGGAGGAGCACGATGATAGATTTTACAGAAGAACAGATACAGCGCTATTCGCGGCACATCCTCTTGCAGGATGTTGGCGTGGAGGGACAAGAGAAGATAATGAACGCGCGTGTGCTCGTAGTGGGTGCCGGCGGACTAGGTGCTCCCGTTTCGCTCTACCTCGCTGCAGCAGGCATCGGCACCATCGGAATCGTGGATGCGGATGTGGTCGATTTGAGCAACTTGCAGCGTCAGGTGATTCATTTCACCAAGGACGTGGGCGTACCAAAGGTAAAAAGTGCCGAAGAGAAGATCAAGGCCATCAATCCCGATGTGAAGGTGGAGACTTATTACAAATTCCTCGACTCGTCTAATGCGCTCGATATCATCAAGGAGTACGACTTCATTGTCGATGGTACGGACAACTTCCCCGTGAAGTTCCTCATCAACGATGCGTGTGTGATGGCGGGCAAACCCTTCTCGCATGGTGGCATCTTGCGCTTTAACGGTCAGACGTTTACCCATCTGCCAGGCACAGCCTGCTATCGTTGTATGTTTAAGGAGCCGCCTCCCGCTGGAGTCGTTCCCACTTGCTCTCAAGCAGGCGTGTTGGGTGCCATCGCCGGTATGCTGGGCACCATTCAGGCTGCTGAGACCCTGAAGTATTTCACAGGCATCGGCGAACTGCTGACAAACCGTCTGCTCACCTTCGATGCCAAGACCATGCAGTTCCGCACCGTTCCCGTGAAGCATCGTGACTCATGCGCCATCTGCGGCACCAATCCCACCATCGATCATCTGATAGATTACGAACAGGCCGCGTGCGACCTCAAAAACCACTAAGCGATGAAAATTCCGAATGAAATCATTGATAAATTGATCAGCCAAGCCCGGCAGGACGCACCGAATGAGTCGTGCGGTTACCTGCTGGGTGTTAGCGGTCCAGACGGTGATGTGGTGACCGAGAACTACTGGATGGAGAACATCGACCATTCCCCAGAGCATTTCTCTTTTGCCCCGAAGGATCAGTTTGCTGCATTAAAGTACGCTCGACAGAACGGCCTGAAGATCCTCGCCAACTGGCATAGTCATCCCGCCTCGCCCTCGCGTCCCTCGCAAGAAGATCTCCGTCTGGCCAATGACCCCACCATCCGCTATGCCATCCTCTCCCTCCATGAGGGCGTTCATCTGAATTCCTTCAAGGTCCTGAACGGCGAAGTGGTGGATAAAGAGGTACACTTATAATATATAGAGCGAATATTTGTATATTCGCTCATATTTTTGTATTTTTGCACCGATAATTAGGAAAATTATGAAGAAAACTATCAGTACAACAAAGGCACCCGCTGCCATCGGGCCGTACAGTCAGGCCATCAAAGTGGGGAATCTCATTTATACCTCTGGTCAGATTCCCATCGACCCTGCCACTGGCGTATTAGTAGAGGGTGGCATCAAGGAACAGACGCGCCAGTCGCTCAACAATATCAAAGCCATTCTTGAAGAAGCAGGACTGACATTGTCGAACGTGGTGAAGACCACTGTATTCCTGGCTGACATGAACGACTTTGCCGACATGAATGCCGTCTATGCAGAATTCTTCTCGGAGCCTTATCCCGCCCGCTCTGCCGTCGCCGTCAAGACATTGCCCAAGGGCGCATTAGTAGAGATTGAGGTTGTTGCATCCTGAACGAAAAGACAAAAGGTTTAGTCATTTTCAGTCATTAGTCATTAGTCATTAAGGGATTTGAAAGATGAGTAAACTGTCAATTTTGACGTCCAGGCTTGAAAACCACGATTTTAGGTAGTTTTGGCCACCTGACGCGTCTAAACGAAATTAAACTTTATTATTTTTTAATACCGATGGTCATCGGTAACATGTTC
>JAEEGG010013811.1_pt1 | contig 17209 bp, 15 predicted proteins | sample 9134161 | NCBI WGS metagenome assembly JAEEGG01 (sample SAMN16246543, study PRJNA631951) | gut metagenome | biome: gut microbiome; feature: rumen; material: CR-attached | host: Bos | place: Iran: Karaj | collected 2018-10 | reverse complement strand
TGAACCACAAGGATGCGGATCATTGCTCTTCTCACCACCTGTATCTTGTGCGTTTGTTAGGTAAGACCCGTGAGGAAACCAATAAGGTGATTGAACAGATGGCTGAAAGGGGTATTGCTACCAATGTCCATTATAAGCCGCTGCCCATGATGACAGCATATAAGGCACTTAGATTTGACATCAAGGACTATCCCAACGCATACCACCTCTTTGAGAATGAGGTAACATTGCCTTTACATACTTGTCTTACGGATGAGGATGTAGAGTAAATAAAAAGTAATTTCGTAGATATTATAAAGAATCTTTAATGAAGAGACTTTTTGACATAGTGGCAAGTGGATTAGGATTAGTGGTATTGAGCCCACTATTCCTAATCATTGCCATTTGGATTAAACTGGACTCAAAAGGACCTGTATTCTATAGGCAGGTTCGTGTGGGCCGTTACAATAAGGACTTCCGTATTTTTAAGTTCCGCTCTATGAGGGTTGGGGCAGATAAGGGTAGCCTTGTTACCATTGGAGGTCGTGACCCCAGAGTTACCCGTTCTGGATATTGGATTCGCAAGTTCAAACTGGATGAGCTTCCCCAGCTTATTAATGTGTTCATTGGTGATATGAGTCTCGTTGGTCCACGGCCGGAAGTGCGCCATTATGTGGACTACTGGACACCAGAACAGATGCACGTGCTGGATGTGCGCCCAGGAATAACAGATCCAGCCTCCATCAAGTTCCGAAATGAAAATGAACTAATGGAGAAGGCTGAAGATCCTGAGAAATACTATATAGAGGTCATTATGCAGGAGAAGATTAAGCTTTATCTTGAATACGTTGAGAAGCATAACTTCTTTTATGATTTAGGCTTAATCTTTAAGACTTTCTGGGTGATTATAACTGAGAGATGAAAAAACATCTTTTAATATTAATTATTTTATTGTCATCCGCTGAGCAATTATTCGCGAAGCGGGCTCCTAATTATATTCTTTTGACGACAGAAAAGAGCTTTTCTGAACAAGTTACTCGTAATAATACTTTATATGAGATTAGAGATAATTTTAATCTCAGAAGTGCAAATGTAAAGATTCCAGATGGTTGCGTGTTGAAGTTTTCAGGAGGAAGCATAAGCAATGGATCGGTTAATCTTAACGAATGCTTTATTGAAGGGGACGCTAAGTTTGATTGTGCAATAACGGGTTGTCCTTCAAATGAGGATATTTACACTAAATGGTTTTCAATCCCCGATGGAGGGCTTTTAGTTTTATTGCGGAATTTCTGCAGTTGCTGGTATAATGATAAAGTTCAGATAACGCATCATGAGCGAAAACGTGTTATTCATGTAGAGAAAGGTACGTATAATGTCACAGAAGGTATTGAACTACGTTATGAAGAGGATTTGGAAATAGATTTTGGCGGCTCAACCATAGTTGATAACATAGACACTTATGATAAACTGCGGCATTGTGCTTCATCGACAATTGCGATGCGAGAATCAAACCGTATTGTTATTAGTAACTGTAATTATATAACTGGGGAAAAGAAATGGAAAAATAATAATGGTGGATCTTTTATTGAAATAGGAGGGCCACATGTTACAACTATTAATCCAAATTTCGACATCAAAATTGTAAGTGTAAATGGTGAAACTCGAGGGATCAATAGTGCATCTTTTATACCTATAGATGTACTTGGGAATTGTTATAATATTGATATAAACAGTATTACATGGACTGGGACAGTTTCTTCATTAATTAATTTAGAGTCAGCCCTTCGTCCACAGACGGGGAAGGAGATTCGGTCGCAACATGGTATAAAGGAATGGCCATATCCGGATTATTATGGCTTGATGCCGTATAATGTTACTATTCATAATGTATATGGTTACGACAGACCAACCGCAAGGTATGGATATATACGTACAGCAGGTGCATATAATGTTATGATTGACAACGTGTATTGCAAGAACGTTATGGAGGTAATAGAACTATACCAAGGCGATGCAGGTAATGCTCGGGCGGCTATGAATATTTCAGTTAACAATGTTTGTTCATATTGGAGTGATGATATGAAATTGCCTAATTATGCGGTTTCTGTAAATATTACACGCAAGAATCCACAATCGAAAGAAGCCAATAGAGTGAATTCTGATATCGCAATGATAACTTTTACGGACTGTGACTTTCAAGATAATGGAAAAGGGAATCCGAAAGATCATTATTTGATCAGAGTCCACGGAAATAATGGGATGACTGTTTTCAGGAACTGCAGGATGAGCAATACGCAACGTGCGGTTAGGATCGCAGATATAATCAATACTTCACTCTTGACTCATACTACACGGTTCGAGTCTTGCCTATTTACCAACTGTGTGGTGGGAATTGATGGTCAAAACTCAATAATATCAGTTAAGGATTGTATTTTCAATGCCGGCAAAAATCAGGCAGGCCAGATTAAGTATCGTATTTCCGGACTGTCTAAAGATGATTTGGCAAGAAAAGCAGCAATGTTAAATGCTGAAGGGAATATGTTCTATTGTCAGTCTGATGTCGTTTCTCCTTACATTGATATTAGTTCGGAAACAAATCTGAACCAACGAAATGGCTTCAATATCTCGCAGAATGTATTTAATAATACCAAGTCGGTACCTGCTATAAAAGTCAAGAATGTACCATTGAACGAAGAGCGTAACGTGGGGAAACTAGTGTTGGAGAAGTAGAAGATTTTGATAGCAAGGATGCGTATAGGCAATACATCTCATATCTTTATAGACTTGCTTCGAGGAGGGCTTTGGGAACAAGAAGTCCGACTTGAAGGTTATGATGAAATAGACTTTTCCAAGGTATATCAGATTGCTGAGGAACAGTCTGTGACAGGCATTATAGCTGCTGGCCTAGATTACGTAAGGGGTATAAAAGTGCCTAAAGAGGATGCTCTTATATTTGTTGGGGCGGCTCTGCAATTAGAACAACGTAATAAGGCGATGAACTCTTTTATAGAAGGTCTTATTGAAAGATTAAGGGAGGCAGGTGTTTATACGCTGTTGCTTAAAGGTCAAGGAATAGCCCAATGCTATGAGCGCCCATTATGGAGAGCGGCAGGAGATGTAGATTTATTTTTAAACAATGAGAATTATCCCATAGCACGTAAATATTTATTGAGTATTGCATCCACTTTTGAAGAGGAGAAATCATATACGAAGCATCTTGCTTTGACTATAGATCCTTGGCTAGTTGAACTGCATGGATCCTTAAGAAGTGATTTATGGAAAAGTGTTGACAATGAGCTCGATTGTGTTCTAAAATCCATTTTTTATGAAGGAAACGTGAGGTCATGGATGAATGGGAAGACACAGGTTTTTATGCCGAGAGCAGACGAAGATGTTTTTTATGTGTTTACTCATATCTTACAGCATTTTTTCACTGAGGGTATAGGATTGCGCCAAATATGTGATTGGTGCAGATTACTTTGGACGTATAGAGATAATCTTATTATTTCTCTTTTGGAAAAACGTTTAAAACGTGCTGGGATTTTAACGGAATGGAGATCTTTTGCCGCGTTGGCAGTTTGTTTGTTGGGCATGCCAGAAGAAGCCATGCCGCTTTACTCTCCGTCGAAAAAGTGGGAAAAAAAATCGAATCGGATTCTTCAAATCATATTAGAAACGGGAAATTTTGGGCAAAATAAAGATAAAAGCTATTATCGAAAGTATCCATTTTTCGTATATAAGCTTATTTCTTTGTGGAGGAATACAAAGAAAAGCGTTCGCCATGCTGCCATTTTCCCGATGGATTCATTGAGGGTGTGGTTTCGTATGATATATCGAGGAGTTGAAGCTGTAAAAAAAGAATGGTAATAAAATAACAAAAAATGTACTTGACGAGTTGAGTGAGCAAGCAAAGTGTTCACCTCGTTTAAGAATGAACTTGGAACTGAGATATTTCTGACAGAGGACAGGTCCTGTCAGATTTGGTCCTGGGCTTGGCCCCTGTTTTAAGTATTTTGACAATGACATTAGGTAAGTATAATGCTGAGCTTGTGGATAGCATCCCGCATGATTTGTATATCGTGTTGCTTGTCATATTTTGTGCAGGGTGTTTCGCTTTGTTCGGTCTGCGCGGGTTTAAAAGAGGGTGGCGTCAGGTGTTGGGGTTCTTATTGGCAGAGTACGTCTTTCTGATTTATTGCTCCACTGTTTTTTTTCGGGATGTCCAGGAGAAGAGGTCATATAATTATAAGCTGTTCTGGAGTTATGAAAAGATAAGGGATACGACTGGTTCTAATCTGTTGCCTGAGAATATCATGAATGTCGTGGTGTTTGTGCCGGTAGGATTGTTAACGGCTGCTGTTGTCAGAAAACACCGTCAGGTTTTCCCAGTGGCAGTCGGCTTCGCAATTTCCGTGAGCATAGAGACCATGCAATTATGTTTCAAAAAAGGTTTCTCGGAATTTGACGATGTATTCCATAATACTCTTGGGTGTTTGGTAGGGTGTCTGATGTGTATCTCTGTTATAAAAATATATCGGCTATGTGCACCGGTCAGATTTGGTTCTTGGGTCAAGCCCAAGTCCAAAGTTTTTCGATAAAATAATTTTTTAGACAATAAGGATGAACGATTTGGTTTCAATCATCATGCTGTCGCGGAACAAGGCGAAGTATGTGGAGGAGAGTGTCAAGAGTGTCTTGGCCCAGACCTACACGGATTGGGAGCTGTTATTCGTGGATGACAATTCGAAGGACGGCACTATCACGAAGATGATGGAGTTGAAGGATGAGATTGGTAAGGATCTGGCTCGGAAAATGAGGATTCTTCAGACGGTGAATACGAGTGGTACGACTCGGAATCGGAATTCGGCGCTGAAGGCGGCTAAAGGGAGGTGGATAGCTTTCCTGGATGCAGGGGATGTTTGGATGCCTGATAAGCTCCAGAAACAAATAGCCTTCATGGAGGAGAATGGGTATGCTTGTTCTTATACCTGCTATGGACTGATGGACTCGGCTTCGAAGGATCGTGGATTGGTGGTGAATGGTAAGGTGCGTGTCAAACATCGTGACATGCTTAAGTGCTGCTGGCCTGCGTATATGACGGTGATGTATGATGCCGACAAGGTGGGAAAGATGTGCGTTCGGACTTGTCGGCACAATGATTATGCGTTGTGGCTGAACGTCTCGGATAAGCATGATTTCTACCTCCTGCCGGAGAAGTTGGCCATGTTCCGCACGAAATGGAATTATCTGGGGCGGATCTTGTTGACCAACAACGCCAAGTGGCGTTATGATGCCTACCGCATCGACGAAGACCTCGGCCCGGTGAAGGCGTTCTTCTATACCGTCCGTAATGGTTGGTATGGCATCGTGAAGTGGTTCCGCTACGCTAAAACGGCCTAAAAACTCAGTGCTGGGGTCAGGCCCCGGTCCTAAGTTTTTCCTGACAAGGGACAGGTCCCTGTCAGATTTTTAGTTTGGGGTCTGCCCCCAGAGTTAAGTTTTGAATAGCGATGGAAGTACAATTGATAAATGATGAGCTGCTGAGGGGGCTGCATGAGAAAGCGGCGCAGAATGAGCGTCTTCGTATGAATCATGATTTGCGCACGACTCCCGAAGATACCTCGCAACGGATGCTGAATGCGCTGCAGCCAGGCACTCACGTTCCGATCCACAGGCACTTAAAGACGTCTGAGACGGTGATCTGCCTGGAAGGGTGCTTGGATTGGGTGTTCTACGAGGAGCTGCCGAACATGGATGCCGGAGGGCCGATCCATGATGGAGAGACGGCGGCTGATGAAAGTTGTTTTGTGGAAACGGCGAGATTTCGGGTTTGTCCTCGCGAAGGTGTCCATGGCATTCAGGTGCCATTAGGTGCGTGGCATTCGGTCATCGTTCATGAACCCAGTACGATCCTTGAAGCGAAGGATGGTGCGTATAAATCTAATAAATAGCTGGCAGATGTTTCATTAATAGCTGCGATGAACGCTGATTTGTCTTCTAAACTCACGAAAGTCATAGAGCAGATTTCAAAGGATGTGCTTTATGACTTTTTGTGTTTATATGCACAGTCGCCCGGCTCCTGACAAGGGACAGGTCCCTGTCAGATTTGGTTCTGGGGCCAGGCCGGCCAGGCCCCAGGACTAAGTTTTTTAAGCATATTACCATGGGACACAATAAAGGAATCCGCCCCTGCAACTCTGGAAGGAGTTGCAGGGGCGGATTGTTTTTATTGTCTGTTCAATAGGGCTCGGAGTTTTAAAATGAGGTTTTCATTACCAAAAACTGGGGTTGCTCCAAACAGACCTCTAAGATAATCTTTTTCTAATTCTTTATCAAATCGAAGATTAAATTTTTCATCTAATCGTTTGAAAGAACTAACACCAGCTTTCGTCTTTTCCATTAACCAGATTTCATCTCTACGCAATATATCCTGGTCCATCAGGGTACTTTCATGAGTTGTGAAAATCAACTGCGTTGAGATATCATTGGCATATTTAAAAAACAAATCCATAAGCTTTCGCATAAGGGATGGATGCAAACTGCGTTCCATTTCATCAATTACAAATACTTTCTCTCCTTGCATGAGATCAAGAATCAGTGGTATATAGTCGAATATACGAATGGTACCATCGCTTTCGTCAACCAGAGAGAAATATTCTACTTCATCATTATTTATTCGATTATGTATTGTTGTTAACTTTTTGGCTTTTATCTCCCCGTCTGAATACGTAATCAGATACAAATCGTTCTCGAATCTTAGAGAACCAAATGCATCTGTATTTGTGGCTTTTGACAAATCGGACCGAATGAGTTGCTGTAGGTCTTGTGGTATACCCAATTTACCGAATTCTACATCTTTCAAGTCAATACCTTGTATACCTGTGTCAAAATAGTTAAGGAGCCACTCAAAACCCTCTTTTAACTCATCGTCGTTTACAGCTTTAAGCATGCCCCCTTGTTTGTACTGGGTACCTGGGAATAGAACTTTCAGTGTCTCAATGAACCAATCTTTGACTGCGATAAGATCCTCTATGTGAGAAACGTTGGCTCCTAAATTACGACTTATAACCTCGTGGAGGAATAACTGACGCTGAGGTATATCTTTAGTAAAATAGTCCAAATAACGCTGTTCCTTTTCACTTGGGTTTAGCTTAAGAAGCTGGGGTATATCAAAGGTGGATTTCTGGGTGTCCCTGTAGAATATGGTATATTGTGTTTTTCGGGTAATCTGGTATAACCATTCATAGCTGATCTGTTCAGCATTGTAGCTGAAGCCATATTCGTATTTTTTGCCATTACATATTATATGGTATGTAAAGGTGGTGTCGCTTTTCTTTTTTTCTGGTGATAACCTAAACGGTCGGTATTCAATAGGAGATCCTGGTGGAGTACCGATGAGTACCAAACGTTTGCTAAGTTCAAACGCTTCAACGAAATTACTCTTACCACCGGCATTCGGGCCAAACATGGCTGCTGTTTTCAATACCCAAGACCCTTTGACAGCTTCGACCTTGTGCTCTTTCTTCCTTGTGCCTCTTCCTGGCTGAAGATTGAGTGTCTGTTTGTCTTTAAATGATAGAAAGTTCTCTACCGTGAACTCTTGTAACATGATGAATTATTCTTTGCACTTTGATTGAATGACGGTTGCAAAGGTAGCGAAAAAATCTCTTATCGGCAAGAAATTATTCGTAAAAATTTTGTTTTAGGGCTTTGAAATGAGATTTTTTCACATTTTGCAGTAAAATGTTTGGTGGATTGGAAGAAATGTAGTAATTTTGCCGGCGAAATTTTAAAAACACGAAAAAGATGCATTATAGTAGTTACTTTAAAATACCTCATAGGGAGTTTGTGATGGGTGGTGTCTTCGATGGGCTGACGCAGAGAGACATCCCATTACATGTTGACCCCTTGTTGCTGAAAGGCTGCAAGATTCCTGAATTTGATGGTGCTTATCAGAAGTTCCTGGATTATTTTAACGAGATTGTGACTTTGACTTCTGGTATGAGTAATCCTCTTATAAAACAAAGATGTTTTAGGCAAATTGAGGCTAGGATGAAATTTCCTGAGGTGGTTAATACTGGTCTGGGCTATTCAGAGTCGAATACCAAGGGCAGTGGCATCAGTGGAAAGCTATCAAGCCAACTGGCTACAAGTTGTGTTGAAATAGTACAGGCGGGCATCAAAGACCCGGCATTCTTTACACTACTACCTTTTATTGAGGAAGGTATTGGCGCTGATCGCATCAGCGATATGACCATAGACATCCTGTTGGAAGAGTTCCTTTCATATACTCAGCGTGTCGCTAAAGAGAAAGGTATAAAGTGTAGAAATTTGAACTATAAGAATGTCACCTATCAAGTGCCTCTCATAAAAGGACGCCCCTATTTGCTAATACCTCATTCCTTGCTGGCAAATTTGCCGATAGCCAGAAGTTTTGATGATATTGGTAGGGTATGTAACTATAATAGAGAGTTGAGATTGAGAGTGTGTAGGGTTATAGGTGTTAATATGGCTGACTTTGATAAGATGAGGAAGTCTGAGCGAAAGAAGGCTATCCTGGCACATAGCACTCTGCTTAATGACCTCCTCAATTTTTGTAAAAATCTTGATGTACTGGGTTATGACTTTAAAGGTGATGATATGCTGTTTTATGCAGACATCAAAATGGCAGAGTTGGTAAAACGACTACCAGTAAGCTTGGGTCACTTCGTTTCTTCTGACAATGTAGATGTGATTGGGATTACTCGAGAAATTATCAGACAGTATAAAATGATGATAGAGAATAATCATATGTATTGGCTGCTATATAATGACAATCATCAGTTTAGGGATGAGAAGGCTGCTCAACTGCTGTTTTACATGATGGCTCACTTCTATTGTGCTGCAAACAATATAGACTTGAGTAGGGAGTGTGACCCTGGCGTAGGAGAATTGGATTTTAAACTGTCAAGTGGGTTCAGTAAGAAGGTGCTGATAGAGTTGAAAAAGGCTTCAAGCAGTAGTTTGTTGGCTGGATATACCAAACAGTTGCCAGCCTATGAGAAAGCAGAATGGACTATTGATAGCTTCTACTTGGTCATAAAGGATAAACAGCATACTGATACTGCTATCAAGAAGCTCCTTGATACCCGCACTGAGCAGCTGCACCAGGGTAAAAAATGTCCAGAGATAATTGTTGTTGATGCGCTGGAAAAACCTAGTGCAAGTAAGTTAAGATAAATTTGTTTTAGTTATGGAAGCAAAGTATTGTATCAAATCGTTTACACCTGCGCCCCATAGTAATGCTATGTTTTTGTGCAAACACAGTGATGGTGAGTATCTTTCTAATGCGGTCACATTTCCGGGTGATGTGATGTTCTTCGATACCAGGGAAGAGGCGCTAGAGTATGCAGAGAAGAAACTGGGCCAGAGTTATATTGAGTTGGTTATGGTGTACAAGGCGAGGTTTTAGACGGAAGATAGTAAGAGTTTTTTTCACTATATTCGTAGGGGAGTAAAGAAGATAGAAGGTATTATGGATAAGGCAAATAATAATGAGGTAAAGTATCCGAGGATAGTAAGTACAGCACCTTGTAATGATGATTGGTTTGAAGGCAAGTCTCACACTCATATAGCAGCTAAGATTGCTGATGTTATTATGGAAGATGAGGTACATGGTATTATTGGTATTGATGGTGGTTGGGGCTCTGGTAAGTCAAATCTTGTTGGCTTGGTGGAGAAAGAAATAAAGAAGAGAATAGATAAAGCTAATGAGGGAAAGAAGGATAAGGATAAAACGCAGGATTATGTGTTTGTGACCTTCGATGCGTGGGCTCACCATACTGACTATCTGAGACGCTCCATACTTGAGGAGTTTATCAATTCGCTGATAGACTTAGAGGTCCTCGATGAATCGTGGTTAGAAAAAATTGATATGTTGCTCGCAAGAGTAAGGGAGATAGATACTAAGAAGGTGGTTAAACTAAACGAACTATTGATTGCAACAACAGTTATTGGTTTTACCATGCCTATAGTTAACGCCATGAAAGAATGGTTTAAATACTCGTACTATGTGGCGATAGCTATATATATAGCAGTGCTCATTTGGCTGATAGTTAGCAGACGAAAGAGCATGAATAAGTTTAATCAGAAAGGCTGGGTTACATTTTTTTGTGAAATGTATAAACTCCATGTAGATAAGAGTAATATAGAAACCCGGCCTGGATATAGCGAGGTAAACAACAAAGAAAGTGAGTATAAAACTATAGAATTTATTACTGAGAAAGAGCCAACGGCACGCCAATTCAGAAATTATATGAGTAATATAGATGACGAGTTGGTGAAAAAAGACCGTCATGTTGTTTTGGTGATTGACAATATGGACAGACTACCTATTGCTAAGGTTAAGGAAATATGGTCTACCATTCATGCTTTTTTTGCAGAAAAGGACTATAAAAGGATTCATACAGTGATACCTTTTGATAGGAGCCATATCATCAATGCCTTCAAGGAAGAGAATATACAGGAGCTTGGGATAGGGCATGTGGAGGATAAAAGTTCGGAAAAGAACGAAGATAGAGTTAAGCCAATAGAAGTGAAGTCGTATGGCAATGACTTCATCAATAAGACTTTCTATCTAGTATATAGGGTTTCTCCACCTATCCTTACTGATTGGAAGGACTACTTTGAGGTAGTATGGAAGGAAGCCTTTGGAACAGAGATATATAAAGAACATAATGAATTGCTGACGGTGTTTGGTAAGTTGGCAGATGATTTCACTCCCCGGAGCATTATTGCCTTTATCAATGAATGTGTTACTATCTATTCGATTATGGGGAATGAGATTCCTGTGGAGTATTTGGGACTTTACATCATCGGTAAGGAAGAGATTAATAATAATCCAGAAGTATCTATCATGAATCCTCAGTTCCTTGGCGCTTTGGAAGGCAGATATGACTCGGAAGAGATGGCTAGGAACTTGTCGGCAATCCATTATCAGATAAAGAAAGAGAAAGCTGTGGACGTGGTGTTCGCTCCTAAAGTGCTGAAGGCCATAGATGAAGGAGACTTATCTTTTATTGAGAATTTCCAAAATGATCGTGTGCTAAATTCTTTGCTAACTGATAATATCGAAAGCGTGACGAATATCAATAATGCGATAGACTTCTTGGTAAAAATCAGTAAGAGCGAGAATGCTAATGTATATCATCTGGGTTATCTTTGGAAGAACTTATTTAAGACGCTTAAGTTATCAGAGCTTTCTTATCATCCAAATGATTATGATGAGCACCATGCGATATTATTAGAGCATAGTCAGAATAAGAAAGCAGTGGTGGACTATTTCCTTGAGAAGTATATGAAGACGGATGAGGGATGGAAGGTCAGGACTTATGTCGAGGGAATAAAGACCTTCAGGAAGTACGCCAAGAATGAAGTGGATACATATTTTAAAAAACATTCAAAAGTAAAGATCAAGAATGAAGATTACGAGCAACTTCTTATACTAGTTGCAGATGGATATAAGAACTATGGTCTTGATTGCGAGATGGTGAAGTTTGATGAGTATTTGTCGGGACATTCGCTAGGGCAGTTTAAAGAACTGGAGTTCTTGCCCATATTGTTTACTGAAGGGCATAAGTTAACAAAGACTTATGCTAGTCTGTGCAAGCTTGGCGCAGAGGCCAAAGAAGATAAAGAATACGCGATGGTTTTCAGACATTTGAGGGAAATTACTGACCCTTATGAAAGACAAATTCAAGTGGATGAATTATACACAGACGATTTGCTCCTGGCTATCATGAAGGACATGAAAGATGATAGTGAATCAATCTATGACTTGATAGCCATGAGAATTGCAAGGAAAAATGAATATCCAGCAGGTGGAGATTATGGAAGGGTATTTAATCTGTATTTGTCGATTACTGATGAAGGGTTTGTAGAGAAGGTTGCAGAGGTCTTACCTTACTATATTACTATTGGCGATTTGATGTGCTCAGTGTTAAATTATACAGAGAAGGGGCTTATATGCAGTATTATTAAATTAGCGGTAGATGGACGCTCTTCTATTCCTGTAGTCATAAAGGACAAGGCAAAGGTGCTTTCGCATTATCATGAGATTGTAGAGGTGACTGGCGTTGAGCCTCGGACGCTTATGGCATTGATAGAAAGTGTGGATGGAAATGTGGACAATGGTAAACTGAAGGAGTGGCATGAGAGATTGTTCCAAGACTGCAAGGATATGGATTTGAATATTGCTAAAGAGATTAACGGACAGGCTCTGAAGGCACTGAAGGAAATTTCCACAGAAGCTTGGGAGAAACAGATATTGAAACCTGCAAGGGAAATTCAGCTTTGGAAGATATATAAGCCGCAGTCAATCAGTTTGAAGGACGGCATTGTGAATGTTTTGAAATCCTACGCAGAAACAGGACAGAACAAACCGGAAAAGAATCTTGTTAATGAGATACTGCCATTGTTTGAAAATGAACATTATGGACTCAGGAAATCACTAGAGGATGACTTTCATGCTGTGTTGGAACATTGGACTCAAGAAAAGATGGTTTATTTCACGAAATGGTGGTTTGAATGGCGTGTTATTGACACAAAGGAGAAGCTCGAACAGATGTATAGAACAGAAGTGATAGATAAGGATGCTGTTGTGGCCGAGCTTGTAGGGATAGGAGATTATCTGAATAGCATGGAATTACCAGAGAGTTTCGTGGAAAAAATGGTGACTATGGCGGAGGGGAATAGGAAGACTGACGAAGGACTTGTGGCATTCTGTCAGAGTAATGCTCAGACAAAAGCCTTCATGGATAGAAAAAAGGAAGGTCAAGAAACGGATGAAAAAGTGTGAAGATAATGCTGAGAATTTTGTTGTGATGTGTGCGACGAGGTTCATGATTATTATTGATTATATTATTGAGAGGAGAAGTAATGAGTAATTTTATACAAGCCAGGCAGCCAGATACTCCTCGGCTGTTATATCATTATACAAAACCGGATAATGTTATCAGCATGTTGGATGTTGGCAAAAAGAGCATATGTTTTTGGTTGAAGAATAATAAGGATAAGAATGACAAGAAGGAACTGAGGTATGGGCGGGAATTGATGGAAAAAGTCAGAGCCTATTATCGGTCTAAGGGTCATCCATCGATACTAGACCAGATGACAGATTTTGATAATAGTTACTCTGCATCATTTACAGAGGGAGTGCTGGATGCACATATGTTAAAAGAGTATGGAACAGCGAGACTGGAGTTTGATTTGAGAGATTTTAAAGACGAAGATATTTATAAATGCGAATACTATACAGAGGAGGACCTAGCCGAGTTGTATCAGGTAATGATAGCCGATATACAATCGATGGAGGGTATTACTAAAGAGAGTTCGGATGATCTTAAGTTGAGGAAATTGTTTGGTCAGTTCACATTGGAGATGGATCTGAAAGCAAAGATAGGCTCTATTAAATTGAAGAACGAGTGGGAAACGGAAGGTGAATGGCGATATGTATTGCATAAGCAGGAAAATGATGAACGTTATTTCCATGATTCGGATGGCTTGGAGCGATTGAAGATGTTTATTCCTATAAAACACTTGACTGGTATTGCGCTGTTATATGACGATAATACAAAAGAGGAGATGAAAGTGTTATCAAAACGTATAAAGGATATAAGAAACTGGAATAGGTTTGGGCGTTTTAATGTGAAGATCATGCGAATTAATAATCAAATATGAGTATGACGCAGGATGAACGGTGGCAGAAACGATGTGATGAGGTGAAGGCTTTTATCGAGAGCAATCATCGGAATCCATCGCGGCATCGAATAGAAGAACATGATATGCTTAATTGGGTTAAGGCGAATAGGAAAAAGATGAATGCTGGGGAGTTGAAGGAACCGAGGTTCAGTCTATTCTTGGAGTTGTTGGAATTGAGTAATAGGTATAAGCATATTAATCAGTGGAAGTGAAGTCCGGACTCGAACACAGGCAGTATATGGGCATCCCCCGATTCAGTTTTTGCTGAAGCAAGCGATCAAAGATCGAGCGCTTCGTGAACTGGATCGGAGGATGTTGCGTCTATATTGGGAGGCTTAACTGACTTCGGGGGAAACCGCCCTGCGTCAGAATTTTGGTAAAGACCACAGAGCCTGTGCCCTAACGGGTGGTCTTTGAGTTTTTCATGCTGCCGCGCTGAATGATCAACAACTCCTGGCAGGGGACAGGTACCTGTCAGATTTGGTACTGGGGCAGGCCCCAGGACTTACATAGGGCGTATAAGTTGTTTGGTGAAGAATTGATGGTGAATAGGAGTAATTGTGAAGTGAGTGCGTTTGAGGAGAAGGATGACGACAGAAGATAGGATTTGAGCAGGTATAGGATTGGACTGTTAAGTTGAAGTTATAAGGCGGAAAATGACAGGTTGAAGGTACAAAGATGGGGTGTTTGGATTGCTACTCTGCTAAAAAAGAATAATTATTTTAAAGAAATGCAATTTAATTGCAGGAAAAGTGTTATTTTTGCAAATCGTAGATATTGAAATATGGCAGTAGAAAGAAATCATATAAAGGTGTTTGTGTCATCGACGGTATATGACTTTGAGGCAACACTGAACAGGATATTTGCAACCTTGGATAGTTATGGATATGATGTCTATATGTCGAAGGCTGGAACAATTCCCATCGACAGTAGAAGGTCGAATTTGGTGAATTGTGTGGAAGCGGTTGACGAGTGTGATGTTTTCCTTGGAATCATTCGTCCACTTGTAGGTTCGGGCGTATTGAAGAAGGGAGAGCGGTCGATAACAGCCCAAGAATTCGACAGAGCTTTTCAGTTGCCTATGCTGCGCTTTGTGCTTGCCGACTACCGTGTGGCATTTGCACATGATTTCCTTAGGCTTGTAAAGCAAGATTTGACGACTATACCTGAGTATTATTCCAAGAAGGAGACTCAGGAGGATGGTAGTGAAGTAGAGATACGGAAGCCCAATCTGACGATACATGCAGAACCTGTGGATTTGTATCGCTTGGCTATCCAGAACCATATCCGCCCAGCAGAGGACAGGATTGGTAACTGGGCACAGCCCTATAAAGATGAGGAGGACATTATGCGGTTCATCGAGTTTCAGTTTAAGAATGTAGAACGGATAAAAGCTTTGATCAATGGAAGGTAGTTTTGTAAAAGCATTGCTGGCTCAGCCACACCTGCCATCGCCGATATTCTGTTTTGCTGAAGCATCGCTAGAAATGGTGGCGCAGAAGGTGTGTGCCTGTCTTAATGAGACTGGAGGATGGCTGGTGATTGGCATAGACGGTGAACAGAACGTTACTGGCATCGCGGAAGGGTATGCTGAAAGATTGCAGGAGGAGATAACGGAGTTTATCTCGCCACTTCCATTGGTTTATGTGCAACGTGAACTGTTTGATGAAAAGCCTGTGGTGCTTGTTACCGTACCTAAAGGTAGTCTTACGCCTTATACCTATAAGGGACGTTACTATGTGCTGAAGGAGAATGAAGCTGATGTTCCAACACCAGACCTGCTATCGAAGATATTGAGGGACTCGTATGCTTCGCGTTCGGACTGGGAACGGCTGAACAACCTTTATGCTAGTGAGGAGAACCTGAACGAAAAACTGATGGGGGAGGTGTATGAAAAAGGTCTCTCTTTGGGACGCCTGTCAAAGAGTACTACCGGTTTGAGAAACCTGTTGTCGGAATTGCACATGGTAAGGACTGGGGAGGTGACTAACGGTGCGGTGGCTTTGTTTGCCTATAATACAAAGAACTTGCTGCCGCAGTGCCGACTGCGTATCCAACTGATGGCTCGTGGTAAGGATGCCGACGGCTATGAAGACCTGTTCTTTATAGAGGGGAACGTCTTTGATGTGCAGAAGAAGGCCATTGACTATTTCAAGGAACGTCTGCCCAGGGTGGCGTATTTCTTCACTGACAGGACGGGACGATATAATGACTTTGAGTATCCTATTGACGTATTGGATGAGGCTATTTCGAATGCGTTGATTCATAGGGATTATACGGACATATCGGACGAGGTGACTGTATTTATCTTTGCCGACAGGATAGAGATTACCAATTCGGGTGAACTGGCAGAAAGACTGGTTTCGGGCAGGAGCAAGGTGTTGCCTCATGGCTCTATATTAAGGAATCCGCTGATGGCAGAGATTTTCTATGTGTCGGGTGAAATGGAGAAGACAGGTCGCGGTATGCTACTTATTTCGAATACGATGCGCGATGCCGGACGTAAGCTGCCTGAATGGACATCGGCCAATGGCAAGACAACACTGAAGATATATAATAAAAGGGAGGAGCTGAAGCCTAACGAAAGGATTCGCAACTTCATGTCACGAAGGAAGGCGGGACAATATTTCACGAAGATGGAATATGTGGAAGCCTTCGAGAAGAAGCCGTCGAAAGGTACGGCACAGAACGATTTGCTGCTGATGGTGAAACTTGGACTGTGTGAGAAGGAGGGAGACGGGCCTTCGACAAGGTATAGATGGAAGTGAATTTTGACCGATATTGTTCGATTGGGAATATAAGTTGTTGAAACTCAAAATATTGTGATTTGTTTGTTTGATTGGGCGTTGACCGATAATCGGACAAACAATCCATAAGAACGAAGAGAAGGATACGTTTCATTATTTCTTCATAGAGACTAATAAGCGCAATCCATCGAAATATGTACCAGAGGAAAAGTTGATGGTTCACTTCCTAAAGCGGGGACGGAAAATGTTGAAAGCAGGGGAGCTGGCGGAACCGAGGTTTAGCCAGTTCTTGGAACTGTTGGAATTGAGTAATAGGTATAAGCATATTAATCAGTGGAAGTGAAGTCCGGACTCGCACACAGGCGGTATATGTGCATCCCCCGATTCAGTTCTTGCTGAAGCAAGCGATCAAAGATCGAGCGCTTCGTGAACTGGATCGGGGGATGTTGCGTCTATATTGGGAAACTTAACTGACTTCGGGGGAAAACCGCCCTGCGTCAGGATTTTGGTAAAGACCACAGAGCCTGTGCCCTAACGGGTGGTCTTTGAGTTTTTCATGCTGCCTCGCTGAATGATCAACAACTATGGATCAAGAGACTAGATGGCCATCGAAGTATGCTCCAGAAGACATTTTTTGCCCGAAAAGTGCGGCTATTCCAAACTTTTTCGTATCTTTGCAACCGATTAACAGATAAAAGTAAAAGACTATGGCAACATTGATATTAGATATTCCCGATGAGAGCCTT
>JAEEGG010013808.1_pt1 | contig 17214 bp, 16 predicted proteins | sample 9134161 | NCBI WGS metagenome assembly JAEEGG01 (sample SAMN16246543, study PRJNA631951) | gut metagenome | biome: gut microbiome; feature: rumen; material: CR-attached | host: Bos | place: Iran: Karaj | collected 2018-10 | reverse complement strand
CCGCCGTCACGGCGCGGGCGGAGCCCGCCCGGCAGACCGCGACGGAGGCGGCGGCGGAGGTCCTCGCCCCGGCGGCCTGCTACGCGGCCCTGCGGCTGGAGACCCCGATCCGGGGACGGCTGTGGCTCTGCGATCTCAGCGGCAGCCCGATCGCGGAGGTGGAGGCGGACGCGGACGGAGACGCCGCCCTCGGCCCCGTGACCCCGGGACGGTACTGCCTCACCCTCGATTCGGAACGGATCGGCAGCTTTCGCGTGCTGGAAAACGCGGCGATCACCGAAACGGCGGGCCGGCTCTGGTCCGACGGAGAGCTCCTGCACTTGGAGCGCTTCCGCCCCGGACAGGCGGAGATCACGCTGACGCTGACCGAGCCGGGCTATGAGAGCATTCTGCTTGTGGACGACCTGGGTCGGCGCTGGACGCGGGACTTCTTCATCCCGGAGCAGGAGGGCCGCGGAGCGGACGGGTCCTACGTCCGGGTCCTGCGCTTCCAGGGTCTGCCGGAGGGGCGCTATACCCTGGTCCACGACCGACGCCCGCTCCAGCAGTTTCAGGTCCTGGCCGGCGGCACGGTCCGCCTCTCAGCGGAGCTGCCCTGACCAGGCAGCTTTGCATCTTGACAACAGAGTACGCGCTTGCTACAATGGAATCGGATCGGGAACGGTACAAAATCAGAAAAACAGGAGAGCCATCCCATGCAGTACGAACGCAGAGCAAAAAACAACGCCTTCATCCGGGCCAGGGGCATCGCGTGTTATGAGGACCTTCCGGTCATTGAATCGTCCGCCGACGTGAAGCTGCGGTCTCTCGACGAGATCAGCCGCAGAGCGCTCGCCTCCTTCTTCCTGATCCAGGTCGCCTGCGACGTCAACAACGGCTGTTACGAGGAATCCGTCCGGATCATCCGGCCGATCCTGGAACGGCTGGATCTGATCTCCTGTCTGAATGCAAAGGAAAGGCGGCTGCTCGACGGGACCTTCGCCATGCAGGACGCGATTGATCTGGACTGGGAATACGAGGACCTTTGGAGCCTGTTTTACGCCCTGGGCTTTGTGGACGACATCCGGGACGCCGGAGACGTCTGTGATTGCGGGTATATCATCGAAACGGTCAACGCCTGCTCCTCGCTGGAGGACTTCCGGAGCAAATGCAAGCTGCGCGGCGTCGAAGAGATCCTCGACACCCTGGACCTGTATTACCGGTATCATTGGGCCTGCGTCGAGCATCGGCTCCACCCGGAGACCCCGATCGCGGATCTGATCCCAAGCTGCGTGGTCGAGCGCAGACGGGGGCTGGAATGGCTGATCTCCGACGAGGACGATTGGTTCGAGATCCCTCTGGATACGTAAGTGTTTTTCTGTTTTTTTGGTCTCAAAACCCGACGAAACAGAAAAATCGGAAGGAGAAAAACAAATGGGTGACACTCTGAAATACTTGCTGTACGTCCTGCCGGTCATCGGCGTTGTGGCCTTGGTCTTTTATCTGATCATCCGCAAGCAGAACCGGAAAACGGACGCATTCAAGAACGCGCTGACCAAGGAACAGAAGGACAGACTGATCAACACAAAGCCCGTTCGCGCGGACGCATCCAGGGGCGGCTTCATCCTGGAGGCCCTGGTCGTCGAGCTCCGGGACAAGGGGGCCAAGACCTTTGTCCGCCTGATGTGGTTCAACGCTCTGATCCAGAACAATTCCTTCCTCGACATGATGACCGCCAACGTCAACGTCTCCACGGAGGAAGCCAAGCGCCGCGATCTGAAGGTCGGCGATTTCGTCCGCTTCTGGTTCAACCCCCAGCAGCAGAAGTGGGATATCATGTTCTGAGCCCGCGCAACATACGCAAAAAGCTGTACTGCCCGAAACGGCGGTACAGCTTTTTCTTTGGGTCCCGATGCCCTCTGGGCGGTCGCATTCGGGCCGGAGCACCTGGGCGATCCGGTCGGGGAACAGAGGACGCCGCGTTTGACGGTGCGGCTCACAGGTCTCCTAAAAATCCATGGCAAGACGCGCCGAGGTCTCGGCGTCGAGCTCGGTGACGGCGCGGGCGGTCACCTGATAGACGCGGGTGCAGAGATTCAGAACGCTCGGGCGGTGGGTGGTGACGATGCAGGTCTTGTTCGGGGCCATTTTCATCAGATTCCGAAGGACCCGGCGCTCGGTGGCGACGTCCAGGGAGGAGGTCGCCTCGTCCAGCAGGAGGATCGGCGCGTCGCGCAGCACGGCGCGGGCGATGGCGATCCGCTGGGCCTGTCCCTCGGAGAGACCCTTGCCGCGGCGTCCCAGCTCCGTCCGGAGGCCGTTCGGCAGCTTATCCACAAAGTCCAGAGCGCAGGCAAGCTCCAGCGCGGCGCGCATCTCCGCCTCCGTTGCATCCTCCCTGCCGACGCGGAGGTTCTCCTCGATCGTGCCGGAGAGGATCGTGTTGCCCTGGGGCACGTAGGAGATCAGACTGCGGGTTTCGGCGTTCAGGGTCAGCTCAGCCCCGTCTGCGGCGCGGATCCGCACGCTCCCCGCTCCGGGATGGACCAGGGCCAGAAGCAGGCGGATCATGGTGGTCTTGCCCTCGCCGGAGGCGCCGATCAGGGCGACGATCTCGCCCGGACCCGCCCGCAGCGCAGCGTGCTCCACGACGGGCTTGTCCGGATCGTAGCCGAAGCTGAGATCGGTCAGCTCCAGGGTCAGACCGTCCTTTGCCTTTTCGGCAAAGGCTTTGCTCTCGGGCAGGCGGATCTCCTTGGGCAGCTCCACCAGCTCCCGGATGCGGTGCGCGGAGACGGAGGCGTTCAGAAAGCCCGGAATGATGCCGACGACGGAGCGGAAGGCGGCGCTCAGTCCGCGCGACTGCTGGAGAAAGAGCGTCATCGTGCCGAAGGTGAAGTCCGTCCCGTACCAGAGCCGATACAGGCAGTAGCCGAAGATCGTCATCGACACGACGGTCCCGGCGACGGACATGAAGACGTTCGTATGGATCGTGAATTTGTTGTAGTCCAGCGAGACCTGCTTCATCTCCTCCAGCCGGTCGTCCAGCTTTCTGCCGTACTGATCGGTGACGCCGAAGGACTTGATGGTATCGAGGTTATAGAAGGTTTCCACCTCGAAGCTCATCATCTTACTGCTCATCTCCCGCATCTTCTGACCGTAATAGCGCTGCTTGCGAATCACGAAGCGGGACATCAGCATCAGCGCCGGAGCGGAGGCCAGGGAGAAGAACGCAATGAACAGGTCGTAGTGGGCCAGAACGACGAAGGTCGCAGCGAAGCGGTAGAGCGAGATCAGGATCGTGGGCAGCCAGCTCACGGCGTTGGAGCCGACGGTGCCGGTATCGTTATTGAAGCGGTTGACGATATCGCCGCTTTGGTATTCGTTGAGTCTGGCCCAGTCGCTGTCGATGATCTTGGAAAAGACGTCGGAGCGGATGTCGTTGCCGATCCGGATGCCGATCTTCAGCGAGATCCGGCCCAGAAGGTTTTCAAACACCACGCTGAACAGGGCGCTGCCCACCATGATGATGAACAGCAGCCAGAGCTTGGAGGTCTTCTGCCCGACGATGATATCCAGGGTGTACTTTGCCATCAGACTGGAGATCAGGCCGAGGGTCGTGCTGACGATGCCCAGCACGGTATAAAAGACGATGGCCCACCTGTAGCGCTTGCTGTAGGTGAAGATCCAGCGCCAGTCGTCCAGGATCTCGCCGAAGGTTCCGTCCTTGACGCGGCGGCGCAGCTCGCGCAGGGCGCGGAAGGACTGTTCCTCGGCCGCGTCAGGCGGCGCGGCGTTCCGTTTCGTTTCTTTCATGAAGAGGCCTCGTTTCTTCCGTCGATGAGGTCGTAGGTCCGCAGCAGCTCGGCCCGCTCCCGGCTGACGCGAAGGCTTTCCGTCGGCGCGGCCTCCTGCCCGCGCAGACGCCCGGCGGCGTACCGCGCGGCACGGCGGGTCCAGGCCCAGGGCAGCAGCCAGGGCCGTTTGTTCAGGAAGGGATAGTCGCCCTTGATCCGGGAGAGCGGCGGGAACAGGATCATCCGCATGCCGCCCCCGGCCTTTTTCTCTCCGCGCGCGGCGACCACGGCGTCCTGCAGAGCCCGGACGCTGTGCAGCCGGTCGGGCGTCGCGCCGTGCAGACCGGCGGAGAGCACGTCGCGGAGCAGAGCGGTCTCGTCCACCTCTGCGGCAAAGCGGAACGGCGCGGGCAGACCGAGGTGATTCTCTCCGATGCGGAAGATCGCCTCCGCCACACGGTCGCAGCGCAGCGCGGCGCAGGCGTCCCGGACCGCCGGGAAGTCGATCCGCTCGGCATAGGCCCGGGCAAAGAGGCAGATATCCGTCACGATCCGCAGGCCGAAGCCGCTGAACAGAAAATGCTTGCAGGCATGGAGCAGGAGGAATTTCAGATGGTCCGTCGGCGGCAGGGTCCGGAGGTCCGCGTCCTGGATCCGGACGGTCTCCGGCGTCTCCGGCTCCGCCGTGAAGCCGTCGTTATAGGCGGCAAAAATGGGCGAGCTGCGGTCAAAGAGCGCGGCGTGGAGCTCCACGTAGAGCGGAGATCCCGGTCGGTGATAGGAGAGCTCGTCCGCGTTCTGCAGATCGGCGTCGGGCCGGTCCGCCGTCAGCCCGTGCGCCAGAAAGGCGCGGTGATAGTCCGCGACGAGGTCCGACGGGACGAAGAGATCGTCGTCCACCGAGGGCCGGAGCAGCGGCCTGGGATAGAGGGCGCGAAGGATCGGGCCCTTGAGGACGAGGGGCGCAAGCCCCTCGGCGCGGAGATCGGTCAGGAGGTTCAGAAGCTCGTTTTCCTGAATCATCTGGCTGTTGACCTGGGTAAAGACGGCGGACAGGATCTTATTCCAGTCCAGGCCGTCCTGCACCGCCGCCCGCAGGGAGGGCAGGGGCGCGGCTGCGTCCGCAGCCAGCGGCAGGAGCTTATGCCGGTCGGCCAGGCGGAGGAGCTCCATCCAGTCCGAAGCGGACAGCTCCGGGTCCGTCGGCGCTTCCGCGTGGATCGCAGCCGCAGTCAGGGCCAGGAGGGCCGATTCAACGGCGGTCATCCGTCCGTCTCCTCCGGCACGGGGATCAAAAAGCCCTTTTCGCACATCATCCGGCAGAATTGATCCAGCCGGTCGGCGCACTCGGCCTCGGTTTTGGTTTTGGTCCGTTTGGAGAGCTCCATCACGATCTGTTCCCGGGTGAAGCCGGCGCAGATGGCGCCAAAGGTTCCGGCCCAGATCGGGGGCAGGATCTGGACGGTCTTGCATTCGTCAAAGGCCGCCCGCGTGGGGATCAGCACGGTCCTTCCGCAGATCGCTGTCCGGACGATGCCGGGTCTCGGTCGATACTTCATGGTGATTTCAAGCCCCCTTATCCTTTGGAATAGATTATGAAAAGATTCCGTCCACGAGGCAGCGCGTGGAATCCGGCACGGTATCGGAAACCAGCAGCCAGGTCGGCACGGCGCGGAGGACGGCATCCTCCAGACCCGCGACCTTTGTGACGGCTTCCACGCTTGCCGAGGTATGGATGAAGGCCACGTAGAGGTTCAAAATGGCCTCGTCCTCCCGCAGGGCATAGAGCCGGTTTTCCGGCCCGCGCCGGAGCAGGATCAGCCCGCCCAGCGGCGCGGCCTCGGCCCCGTGCCAGTTTTCCTTGCCGTTCCAGGGCGAAGGATGGACCCGGAACGCGCCGCCGCAGCGTTCCAGCACCGGGCGGTCGCCGCAGATCACCGAGACCTCGCCGGGCAAAAGCTCTTGCAGATTCCGCGTCTGCGTGGATTTTCCCACGCCGCTCGGCGCGATGATCAGCCAGCTCCGGTCCCGCCAGCGCAGGGCAGCCGCGTGCAGGATCACGCAGTCGAACGCAAGCAGAGCGTCCGAGCAGTGGGCGGTGAGCATGCTGTATTCGGTATGCGCGCAGTCCTCCATGCCGCTTTGCAGGTATTCCTGCCAGTCGGTCTCCGGGATGGAGACCGGCGCGCCGGGAACGAGCGGGGCCTCGGGGTCCGGTGCGGGAAAATAGGACGCGGTTTCCGCGTACCGGGCAGAGACCCGGAAGCTGCGGCCTGCGAGGGTCACGGTAAAATCAGTCATGGCAACGGCCTCCGGCCATTCTCAGGATGTTATCAGTATACCATATCTGTCAAGAAAAGGAAATGGGTTTTTCCGGCATATCCGGTTCGGACCGCGCATATGCTTCCGTGGGAGGGATGGGAATGCGTCCTGATACGTACCGAAACGCCGCTTGCTCCGTCTGGGGGGCAACGGTCATTCTCTTTGCCGTCGTTCTGCGCCTGCTTCTGGCTCCTGCCGCCGCGGCGAAGGTCCTGCGCGGCGCGCAGTCGATCCTCGCGAGCCGGACGCTGGCGGAGGCGGCCTTCTTTCTGGAAAACGGACAAGCGCTCCCGGCCCCGGTCGGGACCCCGGCGCCGAAGCCGGAGCAGACCGCGCAGACGGTTTCCGCGCCGCAGACGGAGCCGACGACCGTTCCCGCCTCCGAGCCCGCACCGGAGACCGCGGCCCCGGCGGAACGGCCCGCCCCCTTCACGGCGGAGGAGGCCGAGGCGATCACGCTGCGCGGCAACTGCACCTACGGGGCGGACAAGACCGCCCTCCTGCTCCGCCCGATGGGCTGGGCCGATGCGCCGGGGCCGCAGGTGCTGATCGTCCACACGCATTCCTGCGAGTCCTACACGCCCTCGCCGGGCCATGAATACGAGCCCGCCGGGGATTACCGGACGCTGGACGAGGCGGCCTCGGTGATCGCCGTCGGGGACGCCCTGGCGGCGGCGCTGGAGGCGCAGGGCGTGGGAGTGATCCACGACCGGACGCTCAACGACTATCCGAGCTACAACAGCTCCTACGCGACGGCGCGGGAGAAGATCCTGCGTCATCTGGCGGAGCAGCCCTCGATCTGCATGGTGATCGACGTCCACCGCGACGCGATGGCGGAGCCTGTGCGCGAGATCGCGGAGGTCGGCGGCGAGACCTGCGCAAAGCTGATGCTGGTCATCGGCACCGACCAGGGCGGGCTGAACCACCCGAATTGGAGGGAAAATCTCTCCTGTGGGCTGAAGCTCCAGGCCCTGCTCAACCGGGCGGCCCCCGGTCTGGCCAAGGACATATCCTTCCGCAAGGAGCGCTTCAACGGCGACCTGACCTCCGGCTCGCTGATCGTGGAGGTCGGCTCCACCGGAAACCTCCTCCCCGAAGCGCTGGCCTCGATGCCCCATCTGGCCCGCGCCGTGGCGGAGCTGCTGGAGCTGGAATGCGGCGGCTGAAACGCTCCGCTCGTTTCCCGTTCACGGACGCTCTGAAATACAGCGGGCCTCGTTTCCGAGGCCCGCTGTGCTTGCGTCTGTTACAGGTATTTTTTCAGCTCCGCCGGGATCAGGGTCGGGTCGATCCGGGCGGTCAGGGTGAAGTTCACCCCGTTGGCCGCGCCGAAGGTCTCGCACCAGGCGCAGAAGGACGCCATGACGGCGGGCTCGTCCGTGCCGAGCAGACGGTGGATGCTCTTGAGGAAGATATGCGTGATATCAAAGTTGCCCGCGTGCAGGCCGGAGATGAAGGCCCTCAGGTCCTCCTCGCCGTCGAGCTCGTAGGTCTGGTATTCGATCAAACGGACCTTATAGTTCACGTCAAAGCGGAGCTTGTTGCCCTTTTCGATGCAGACGATGCTGCCGCTCTCGTTCTCCACGGCCAGGTCGAGGTCGCGGAGCATTTCTTTCGTCTTGCCGGTTCCGCTCAGACCGGCGTACAGCTTAACCATAGGAAATTCCTCCTGTCTGTGTCATAGTCGGTGGCTTGCTTACTTGGTATAGCCGGGCTTGCCGAGGAGCTGGAACATGTTCCGCTTGTAGAACTCGACGCCGGGCTGGTTGAAGGGGTTGACCCCCAGCATGTATGCGGAGATGCCGCAGCTCAGCTCGAAGAAATAGAACATCTCGCCGAGGGTGCGGTCGCAGATCTCGTCGTTCTGGACCAGGATGACCGGCACGCCGCCGTCGGTGTGGGCCGCGAGGGTGCCCTGGAAGGCCTGCTCCTCCACGAAGTCGAGGCTCTTGCCCTCAAGATAGTTGAGGCCGTCCAGGTTTTTCCAGTCGCTCTCGATCATGGTTTTCTTGCGCGGGGGCGCGAAGCGGAGCACGGTCTCGAAGATCGTCCGCTCGCCCTGCTGGATCATCTGACCCATCGAATGCAGGTCGGCGGTGAATTCCAGCGGGAAGGGGTAGATGCCCTTGCCGTCCTTGCCCTCGGACTCGCCGAAGAGCTGCTGCAGCCAGCCGCCCATAAAGCGGAAATCGGGCTCGTAGGAGCAGAAGAGCTCGGTCTTCTTGCCGTGGCGGTAGAGCAGGTTGCGGGCGGCGGCATAGAGCCAGGCGGGATTCTCAAAGGAGAAGGCCTCCATGTCGCGGCGGGCCGAGGCCGCGCCGAACATGACCTCGGTGATGTCCATGCCGGCCACTGCCATCGGCAGCAGGCCGACGGCGGTCAGGACGGAGTAGCGTCCGCCGACGTCGGGCGGGATGACGAAGGTCTCATAGCCCTCCTCCGCAGCCATTTGACGCAGCGCGCCCTTTTCGGGGTCGGTGGTCACGAAGATGCGCTTCTTGGCCTCGTCGGCGCCGTATTTGCGCTCGAGCATCCACTTGAGGGCGCGGGTCGCGATTGCGGGCTCGGTGGTGGTGCCGGATTTGGAGATGATGTTGACGGAGAAATCCTTTCCCTCCAGCAGGGCGCAGAGCTCATTCCAGGCGCGGGTGGACAGGTTGTTGCCCGCAAAGAAGATCTGCGGGTCCTTGCCGCGAAGGTTGTGGTTGGAGCCCATGACCAGCTCGATCGCCGCGCGCGGGCCCAGATAGCTGCCGCCGATGCCGACGACGACGAAGACGTCGGACGATTCGCGGATCCGCTTGGCAGCCGCCCGGATGCGGATCATCTCCTCGGTCTCCTCGAAGACCGGGAGCTTCATCCAGCCCAGATAGTCGCTGCCGGGACCCTTGCCCTCCAGGAGCAGCTTGTGCGCGTCGAAGGTCTCCTTTTCCAGAGAAAGCAGATCATTGAGGGTATATTCCCCCCAGATATTGGAAATATCTACATTCAGCATAATGACACCTCACAGTTTTTTGCCGGGTATTCTTCTTCATTTCTATCATAACCGATTTGCCGCCGGAAAACAATGGGCAATTTCACAAAATAACGAGATTTTTTCGCCGCCGACGACCGGCGTTGATTTTCCTTGTTTTTTTCTTGACTTCCCGCCCTGTTTTTTGTATAGTATAGACGGAAAGTGTCGAAGGATCTCTTTCCGGCGATTGATACAGGACCGCTCCCCCGGGAGCCGAGGCCATACGGACAGCCGGGTCCGCTGCCGATCGGCGGCTTGCCGCCTTATTGATCGCGCCTGCGCGCGAGCATTTTATAAGTTGGTTCCTTTATAACCGAAATGCGCGGTATGCGCAGACTTGTGAAACGGTCAATAAGAGCAGTAAAAGTATTCGTTGCTGTATAGGCTCTGAAATCGCCGGCGGAGGCTCCGCCGTTCCCCGGACGGGAAAGGTGTATTGACCCGCATCACAGGCTGCGCGCCTGTGATTTTTGTTTTCCGATCCGGAAAGCTATGGAGGTGCAAGCCTTGATCAACTCTTACTACGATCTCGACCAGACCAGAGCCCCCATCTACGAGGCTCTGGAACGGTTCCGCAACATGCGCGTCGTCCCCTTTGACGTCCCCGGGCACAAGCGCGGCCGGGGCAATCCGGAGATGGCCGCCTTCCTCGGAGAAAAATGCGTCTCGATCGACGTCAACTCCATGAAGCCGCTGGACAACCTCTGCCACCCGGTCTCCGTGATCCGGGACGCCGAGGACCTGGCTGCCGACGCCTTCGGCGCGGCCCACGCCTTTTTGATGGTCGGCGGCACGACCTCTTCCGTGCAGACGATGGTGCTTGCCACCTGCAAGCGCGGCGATAAGATCATCCTGCCCCGCAACGTCCACCGCTCGGTCATCAACGCCCTGGTCCTCTGCGGCGCGGTGCCGGTCTACGTCAACCCCGAGGTGGACGACCGGCTCGGCATCTCCCTGGGCATGCGGCGCGAGCAGGTGGAGCGGGCCATCCGCGAGCATCCGGACGCGGTCGCCGTCCTGGTGAACAACCCCACCTACTACGGCGTCTGCTCCGATCTGAAGGCCATCACGAAGATGGCCCACGACGCGGGGATGTTCTGTCTGGCCGACGAGGCCCACGGAACCCACTTCTACTTCGGCGCGGGCATGCCGATCTCCGCGATGGACGCAGGGGCCGACATGGCCGCCGTGTCCATGCACAAGTCCGGCGGCAGCCTGACACAGTCGAGCTTCCTGCTGATCGGGCCGAACATGAACCAGGGCCACGTCCGCCAGATCATCAACCTGACCCAGACGACCTCCAGCTCCTATCTGCTGATGTCGTCTCTGGACATCTCCCGCCGCAACCTGGCCCTGCGGGGCCGCGAGGTCTTTGCCAAGGTCAGCACCATGGCGGACTACGCCCGCGAGGAGGTCAACGCCATCGGCGGCTACTACGCCTTCGGCAAGGAGCTGGTCAACGGCGACTCCGTCTTCGACTTCGACCCGACCAAGCTCTCCATCCATACCCGCGACATCGGTCTGGCGGGGATCGAGGTCTACGATATTCTGCGCGACGAGTACGACATTCAGATCGAATTCGGCGACATCGGCAACATTCTGGCCTACCTCTCCATCGGAGACCGGCCCCAGGAGCTGGAGCGTCTGGTCTCCGCCCTGGCGGAGATCCGCCGCCGCTATCAGCGCGACGGCTCCGGCCTGCTGGACACGGAATATCTCGATCCCGAGGTCGTCTACAGCCCGCAGGAGGCCTTCTACGCCCCGAAAAAATCCGTCCCCATCGACCAGAGCGAGGGTATGGTCTGCTCTGAGTTCGTGATGTGCTATCCCCCCGGCATCCCCATTCTTGCCCCCGGCGAGCGCATCACCCGCGACATTCTGGACTATATCGAGTTCGCCAAAGAAAAAGGCTGCTCCATGACCGGCCCGGAGGACCCGGACATTTTGCGGCTGAATGTTCTGGCTTAAGGAGGTCTCCCCATGGAACTCTGGTTTTCCGAATTTCACGCGCCGGACGTAAAGCATTCGATCCGGGTCAACAAACAGCTTTTCTCGCTCCAGAGCGACTACCAGCGCATCGACATTTTTGAGACGCCGGAGTTTGGCCGCGTCCTGGCCCTGGACGGCAACGTCCAGCTCACCGAGCGCGACGAATTCATCTACGACGAGATGATCACGCACGTGCCGATGGCCGTCCACCCGAACATCACCGACGTTCTGGTGATCGGCGCCGGCGACGGCGGCGTGGTCAAGGAGCTTGCGCGGTACGATACGATCAAACGCATCGACCTCGTGGAGATGGATCCCGAGGTCATCAAGGCCTGCCGGGCCTACCTGCCGGAGAACGCCTCCCGTCTGGACGACGCCCGCGTTCACATCTACTACGACAACGCCCTGCGCTTCATCCGGCGCTGCTCGGAGCAGTACGATCTGATCATCGTCGATTCCACCGATCCCTTCGGCCCCTCCGAGGGCTATTTCACCCGCGAATTCTACGGCATCTGCTACAACGCCCTGCGCGAGGACGGGATTATGGTAAACCAGCAGGGCAGTCCCTTCTATCAGCACGACGCCGAGGCCATGCAGCGCTCCCACCAGCGCATCGTCAACACCTTCCCGATCAGCCGGGTCTATCAGGCCCATATCCCGACCTACGCCGCGGGCTACTGGCTCTTTGGCTTTGCCAGCAAGAAATACCATCCGGTGGACGATCTGGACGCCGAGCGCTGGAAGAAGCTCAATCTCCAAACCAAGTACTACACCGTCAAGCTCCACCGCGGCGCGTTCTTCCTGCCCGCCTTTTTGGAGCGGATGCTGGAGGAGGTGGAAAAGTGAGGCCCAACGTGGAGACCTTCATCGGCTGCGACGCGGCCTTTGCCGACGCCAGGCTCGTCCTCTTCGGCGCGCCCTTTGATTCCACCACCAGCTTCCGCCCCGGCGCGCGCTTCGGTTCGAGCGCCATGCGGCATGAGAGCTTCGGCATCGAGACCTACAGCCCCTATCAGGACAGGGATCTGACCGACTGTGCGATCTTTGACAGCGGCGATCTGGAGCTCTGCTTCGGCTCGGCGGAGGCGGCTCTGGCCGACGTCGAAGCCCGGGCGGCGGAGATCCTCAAGGCCGATAAAATGCCGATCCTGCTCGGCGGCGAGCATCTGGTCACCCTCGGCGCGGTCCGGGCGGCTGCACAGAAATACCCCGATCTGCACGTCATCCACTTCGACGCCCACGCCGACCTGCGCGACGACTACCTCGGCGCGAAGCTCAGCCACGCCTGCGTGATCCGCCGCTGCCACGACATCCTGGGCGACGGTCGCATCCACCAGTTCTGCATCCGCAGCGGCGACCGGGAGGAATTCCGATTCGCCCGGCAGCATACCGAGCTGCATCCCTTCAGCTTCGAGGGTCTGGACACGGTCTGCGCCCGGCTGATCGCTGAGAACGCACCGGTCTATCTGACCATCGACCTGGACTGTCTGGACCCGGCCTGCTTCCCCGGCACCGGCACCCCGGAGGCCGGCGGCGTGACCTTCCCCGAGCTGCTGACCGCGATCCTGCAGGTCGCCCAGCTCAACGTGGTCGCCGCAGACCTGAACGAGCTTGCCCCGATGCTCGACCCCAGCGGCGCCAGCACCGCGATGGCGTGTAAGGTTTTGAGAGAGCTGCTGCTCGCTTTGCTCGCGAATTGACATTTGATACTGATTCATTGATTTTTGCTGCGCTTCGCGCAGTCTTGCCGGCACGGTGTGCCGGCAAGGCGTCTCATGCGATCATTAACAGGTACCTTTTTATCAAAAGTCAGCAGGAACCATAATAATCAACACAAGGAGGTTCTGGATCATGTCCAAAGGTTTTGCCATTTTCGTCCGATTCTTCGGTTGTGGCGCCGCCGTGTTGGGATTCCTTGCCACGGCGTTCGAACAGGGAGAAACCGCAGATAGTCCGCTGTTTCTGCTGCCCCCCGTCGTTTGGGGGATTGCAATCGTGGTGCTCTCCTTCGCCTGTGCGAATCTCATCGACAGAATGCTGGACCGTGAGGAGGAACTGAAACGCCTGAAAGAAAAACTGGATCAATAGCCCGGCTTACCACGGGACCTGCTTCCCCTGCTCTGTTATTCAAGCATCATCTCCAATTCGCGAAATTGGATCATACCGCAATTCTCAAATCTCAAGGATCAACTGATACAAGGAGGAATTCAAAATGAGCCGTGTACTCGTCATCGGCTGCGGCGGCGTCGCCAACGTGGCCATCCGCAAGTGCTGCATGGTGCCGGAGGTCTTCTCCGAGCTGTGCATTGCCAGCCGCACCAAGTCCAAGTGCGACGAGCTGGCCGCCGAGCTGGCCCCCACCACGACCACGAAGCTCACCACCGCGCAGGTGAACGCCGACTCCGTGGAGGAGCTTTGCGCCCTCATCAACAGCTACAAGCCCGATCTGGTTATGAACATCGCCCTGCCCTACCAGGATCTGACGGTCATGGAGGCCTGTCTGGCCTGCGGCGTCAACTACATGGACACCGCCAACTACGAGCCCGAGGACACCGACGATCCCGAATGGAAGGCCGCCTATGAAAAGCGCTGCAAGGAAAAGGGCTTCTCCGCCCTGTTCGACTACAGCTACCAGTGGGCCTACCGCGAGCGCTTTGAGCAGGCCGGTCTGACCGCCCTGCTCGGCTGCGGCTTCGACCCCGGCGTCAGCCAGGCCTACTGCGCTTACGCCAAGAAGCATGAATTCGACGAGATCGACACGATCGACATCCTCGACTGCAACGGCGGCGACCACGGCTATCCCTTCGCCACCAACTTCAACCCCGAGGTCAACCTCCGCGAGGTCTCCGCGCCCGGCTCCTACTGGGAGGACGGCCACTGGGTCGAGATCCCGGCGATGAGCATCAAGCGGGAATACGACTTCGACCAGGTGGGTCACAAGGATATGTATCTGCTCCACCACGAGGAGATCGAATCCCTGGCCGAGAACATCCCCGAGGTCAAGCGCATCCGCTTCTTCATGACCTTCGGTCAGAGCTATCTGACCCACATGAAGTGTCTGGAGAACGTGGGCATGCTCTCCACGACCCCGGTCACGTTCGAGGGTCACGAGATCGTTCCGATCAAGTTCCTGAAGGCCCTCCTGCCCGATCCTGCCTCCCTCGGTCCCCGCACCCACGGCAAGACCAACATCGGCTGCATCTTCACGGGCCGGAAGGACGGCAAGGAAAAGACCTACTATATCTACAACACCTGCGACCATCAGGCATGCTACCGCGAGGTCAAGAGCCAGGCGGTCTCCTACACCACAGGCGTGCCCGCCATGTGCGGCGCGATGATGATGCTGACCGGCAAGTGGATCAAGCCCGGCGTGCATACCGTGGAGGAGTTCGATCCCGATCCCTTCCTGGACGCCCTGAATCAGCACGGCCTGCCCCGGACCGAGAACCACAACCCGGTCCTGGTCCCGTGACGGCCCGCCCGCCCTTTGCCGCTTTGCGTGGCAGGACACCCGAAGACTGCTTCGGGCGTCTTGCCACGCCCTGTTACATTCTGGACGAGGCCGCCCTGCGGCAGAACGGCGAGATCTTAAAGGGCGTAGCCGACCGGACCGGCGCGAAGCTCCTGCTGGCGCAGAAGGCCTTTTCAAACTACGACTGCTACCCCGCTCTGGCCCCCTATCTGGCGGGGACCGAGGCAAGCGGCCTGTTTGAAGCGCGGCTGGGCTGGGAAATCCTGCCGGAAAAGGAGGTCCACGTCTTCTGCGGGGCCTACCGGGACGACGAGTTTGACGAGCTGCTGCGGTACGCCGACCACGTCGTATTCAACTCCCCCGCCCAGCTGTCACGGCTCGGCCCGCGGGCGAAGGCAGCCGGAAAGAGCCTGGGTCTGCGGATCAACCCCGAATGCTCCACGCAGGAGGGTCACGCAATCTACGACCCCTGCGCCCCCGGCTCCCGTCTGGGGACCACCCGCGAACAATGGGACGCGAAAATGACCCCCGACCTGGTCGCCCTGCTGGACGGCCTGCACTTTCACACCCTCTGCGAGCAGGATTCCGACGCTTTGGAGATCACCCTGGACGCCGTGGCGGAGAAGTTCGGGGACGTTTTGCCCCGGATGAAATGGCTTAACATGGGCGGCGGCCACCACGTCACCCGCCCGGACTACGATATTCCGCGGCTGGAGCGCTGCATCCGCTTCGCGCAGGAGACCTGGGGCGTGACGGTGTATCTGGAGCCGGGCGAGGCCTGGGCCCTGAATGCGGGCTTTCTCGCAAGCCGCGTGCTCGACGTCACCGAAAATGGCAGCGTGAAGAACGCGATCCTCGACTGCTCCGCCGCCTGCCACATGCCGGACGTGATCGAGATGCCGTATATGCCGCCGCTCTATGGAGCGGCGGAGGGATCAGCGATCAGGGATCAGGGATCAGGGGACGACAATTCCAACGTTTACCGGTTGGGCGGGCCGTCCTGTCTGTCGGGGGACGTGATCGGGGATTACGAATTTGACCACGCCCTGCAAATCGGGGAGCTGGTCCTTTTCGGCGACCTGGCGATCTACTCCACCTGCAAAAACAACACCTTCAACGGCATGCCCCTGCCAAATATCTGGTACCTCCGCGCAGACGGCTCCCTGGAACAGCTCACCGACTTCGGCTACCGGGACTTCAAATACCGCCTGGGGCGGTAACTTGGGACAAGTCGAGGCAATTGGCAGCAGGCAATAGGCAATAGGGGACCTCTAAAAACCAGCATATTTTGCGTTTCAAGAGGCCAAATGTCATTTTTTGAAGCAAGCAACCCGTAAAATGGGATGATTTCGAGGTTATTTGCTTCCCTGTGGAAAACTTTTTACCCGAAATGGGCGCACTAACCCGCCGCCTTCTTTGGACGGTGGAGATATTCGTAGCGGAACATGTTGTAAATTAGGTTGGTCAGACCAATATTGAACTCAGCTCGCGCCAGACCGATCGAGCGTAAGGTCATGCCGTTCATCGATCCAGTCATAAACCCGAAAATGTGTTCAATCCGGCATCTGACTTTTGAATACTCTGCGTTCTGCTGCTTTTCCTCTTCTGTTAGCGCGTGTCCTCTTCTTCCTTGCTTGCAGATTTTTCTCTCTACAGTCTCAGGCAATGATTCCGCAAATGGCTGACCGTCGTATGCGCTGTCTGCGTATAGAACCTTGTCTTCTTTGGTAATTGCCGGTGTTGCTTTGCTGTCGCCTACGGAAGCATCTGAAACCTGGTAGTCGTCAATCAGTTTGTTCTCGGCGTCAGCCTTCACGTGATCTTTGTACCCGAAATAGGATTTCCCGTTCTTCTTGGTCCACCTGGCGTCGGTGTCCTTCTGCCGCAGCTTGTTTTCCTTGCCTTTCCATTCCTCTGGGATTTTGCCCTTTTTAATGGTTTCGCGTTCTTCACTGCTGTTGTGCTGCACAGGAGCCTCAACAAAGCTTGCGTCTACGATGGTTCCGGTCTTGGTAATCAAACCCTCTTTGCGGAGCTGCTGGTGGAACAAGTCGAACAATTCCCGCATGACTCCGGCCTCGGTCAACATGTTACGGAAGTTCCAGATTGTCTTTGCGTCGGGAACCTTGTCTTCGATCCGCAGGCCGAGAAAGCGCATGAAGCTCATGCGGTCATTGATCTGGTATTCCGTTTGGTCGTCGCTCAGATTGTAGATCCGCTGCAGTACAAGAATCTTGAACATCATGAGATAGTCATACGGCGGACGTCCGCCGGGACCTTTTGCGGTCTTGCGAAAAACCCGCTTCAATGTTGGAAGAAAAATCGTCCAATTGATTGCGTCCTGCAATCTCACCAAGCAGTCGCCAAGCTCGCTGAGCTTATCCAAGCGCCTGCTCTCATCCCAAAAACTAAGTTGACCCATACCCTCGCCCCCTTACTCCCATTATACCATATTTTGAGCTCTTAGGCGAGAGTTTTTAGAGGCCCCCTATTGCCTATTGACTGTTAGGCAATAGGGCACCTCTAAAAACGATCTGATTTCAAAAATGTCCTTACGAAAAACCCTTGAAAAACCTAAGTTTTTCTTCCTTGTTTTTCTCGAAATTATGAGTTTTTAGAGGTCCCCAATAGGCAATAGG
>JAEEGG010013805.1_pt1 | contig 17216 bp, 15 predicted proteins | sample 9134161 | NCBI WGS metagenome assembly JAEEGG01 (sample SAMN16246543, study PRJNA631951) | gut metagenome | biome: gut microbiome; feature: rumen; material: CR-attached | host: Bos | place: Iran: Karaj | collected 2018-10 | reverse complement strand
AATACGTAAAAGTACCAGGTACCTTTACGGAACAAATCCTGATTTATGTATTGACTTTACAGTTAACTGTAATGATAGAGTCATCTTGCAAGGAGGAAGTAGATATGACGATCAAAGAGTTTTCAAAGCTTTGCGACTGTAACACACAAACGCTTAGATACTATGACAGTATCGATCTGCTCAAGCCGGCAAGAGTGGACAGCTTCACGGGTTACAGATACTACGATGAGGACCAGACTTTAGATTACATTAAGATCAAGAACCTTCAGAACGCCATGTTCTCGATCGAAGAGATAAAAGATCTCCTTGAGCTTAACGATGACGCGATCGTTAAAGCTTTTGACAAGAAGATCGATGAACAGAAGGCAAAGCTTGAAACGATTATTCGGATTCAACAGTCATATCGAAACGAATACATGAAGATGAAAGATATGATCGAAAAGACGAAGAGCAAACTTAACGAAAGTATCGGAAAATATGATGCTGCCAAAGAGTACGGAGTATCGGATGATTATTACAGATCGATCGTCGAAGACATGAATGAAAGATTTGATAATGCCATGGAAGAAATGGGCGATGCGGAGTGCGGCGGCAAGGACAAGTTTGAGATAAAAGACGGCCCCGCAGCCGATCCCAGAAAAGATCCGGCAAACAAAACGGTTTTGGAAATGCACGGCTGGAACCACACCGCAGAAGTTTTGGAAAAGCTTCCTGCGCTTGACGACGATCGCATCCTCTACTTTGAACTTGACGACGAAAAATGGACTTACAACGACTTTTGCTTTGTGGTCTTGAAAATCGTTCAGGACAAAAACAAGGAAAACGCCTATAATTTCAATTGCATCAGAAACAAGAGCAAAGATGGCAAAAATCACTTCAGCCTCCTGACTATGAAAAGCTTGAACTGAGTTCCTTTTCGAAAACAGAATCTTTTCGTGTTCACTTTTATAGTATAGATCCAACTTTAAGGAGGGAGACTGTGAAACATTATTTTATCTGCAGTTTATGTCATCATGGTGTTCTCGGCGGCGCGCTGATCGTTGACGAACACGTTATTAACTATAAAACAGGCAAGATTACCGTGGAGAGAAAATATCGGGATCTTATTCTGAACAGAGATGATATTCTTTCGGTATCATGGAAATGGGCTTTGTTTCCCAAGGCTACTTTTGAAATGAAAAACGGAGAAAAATACAGTTTTATAATATTTAATAAGTGGCGCTTCAAAAAATGTATGATCGCAACGGGGTCGATGTCTGATCCGTAATCGGGGGACCGTGTACCTTTAAGATAAGGAAGAAGAATGGAGCAGTCTCGATGGACGAAACTAATAATTCGCAGATCTTACGCATCCGCCACTTCGAGGAGCTCAGAGTTACGGCGGAAGAGATGCTTGAAGCGTATTCAAAGGAAACGGCAGATGCTTTGAAAGAGACGATCGACGCTTTGGAGAGCTACTACACAAGCCCTGAGTGGAAGCAGGATTTCGCAGACGATGAAGCGGGGCTGTTACCCGGCGACTTAAAACGCGGTGTGCTCTCGGAAGACGGGATCTACAACCTGCTCGAGCGATACAGGGAGATCGAGAGTGAGGAGAAGAAGCGCGCTCTCTTCCTGCATCAGAAGGAGACCCTTGATACTTTCCTGGCGCACGGGACGATCACACGGGCGCAGTATGAGAAGAGTTACGGGGATCTCGTGAAGAAGATGGGGATTAAGCTGTGACATGGGTATAAGCGTTGACGATAGTTTTTACGACTAATCTAAAACCAGACTTTAGATTAGTCGTAATTATTATTGACATTCAGCCTGTAATTGGCTAATATGTAATTAGACTTAAGATTAGTCGGAGGTATTGATGTGGCATATATAGAAAGAGCAATTTCGGACATACTCAAAAAAAGAGCGCAGTCCAGTAAATGCCTGTTGCTTACAGGAGCAAGACAGGTAGGAAAGTCTACGTTGATAAAACATCAATTCGCTGATTACAACAGGGTATCATTTGATGACAAAATGACAAGGCTGCAAGCAAAAGAAGAACCTAAACTGTTCTTTATAAACAATCCCAGACCGCTCTTTATTGATGAGGTACAAAAAGAGAACGGTATCTTGGAAGATGTTAAGGCTTTGGTTGATGAGTCAGATCAGAGGGGACAGTTTATTCTTTCGGGATCTCAAAAGTTGGAGCTGATGAAGGGAATGAGTGAATCGCTTGCGGGGAGGGTTTCCGTAACGGAGCTTTCAGGCCTGTCGCTGAGAGAAATACACAACATCAGGTTTAATAAGCATTTTATACCTACCGACGAGTATTTATCGGAACGAGAAGAAGAACTGAAAGATTATGATGATATATGGGATTTGATCCATAAGGGTTCCTATCCTGAGTTATATGATGTGGACAGAGACTGGCAGGACTTCTATTCCTCTTATGTTGATACTTATTTGGAGCGAGATATAAATGAAATGATCGCTGAGGACAGCATTACTTTTTTTAAGTTTCTGACAGCGGTAGCAGCAAGAACGGGTGAATTGCTCAATTATGCCAATATAGCCGGAGATGTCGGGGTGTCGGAGCCCACTGTTAAAAAGTGGATATCCGTTTTGGAAAGGACAGGAATTATCTACCTTCTTCAACCGTATAGTGCCGGTGCATTATCCAGAGCGATCAAATCCCCCAAGATTTATTTCAGAGATACCGGACTGGCATGTTATCTGACGCGATGGCTGACTGCTGATGCACTGAAAAACAGCGCGGTAGCCGGAAACATGTTTGAGACGTATGTTGTATCGGAAATAATAAAATCATTTTCTAACGAAGGAACAGATTACCGATTCAGCATCTTTTACTACCGCGGAAAGGATAAAAGCAGGAAAAGTGAGAATGAAATAGACCTGATTATTGAGGAAAACGGAATTCTTTATCCCGTCGAGATAAAAATGACAGGGAACCCCAAAGCATCTATGGGAAGCGCAAACACAGTGCTTGATAAGATCCCGGAGAAGAAAAGAGGACTTGGTGTGATACTCTGCCTGATCGACAAAAAAACATATCTGCGGGAAAACCTGATAGCACTTCCCTTAAAATATATTTAAAGGAAGTGCTACCATGAAAACCAATGTGTAATAATCGTAAGAATCGGGGGACCGTGTACCTTTAAGAAGCGCGGAAACGATCAAGCTGGTGTCTCAGACAATGGATGGAGGAACAACTCTGGTGATATCTTTTGATTAAGGGCATAAGCGTTAAAAATCGGGGGACCGTGTACCTTTAATAGTCACATTTTGGATTGGTAAAGAAGAAAGAAGGATACTGTGATGGAAACATTGACATACGAGGTTGTCAGTATTGATGGAGACTATGCAAACCTTAGAAGAACCGATATAGAGACGGACGAGTTAAAGCTCGTAGCACGGGCGCTCCTTCCCGATGAGATCAGGGAAGGAAGCCGGCTTGTATATGAGATGATGCAGTACTCTTTGGAATGAAAGGGGTTAACGATGATGAGTTTCTTTTGCTCCATGATGACGATCGCGCTGTCTCTCGTTCTTGTGGGATGTGGCAGTGATACAATACAGAAAACAGTTGAGAAGAAACAGTATATGCAGATATCTCAGGACGAAGCCAAGCGCATGATGAAAGAAAAAGACGGTCATGTGATAGTGGACGTTCGAAGAAAAGACGAATATGACGCGGGACATATCCCGGGAGCGATCCTTATCCCCAATGAAGACATAGACAAGGAACCGCCCGCGGAGCTTCCCGATTTGGATCAGATAATCCTTGTATACTGCCAAAGCGGTAGAAGAAGCAAGGAAGCGTCTCAAAAGCTTGCTGATATGGGATACAGCCATGTGTATGAGTTTGGCGGCATTTTGGACTGGACAGGGGAAATTGAGAAGGAAGCAAAGCCGTCCGAAGAGGAAGAAGGAGACATGACTCCTAATGCGGTTTTGGTTGTTTCTACAGGAGAAAGATCTTTTACAGTTGATCTCGAAAACAACGTTTCCGCCCAAGAGTTCTTTGAAAAGGTAAAAAAAGATAGCATTCAGGTCAAAATGTGTGATTATGGAAGCTTCGAAAAAGTAGGAGAGCTTCCGTGGAGCATCACTCGCAGCGACAAAGAGATAACAACATCTCCGGGAGATCTTATTTTATACCAAGGAAACCAGATAACGATATATTACGATAAAAACACCTGGGATTTTACAAAGCTTGGAAAGCTAAACGGAACAGAAGAGGAGATAAAAGAAGCCTTTGGCGGGAAAGAAGATGTGATCGTAGATTTCTATGTTGAATGGACGGAATAGGGAAATCCGGGAGTATGCGTGGATATAGAAACCCAAGACCGGAATAGATGGGATTCAGGCCAGAAAACCGGTGCAGGTACAATGTTGTGAAATGTTGCCGGGAAAAAGGAATCAAAAACTGCGGAGAATGTAACGACGATGAATACTTGATGCTCAAAAAGGCTTTCTTCGAAAAAGAGAAGAATCTAGACGAAGTCAGAAACAAAAAAGCATGAAAAGAAAACTGTAGAGGAACGGAGGAATGCACATGTTTTGGGACAAAATATCACCGTTATACGATCTTTTTGAAAACATCTACAATGGCAAGGTCTACACCGGAACCGGAAAGAAAGTGGCTGAAATGATCGACTCGTCAGATGTGGTGCTAGAATGTGCCTGTGGAACGGGAGCGATCAGCATATATATCGCGCAGAAGTGCAAGAAGCTTGTTGCAACAGACTTTGCTCCCGGAATGCTCCGACAGGCAAAGAAGAAATGCAGCCGGTATCATAATGCGACGTTTAAAAGAGCTGATATCACTCAGTTGAAATGTAGAGACAAACGGTTTGACAAGGTTGTTGCCGGAAATGTGATACACCTTCTCCCGGATCCGAAGAAAGCGATGAGCGAGCTTGAAAGGGTCGTAAAGCCGGGAGGCAAGATCATCATACCCACATATATCAACATGACAAAGAAGAGCGGAACGATAGCCGTGAAATTGATAACACTTTTGGGTGCTGAATTTAAGCGGCAGTTCGATCTGGATTCATACAAGAAGTTCTTTACAGATATGGGCTATGAGGATGTTGAATATGTGGTGGTAGACGGACGGATGCCCTGTGCTATAGCCGTAATAAGCAGATAAAACACTCATTAGGGCTAAAAACTGAGAGCAAATCAAAAGACTGTTAAAAGCCACACCAGGAAAAGGCGGTTTTAGCAGTCTTTTTATATTTCAGTTCATGATTCCCTTTTTGCTTTAATTGCCTGCTGGATCAAAGCGTTAAAATACAGCGCATTGTTTGAGATAGAAGAAAGGAACGAAAATGATTAGACTTTACGGAATGAACGCTTGACAAAACGAGACAATCCGATTATGATTCTAATATCATTTATAAAAATAATATTATTAATACTAATTCCGGAGGAAATATGATAAAGAGAGACTTTACAGAGAAGGGATGTGGCGAGATCTTCAACATGTTTACGGAGCTGCTTGAAGATGATGATATAACGGAGCTTAAGTTTGACATAAGCAAAAAGAAATGCCTTATGACGGTAAAAGGGAAAAGAGAAAATGATGAGTCTTTCCGGATAACAAAGACGCTTCGAGGAAAGGGATCTAAGGAGAATGCTACCGATCAAAAACAGAAGACAGATCCGTCGGAACGGGCTAAAACAGTGAAAGAAATGCGAGAAAAAGGGTATAAGCAGCAGGAGATTGCCGATACTCTCGGAATTTCCCAGGCGCTGGTGTCTAATATACTGAGAGCTGAAAAGAAATAAAAGAAGTGAGGCATCCCGGGAGTGGGGTGCCTCATGTTCATTACAGCTAGAAACGTTCATATTTGGTAGGATAGCCTTCGGAAATGAGCATGTCTTTTTCCTCCATCTCCGTCAAACGCCCCTGTAAATAACACAATTCATACTCGAGTTCAGTATTAGTTGCTTGGTCATTTTCCTTTAATTTTTGCTGTATTTCCTTTATTTTAGCCTTGGTTTTCGGAATGGCTGTTGATTTATTGAAAATGAAAGTAACTAGGGTATCTAACGCGTCAGCTATAGTACCGGGCTCAAAAGCGGAGGAACAGCGCACGTGCGGGATGTAGCCTAGTTCTTGTTTTGTATCAACTCTTTGAAGCGCAAGAGTGAACATGCGCTCTTTGTTGGAGCCGATACTTTTTTCCTCTAATGCATAAATTTCGGTTTGGATGCGCTTGTTTAGAGGGAAGAAAAGTACGGCCTGTGTTTTGAGGCGTACGTTTGATTTTTTTGTTGCAACGAAAACACGAAGAAACATCGCGGTGGAGATAAGGTTGTGCAAAGAGTTGACAGCGGCCATAAAACGCTTCTCAAAAAATGTTTCATTATCCATATCCATAGTTCAATAATCCTTTCTTGTTTTCTTTTAATATGTCAGAATTTTTTAGGTCACTTTCCTTTCCGAAAAGAAAAATAATAAAAAGGACCAAAAGTAATATGAAAAACAAGACGTAAGTACCAGGTACTTTTACGCTGAATTTACCCAACCGGTACCTTTACTACTTAATAGCTGGAGAAAATGTGATGTATACATATTTACCGACAGGAGATTTTGTGATATTCCATATCTAGATTCTTGGAGATTTTGTGATTTTACGAATGGGGATTCGCGCGGAAAATGCCTTTGCACGAATGGGGATTTGAGATATACTCTCTTTGGAGAGGTGGACTAAAGCACGGCGGCGGGAAATATTCCTGCCGCTTTTAATGATAGGATATTGACAAAAAGCAATCATGGAGTTATACTGATGATGGGAAAAATCAAAAAACCAATCATACTCTCTGCGGAGGATAAAGTATTGAACATAGATCAGAAAGACATAGAGCATTATCTTTCCGAGGTGAAGGAAGCTGTTGAAAAGGATAATTACCGGCTTGACCGGAATGCCAGGCGGCAGGATAACATCAATCTGTTTCTGGATTATGTTATTGACGAGGCAAAAGCCAAAGAAATCATATTGAGCCTGACTGCAATGGATTTTTCGGAGATCCTGCAGAATGAGCATAAGGGATATGAGCACGAGAAGCTGTATGTATTTGGCAAAGACGTAACCCTTTTGGAGAGGAATGGGACAGAAGAAAAAACAGTATCTCTGTATATCAAGTTCAACAAGCTGGAGAAATGTTTTGTGATCGTTATTTCGTTCCATGAACAGAAACATCCGCTTACATACTATTTCAGATAATCAGGAGGCAAATCGGAGGTGACCATTATGACAGAGAAGGGAAGAAGAGATTTCTGCATAGAGTGCAGGAAAGAGACCGAGTACCTTTTACAGAAGAAGGACATCATAAAGAATATAAGGGATAAGGAATACACATTTGCAATCACCGTGGCTGTCTGCGCGGAGTGTGGCGAGGAAATGAGCCTTCCGGGTCTTATCGATAAGAATGTTCAGGAAATCGATGAGCAGTACAGGGCGGCAGAGGGGCTTGTATCGATTGATGATATCGAAAGGCTGATGAAGATCTATAAGATCGGAAAGGCTCCGTTGTCCCTGGCGCTTGGGTTCGGAGAGGTGACGATTCCGAGATATCTGGAAGGACAGGTACCTTCCAAAGAGTATTCTGATATCATGAAAGCAGCGCTTTCATCGCCGGCATACATGAAGCAGAAGCTTATGGAGAACCGTGAGAAGCTGACGGATGCGGCATACAGAAAAGCTTTTTCCGCAGCAGAAAGCATAGAGAGCCTGTTTTCCGTATCAGATAAGATGCTCCGGGTGATCGCATATATCTTTGAAAAGCTGGAAGAGGTGACGCCTCTTATGCTTCAAAAGCTTCTTTACTTTATCCAGGGCGTGTATTCCGCATTGTATGGAAGACCTATCTTTGAAGAGGACTGCAGGGTGTGGGTACACGGTCCGGTCTATCCGGAGGTATATGAGCTGTTCCGGGATTTCAAATATAATCCGATCGATGATGCTCGGTTCGCACTTCTGGAAGGAACAGAGGATGCCCTGACGGATGACGAGAAGCGTGTGATAGACCTTGTTGTGAATACATTTGGGATGTATGGCGGAAAGGTATTGGAGAAGATCACGCACAATGAGGATCCGTGGATGGAAGCGAGAAAAGGATATGGCGACAGCATTCCTTCCAATGAGCTTCTGCCGAAAGAGAGGATCATGAAGTATTATATCCTGATAAACCAGAAATATGGCATAGATACGGAGGACGGTCTGCGGACATATATCCATGACATGCTTGATAAGGCATCATGATCCATAACAGCTGAATCCGGTTCAAAGAGTCAGATCATAGTAAAAGTACCGGGTACCTTTACACTGTAAAGAGGAGTAAACATAATAGCATGAAAAAGACATATATCACCACGATGCCGAATCATATCGGCGCGTTTTTGAAGGCAAGCGAATGCTTTGCGGCGCTGGGCATAAACATTACGAGGGTCAGCTACAACAAGGCGGTTGATTCGCACACACTTTTTATCGAGGCGGAGGGCGCCCCCGAAAAGCTCCTTAAGGCTGACGGGATGCTCACAAAGATCGGATATCTCAAGACCCCGAACCACGAAAAGAGCATCGTGCTTCTGGAGTTTATGCTTGAGGACAAGCCCGGCAGCGTCACGGAAGTACTGCGACTCATAGATCGTTACGGCCTCAATATTTCATATATCAGCTCGCAGGAAAACGGCTCGGAGTACCAGGCTTTCAAGATGGGGCTTTTCGTGGACGACGAGAAGGTGCTCAAAGCATTTTTGTCGGAGACCGGTAAGCTCTGTGTTGTCCGCATGATTGATTATGATCATTCCGAAAACGTTTATGACAACTCGATCTTCTACCAATCGTTTGTTTCGGAATTGATGAAATGCCTTAACCTTCCTGAATCGATGCGTGACGAGCTTCTTGTTAATTCGAATCTTGTCATGCAGATCCTTGATGAGAAGGGGCTTTCGCCGTATAAGACCTTCGAGAGCATCAGCAGATTTGCGCATCTTCTCGCAGCCTGCAGAGGAGAGGCTTTTGCGCCCAGGATTACCCACCACAGGATCACGGATGTATCGGAGATCATCCTTATCGAGCCTGCATGCGGCAGCAACACTGCCATCATAAAAAGCAGGGATGAAGTTCTTTTTGTGGACTGCGGATATGCACTTTACCGCGCGGAGATGGAGAAGCTTTTGTCCGGGCTGTTGCCGGGATTTGAACGCATGTACAAAAAGGTTTATGTTACTCACGCAGATGTCGATCATTGCGGCCTGCTTCCGCTTTTCGACGAGATCATCGCGAGCGGGAGGACGAGGGAGTGCTTTGAACTCGAATATGCCGGCAAGGACGGCTTCAGGGAGCTCAATCCGCTTCATAAGCCTTATGTGTGTATCTGCAAGGCTTTGACGGGCTATTGTCCGCCAGATCCCGCGAGGGTTAATGTGCTGTGGGAGTCTCCTCAAACCCTTGAGAAACCTCTCACGCATGTCGGAAGCCTTGATGTCGGGGAACTTCATTTTGACGCATATGAGGGCATGGGTGGTCATCTAAAGGGTGAAACAGTCCTCATTGACCGAGATCACAGGATCGTTTTCTCGGGTGATATATACATTAATGTTCATGATCTGACAAAGGAACAGGCAAGATATAACCAATATGCCCCGGTACTTATGACCTCGGTTGACACCGATCCCGAGCTTTGTGCGGTTGAAAGACGCGCTATCATGGAACTCCTTGGAGACGGTAAGTGGGAAATCTTCGGGGCTCACGGCATGAAGAAACAGACGGGATGACCCGGGGGGGACGGGGGTTATGGGTCATTAAATATTTAAAACAATTTTAAGGGAGAGAAAAACATGAAATTAAAACTTGCGTCTGCGATCTTTGCGGTTCTTATCGCCATCGTCGGCTGCGTGCCGGTCAACACTTATGCCGCATCAAAAGCTGTAACCGTAACTACACAGAAAGAACTTGAAACGGCTTTAAAGAACGCCGGAAAGTCGACTATCGTGATCGAAGACGGTAAAACGGACAAATACACCGTTTCCAAAGGCAATTATTCGAAATCCACGTTGGTGATCAAAACTGATGATATAAGCGTTGATGTAAAAAAAGGCGCCAAGATAGGCACACTGGTACCGTCATCGGGGGACCGTGTACCTTTAAGAATGTATTTCTAAACAAGCTGGCAACTTAATACTTTTGTACGGAGACATGGCACCTCGTATATTATTAAGACACTCGATATTAGGATATGATTGGAAAAGGCTTACGAGTATGCCGAGAAAACCTCTGATGTGGGCATAAGCGTTAAAAGACGAAATGGACACAGTAAACTCCATGTAGAATTCTACAATTTTGTTGAATATAAAGAAGTGAAGTGATAAAATATAATCTACAAAAATGTAGAATTCTACAATTTAGGAGATTACATGATAAAACGAGACAGATATTTGAATCAGTTGGTCAGTGCGAGAAACAACGGATTCCCGAAGGTAATAACCGGTGTGAGAAGATGTGGAAAATCATTTCTTCTTAAGGAAATATATAGGGAGTACTTACTTTCAGAGAACATTCCGGAGAGTAGGATAATCATTTTGGAATTGGATGATGATAAAAACAGTAAGTATCGTGATCCTTTGGAATTGGGCGCATATATAAGGGGAAGATGCGAAGAAGAAGAAAAATACTATGTATTCATTGATGAGATACAGAAGGTATATTCGATAATTAATCCTAACCTCACCGACGGTAAACATGTTTTGGCAGATCCTGAAGACACTGAAGTAATATCATTCGTAGACGTTGTGCTTGGACTATCAAGAGAAAAGAATATTGATTTATATGTGACGGGATCAAATTCCAAAATGCTGTCTTCTGATATAATTACTGAATTCAGAGATAAGGCAACAAACATTAGACTATCTCCATTATCATTTGAAGAATACTATGAATATGTCGGGGGTTCAGCAACAGAGGCAATATATTCATATATGCAGTACGGTGGAATGCCATTGGCCGTACTAAAAAGTGAAGAAGAACGAAAAGAATATCTAAAGAACCTGTTCGCCACGACATACTTTACTGATATTGTTGAAAGAAATCAACTGAAGAAGGGAGAAGCGCTGGACGAACTATGTAATATCATTAGTTCTTCAACAGGTTCACTGCTTAATTCAGAGAAAATAGCCAATACCTTTAAAAGTGTTAGACATGAAAAAATCGATAAACAGACAGTTGAAAACTATATCGGTTATTTTATAGACGCTTTTCTTTTGCGTGAGGCAAAGCGCTATGACCTGAAGGGAAGAAAAGAAATAGTGTTGCTGCTCCCATGAGCTGTCACCCGCTTGACCTGTCAACTTGACACAAGGTTGATTTCCATCGTGTCACCGAGGCCGAAGCCTCGGCGACATCAATACTTATTTTGCCGTCAGTATTTCATGCTCCAGCACATACTCAACCATGTGGTCATCCACCAAACGCTTCTGCTTCTGAAACGCGTAGATCAGCGACTTATCGCAGATACGGTTGACCATACGGGGAATGCCTGTTGCTGCGGAACAGATCACATCCACCGCCTTGTCGGTGAAAAGGTCCTGTGTTCCTCCGGCGTATCTCAAATGTGAGAGGATGTACTGCTCAGTCTCCGCTCGATCCAAGTGCGGGAGTGTACAATAAACATCAACTCTTTGGCGGATTGCTGCGTACCGTTGATACTTTAAGCGGTCATCCCAAAGCTCTGTCTGTCCAACCAGAACCAGAGCCATCGGACTCATAGAATCGAAACGATAGTTGAGCAGAAACCGGAATTCTTCCAGCGTTTCCTTCTCCAACAGATGAGCCTCATCAAGAACACAGACAACCTTTTTGTGTTGAACCCCTCTGATGATCTCGATCTGTTGCTGCAAGAGCCTTTTTGAATCACCTCTGTAGAACTTTGCTTCTACCCCAAGTTGATCCAAAAGACCTTTATAGAACCACCTCGGAGTCAGCTTTGAATCCGAAAGGTAGAGCAGGATGTAATCCTTTTGCATAAGTTGCTCAGAAAACCTTCGAATCAGTGTTGATTTCCCACAACCGGGATCAGCAGTCACTACTGCGAAAAGCTGTTTGTCCGCCACATATGTCAGTCTTCCGATGATCTCCCGCATCGCGGAGGACTCGTATAATGACTCAACCGGCACATTCCTTGAAAACGGGGTTTTTAACATCCCGAAATACGACTCATACATTATCGCGCACCTCCCTCATCAGATCCGCATAGGAGATGGCGTCTGCTTTACGCTGGCCGGACTCTTTATGTTTCTTTTCAAGAGCATCCAGCAGTCTTGAAGAGTCTGCTTCCTGTGCCTGCATAGAGATCGGCAAAGTAGGCATCTTGTCACAAAAGGCCCCGATCTTTACAGGTTGTGCGGTAAAAGGAACGATTCCGGGATAACGCACTGTGATCTTTTCGGGAGCGATGGGATCGTAGGAGATCTCCACCACAAATCCGATCAAAGAGGGTTTTGTCTCATAGCGTTGCCCTCTGAAACTGATGCAGGCTCCTTTGTCTACACGACGTTTTTCGTGGTGAAGAAAGGCCTCTGCAACCACATCTCGGTCAAGGTATGTGAGCGCTCGGGAATCGCGACTCCATTCCTGCATTGGGCTGATCCCTTCGGGTGGAATGGTCACGCCGAGGCTCTCATAGTATTCCTTGATCCCATCATGCGGGAGCTTGTGGTAATACTCTTCGAGGAAGATCTCCCAGTACCGATTCAGTTCCTCCAGGTTTTTTACTTTCTGGAGCTTGACCTCACGAAGGAACGCATCCACTACCTGATGGAATCGTTCAACTTTGCCCTTACTTTTCCCGCTTCTCAACGGGGCAAACCGAACTGGGATACCGAGCCTTGCGAGTGAGAACCGAAGCTGCTTTGCAACGTATTGCGATCCATTATCGACGTAGCAGGAATCAAAACGGCCAAATCGGTCGATCGCCTGATGGAAGGTATCTTCAACGATCGTCTCTTCCTGATGATCATAGAATCGGGATGCAAGTATGTACCTGGAGTGATCATCGATCGCCGAGGACAGATACGTCTGGACAAAGGCTCCGTTTTTCCCTATAGGGAGTTTAGGACCGTACTTTATGTCTGCTTGGATCAGCATCATACGATGCGGTTTACAAAAACGTTTGGAAGAGCTTTCCCGCGCTTCGCAATACATCTGAAGCTGCTTTCGACCGTAACCTGCCTGATATAGATGCCTTTCCAATGTAGAACGCTTAAGTACACCGGGAGCAACGCGGCGTTCCAGTTCAAGGATCGCGATGATCTGCATGACGGAACGTTTTGGAACTTCCCGTTTTAACTGGATTGCTTGTGCGAGGAGCTCTTCAAAATTTTCAGGAAGATCCTGCCTGCGATGTTTCTTCCTGTCGCATGGCTTAAGTCCCTGAAACTCGTTCTCTCGCCAATACTTTTCGTACCGGTAAAGAGTTCGTGTGCTGATCCCGTTTTCGGCTGCGATGTGTTCGCGAAGCTGGATCCTTTTCGCTTCGTCCAATCCTTCCTGCAGGAGAGGGGAGATTAGCTTAAACCTCCGTAATGCTTCATCCTCTTGCCACTTCTTTGCTATGTTTCTGGCTTCGTTCATAGTGTAAGCCTCCTTTCGAGTTCACTATAAACGAGATGCCATTGACAATAAAAACAAAGCAGGTGCATTAGGATGATCCGGTCGGAATGACCTCTCCGCTGTTATAAATGATACGGAGTATAGTCTCCAACCAACAGGATGTTTGCTTCCGAAAAAACGAAATAAAAGAATGTTTTTCGTTTATCGGACTATGGCTGCCTGCAAACCTGAGAGCTCTTCTCAGGAGCCCTTCGATGTTCACGCGATTATTAAGGAACCACTTGATCCAGCGTCGCATGGTCATGGCACAGGGATGATCCTCACTGTCAAGGTCGTCCGCTGTAACAACCCCTTCGATGACGCCACTGATCACTTCAGCATCGTAATGCTTCTGAGGGACCAGACAATCAGGGAGTTCCACGTGAAGCCTGTGACAGTGTGCACAGAACATACGGCGAACAAGCAAGTATTCAACATGTCCACCTTCCTTTCTGCGGATCCTCTTTCGGGAATCCCTGTAGTTCATGGGCTCACCACAGCATGGGCACAGAGGGTGGTCTGACACGGGTTTTACTAAAAATATCCTGATTTTCCTTGTAAATTAACTTGTACTCTGATACGATAATCATGGTTATAAACCATGGGTTCCAGAGTACGCGACTTTCCGGGAGGGTGCTCTGGGACTTTCCTTTCTCTGTAATGTTCAATGACATTATACAGAGCAATCCAGAGACACTCAACTGGATCAGTTCAAAGACTCCTCAAGGAGTCGGTAACACGAGGGCTCCTCTTGATACTAATCATAATCTGTTGCTTTACTGATCAGCTTACAATTACTTGCTAAGAAGTTTGCCAATTGCGAAATTAGCAAATGTGTAAATACCAGCCTTGGTTACTCCATTCTCCTTGAGTGAAGCACTTACAGTGATATCAACATCCTTAACGTATGTTCCGTTACCATAACTTCCGGATTCGTTGCAATGATAATCACCTGCTGTAGGAACAGGAGTCTGGTTATCGAATGAGAACTTGAAGCACTTGTCAACAGAACCTGCATTAGGATCGTTGATATTCTGATACTGCTGAGTATATGTAGGGTTGGTCTGATTATCATTTACAGTTACATTAATAGGCGCAACCTTTGTAATTGTGTTATCCTTCATAAGGTATAATGTAAATGTGTATGTACCCTTAGGAAGCTTCTTTACTGCTGTACCAGGGGCACCGGGAATAGCAAGATTTTTAAGAATAATCTTACCATTAGCAAAATCTGGTGTAAAGAAATCTGTGTAGTTGGCCTTGAAAGCTCCTGTGTTATCGACAACTCTGGTTCCATTATGCTTAATATCAATTACATAAGAGAACCCTGCTCCAGAAACCGCACCGGCTGAAGGGATTTCGTTATCTGCTTTAATAAGACCAGTTACAGTAGCACCAATCTTTGTATTATAGTAACCATTTGTAGTTAACACACCAGGGCCAGCATAGTAACCACCATCTGTAGTTCCTGTAAGTGTAATGGTTGCTGCTGCTACATCAGTGGTAGACTTAATTGCAGTATCTAATGTTCCGGCACCTGTATTCTCGAAACTATAAGCCTTAATGGTTGTTCCTGCGGACTTCCATGAGAAGTTTGTAGTAATAACAGCAGCTGTCGAATCAGAATCGTTTACTTTGGTTGTAAACTGCATCGTGCCACTAGTATAAGTATGAATGCCTGAATTATCCGTATAAGTATCAGGAATTATACGATGTCCATTTGTTCCGTCTAATTCAAAATGGTATACACCAGGATCTGTTCCTTTTTTAACATAAACGGCATCAAGAAGGCTTGTCTTTTTGGATGCTGTTGTCTGCTCTACTACAGGTACACCTGCTACGTCAAAAGGATCGCCATTCTGGTCAAATACCTTGGCAACAACTTCAATTTTACCTGCATCAAGGTTGTACATTGAGCCAGCAGCAACCTGAAGAGTATCTGCATGACGCTTTGCTCTTACTTCGATAGGGCAAACATCTACTACATAATCTTTGTTGTTATCGGTGTAACCGATGAATACATTAGTATTTCCAACCTTGTTACCAACGATATCATACTCGCCGGTTGTAGTATTAAGGTAAGAGATGATGGCGATAGACTCATCAGCAATCCACGCTTTAAGAGTATGGTTGTTATACTGATTAGCTGTAGCCTGTCCAACAATTATTTCTTTAGAAGTATCCTTGTTCTTATACTTAAGCTTTGCTATAAACTTTGTGTTATAAGGATCACCTAATGTAATGTAATGCTTCACATTGTTAAGGTTACCGTTTGTTGAGTACTCAATTCCACTCTTGATATCGGATGCGGGAGCAACACAAGTAATGTTTGCAGTAGCCTCTGCCTTATACTCCTTGTAGTTGTCATTTGCATCATAGTATGAATACTTAGCTGTAAATGCTACCACATCACCAACATTGTACATCTGAACAGTTCTTCCGTTTGCAAGAGCCTTAAGCTGATCGCAAGAAATCGAAACGTCCTCAAGTGTAACAGCTGCAGTGATATCAATGTTGTCCTTATTAAAGAGAGCAACCTCAACATCTGTAGGTGTATTAACTTCTACTTCCTTTGTAACAAATACGATGCGGTCAACATCCTTTTTTGAAGTATTTGTAACGTTCATCTTGATAGGTTCACACTCGTTGACAGTTACAAAATAATCTCTTCCAGCCTCGAAGCAATCAAACACAGTAACCTTTACAGTATTGCCTGTGGCCTTGATAGCCTTTACTGCGGAGAAGCTAACCTTTGTGTTCTCCACCATGTAGTACAAAGCATCAACCTTGATGTCAGATGTCTTTGAGAAGAGTCCAAATGCTTCTACATCCTCATCAAAAGTAAGCTGATATGCGTTAGAAGCAATAATCTTTGCATCTGAAGGAACAGGATTGCCAACTGTAACCTTGATAGTCTTGCTCTGTGTAGGCATAGGATACTTTGCGCTCTGGAAAGCCTTGGCTGTAAATGTAACTTCACCAGCCTTAAGGAACTTAACGGTCCATGTTCTGGCCTTCTCACCAGGCTTAAGCTCAACCTTGTCTTTGTCTGCCTCTGCAACATTAAAATCTCTCTCGTCTGTATCAACGTTACCGTCGAGCTTACGAGGAAGTGTTACAGGGATTTCCTGACCAACGCTGAACTTGTCGCCATCAGCGATTCCGGTAACTGTAACGTCAGCCGCATTCTTCTTAACCTTAACCTTGAGGTCCTGCTTGAGGATCTGTGTCTCGGCTGCGTCGTAAACTGTAACAGTGACTGTTGTAGTACCAAGACTCTTGGCAACGATTCTGCCAGCCTTAGTGGTCTTAACGATGTCCTTATCAGCTGAGCTGAGAACAACGCTCATTGTGTCTTTGTCAAAACCTTTGATCATGTTAGCAACTAACTTCTTAGCGCCGGTTTTGCACTGTGTTCCGTCTTCCTTTGTGCCCTGTGAGCCGCCAAGATAAAGAATCTTCTCTTTCTGCATCGAAAGGCCATCAGCTGCAGCTGCAGGGATAACACCAACGATGAGAGTAAGAGCTAAAAGAACGGCAAGGCTCTTGAAAAACTTT
>JAEEGG010013802.1_pt1 | contig 17217 bp, 15 predicted proteins | sample 9134161 | NCBI WGS metagenome assembly JAEEGG01 (sample SAMN16246543, study PRJNA631951) | gut metagenome | biome: gut microbiome; feature: rumen; material: CR-attached | host: Bos | place: Iran: Karaj | collected 2018-10 | reverse complement strand
TTCGGGTCAGCCGCAAGGAACACCGCAGGCACAGCAGGCGCACTTTCGAAAACGTAAGTGCGAGTCACCACATCGCTCGGGAGGCTTTGCGGAGCGATTTTTGCACAGCGTATTACCGTCGTCTTGTCGATTAAAATACTCTTCTGAAATACAGTCTCTTCCGAAGGCAATTTGCCACCTGTTTCGCACACGGCATTATTCGTACTTTCAAGATTTAGAACAAAAGGTTCTGTATAAAATCCCGAAGGTGGGAATAGCAATGTGTCAATATTTTCTTCTCGAGTGGAAGTCAGCGTACTTTCCGTATAGCCATACGGCGAAGGGTCTGCATAGCCCCAGCCATTTGCATAGCTCCAAGTTTTCCCTAGAGGCAATTCCGGGTAAGATACAGAATCCACAATCGCCGTATCTGCATTCACCAAGTAAAGCAAGCCGCCTTTTTTCGAAAGCTTGAAACCCGCATGCGGTTCATGGCCGCGATTGCGAACAATGTAGCTGAAAACCTTAAGAGTCACTTCTTGCGATTCATTCGCATCGGGGCTAAATCGCGTCCCGTAAATATTCGCCAAATTAGGGAAAGTCGTTCCCGTAGGGAGAGCCATGCGGTAAACCGTCAAAGAATCCCCCGTCCCTTCAAGGACCATTTCGTAACCTTTCCAATCGTCAATGTCGGGTTGTGCCAAGCGCACAGAAACTTTGCGACCTTTTGTAATGTACGCCTGCATCAAGATTTCATTGGCAGCCGAAATATCTAATACATCCGAGGGGTCGGTGCTCCCCGTCCCAACGAAAAGCGAAATGGACGCCCATCCAAGTTCCTCGTTTTCGCCCAATCGCATCACCGCGCCTATGCGGCGCTTTCCATTTTCGCTAAAACAATTTTTCTTGTATCCCGGCAACGGATCGGCATAGCTGTAACCCGGCGGATCGCTTTCCGCATCTGTCCATGTCCAGCAACCAGCCCCAATCATTTCGATAGAATCATGCGGCATCACGTAATCGGGATAATTCTTCCCCGACAAGAAAATGACCAAAAATGAGTTCGGCGCGATTTTCACATCGCCAAGTTTCCACTTGAAAGGTTCCTCTTGCGAGTCCGTCAAGTACATTCCTAACAAATTCATCGTATCTGCAGACGTATTGAAAAGTTCTACCCAACCAGCGTCATCGCCTTCGTGATCTTTGTAATCAATGTTAACCGGATCGACCTCCGTGAAAATCACAGGGCCACCCGCAAAAGGGAGGTTCGCACTACCCGCATTACCATTTGCAGAAGAACTACTTCCCAAATCAAAATTCAGCGAACTTGGATTATCGTCTGAGCACGCAGACCAAAACAGAGCAACAATAAAAAGAGGACCAAAAGTCCTACAGATCTGAGACGAAAGATCTTTCCAACACACCATAATGTGGAATATATATTATGCTTAAGTATTTGGAATGCCGGGCTCGGAATATAAGAAAAAAACTACTTCTTATTTTCGAGTTCCGAAGCAACCACTTTCTTTCGGCGCGGTCTGCGAACAATAAAGAGACAGGCGCCAATCAGCACGAGCGACACAGAAATCACCTTGCCCATCGGGAACGCTTCGTAAAAAACGAGAGCCCCCGCAAGCGTAGGTACTGCGGCACCGACCGCCGCGCTGAACGGGATGATGAACAGCGCACGTCCACGCGAGAACGACACCTGCGAATACAAAAAGGCAATGCCGTATGTCGCCACATAGCCAAGCGTTCTAAAGTCCATAAGCAAATTTGCCACCGACGAGAACTCGATATGGTCCAAATCAAAATCCATTGCGAGACTCTTGTAGAATGCCGCCGAGAGTCCAAAGCCAACCCCCATAATGAGCGAGTCTACCATTTCGCGGTCTTTCACCCAGAGATGTGCAATGAGCGTTGCAAAGCAAAGCCCGCCTGCATACAGCCAAAGCGTACCAATGTTCTGCACGGCAGTCGATTCACCGAGATTTTCGACGGAATACAAAAGGCCAGCCACGACAAAGCAGATTGCAACGACAATGCGCTTGGTCAAGACTTCCTTCAAGATGCAGAATCCCATGAGTGCCGTCAGCACCGGATTCAGGACCATCATCGGTTGCACTTGGCTCAAGTCATACTGCGCCATCGCAATGTAATAGCCAACCGTTGCAAGCCCAGAGCATGCAATGCCAAGCCACCAAAATTTATTCGTGATAATGCCCTTGAAAAATTCCCAGGGCCTAGAAGTTCCGCCCGTGCGCTTGCCAACAGTGGACACCCCGGACTTTTCCAGGATGTTTCCACAGGCAAATAAAAACGCAGGACCAATTGTTAAGAGAAGGAATAGCATAGCAGTTGGCAGAACTTAGTTGGCAGAACTTAGTTTTTTAGAATTCATAAAAGAATTAAGCATTTTTTCAACTTCTTGCAATAAGCACAAGGATTCGTCTACATCTTCGGATTGCAAATATCCAAGATTCAAACAGATTTGCATTTGAGTTTCTAACTCAGCAGCTGATCCACACGCAATTCGCAAAAAATACTTCAACTCACCTTGTAAACGTCTACCACACCCCTCAGCTATATTAGAAGGAATAGAAACAGCAGCTCTCCTCATTTGATCAGATAATGCAAACATCTCTTCTTTAGGTAATTTCTTTACAATTTTATAAATGTTCAAAGTCAACGCCATTGACTTTTGCCAAACAACTAGATTCTTATAATTCGATTCCATACGCACAAATCATCTTAAAAACATATAGAAGAAGACAGTGTTCTAAGTTCTAAGTTCTAAGTTCTAAGTTCTAAGTTCTAAGTTCTAAGTTCTAGTTCTTACTTCCTACTTTCGAATTATCATAAATTTCTTTGTAGATCCAATAATTTCCCATGACGCGCTTGACGTAGTCGCGGGTTTCCCAGTAGCTGATTTCTTCGACGCGCAAATCCCACGGGAGGCCTTCGCTTTCGGACTGCCAGCGCTTTGTCGGTTTCGGGCCCGCATTGTAGTTGCAAAGCACATACATGTAGTCGTTCTTGTATTCGTCCTTGAGGTCAATCAAGTAGCGGATCCCCAAGCGGATGTTTATGTAAGCATTGTATAGGCGCTTCGGATTAAAGTCCGAAATCTCTTCCTTGTCCGCAAGCATCTTGCCCGTCGCAGGCATAATCTGCAAAAGGCCACAGGCGCCCGCAGGTGATGTAATCTGGAAATCGAAAATGGATTCTTGACGCATCACGCTATACACAAAGAACGGATCGATGCTCGCGCCCGAGTAGTAAACCACCGGGTCTGCATACGGGACCGGGAAGAGGTAATGCAGCACATCAAGCGGCGGAGACATAAACAAGCGTCTGTCCATCTTTGCCTGGAACTGGCGTGCAAGCCTATAACCGGCAGCCGTTTCACCGACATCGTAGAACAGCTTTCCATATTCGTACAGGAAATCCATACGCTTGAAATTCTTCTTCTTGATTTCTTCATAGAGCCTAAAGGCTTCTTCTTCAAAACCGTAAAGGAAGAGTTTCTTGATGCGTTCAAAGCGTTCCTTGGTATAGGAACCATCCGGCTTTCCAAGCTTGTTTACAGAGCGGATCCATTCAACAGTCGCCGCATGGGACATCGGCACGCCATGAGCGTACGGAATCTTTTCAGCCGGGAGCAAGTGTTTTTCCAAGAGCTTGGTACGGCTGCGGTGTGCATAGTACGAAAGCGGAAAATCCTTGATACAGTCAAGATAAGCGGCACGGGCAAGCGAATCCTCACCCATCTTCATGTACGTATCGCCCAGGAACATTCTCGAGGCGCTTCCGCTCCAGAGGAACGGATCCTTCGTTGCATCACGGAAGTAAGCAGCGGCCTCTACCCACATGCCACGCTTAAAGTAGCAGTAGCCAATGCGGAATCTCGCCCACTGGCGCTTGAGATTGCTCTTGAAACGCTTATGGATGAGTTTCTTGTAGCAGTCAATCGCCTTGTCGTACATCAGCTTTTGTTCAAATTCAAAACCGCGCAACCAGAGGTTGTTCGCATTTTCGTTACTGAACTGGCTCACATCCTGCAAAAGGGAATCGTACATGTGGATTTCTTCGTCAAAAACGCCGGCAGCTTCCTTGCGGTAAAGCTTGAGTATGGCCTGGATCCAGGACGGACGCGGTTCCACATTTTCAATCAAATAGCGGTACTGTTCAATCGCATTTTCGTTACGGTTCAGCGAACGGAGTGCAGCAGCGCGCTTTTCCCACAGCATAATGCGGGTGTTCAAATCCAGCGTGCTCTTCTTTAGGCGGGCATAAGCCGGATCGTCAAGCACCACGACAGAGGCCGGATTTTTCTGAGCCTGCTGAGCGTCCATAATCTGGATGGAATCGAGCAAATCAAGACAGCTCTTCATTTCGTCTTTCGTGCAGGCCATCTTTGCATAGGCAACCTTTTCGGCCAGCGACTCCGGAGCGCCAATCACCTCTCTCAAGCGGCGGACAGAAGCGTAAGCAGAATCCTTGTACGACGTACGGCTCGTCAAAAGCTTCATGTACATGCGCTTAGCCTGCTTCAACTGGTAAGAATCTTCCAGGTAGCGGGCGTAACGGTACTTCAACGGATCGATATCATCGCCATCGGGGTTTCCGTTAAGGTAAGCCATTAATGAATCGGCACGGGCCACATCATTCAGCGAATAGTCCGCCATGGTGGCTTCAATTCTCAAACGGTCGGCAGCATCACGCCAAGCCCTATCATTTTCAAGGCTCTTTTCGAGGCGCAATGTTTCGCGCATCTTGGCATAGTTTTCTTGCTTGAAGTTTGCCTTTGCCATACGGAGCACAACCGTTCCCAAAAGTTCCGGTTCACGCTTGCGCAACGAATTATAGGCGGCATAGGCACTATCCCACTGTCCACTGTAATAGTAATAGGCTGCGCGGGCAAAGTCGCGAGAGTTCTGCGAAACAGCAACATCATTCATTGTCTTCTTTGCACGGGCGGCACGGATAACGGCATCCTGGAACTGGTCCGGAGCAATCATTTCCTGATCCGCAAACGGGGACTTGTACGTAGAATATACAGAGCCGTCCACCTGAGCATACAAGGCGGCCGAACAAGCCAACAACAATGAATAAAATAATTTCATCAGCAAACCAACTGTTTTTATTTTTCAACCTGTCCCACAAAGCCAGATATACCAAGTTCCATAATGGTCTGTGCATACTTTTTATGCAAAAACGCATTAACGCTCTCGGCATCTTCCATTTGCAGGACTGTCAACGCAGCATCACGAACATCTTCAAAGTTGATAGAACGAATAATCTTCTTCGTGGTCATCACGCTCCACGGAGTCATCGAAAGTTCATCAACACCAAGTCCAACCAGCAAAAGCACGCTCATCGGGTCCGTACACATTTCACCGCAAACAGCCACGGGGATTCCTTCACGGTGTGCCGCTACCACAGTCTGGTAAATCATGCTAAGCACAGCCGGATGATGCGGCTGGAACATATCGGTAATAAGTTCGTTTGTACGGTCAACGGCAAGCGTAAACTGAATCAAGTCGTTTGTACCCAAGCTAAAGAAATCCACTTCCTTAGCAAGTTTGTCCACAATCATCACGGCCGCAGGGACTTCGATCATCGAGCCAATTTTCACGACCGGGAGCTTATGGCCTTCATCCTCAAGCTGCTTGCGGGCCTTGGCAATGCAGGCTTTTGCACGTCTGAGTTCCGTCATGCTAGAAATCATCGGCAAGAGGATGCGCAGGTTGCCCTTTGTATTTGCAAGCAACAGAGCTCGCAACTGCGTAATGAAAATGTCTTCGCGATCCAGGCACACGCGGATAGAACGCCAACCCATAAACGGGTTCGATTCGTTCACCGCAGAGACTCCCGAAACAAGCTTGTCGCCACCCGCATCAAGCGTACGGATAACCACCGGATACGGGTCCATCTTTTCGAGGATATGCCTGTAGGCGCTTTCCTGTTCCTTTTCGGTCGGGGTATCCTTCCTGAAGAACAAGAATTCCGAACGGTAAAGACCAATGCCCGTCGCACCAAAGTCAGTTACTTTATCTGCTTCGGTCGGGATTTCGATGTTAGCGTGCAGCACAATGTACTTGCCGTCACGAGTCATCGGTTCCAACTGGCGCATCGTGAAAAGTTCACGGCGCTGGCGTTCGAACATTTCCTGGCGTTCGTGGAACTTGCGGATATCCTCTTCGTTCGGGTTGATGATAACCTTACCATCAGCACCGTCGACGATAATCGTATCGCCGCTCTTGACGAGGGCCGCCACATTTCTAAGGCCGGACACTGCCGGAATCTGCAACGCTCTCGACAAGATGGCCACGTGGCTTGTACGGCCACCGGTATCCATCACGATTGCGTTTACCTGCCCTGGCTTCAAAGTCATCAAGAAGCTTGGGACAAACTCATGGGCCACAAGGACAATGCCTTCTTCGTCAGACACATCCTCCAATACCGGTCCGGAGTCGTCCATCGCAGACATCAGGCGGTTGTACAGGTCCCTAAGGTCTGTCGCCTTGTCGCGCATGGCAGGAGAATCAATTTTCTCAAACTTTTCGATGTAGGCGTTAAATACAACGTGCACCGCCCACTTCGCATTCTTGTGCTTTTTCTTGATCTTGTCGAGGACTCCATTCACGAGTCCCGGATCCTGCAAAATCATCAGGTGCGTTGCAAAAATCAGGCTGTCCTTGACGCCAGCTCTGCTTTCCGAAATTTCCTTAATATGGGCGATTTCCTTGGAGGTCTTGCTGATGGCCTTCAAGAACATCTGCTCTTCGGCGGCAAGGCGGCTCTCAGGGAGAGTCTCGTCGACCACAGAAAATTCACGGTTTGCAACAGGGAAAACCGTACCCATGGCAAAGCCAGGGGACGACGGCACGCCAACGAGTTCAATCCTCTGGGACTTCACTTCATTGGCGGTCTTTGCCACAAAATCAGCAGGGTTCTTCGTTGAAGTGGTCATCAAAAAGCTTTTCCAACTGCTGAACGACGAGCTCTTCATCCTCGCCATCGATTTCGAACTTGACTTCGGAACCAGCAGGGATAGCAAGCATCATCACATTAAGGATGCTCTTCGCATTGGCCTTTGAACCATCAAACACGATGGATACATCGCTCTTGGCCTGACCCGTGATATCGACTATCATTCCGGCCGGACGGGCGTGAATACCCAGTTTGTTGGAAACGGTAAGTAACTTTGTAATCATCAATTCCTCAGAAGAAATCCACATTAATGTCAAGGCCATCCTGCAGGATGATCTTGAACAGGCTGTCAGCAGAGTGCACCGTCTTGACAAGGTCGTCATGAAGCTGTCTATCGTTCAGCAAGATACCGACGGTATTGTCCTTTGAATCCATCTTGGCCTGCACCTTGGCAATCAGCCCATCCAAATGCTTTGTCACGCCTTCCAGGTCAGATATGAGCTGGTTTGCGTTTCCCATAACCTTGTCCGTCCCGGCAAAGAGGCCGTTGATCGGTTCCTTGACGCCATCGACAAGCTCGTTCACCTTGACGGTCACCTTGTTCAGGTTGGCAAGGCTCTTCTTGAGCTGCGGATCGGTCGTCGTCACAAGAGACATCAGGCGGTCTTCAAGATTCTCAGCCTTCACGAGGAGAGTCTTGAAGCGGTCCTGGAATTCCGGGTTTGCAATCGTTCCGTTCAAGGCGGTCTTTACAGCCTCGAGCAAGACCTTCGTGGAATCGCAAACTTCACCGGCAAGGCCTAATGCTTCAGCAATGCCCGCATCGAACTGGCCCGAGATGGTATCGCCCGGCACGTAGTATTCTTCGGAGTCACCGAGAATCATGCCGATTTGGCGTTCACCCATGATGCCGATGTTCTGCACGCGGATTTCGGAATCCTTCGGGATTTTCACGTTGGACTTGAGTCTCACCGTCACGACCACGCGGTGCCCGGCAAGCTCGATGGACTCCACGCGACCAAGCTTCACGCCGTTGATCTTCACGGGGTCATCCAAAACAAGCGTACTCACCTGCGTAAAGCGCAAGTGGTAAACATCAAAAGTTTCACGCAGATCCTTCTCGTTCAAGAAAATCATGCCAAATATCAAGATGAAAATGGCTAAAAGAACGACAAGTCCGACGGAGAAATATAAAGCGGTATTCTTTTTCATTCTAAAAACAATCTAGCATATTTTGCGATTGGCATTGGATAGCGGGGGCAAAAAGCCCCCAAAACTACTCCCCGATTCTCACGATGGGGCTGTTCGTCTCGATGCCGTTCACATGACGGTCCAGCCAGTCGAGCAAGAGGGCGTCACGTTCCGCCTGCGGGAGCGCAAACTTTTCACGACCCTGCTTCTGCATGAACACGTCGAGGTAGGTCATAAGCACACCACCGGCAACGGAGACGTTCATCGATTCCGTAATGCCATACTGCGGGAGCTTGAATTCATAGTCCGCATGGGCAAGCGTATCCGGGTGATTCCCGTGGAATTCACTGCCCAGATAGAAAGCCATCGGCTGGCTCAAATCGAGGTCGAGCACGGAATTCGTGGTGTTCGTGCTGGCGACAGCAATCTTGTAGCCCTTTTCGCGAAGCTTTTCCATGCAGAGCATGCGCTTCTTGTACAGATAAAGGCTCATCCACTTGTAAGAACCTTTCAATATGGACTTGTTCACGCTATAGGCATTGTCTTCTTCGATGATATGAACATCTTGGAGACCAAAGACTTCGGCAGTGCGGATAACGGCGGAAATGTTGTGCGGGTCAAACAGGTCTTCGAGCACCATGCAAAAATGGCGCGTGCGGCGGTTCACGACAGAAGTCAAGAGCTCGCGACGGCGTTCCGTGACACGTGCAAGCAAAGTTTCCAAGTCCTTAGGTTCACTCATTTTTTATTCCTTTATTATAAAAGTATTTGCCTTGAAGTCAGGCGATTCAATAGACTCTTTTTTCTCTTTCGGTTCAGCCGGCTTCACCACCGGCTTTGGCTTAGACAGTTCCATCTGGGAACGTTCAAGGCGTTCGGCATCACCAAGTTTCCAGGAGCCACCGGCAACCACCTTGTCATATTCTGCGATATGGCGCTTGTTTTCGGGAGTGCGCAACTTAGCGTTTTCCGTAAGCGGGCGTCTGTTTCCGCCATAGTACATCGACGCCGCCTTCTTGATATCGTTCACGACATCGTCGATTTTCGAGTTCACGACGCTCTTGAAGACGCGCAACTGCATAATGGAATTCAGCACGGAGTTTGCCGGGAAGACAACAGCAGTAAGCTTGTACTTGAGCTTGCGCGGTGCAACGAGATCCATGTCCAAGAATGCGACAGCCGTTCCCTTGAGGGACCATTTCAAAATCTGCGCATAGCCATATCCAAAGAACATGTTACGCAACATCGTCTTTGTGCCTGCACTATCCTGCAAGGCCCAGTAAAAGTCACCGGAAAGGCCATGACCATTACTGCCCGAGAAATAGCGGCGGTTAAGGCTATTGTATTCCAGCGTATATTCAGATTCAAGATAAGCGTTAATCAAGTCTGCCGTAAAGGGCATGTTGTCGAACAGGTACGAAATTTCGTTGACCTCGAGCGGGAGCGTTCCTTCGCTAGAGTAAATTGCCCTGTACTGGCGGCCGAGGCGCAAAAACACGTCCGTCATCATCGGGGCCTTGATGTCCAGTGGGAACCCGCGCTTGACGATTTCCTTGTACGGGCCACAGAATTCCTCGTCATAGCTAATCTTGGGCCACGGTTTCAAATCCGCTTCCGTGCAGGCATCGTACTTGATGTCAAGGCACTTGTGCATGCCCGAACAGAACGAACGCATGTCGTCGTCCTTGTTCTTCATTTTCATCAAGAGCTGCCTACGGGAGACCTCCGACGAAGAGACTGTCTTGGCGGCAAAAGACAGAGAAGAGCCTAGCGCAAGCCAAAAGCAGACGCACATCAATAACGAAAAACGCAAATTTCTTCCCTGCATATTAAACCTCGCTCCTAAAGGTTATCTGAATTCAAGACTATCTAGCGGAATCACCGTGAACGGTTTCAGTGAATCGAACATGGCGACAGGACCGACGATCGAAATAGTCATTTTCTCCTTATCAAAATACTTAGCGATCATCGCCTTGACCTGCTCTGCCGTCACTGCATTGATTTCCGTCACATAATCTATATAATGATTGTCCGATTTGCCAAGTAATTCACCCTTTGCAAAGATAGATGCCGTTGACGCCGGGGAATCAAACAGGCTCGGGAGGCTCTCGACCAGGGACTTTTTAGCCTGGGAAAGTTCTTCGGGAGTCGGACCATCCTTCGCAAGCTTTTCCACTTCCTCAAAAATGAGCTTCATGGCAAAGTCCACCGTCTCGACCTTCGTCTGGAGGGCAATCGTCGTCATCGCGGTATCGCGGTAGTCGTTTCCGACCGTGCTGTAGACGCTATAGGCAAGGCCTTCGTCACTGCGGACGCGGTTCATAAGCCTCGAGCTGAAGCTTCCTCCGCCCAAAATGAAGCTTGCGACGGCCGTCGGGTAATAATCCGGGTGCGGGCGCTGCACAAACGGCTGGTTCATGGTGATGTTCGCCTGCGTGATGTCCTTGTCGACCACATAAACGCCAGGCTTACGGGCAAAGGCAAGCGGAGTCGGCTTCGGCTTTTCAGCCTTCGAAGGTTCAACCTTCCAGTCCGCAAAGAACTTCTTGAGCTGAACGACTGCAGAATCCTTATTGACATCGCCGGCAAGAGCAAAGACGATGCGCTTCGAAGAGAACACACCCTTGGCAAGGCGCTTCACGTCGGCGGCGGTCACGGCCTTGTACTCGGCAGAATTAGCATCCCAGAGTCTCGGGTTCGGCGCATAGTTCACCTTGGCCTTAAGTGCAGAAAGCACCTTGGCGGGCGTTTCAAAACGGCGTTCATAAGCCGTAACGTAATTCGCCTTCACGACTTCGAGCTGGTTTTTATCGAATGCAGGCGCCGTGAGCACCTTTTTTGCGAGTTCAAGCATCGACGGGAAGTCTTTCGAAAGGCTATTGATATCAAAAGCGGAGAGGAACGTTCCAACGCTAGTCGAAATCGAGGCACTCACGAATTCCAGGGAATCTTCGAGCACATGCGGGGTGATTCCGCCACCTGCACCACGACGGATCATGGTACCGACCATTTCAAAAGCGGCCTCGTCTTTCAGCACCTGCGGCAAGTTGCTTTCTTCGAAATAGACGGTAAAGTCCACCAGCGGGAGCGTGCTATCGCTTACGATATAGCCCGTAATGCCCTCTGCGATTTCTACACGGAAATCCTTCGGATACGGGGCCACATACTTGTATTCCGGGAACTGGATCTTGCTATAGTGTTCCGGCAAGTCACTTGCAAATACATTCGAGGAGCTAGAGCCCCCCACTGCAGTAGCGTACATATCCGGAGTATGCTTAATATGGGAGGACTTCTTAGGCATCAGGGAACATGATGTCAAAGCCAACAAAGCCGCAAAAGCAGCGGCAGGGATCAAATAATTCGTTTTCATCAAGTAGAAAATAGTAAACTAATTAGGAACATTCCAAAATAGACCAACCATTTTAAGGTTTATCGCTCCCCTTTCTGGAAATAGACATATATTAATACTTGAGCCTTCCTAGTGGCCACAACACGCGTAGTAAGCCAACCTCCGGCTTCCGCACAGTTCTCCAGTCGAGACACAAGCCCCACCAGGAAGGCTTCTTCAATCCCTCCTATGAAAAAGACCCGACGCGAGCGCGCCGGGCCTTTTTTCATTGCATTGTCACCCCAGCCCTGTGTCGGGGTCTGCATACACATTTTTAGCTAAATCTTCCGTTAAGCTGTTTGCGGCGGCGGCCGCGTTCCGAGATAACAGCTTCGATCAGGAACAGGAGGGCAGCAAGCCCGAGGAAAATCTGGTAGCGGTCCTGGTAATTTTCCATGCGGTCGCTGCTCTGGTCCTTCTTTTCAAGCGTTGCAATCTCAGTCAAGACCTTTTGCAGCTGGAACTCGCCCGGGCTTGCGTAAAAGTAAAGCGCACCCGTCACACTAGCGATTTCCTGGAGCGTTCCTTCTTCAAGGCGGGTCGTCACGATGTTGCCTTGCATATCCTTCTTGTAAACGCTACCGCCATTCTTGTCCTTGAGCGGTATAGGCACGCCTTCGCGGGAACCAATGCCGATTGTATAAATCTTGATGCCGAGTTCAGCCGCTTCCTTTGCCGCATTGACCGCAGCCGCTTCAAGCTCTTCGCCATCGCTCATGAGAATCATCACGGAATGCTGACTTGCACCACCGGAGTTTTTGAACAAAGTCATACCCTTGCGAATAGCGCTTTCGAGGTTCGTGCCCGGCATGAGCCAGCCCGGATTGAGTTCGCGAAGCACCATCTGCACTGTACCATAATCAAGCGTCAAAGGCACCATTACCTGGGCTTCACCACTGAACGCCACAAGGCCCACACGGTCCCCCGTCAGCGATTCAAGGAAAGCCGAAATCTCGTGACGGCTACGGACCAAACGGTTCGGCTTCACATCTTCGGCAAGCATCGAAAGAGAGATATCCTGCAACAGCACAAGGTCCTGGCCGCGGCGTTCCACATGTTCCATCTTGCGGCCCCACTGCGGGCGGGCTAGCGCCACGAATAAGAACGCAATAGCGAGGAGCAAAAGCAAGACCTTCGTGAGGCGTCTCCACGGAGAAACGCTCGTCGAAAGTTTCGAGAGCATAGGGAGCGAAACAAAGCGTGCCGCCAATTTTTTACGGCGATGGTAAGCATACACAAACAGAAGCGCAAATAGAGGCAGAGTAAAAAGGCCCCACAAAAAATTCGGTTCGGCAAATCTCATTATCTACTCCGATAAAAAATCTTGCATCAACAAGCACCAAGAATATACAAAAGTCTGCGGGAAAAAACTTTTGAAAAGGTTTTGATTTCTTTTCATAAAGTCTTCTTACCAAAAGCGTGCAAATAGTTATATTTCCAACAAGGGTTGCGAGAATGTCTTATATAGGCTTAATAGAAATCAACGTCATTTGCATAGCAGTGCTAATCATAACACTGCTACAGTTCAAGGATAGTATTCTTAGGCACCTCGAAGAGCGCATCCTCGGCTTTACCATCATCGATACAATCATCTACATCGTCTTGAGCACGGTGACCAAGATGCTGTACTCGGTCCATGTGCAAAGCGATCTTTACTCAAGCAACCAGAAGATTTGCGTCATCTACGCCATCATGTATGCACTGAGCTTAAGCTCCTCGCTCCTGCTCGCCCAGCTGTGGTTCTCGTTCATCTTCCTCCGAATCCGCAAGAGCGTCTACTCGTACAAGCACCTGTTCCCGCTGTTTTCGACCCCGAGCATCATCGGCATTTTCATTTGCATCGGCATCAGCATTTACGGATTCACAAACGATTGCCATACGACGTCCTTGCAGTTCAGGCGCCTGTTGCCGTTCCTTATCGGTTTGAACTTCATCTACATCCTCGCGACGATGTTCCTCGGCATCCAGCACGCCATCTCGCAAAAGAACTCTACGAACCGCAAAGAAGCGTTTTACCTTTCGTTTATCGCCCTTGTCCCAAGCGGTTCCTGCATTCTCCAGTATTTCATTCCTGAAGTCCCGCTCACGGACCCGATTTTCGCGCTCACGCTCCTGCACGTTTACGTCACCCTCCTGAAGTACAGAATCACCTCGGACCCGCTCACGGGCGTAAACAACAAGATCCGACTGATCGAGTACCTCCAGTACATCACACAGCACCAGGACGCAAGCAAGCGCCTGTTCATTCTCGTGATGGAAGTAGACTTCTTCAAGGACATCGTCCGCAACTTCGGCTACGAAATGTCTGACCGCGTCATTGCAGACCTTGCCTCATTCTTCAAGCGCCAGTGCAGAGGCCAGAATGCGTTCCTCGCAAGGACGCGCGAAAACCAGTTTGCCATCATCATGGAACGCGACGAAGTTTCTGAAATCGAATCGTTCTGCCAAAAACTTGTGCGCGAATGCGACCGCGACAGCATGCAATCCGACATGACCACATGGAAGATTTCGTTCAGTCTGCATTACGCCGAAATTTCGAACATTTCGACAAGCAATATTTCGCAGATATTTGCCGAAGCCAAGAAGAACTGCTACAAGCCTGAAACTCCGGCACCGAAGGATTAGTCGGCAGAGCTTAGTCGGCAGAACTTAGTTGGCAGAACTTAGTTGGCAGAACTTAGTTGGCAGAACTTAGAAATGCTTAAAGAGAAGAGAGATGTTCTAAGTTCTAAGTTCTAAGTTCTAAGTTCTAAGTTCTAAGTTCTAAGTTCTAAGTTCTAAGTTCTAAGTTCTAAGTTCTAAGTTCTAAGTTCTAAGTTCTAAGTTCTAAGTTCTAAAATCACGGGATTCTCACGAATCGGGTGTTTGCAAGGACGAGTTCAAGCAAAATGAGGAGCGCCCCGACCAAAAGCCACGGGTAGAATTTTTCGGCATAGCGGGCGTAAGCAATCGTCTCGATTTCCGTCTTTTCGAGTTCATCGATTTCAGAGTAAATCTTTTCGAGTTCGGCCTTGTTTTCGGCACGGTAGAAGCGTCCACCCGTCTTCGAAGCAATCGCCTTGAGCACGTCCTCGTCAATGCCTTCTTCAGGCGTAATATCGCGTTCGCCCCAGGAGATATCACCCGTCCACGGGTTCTGCTGGAACGCCAGAATCTTGCCGCTCTTTTTACCGACGCCAACGGTGTAAACCTTCACGCCCAAGGACTTCGCCACTTCGGCGGCACGTACCGGCGGGACGACGCTAGCGTTGTCGCGGCCATCGGTCAAGAGAATCACCACGCGGGACTTGGCATCGGACATCTTGAGCCTTGCAAGGGCATTCATAAGTCCATCACCAATAGCGGTCCTGTTATTCACAAGCGTATCGCGGGCAAGGTCGTCGCTTGCCTTCAAGATTTCGAGCAGGGAGCCATAATCCATCGTAAGCGGGCACTGCGTAAACGAGCGGGCGCCAAATGCCGAAAGACCAATACGGTCACTATGGCGTTTGCCAATGAATTCGGCAATCACGTCCTGTGCGTAACCCAGGCGGCTAAACTTCCAGTATTCACCACGCTTCAAGAATTTTTCGGCATTCATCGTACCAAGCTTTGCCTGTTCGCTACGGGTGAGCATATCGAGCGTGCCCATCGAGCCCGAAACGTCAAGCGCAAGCATGATATCGACGCCATCGGTCGAAGTGTATTCGACTTCCATCGCATTCTGCGGGCGGGCAAGCGCCACCACAAAGCAAACAAGGGCGGCCAAACGGAGAGCCGGGACGATATGCCTAAACTTTACACGACGGCTCGGCACCGCCTTCTTTGCAATGGCAAGCGCCGGGAACTTGATTGTACTCTTGCGACGCTGCTGGCGATAAACATAAAGCGCAATCAACAGCGGGACAAACAACAACAGCCAAAAGGCTTCGGGATTTTGAAAATGAAGGGCTCCAATATCCATTTCAGCTCCAAAATAACGAAAAACGACAAATTACATGCAAGAATATACAATTTAGTCGTCGCGGAGACAATTCCGAAAACCGAATTCTACAATAGCATGAGTCCGTCGACACCGAGCACGGTGAGACAGGAGACTACAGCGACTGTTACAAGGCCACCGCCAAAGAGCGAAGCGACCACGGCGGCAAGGAGCGCACAGGCGCCCGTCAGGCGGCTATCCGTCGCAAAGAAGATGGCAGGCACGGTCATCGCGCTGAGCACGGTATAGGGCACGTAAGCGAGGAACGAGCTCCAGAAAACGCTCTTGAGCTTCTTGCGCAGCAAAATGAAGGGCACCGCACGCAAGAACAGCGTCACGCTAGCCATCACAAACAGGTAAATCAGGTAAGTCTGCATGTCAATATTCATTTGGCCTCCTCGTCATCTGCATTGGCATTTTCCATCGGGAAGAGCCATGCCGCAATAAAAGACGCCACAAGAGCGCAAATGATAATCGCAAAACCGACAGACACGCCGCTCAGCGGCGGGAAGAACTTGAATGCGCAACTGAGCGCAACGGCAATCACGACCGCAAAAACCGTCGGGCCATGCACCTTCATCTGCGGAACGACAATTGCCACAAACATACCATAAAGCGCAACGCCAAGGGCGTTCGTCACCATCGCCGGGAGAATTTCACCGCAAATGGCACCGACCAGCGTTCCAAGCGACCAGCCAATGTACGGGAGCGTCGAAAGCCCAAGAAAATATATCGGCGTCACGCGCTTCTGCGACATGGCGACCGCAAAAATTTCGTCCGTGATGCCCGTCGCAAGCAAAAGGCGCTTCACCGTACCAAAGTCCGGAGAAACCTTCTGGGACAAGGAAATCGCCATCAGCGAATAGCGGAGGTTGATAAAGAACGTCGCAAGCGCCATCTCGATAAACGTGCCGGCGGCATCTGCCATAATCTGAAGCCCTGCAAACTGGCCTGCCGAGGTCAAGTTCGTCATGGATATAAGCGTCACAAGCGGCCACGAAAAGATCTTCGAGCCAGCAATACCGAAAGAGAACGAGACGGCAAAGTAGCCAAGCCCAATCGGCGAACCGTCCTTTAAGCCCTTCAAATAACTCATGGACGCAAAGATAGCATTTTTAAGTGACTTTGGGGTAATTTATGCAAATATTTAAATACATGCAAAAATTGTAGGAAGTAGAACAAGGGCATAAAAAAAGCCCGCAGCATTAGCCACGGGTTAAACATTCGAGAATGCTCAGCAACTAGTTTTCGCCGTTGCGCATTTCCATAGTTTCACGGTCCATCGTGTGCTGCAAGTATTCCTTGAAGTCACGGTCGATGTTCACACCGTCGAAGTCGATGTCGTCGTTTTCCAACACGAACACGGCGCTCGGGTTATCAAGCCAGCCCACGATGTCCACGTCGTCGATTTTCAAGGACTTGTCGCCAGCCTTCTGAGCGACGTATTCAACCTTAGCCTTCGGAACCCAGCCCTGACCGCAGCTGCCCTTCACGAGGACTTCGGTATCGCCTTCCTTCAAGACGGTAAGTTCGTCGTTAAAGCCAGCCGTGCAGACTACGGAGCCACCATCTTTTTCTTTGGTGAGTTCCACATCGCCAAGCTTGGACTTAACCTTCTTGGCTGCAAAGGAAGAAGCAACCAGCAAAGCGAAGGCGACAAACATAATTTTTTTCATCATTTTCATAGCGAATCCTCAAAACAAGGGAAATATTCAACAATGCAATACGAATATACCTTTTATTTTGCCAATCCGTTGCATTT
>JAEEGG010013799.1_pt1 | contig 17218 bp, 16 predicted proteins | sample 9134161 | NCBI WGS metagenome assembly JAEEGG01 (sample SAMN16246543, study PRJNA631951) | gut metagenome | biome: gut microbiome; feature: rumen; material: CR-attached | host: Bos | place: Iran: Karaj | collected 2018-10 | reverse complement strand
CCTTCAGTTCATTGGCGAGCTTGCGACCCTTGGTCAGCAGCTCCTGAGATACTTCCTGTACCTGAGTACCTTCTATTTCGCAATATACAAAAACATTATTCATATTCGTGTCTTTTTGTAGTTATGTAGTTAAGAAGTTATCGCTTCGCTCGCCCTTTCGGGCAGTAGTTAAGCCATTACCTTCTTCGCTTGTATCAGCCACCAGACATTTGGCTTAACTACTTAACTTCTCTAACTTCTTAACTTCTTTATCTCATTAGCCAATGATTTTCTCTTCCAACAATTCTTTGATCATTCCCTCGATATCAGCATCAGAAGCCGTCAAAGTTTTCGACTCCTTAGCCTGGAACACGATGTTCTTGATGGTCTTCACCTTCGTGGGTGAGCCACTCAGACCGCACTGGTTTACATCGCCATCCACGTCGGCCACGCTCCACTGGTTCAGTGTGAGCTCAGGACGCTCTTCGTACAAATAGTCGTATGGCGTACCCTCGGCAGGACGCTCCATAGGACAGGTAGCGCGCTTGTACTTCATTACCAGCTTAGCATTCTGAGGACGACAGGGAGCAGCGCTTCCGTTTACGGTGATGACAACTGGCAGAGGAGCCTCAACAGTCTCCACACCACCGTCAATCACACGCTTGATGGTAGCCTTACCGTCCTTTACTGAGAGTACCTCCTCGGCATAAGTAACCTGATTAAGGCCCAGCTTCTGAGCCACCTGAGGACCTACCTGAGCGGTATCACCGTCGATAGCCTGACGACCACCGATCACGATGTCAACGTCGCCAATCTTCTTGATGGCAGTAGCCAGCGCATAAGATGTAGCGAGGGTATCAGCACCAGCGAAGAGACGGTCGGTCAGCAACCAACCTGTATCAGCGCCACGATAAAGTCCCTGACGGATAATCTCACCTGCACGTGGAGGACCCATCGTGAGGATTCCTACTGTTGAGCCTGGGTTTTGCTCCTTCAGGCGAAGGGCCTGCTCCAGGGCATTCAAATCTTCTGGATTGAAGATGGCGGGCAGGGCAGCACGATTCACAGTACCTTCTGCGGTCATAGCGTCCTTACCCACATTTCTGGTGTCTGGCACTTGCTTGGCCAGCACAACGATTTTTAAAGCCATAAATTATATATATAAATAATGTGTATCCTAAAAGGGGTGCAAGGACAGTGCAAGCCTGTTCTCGCAGCGCCTTTCTCAAAAAGGCGGTGCAAAGGTACAACTTTTTGCGCACACAGCCAAACAAAATGCACAAAAATAGTCCTTTTGTGCACAAAGCTTGATTTTTGTGCAAATATTATTTGGCTTTCTCCGTGTTTTTTTATACTTTTGTCCCCATGATTGACAGAGCGACCGTCGATAAGATTATGGATGCCGTCAACATCGTGGATGTAGTCGGCGAATTTGTTAACCTGCGCAAGGCGGGGGTTAACTACAAGGGACTGTGTCCGTTTCACGACGACAAGACCCCCTCGTTTATGGTGTCTCCAGCCCGCCAGATCTGCAAGTGTTTCGCTTGCGGCGAGGGCGGTAATGCCGTCAACTTCCTCATGAAGCACGAGCAGATCACCTACCCTGAGGCACTGCGCTGGTTGGCAAAAAAATACAATATCGAGATTCAGGAACGTGAACTGAGCGACGACGAGAAACGCGAACAAAGCGAGCGAGAGTCGATGTTTGTGGTCAACGAATGGGCGTGTCAGTATTTTCACGAAATCCTGAAGAACGACGTCGACGGACAGGCCATCGGCAAGCAGTATTTCCGCAGCAGAGGCATTCGCGACGACATCATCGAGAAGTTCCAGCTGGGCTTTGCACTCAACAAACGCGACGCTCTGGCCAATGAGGCCAAGCGCAAAGGCTATAAGCCTGAGTTTCTGGTGAAGACGGGACTGTGTATCGAAAACGAAAAAGGCATCTACGACCGTTTTGCTGGTCGTGCCATCTTCCCTTGGTTCAACGTCAGCGGCAAGGTGGTAGCCTTCGGAGGCCGTAAACTCGACGCTGCCACCAAGGGTGTCCAGCAGAAATACGTCAACTCACCCGACTCGGAGATCTATCATAAGGAACGCGAGCTCTACGGTATCTATCAGGCCAAGAAAGCCATTGTCAAAGAGGATTGCGTCTATATGGTCGAAGGCTATACCGACGTCATTGCCATGCACCAGTGCGGACTGGAGAATGTCGTGGCCAATTCGGGAACGGCACTCTCCAACTATCAAATCAAACTGCTGCGACGCTTCACGTCCAATATCGTGCTGCTCTACGACGGCGACGAAGCCGGTATCCATGCCGCTATGCGAGGAACGGACATGCTGTTGGCAGAGGGTATGAACATCAAGGTACTGCTCCTGCCCGACGGCGACGATCCCGACTCGTTTGCACGCAAACATACAGCCCAGCAGTTCAAAGAGTATATCGAGGCCCACCAGACGGACTTCATACAGTTCAAGACCGAACTGATGCTGAAGAACGTGAAAGACCCCATCAAGCGCGCAGAGGCCATCAACAACATCGTCCGCTCCGTCAGCGTCATCCCCGACCCTATCGTACGAGCCACCTACATCACCGAGTGTGCCCGACGCCTGGAGGTTGACGAACGGACGCTGATAAGCCAGACAAACAAATATATTGCCGGCGACCGCGAGGAACAGATGAAGACTGCCGAACGCGAAGCCAGATCAGGGGACGGTTTTCCTGATAGAAGCGAAGCGGGAGATCAGAAGACCCGTCCCCGCGATGCGGAGGACACGTCGTTCTACCGCCTGTCGTTCGAGAGTACCGTCGAACGACTCATCATCCAGAACATCATCCGACACGGCGACGAGATTATCTTCAGCGACCTCGAAGCCGAAGACGGTTCCACCGTGAGCCTCAACGTCGCCCAGTATGTTGACTTCGACTTGGGCCAGGACCAGTTGTCGTTCTCCACGCCGCTATACAACAAGATTCTGCAGGAGGCGGTGGAGCACTCTGAGGATCCAGACTTCAAGGCCGACCGCTATTTCATGCAGCATCCCGACCCCGAAATCAGCCGACTGGCGGCAACGCTGGGCATTGACAGCCACCAGCTCAGTCGCAGCTTCGAACGCGAGGAGAGCGAGAACGACCTGCGCCAGCGCATTCAGCACCTCATCCTGGACTTCCGTATGGACATCGTCAACCAACACATGAAGGAGGTGCAGCGACAGTTGAAGGACGCAGGAACGGATATGAACCGCGTGCGGGAACTGATGGAAGAATACAAACAGACACAGGAACTGCGCAACGCACTGGCCCGACAACGAGGCTCTGATGTAATCGTATAATGGAAGGATGGTTGTATATATTGAGCATGACGCTGCTATGGTGCATCATCGCCATAGCCGTCATTCATGTTGTCATGGACAACCGCCAGCCCGCCAAGACCATGGCGTGGGCACTGGTCATCTTCTTCCTCCCGCTGGTGGGCATCGTGCTCTACCTCTTCTTCGGCGTCAACCACCGACGTGAACGCCTCATCTCGCAACGCTCGCTCGACCAACTGTCGAAACGCTCGATGCTGGGATTCGTCGAACAGCAGGACCTGCACGTGCCCGAGAGCCACAAACAGCTCGTCGACCTGTTCATCAACCAGAATCTCTCGCTGCCATTCAAGGTGTCTGGCGTCGACATCATGACCGACGGCTACGCCTTCTTCCCCGAACTATTGGCCGACATTGGCAAGGCTCAGCATCATATCCACATCGACATCTACATCTTCGAAGAAGACCCGCTGGGCAACCTCATTGCCGACGCACTCATCGACAAAGCCCATCAGGGTGTCGAGGTGCGCATCATCTACGACGACGTGGGGTGCTGGCGCGTCCGCAGGAGGTTCTTCGAACGGATGCGCGAAGAAGGTATCGACGTGCAGCCCTACCTGCCCGTACATTTCCCCACATTCACCAGTAAGGTCAACTACCGCAACCACCGTAAAATCATTATCATCGACGGAACAGTAGGATATATCGGAGGTATGAACATCGCCCAGCGCTACGTGTCCGACAAGTGGCGCGACACCATGCTGCGACTGCAGGGACCCATCGTCTATTCCCTGCAACGGGCCTTCCTCATTGACTGGTACTTTGTGGACCGTACGCTCATCACCAACCGCATCTATTATCCGCCCTTCACCCTTCAGCACAAATCTCTCACCTCTCACCTCTCACCTCTTACCTCTCACCTCTCACCTCTTACCTCTAATAACTGCCTCGCACAGGTGGTCACCAGCAGCCCGGCGACGCTCTATCCGGAAATCATGCAGGGTTTCGTACGCGCCATCACCTCCGCACGACGCTATATCTATCTGGAGACACCTTACTTCCTGCCCAACGAACCCGTGCTCTTTGCCCTGAAGACGGCAACAATGGCAGGAGTCGACGTACGCATCATCTGTCCACACCATTCCGACGCCAAGTTCACGGAATGGGCGTCACGCTCCTATCTGCGCGAACTCCATGAGGCCGGAGCACAGATTTTCCTCTACGAACCGGGCTTCATGCACTCCAAACTGATGGTCATCGACGACTCATTGGTGACCTGCGGTTCGACGAATGCCGACTTCCGTTCGTTCGAGAACAACTTCGAGGCCAACGTGTTTATCTACAGCCAGGGGACGGCCCTGCGCCTGAAGAAGGTCTTCCTCGACGACCAGTCGCTCAGCACTCCCCTCGAGAAGGTCACCTCATGGATGCGCCCGAAATTCCTCCCCCGCCTCTGGGAGAGCCTCACGCGCATGATTTCCCCGCTGTTATAGTCGCTTGGACTGCGACCAATCGAACTTTCCGTAGTCGATGAGCAGACCGATAACGCCCTGGTTCTTCTCGACGGCAAACGCCCAGAAATTGACGATTGACAAAATTGACGAATCTCTCAGAACGCCTTTATTTAGGGCTATTCCCAGAGACGACAAATCCCACGTTATGCTTTATAACGTGGGATTTTAGTTGATTTATTGGTGAATTTTCCGTATTTTCGTGCAGAAAACCGCCCTCAAACGGGCCTATTTACCACTGGTCTTCGGTATCGTCGTTGGGATCGCCAAGCGGTAATGACTGCTGTGAGCCTGCCAGCAGCTGCGGCTGCATCTTCAGGCGGTAAACCATCATTTCGGGTTTCGTATATTGCTTTTTCATATTCTTCTTTTTTTTAGTCGCCCGCAGGGCGCTTATTACTTAATCACTATTTTCTTTCCATTCACGATGTACAGGCCCTTCTGCGTCGGCATGCCCTGCAGCTTCCGTCCGTCGAGGCTATACCACTCGCCGCTTAATTCGTAAGATTTGTGCGATTCGTGTTCGCTAATAGCTGTCGTGTTCTCGTCAAATCCGAAGTATGCTGGAGCAAGCGTCGTCGCAATCTCAAGATGCGCCTTGTTCGGGTTCAGTGCCGCACCTGTGAACTTATAGAAGCCCACCGTACCGCTCTTAGCTGCCAGTGTATAGGGCACTTTACCTGCTGCTACCGTCGCACCGCCCTTGAGTTCATTGGTAGTAACGTCGAATGTCGAAGCTGTCGCAGTACGCGTCAAATCAAAGTTGCCGGATGTTGCTTTCAGAACAACTGCCGTGTTGGCAGGGATGATGCCGTCCGTGATTTCCGTCAGTGTCACCGTACTGCCATTCAGCGTGCCGATGTAGGCTGTCGTGCCTGATGGAACCGTATAGCCTGCTACTGGGTGATAGAACGTTGACCAGTATTCGCCTGCATGAGCAGGATCCTCGTTCGCCGTTACACTAAAGGTATTCGACGGTGTCAGTGTCTTGCCCGCGATGGCGGAAGGATCAACGGGGCCAGCATTGTAATCGTGCCCCTCTCCGTCATAGTAAGTTATGCCGTTAGTAATGATGACACCATTTTGAGCACTGTAACTGTTGGCTTTCACGGTAGCACCACCAAGTGTGATACATTCTTCATCGGCGGTAAGACTGCCGGCGGTGATTGTGCCGCCAGTGAATGTGAGATTATATTTGCCACTGATTTTTGCGGCTGTGACGTTACCACCATAGATGCTAACGCTGCCTGTTGGACTGGTGATGTCGCCAGTTGCATTGATAATTCCACCGTAGATTTCGATTGAGTTGGATGCCCAAATATTACCACTGATATTGGCAGTACCAGTGCCTTGGCTTTGGCCGTAAATATAAAGATCGTTGGAATTATCGAAGAATATTCTGCTCGCTGTCAGCGTTGCTCCGTCGCAGAGGATGATGTGCACCTCACCGCTGGCATTGGTAGAGAGGTTGCCGTTGAATTCGACGTCGTTTTTCACTACATACCAGCCCGCAGCGATCGTCGTCATGGTGTTGTTAAGCACGGTGTAGTTCGTGCAGTAGGCCGTGTTGCCGTTTGCTGCGATATATGGGATGGCGGGCGTCAGCGTCTTGCCCGCGATGGCTGCAATCTCATCGGCCGAGAGGTCGCCAGCATTGTAACCGTGCCCCTCTCCGTCATAGTAAGTTATGCCAGGAAGGATGGTGACACCATTATCTGCATCGTAATTGCCGGCTTTCACGGTAGCACCGCCAAGTCTGATCTGTGCTCCAGTTTCATAGGTGATGAAACTGCCGGCGGTGACTGTGCCGCCATAGATGCCAATGCTGCCTTGGGGACACATGATATAGCCAGTAACGTTGATGGTTCCACCGTAGATAGAGACTGAGTAGTTTCCCATAATATTACCACTGATATTGGCAGTACCCGTGCCTTGGCTTTGGCCGTAGATACAAAGATCGTCATTGTTTGTTTGGGGCTCTATATTGTTTGCCGTCAGCGTTGCTCCGTCGCAGAGGATGATGTGCACCTCACCGTTGGCATTGGTAGAGAGGTTGCCGCTGAATGTGACGTCGTTTTTCACTACATACCAGCCCGCAGGAATCGTCGTCATGGTGTTGTTAAGCACGGTGTAGTTCGTGCAGTATTCCGTCGTGCCGTTTTTGATATACGGAATGGCTACCCGCAATGTCTTACCGTTCAACTTGTTCATGTCGGTAATGTCGCCGCTGATTTCCTCTGTTCCGTTATGAAGAGTCAGGCTGTTAGCAATCGTCACCGTTACATTCGTGTTAGTGGGGAATGCAGCGTCTCCTATGGTTACTCCACCGTTAAGCGTGATGGATGCCAGGCTGGTACACTGATTGAAGGCAGCATAGTCGATATTCGTCACGCTGACAGGGATATTGATGCTCGTGAGTCCGCTGTATGCGAAGGCATTGTCACCGATGGCCTCCAACGTCGAGGGCAGAGAAACGGAGGTTAAGTTGCTGTAGGGAGTCACTGTGCCATTGCTTCCGAAGGCATAAGCAGCAATGCTGGTCACGCCATCGCCAATAGTGACGGTCTCAATGTAATTGGCAGAACCGTACCAAGGATAATCGGTGAAACTGGCGGCAGCCTTCATCTCGCCCGTGCCGGTGATGGTCAGCGTTTTACTGTCGCCGTCGAATGACCACGCCAGGTTATTATCACCCCAAGTGCCGTTAGCATCAGGGGCAATAACCTGGAATGTTTCCCACCGACTGCCGGCGTAGTTGCCAATGCCGACAATCTCCACTTTGCACTCGTCGTCGATTGCAGATGTCGTGATGGGGGCGCCATTGGTGTAGGTCACGCTGCCAAACTGGTAGTCCGTTCCCAGGCTCAGGGGAGTGCTGCCATCCATGACGACGACGCCCATCCCTGTGATGAAATCTTGGACAGAGCTCACACTATAGCTGCTGTTTACATAGTTGAACTTGTAGTAGATAATGTCGAAAGGACTGTTTGGACCTTCCAGCGTCTGATTCGGCACCGTTGCCGTAATGTCCGTATTCGTCATCAGTTTCTTCCACTTGGCATAGAGCGTTGCCGCACCATTTGTTCCGGTCAGGTCGCTAACAATCTGCTCGTCGTCATATACCTTGTCACCGTCGGGCGTTGTTGCCCAGCCAATGAAGTCGGAGTAGCCGGCGGGGGCGGTGTAGGTGTTGGCGTTAAGGGCTATGGGGAAGCCAAAGAGGAGTCCCTGATTGGGCATTGTGGTGCCCGAACCGCCATTTGCATTGTAACTGACGGTAGTGCTGATGTTCACTGTCGGGTCGTAGGTGATAGAGGTAATGGTATGGGAACTGGTGATGCCTCCTGTCATCACGCCGCCAATGGTCACCGTGCCGACGGAACTGTGTGAACCATAGCCTGCGCCAATGATATAGGGTGCACTGTATGATTGAACACTGGCGGTAACGCTTTTCACGCCGGTAGTAATTGTGATATCGCCACATTGGCTATTCAGACCAGCACCGATAGCGGCGGATCGGTGGTAGCCATTGGCAGTAATGGTGCCGCCATCTATGATGATGTTTCCACATCTGATTTCGTTACCGCCGCCGATAGCTGCAGCATAGCCACCGTTGGTACATCTGGCGGTGAGGCTACCCGTGCCGGCAGTGCCGCCCTGAATGGTGAGCGTGCTGTTTTGTGGAACAAAGATAGCGGGATAATTAGCATGTAAACCTGTCACGGTGTTCGTCGTACCGTCGGCCAGGACGATGGTGGCATTACCCTCGCAGGTGATGCCTGCCCATGGGGTGTTGTTATTGCCGTATTCACTGCCAATAGTCACACCGTTGAGCGTCACCGTGGCACCAGAGGCTATCGACACCTTCACGTCGCGGCTGAGCGTACCAGTCAGTACAGTGCCGTCCGGAACCGTGTAATCGACGGTGAGCGTAGAGAGGTTGTTGTTAAACCACTGGGCATAGAGCGTCATTGACTGGTCTGTCGCCGCCAGGTTTGTCACACTCGCCTGGTCAGCATAACTGGTGCCGGTGCCGTCGGCCGCAGTATTCCAGCAGACGAAGAAGTAACCCTCGCGGGTAAAGGTGTTGGCGTCCAGTTGCGTAGGTACATCAGTTGTGATAGTCTGGTCATCCATCGAGCCGCTGCCTCCATTTTTATCAAAAACGACGGTATAGGTATCAACCAAAGGGTCTTGATATTTTGGACCATCGACATTGCCCGTCACACCCTTGACGGTCACGGAATTGCACTGAAATTCCCCCTTGCCATCACCGATGCTGTAAGGTGCGCCAGAGCCCGCTCTAGCTGTGATGCTGGTCACGCCATCGGTGATTAGGATATTACCACAAGAACTTATACTACTTGACATATTATATTCTTTGTTGCCGCCACCAATACCGGCAGCGCCGCTACCGCCTGTAGCTTTGATAATACCACCCTCTATTGTGATATCACCACAAGTGCACCGTCCATCGTTGCTATTACTGCCACCGATACCAGCAGCACCGTTACCACCCGTGGCTGTGACAGTACCGCCCGTGATGCTGATGTTGCCGCAGGAACCTACATAATTTTCGGCTCTGCCACAACCAATGCCTGCACCACCTGCATCACCACCAATAGCCGTGATGATGCCACCAGTGATGCTGATATGACCGCAATCTTTATCTTCGTAATGGCCACCGCCGATAGCCGCGCCATCGCCGTTACTGCTGGCTGTGAGTTTACCCGTGCCTGCCGTACCGCCGCGGATGGTGAGTGTCTTGTTCTGAGGCACGTAGATGCCGGGGCAGTAGCTATGGAATCCTTTTATGGCGTTCTGCGAGCCATCGGCCAGGATGATGGTGGCATCGCCTTCGCAGGTAATGCCAGCCCATTTATATTTAAGGGGAGATTTATTATCATATACGCCGTTGATAGTCACGCCGTTGAGCGTTACCGTCGCGCCGTCGGCAATTGAGATTTTTACAAGATAGTTATCGGTGTCGAGAATACCTGTGACCACATCGCCGTTCTGAAGCACTTTGTCCTCCGTCACCGTCGAAAGATCAACGTTGTCCGCCCACGTCGTCTGTGCGGTCAGGGTGAATAGTAGTGTTGCGATGAGCATCATAGCCCCTCGCCGTGCGCCTGACAGCATGCCAGCCGTCCGCGCAAGGTAATGATTTAGTAAAATTCTTTGTACCATATTTTTTGTTTATAATGATTAATTCATTTTTTTTAGTCTGCTTTCGCAGAGAAATCATTCAAAATCGTTCAAATCGTTCATAATCCATACTAAAGATACTGTCAGATTTTGTCAGATTTGTGGGATTTCTGCCCGAAGGGCACACACTTAATTTAATTTTCGGGTGATAAGGCTGCGGTTAAGCGAGGGCCATGATGCTTGCATCAATGGCCGAGCGTGAGCAGTCTCGCAGCCATTCGGCTGCAAAGTTACAAATAATTTTTGAAATATGATGCATTATTTTTATTAAATATGTGTAATCTGACACTTTTAGGTGTGGAATTTGCAGAAAAATCCACGCCAATGACGTGGATTTTGGTGAATTATTGCCTCTTTTAATGCTCATTTTGAGACAAATAACGCTCTTTTCTCGAAATCTTGTAGTGTTACGCCCTTCTTGAACACTCCCCGCTTCATCCATTTGCGAAGCTCACCTTTGGCAACCATTGTTGGTTTACCTTCGAGGATGATCACTAAATATTTGCGGCCGTCGGCCTCGTGCGCCCTAATGGCGGCTTTAATGGCAACATACTTGCGCCATTGGAAAATGATTCTTCTAATAATTTTCATGCGTCTATAAATGTTACGTTGTTAAACAATTACCCTCCACTTAGGCCATATCAATAGTGTCATCAAGATTGTCTTTGTCTCCTACGCGTTGCGCCAGGAGTTCCTGGAACTCCACATCGTGGATTTCGTGATGCAGGTCGGGCGAATATTCGAGAGCCGCCAGGTTCTTGCGTGAACCGAACGCCATCTTATAACCTTCATACATCGGCCTCCATAAATCATAATACAGCTTCTGCGGATTATAGTACGAACCATTCTCTACCACCGTCATTGCCGATACCAACATCAGCATATCCGGCATGTTTTTGAAGTCCATCACGTGGTCCTTCTTTACGTCCATGAAGTTACACACCGCGAAGATATACACCGCCGTGTCGTTCTCATTCTTCGGTGCCCAGTGCGACACGATCTGCTCGATGGTGTTCCACCCGTGTTTCTTGATATAGTTCTTCAGGATGATGAACGCGGCACGATAGCCGTGCGCCATGTCGATAAACTCACAGAACCGCTTGTCATACTGCTTCTCACGCAGACCTTGCCACTTGTCCTTTGTCTGGACGATGTTCAGGGGATTGTTGTTCCTAATCCCCCTCGGCTTTTGTTTTCTTTCTTTTTCCATTTTTACTTAATTTAAGTTTCGCATTCGCTCAACTCCTTAGTAGTTATGTAGTTAAGTAGTTATCGCTTCGCTCGTCCTTTCGGACAGTAGATAAGCCATTACCTTGCTCGCTTGTATCAGCCACCAGACATTTGGCTTAACTACTTAACTACTTAACTACTGCCTACTTAACTACTTCAGAAACTTTACTTAATTATTTTGTTATTACGTTCATACTCTAGTTTATTCTTAAACATCTCAAATGCGGTTTCAAACGCATCGGAACTGAAGACCGTATTTGTGTACCCGTGTGCAGACATCAGAAACTTCCTGAAGAAGTGCTTCGCTTTGGGATCTTCTAACATGATAAGAAACATTCTGTCTGGGAGGTTACTTCTGAAATGCCAATTATAGATATCCAGGGCCTTTGTAAACGTGCAATGATATAGCTCCGCTATAATCAGCAACAAGTCCACATAACCCTTTGTAGCTATTCCACACATAACTTTTATGACGTGCAGATAACAATCTACCATCGAGTGGAATACATAGCTCGTACCGTCTTCTTTTGGAAGCTCCAGTGGGTTTACTTCCTTGATAATTGAAATGATGAATTTATTACTCTTATTACTTTTCATTTTTCTTAACCTTTCTCCAACGTTTGTTCTTTGTTACTTCCTCGATATGCTTACCTTTCTTCCATTGATAGATAATCATGTTAATACGGGTCTTGATATTTTCACGCTTGCAGACAACATATACGTCATCCTTTGTGAATTCATCCTTCAATTGGGCAAATACGTCACGTTGAGCGAGATTCTCTGTCGTATTCTCCTCTACGATGTCATTGTATTTCTTACCCCACAGACGTAAAGTGCATTCTATGTCTTGATGCATCCACCATTCAACGAAGTGTATAATGGTTTTCTTTTCCTTCTTACCTACTGTCGGATAGAGTGTCGTACATAGCAATGCCAGACGGAAACCACGCACACCGACACGTCTGCGAAACGTGTCACGCGCTTTGTCGTAGGCCAATGCCGCCTGGTCGCATTGCTCCTTCTGGAATTTCTCAATGGTTGGCATAATCCACGACAAATCCACCTCCTGCTTTTCCTTGAACTTAAACTGCCAGTCCACCTGCTTGTCGAATTCATCGTCACTCAACATCTTGGCTTCATCAAGGTCCACAGTACATGGCGTTTCATACGTATTTTCATCACAACGCTTACAGTATTTCTGAATAGTCTCTAGACCTTTGGCTGGTATCGGCTTCCAGATGGTGGCAAGCTGGAACTCCTGATTCTCAATAGTGGTATAACAACAGCGCGTTACAAGACCGTTTTCTACGTTCTTGAAGTAGTTGTTTACCTGTGCCATCGTGCCTGTTATCAGCACGTTCCAATACAAGCGTACTTTACCCCTAAACGTGTTGGCCGATTTGAACTGCTGACCATACTCACCATTGTCCCACGCCACGCGTATCATGTCGCTCTTATTACCGCCTGCGGCCTTCTCACCCTTCGCCCATTCGTCCATCTCTGCGGCGTAGGTAAACATGTGAGCCCCGTGATTATCCTGCTGCTTCGTCAGAAACTCCGCTTCGGAGTTCTTCGAAGGAATGACACGCAGTGAAGTATGTGGCAGATCCGGCGACTTGTCGTTAGCACCTTTCTTTGAGATAATGCGCAGATAGATGTTTTCTCTCATCGACTGCACCGCATCGCGTAATGTGACATAGTCCATCAGCTTATCCAACAGTCGCTCCACGAAACCCTTACCCGTTCCCGCTGGTGCATAGATAATGGAAAAGAACGAGCACGTATGCCACCTATCATCATACGGATACTTCGCCTTGACGTAAGTAGAGAGGAAACCCATAATGGCCATCAGCGCATTGATGACCGACAGGTGGAAGTCCTTCGGTGCCGACTTCACGAATTCGCGGAACACGGGCGGCAACGCCGGCATTTTATTGGAGTCCTTTTCCTCGTCGCTCATCATGTACTCCTTCAAGGCATTCGCCTCCCCTTCGCGAGCAACCCAAAAGCCGCTATCCCTAAGCCAGAAATAAAACTCCTTGTCAATCCTCGAAAGCGTATTTGCCTTCGTGATACTCACAATTTGGCTCCAGCACTCTTCGTCCGAATGTCCGAACTTCGGCAGGATGGCAAACAACCACTTTCTATTGTTCGAGGTGATATTACGGAAGTATTTTATCATCTCGTTGTAATAGTTGTGTACCTCTCCAGCGTCAGGTGTACCACGGTGCTCTACCCATTTTTTCACGATGTTTATCAAGGGCGTTCCGCGAAACTCCATCTGTTCGTACTTCTTTATTTCTTCGTCTGAAAGTTCGGGTACATTGCCACTGATCGTGCGCGATGCTTTCGTCTTCGTCGGTGTTTTTGACGAATCACCATCTTGAACCTCTTCCGCGAAGGCATCGTTAACCAACGACGTGCCAAAATCAGACTCCGTAGAAAGCAATAGCCGCGCACTCTCGAAAAGTATCTCACTAGCTTTAAAAGCAAAACTGACTCTTGCGAAGTCCTTGACCTTTGTGTCGTAGTCTCCATATTCGTCAAAATTAAAGATTTCATTTACTGCATTCATATTCTCTATCAGCGTCGGGTAGCCCTGCGACTTGAAGATAATATGGATGCCGTGACCACTTGGGCTGATGTGCGCCAAAATCACGTTATCCACTATCCAGTCATAGTCCACCTTCATACAGAGGGTATCCCACACCTGTCGGCAATCTGTGTCCTCGGGGATGTGGTCAATATCAATCATAAACAATTGCGTCGGTATCATGGCGTTGTTAGCTCTGTCCCTAACGCTACGGCCTACGAAGTTGATGGAAGGAAGGGATTGCTTCAGCTCCGCATCCCCCGTTTCGCGATAGTCATCAATCTGCTTCGCCCAGTTCTCGTTCTCCAGAATCAGCTTCCTAATGTCGCTCCATTCCATCGGCTCGGGGGTCACGCCTGGACGTAACCCCTTTGCCGTCGGTTGTGCAAAATATACATCAAAGTTCATACTTAAAAAATGCTGCTATAAGTTTGTTGACTACGGCTGTGAGTTGCTTGATATACTCCGTCGCACCACCATCCATCTTCGGGATTCTGATATGAATCAGTACAAGGTCTTTGGTAGTGCTTAGGATATAGTTGTTGTCCTCACATACCTTTTTTTGTTGACCAGCCCGAGAGCCGACGGCAGACGGTCGGAAGAAAAACTCTCCGTATTCATTTCTCCATGCGTAGCCCTTATACTGTTTGCCGACCACCATGTCCTGTTTTTTAAGCTGCTCTTTCATAATCTTCAGTTCAAGTTTCGCATTTGCTCAACTCCTTAGTAGTTATGTAGTTAAGTAGTTATCGCTTCGCTCGTCCTTTCGGACAGTAGATAAGCCATTACCTTGCTCGCTTGTATCAGCCACCAGACATTTGGCTTAACTACTTAACTACTGCCTACTTAACTACTTCAGAAACTTGAGTAATCTTCAGTTTTTAAATATTGAAAACTCTTACACCCAGCTCATTGATGGCATAGTTCTGAATTTCCGCATGTCGCTGACACTCCGGACGTTCATAATTCACTATCTCGTGTAGCGTTGTTGGCGTCAGACCAAACTTCGCAACGAGATGACTTCTTTGAGCTCTCGTTAAAAACAATCTCGGCATAGTTAGAAAGCAAGAGTAACAAAATCTTCAATACGTACACGCTGGAAGTAACGCACCGCGTTATCCTTCGTCGACTCTTGATAGTCAAAAGAGAGGTTCACCATCACTGGAGTGTCAACCTTAAGCTTCATGTCGCGGATTTTTTCCGCCAGTTCACCGGATGCCTCGGCCACGTAGCCCTCGCGTCCGTTTTTCAGTACAACCTGAATAGACTTGATCAGCTTCTTTTCACCAGTACGGTTGTTCTGCCAATCATTCTCGGAGTAGTTCCCTACCACCTTCACAATCATTTTTTCTACCATAATAATAAAGTATTTAAATTGTTAAACAATATGCGTGGTCTACCACGCGTGAACTATTTGTTATTCAATATGCCAAAGATATAGTAATTAATAGATATCCGTTTCTGCATGACACATAGCAGGTGCCATACATGGTAAAACAATCTTTGATTTCATTCATATATGCAACATCAATGTTAAACGAGTGTTTTATATATAACTCTAAATCGTAACAGCCTTCGACGGGGCAGGTTATTTTCCATGAGCCTATAGCCTCTTTCCAAAATTCTTTGTTGAGTAACTCGGCGACACCATTAAAGACATCTACTAGACGTTCACGTCCATCATCTTTCTTTCTTGCCATAATCTTAACCACAAATTATTTGTTGAACCCACATACAAAACAACACAAAAGCAATCGGTGCAACAACCACCATTGCCAACCCCAACACAATCAAGACGTCCCTAACGACCTCTTTCAGAATCTGTATTTTCTTTGTTTTCATAATCGAGAAATTGATTTTTTTCGTCGGCAAGGACAGTGCAAGTGCGAATGCAATCGAGCTCGCTCGAATTGCTGAGCCGCAGCCTGTTCTCGCAAATTCATTTGCAAAATTAGGAATAAAAGAAAAGCCCCCTGAACGGGGGGCATCAAAATTTTACGTGTCGACAAGTAAAAACAAGTAAAAACAAGTTCTGACAAGTGAAACCGACAAGTTTGACAAGTGAAACTAACAAGTATATGCATAAAAAAAGAGAGTCACTTGACTCTCCCATTCCAGTTCGACCTCGACTTTGAATATAACTTTGCTTTGTGCAAAATTCCCCACAGCACCCCCTTCCTACTGTTCCCGTAGTCAGATATGAGTTTGTCCTCAACCCATCGATTCACCAGATCGGTGATATCTTCTGTTGCCATACCACTAATTTCTTTTAGGAATCTATGCACATTCTCTTCGTGGTTATAAAATATCGGTTTTAACTTCGTAACCAACTCTGCTTCATCTTTTTCATTTTCATCATCCTCCACATCGTTAGAAGCTGTACCGCCCTTTGGTATAGGAACTATCCTATAATATTCACGAACTTCGTTGATATTGTCTATTATATAGATTTTATGAAACAACACAGCATGCGCCAACAATGAGAACATATAGTGCTCCGCTACCGACCAACTGCCAGCAGTCATTGCCATTTTCAACAGCTGCTCTTCTTTAAAGTAAAAACCGTCGTGGAATACTAAGTCATTACTTATCTCAGACATCGTTTAGGTTCAATTATAGTGGTAAAATTTATACGCGATACTATGAAGTATCTGCGCATATTCGTTATTGGTAAAACGTTGGGTTGTGATTGTTCTTTTAAGAACAGAGGCGGAGCGAATAGAAACGCCCACCACGAGGCATACCGCAAAGTAAAGAACCTATGAATGACATAACTACTCAACTCACGCCTCTGTATTCGAGGAATGAGCAGGTAGCCTTCATCATTCATATATTCCTTATCTTAAATATTTGCGGTATTTCGGTGGTGGGATACAGAAGATTTCCTGGCTCTGTTCTCGTTAGAACAATCAATTTGGGTGCGAAGATACGCATTTTATCCCGATGCACCAAATTTTTGAGCAGCGAATGCAATAAAAGCTTGCTTTTTTATTGCTGAGTCGCGATAAAGTTCGCCCAAAAGGGCATATAAAATCAGATTTTTCATCTTATCTGTCTTTTAAGTTTCTATATTCGTTATTGTACGGAGATGCAAAGATAGTGCAAAAATACGAATTATACAAATTTTCCACAAAACATTTGCTCATTTGCCATTCTTTTTATACCTTTGCAATATGATTGAGAACAAAGACTTCCTTATAGACGAAATATACGGTGAGCGATTACTCATTAGCATTAGGGCAGACCAAACGGAGCTAAACGATGTGATAGAAAAACTGAGGACATAACCTTGTGAGCTATGTCCTCGTATGGCGGTCAGAAAGGTCCAGCTTGAATATTGCTATAAAAGCAATTATTTCGCGCCCTCTGACGACATTCTGACGCT
>JAEEGG010013795.1_pt1 | contig 17223 bp, 8 predicted proteins | sample 9134161 | NCBI WGS metagenome assembly JAEEGG01 (sample SAMN16246543, study PRJNA631951) | gut metagenome | biome: gut microbiome; feature: rumen; material: CR-attached | host: Bos | place: Iran: Karaj | collected 2018-10 | reverse complement strand
GCATAGGTTCCCCAACTGTAATCCCCCCAAGTACCATTGCTCTTCTTCGGCTTTGTCTCGCCCCAGGCAAAGTAGTCGCCGTATTCCTCGGGGCTGTTTGCGCCGACATTGCATGTCGCCCATAGCGTGCCGCTTGGCAGGGCGAGGTCAACATACTCGTGTCGTTCAGGAACAACTACGGGACGAACAAAATGATCGAGACAGCGATCCTCACTAGGTCCTGCATAACCAGAACCTGACGAGAAATACATTATATATGCCTTACTGGGGGTCTCCGAGTTGAGCGTACTTGTCCAATAAATACCAGGGTTCTGTTCCCAATCATTTGGGAAGAAGATGGCGTTTCCGTTGACTTTGCTTATTATCTTATAACCGTCAAAGTCATTTATCCTCACCCTCTGTATCAGAGTATAATCCCTGTTGATCAGTTCCTCGCATTGAGTTTGGTTGGGTGTCTTGCATGCCGGCCCCCAGTTGGCAGTTGCGGCATCGTCCTCTGGCAAGAGTTCGGTCAAACCATCTGTGAAGCCTCCGGAACCATAATCGCCTACTGTGCAGTACTTGGTTAATGAGTTATTATTGTCTAAACAATACTTGTACCAGAGCCAGGTGTAAGAATTATATGGGTCATGCGGTACTGTCTCGCCCCAAGCGAATTGCTCGCCATAGTCTTCGAGGGTCTCTGCTCCAACATTGCAGGTTGCCCAAAGGGTTCCGCTTGGCAGGCCGAGGTCGACATACTGGTGGCCGTCAATTGTTACAGAATTGCCATCGGTGACAGTCACCTGACACTCGCCTAAAACTTCGCTGCTGTTTTCCGCGCGGCATGTAATGGTGGCGGTGCCCAGTCCGACGCCCGTTACATATCCTGTGTATTTGTTATAGACGGCAACGCTTTCGTTGCTACTCTCATAAACCAGTTTCATGGGGTTAATATACGAGGGCACTACATTCTTAACTCTCAGGTTTTGTTTCTCTCCGACGAGAAGGTCAAGCTCTGTTGATGTCATATCAAGGCTTGTGACGGGCCAAATGTATGGTGTTTCCTGAACACAAACAGGCCGAACAGGTAAACCACATTGACGATTCCAACCATTATAAACAGAAGCAGATAATGTTACGCCTTGGCCAAGGATGTTAGCTGAATTGGTGGCGTTTGTTAGCGTACGCGACCAGCAAAATGAACGAGTGCCGGTGTAAGATTTATTAGCGCCATCATATAAGCCCGCAGCTGGCAGGAAGATGGAGTTGCCATTCATCTTGCTCGTGAACAGTACACCTCTAGGATGTTCCGGGTCATTATCATCGCGTGGATACAACGTCAGGGAAACAAGTTGGGGGTCCATCAACTCACCTATCTGTTCAGAGCTTGGTATCTGCCATCCTTCGCCCCAGTCCGCTGTTGCTGCATCATCCTCCGGCATGAGCTCAATCAGGTTGTCGACTTTGCCAAAGTATTCATCCAAGCAATACTTATTTATTGTCAGGTAACGATTGTCATCAGACATGCTCCAGTGAGCGTAGTTGTTATAAGTGTACTCTTCTTTAGGAACCGTTTCGCCCCATGCATAGTAGTTGCCATAATCTTCCGGGGTCTCTGCACCGACGTTGCAAGTCGCCCAAAGTGTGCCGCTTGGCAAGCCGAGGTCAACATACTCGTGACCATTTACAGCGCTATGCGTATCATCTCCCACCTTCACTTGGCATTGCGCAGACAGGTTGCTGCCATCTGTCGTGGAAGCTGTTATGGTGCAACTTCCGAGTGCAACGGCCGTCACCAACCCCGTCTCATCGACAGCAGCGATGCTGGCATCACTGCTCTCCCAAACAACATCCTTTACATCGGCATCTTCAGGGAGAAGGGTAGCAGCGAGTTGATAGGTCTCGCTTCTCCCTATCGTTATTGATTCCTGCGACAGAGCGATGCTGGTCACGGCTTTAACAAACCTGACGCTATCCACGTCGTTAACAACATAAGGAATGCTGACGCCATCCTTCCAAACCTGCATGAGGTACTGTGCCTTAGCAGTATGCAGCCCTGCAATAACCAGAAGCAGAACTGCGATGAAGTGTTTCTGTTTCATAATATGAAAGTATAAAGGTTATTTGCGCTCCAAAGTTAAGAAATATAATAAATGTTAACAACGCCCTCTCGGTTAATTATTGTTAAAATGAGTGCTAAAGAAGCAAAATACATGTAATTGGGCACTTTGTAGCGGGGAATCAGAAGGAAATCATGGCTCTCGGGTGTGCCGCCAAACATCACAATGGTGTTTTAGCTCTGCTTGTTAATGTCCTGAATGACGAGGCCTGCGAGCGTCATGCCAAAGATGGCTGTGATGTGTGCCAGTGAGCCGTTGGTTCGCGTCTTGTTGAAGGTCTGGCTGCCGTCCTGAAGGGCAGTGCCGAGATTGGGCAAGGGCTGCTCCTCGCTATGCACACAAAGGAACTTGCGTGCAGGGAACATCTTGTGCTTCCGCATCGCAGAACGCATCGCCGCAGCCAAAGGGTCGCCTTTCACTTTCCAGAACTCCGAGACACGCACCTTCGTGGGGTCTATCCGAAGGGCTGCGCCCATGCTGGAGAAAAGAGACCCCCCGACCCCCTTTAGGGGGAGAATGGTTGTGGCATTTATTATTAGTTCTATCTTGTCCCGCAGCGAGTCGATGGCGTCGATGACATAATCGTACTCCTCAATATGGAACTCATCGGCGGTTTCGTTGCTGAAGTTCTTCTGCAGGGCGATGATGTCGGCCTCCGGGTTTATCTCGAGCAAACGGTTTCTCAAAGCCTCTACCTTGGGCTGGCCGATGGTCTTGGTCGTTGCCATCAGTTGGCGGTTGCAGTTCGTGACGCACACCACATCGCTATCGACGATAGTAAGGTGCTCGATGCCTTCGCGAACAAGACACTCCGCACACCAGCTCCCAACGCCTCCAACGCCAAAGATGATGACACGCTTGCTCTTGATGCGCCCCATCATGTCCGAGCCAAGCAAGAGCTCAGTGCGATTGAACCATTTACCGTTTTCCATGTTCTATTTCGTTTTTCCCCTAAAAGAGGGTCAAGGAGCCTTATTCCCTAAACTCCACAACGGTGATGCCTGCTCCGCCGAACTGCACATGCTCGTCGTGGGCAGAGACAACGCCAGGCACTGTGTTCAGGTACTGACGGATGACTTGCCTCAAGGCTCCTGTGCCTGTGCCGTGAAGGATGCGGACGCGAGAGGCATTGACCAGCAGGGCATCGTCGATGAAGTAGGTAACGGCCTGCAGGGCTTCATCTGCTCGCATCCCACGCACATCGATGTCCTGCTTGAAGTCGAGGTGCTTCTGGCGGATGCTGTCCTGCGTCTGGCGGCTTATCACAACGGTTTGAGTGGCCTCGCCGTTTCCCCCTCCTTGGGAGGGGATAGGGGAGGCTTTCTCCAACCGCTTGAGGTCCACAATGGTTCTCATCACTCCGAAGGTGACAGTTGCCTGTTTGCCCTCTATGGCTGTGATGGTTCCCACGGAAGTCTGTCCTTTGATGCGGACCGTGTCACCGACAGCAAGAGCGGACCCCTCTAAATCTCCCTTTATAGAGGAGACTTTCTGACTTGAGTTCTCTCCCTTTAAAGGAGAGTTAGAGAGGGTCTTTTGTTTTTCTTTTTGCCTCTCTGCATGGCGTTTCCGCCGTTCTTCTATCTGCTTGCGTTTCTTCTCTACGTATGCATCGAGTTCCTCCTGGCTCATCTGGCCCACCTCTTCGCGGAAGGTCTGCAATTGCTGACGGGCAGAACGCGTCCGTTCCTTGTCCGCCTGCGCCTCCTTTATTTCGCGGATGGTGTTCTCTATCTGAGCATTGGCAGCGGCAATTATCTTGTCGGCCTCTGCCTTTGCCTCACGGATAATCTCCTTTCGCTTGCCTCGCAGTTCCTCAATCTCCTTCTCGTACTGCTCGATGGTCTGCACCATCTGCTTCTCTTGCGAATGAATCGTTTGCCGCTTGCCCTCCCAATAGCGTTTGTCGCGAGTGATGTCGAGCAGATACTTGTCGGCATTGACGTACTCGCGGCCCACAAGCTCCGTTGCGTCTGCAATCACATCCTCGGGGATGCCGATCTTGCGGGCAATCTCCACGGCAAAGCTGCTGCCCGGATTGCCTATCTGCAACTGGAAGAGTGCTGCCATCTTCTGTCGGTCATAGAGCATTGCGCCGTTCACAACGCCAGGCGTGTCCTCGGCAAAGTGCTTGAGGTTCTGGTAGTGCGTCGTGATGACGCCAAAGGCTCCCTTCTCGACAAAACGCTTCAGGACAGCCTCTGCAATAGCGCCGCCAATAGTTGGCTCTGTGCCGCCGCCAAACTCGTCTATCAATAATAAGGAAGAAGGCGTGCAGCCTGCCATCATGCGCTTCATGTTGAGGAGGTGGCTGCTGTAAGTGCTCAGGTCGTCGTCGATGCTTTGCTCGTCGCCAATATCGATGAAGATCTTTTCGAAAATGCCGGCACGGGAGCCGTCTGCCATCGGGACGGGAAGGCCGCATTGAAGCATGTACTGCAGCAGGCCTACGGTCTTCAGGCAGACACTCTTGCCGCCTGCATTCGGTCCGCTGATGATGAGGATGCGCTGCCTTTTGTTGAGAGCGATGCTAAGCGGCACAATCTTTGAGCCCTGCTTACGCAACTTGGCTTCAAGTAGAGGATGGCGTGCGTCGAACCAATCAATGAGCGGCGTGGAATAAATCTCTGGCGAGAGAGCTCCGAGGGCTTTCGTGAAGTGATGCTTTGCGATGAGGAACTCGATGTCGGCAAGGAACTCAAAGCCTCGCAGCAACTCCTTTATGTTTGGGCGGAGCTGCTCTGTGAACTCGCGAAGGATGCGAATCAGCTCCCGCTTTTCTTCTGCCTCAAGCTCACGAATGCGATTGTTGGCTTCCACCACTTCCGCTGGCTCAATGAAGACCGTCTTGCCCGTTGCACTCTCATCATGAATGATGCCTTTGATGCGACGTTTTAGGGCTGGTGCGACAGGAATGACGAGTCGTCCGTCACGCATGGCAGGCGTCACGTCTTTCTCCACAAGTCCCTCTGCTTGGGCTGCTTTGAGGATGCTCGTCAAGGTTCGGCTGACGCTTCCCTCGGCTCGCCTCAGTTCGTGACGGATAGACAAGAGTTCGCGGCTCGCTTCGTCCTTGATGCGCCCGAATTTGTCGAGCATCTGCTCCAAGCGACGGGTAATCGTGGTGAAGGTAAAGACACCTTCGGCAAGTTTCTCGAGGGCAGGATAAAGGACGACTGAGTTGCGCTCTTCGTCGTGTTGGCGGACAATAGCTTCCCAGCCATGAAGGGTGCGCAAAACTCGCAGAAGTTCCCCGACGGTCTGCTCCTCAAGGTATGTTCCCTCAATGCGGATGCGATGCGTCTCTTCTCTCAGGTCGAAGAAGTCTTGCTCGGGTAACTCTGTAGAAGTCTGTATAATATAGCTTAGCTCTGCAAGCTGTTGATGAAGTGTTGTGACGGCTTCGTGTTCAGCAAGGAACTGCATGGCATCCACTCGCTCATGTCCCAAAGGACTGAGGCAATAGCCGTGCAACAAGGCACGAATTTCGTTGAAGCCTATCTTCTCCTCTAAACTCATAAGACAAAAATTATCGCTATGTTCTGAGACCTTGTCGTTATCTGTTAATCAATATTTTTTTCGTGCGCTTGTCGTTGTTAACGAGATATATGCCGGGCTTCTTCTGCTTATCCATCACAGCCTGCCCACTCATGTTATAGATACGGCCTTCACGAGAGAAGGGACCTTCATCGGCAGGAATCTGATCTATGGAGGTTTCTATGGCTGTAAGGTCCTTAAGGGTAAAGTTGTCGAAGGAGTAGCTGAAAGTAGTCTTGTTAGAACCAATCTTCAGAGCGAAGTAGATTGTCCCTGTGGTGGTTGCTTTCCACTTCATCACACCATCCTTGTGGTTGCTTCCAACCTTAGCCTTGGCAGACATCAAGCCGTCATAATTGGCAAGTGTGGCATCCTTCCATGAATTCAACTGCCCCATGGTATTCTCTTCTGCCAGACCGACATCGGCATAGTCTTTCGGTTTGTCAGAAACCATGAAAGCCTGAATCCAGAAGTCGCCATTGCCTTCAGCACCTTTCACAGCAACATCGGCAGAATAGGTATGCCCTGCCACCACTTCAAAAGGCTGGTACACAACTGTGTTGAGCGAGTGGCTGCGTGCCGAGGAAATGCTCAGTGCCCCCCCTTCGCCGGCAGAGGGAACATTGTCAGTCGAGTTCCATATATGCTTGGTATTGTTTATTGACCCCAGCGATGCTATCTGCCATGCACCCTGGAACTCGCATTCACCGTTTGTCAGGCGGTTGCGCCCTGCGTCCTCATCCGGTTTGATTGTCTCCAGTTCCTGTTCCGTTGCCGCCTTCATACTTGAAAAGCGCAGCCAGTTGATGTTAAGGCCGCCCTTTTCTATATATATGCGGACGCGCAAGGTTCCTTGCGGCAGGATGACATTCGTGAAGGTTTTTGTGTTCCAAGTCGTATAGCCTCCTGTGGAGGACAACTTTGTAGAGGTTGTGACAGGCCGGTCATTGACAGTAATGCGCACTGTTGATGTGCCTGAGTTTATGGCATAGCGCAACTGCAGCCGCCAGTTGGCAGGCTCGTTGGGATTCTCTATCGTGTACTGAAGCCATTCTCCGTCTTTTGTCTCTCCCACATAATATCCGCAGCTTTTCGTATCATTAGTGCCGCTATAGACATCAACTCCGTCATTGCGATATGTCCAGCCTCTCTGCCACGAAGAATAATCCTCGCCACTATATTGATAAGAAGCATCGTCCTTGTCCCAGTAAGCCCTACCCGTAGGTCCCATGTCATAATGAGCAGCATACACATAGTCGCCAGTCTGACAAGAAGTAAACGGCAGGCATTCATCATCGAAAGGACGACGAAGAAGGGCATCGACATAATCCGTGCGGACTGTGCAACGGCTGATGTGCTGTGCCTCGGCCCATGCCTTGCAGGCATTCCATAGTGTGGTGGACGAAGGGCTTGTGCCATTCTGCCATTGGCTGATGACATTGTCGTAGCTGGACACACGCTTCACTTGCAGAATGGTATTGATGTTGCTTTTCTTCATTGGCCAGCAGCTCCATCCGGCAAACTGCATCGCTTCCTCATAGAGACGGACGCAACCGGCAGTCCACGAGTTGCTGTTCTCGCCGAACTCTCCAATATAGATTGGGCAATTGTACTTTGTCGACATGTCTGCCATGTGTTGCACCTGTGAATTGGTGTTGTAAACAGCATAGCGGTGGTACTGCAAGACCATCTTGGAGTCCATCTTTGTCGAGGGGAAACCTGTGTAGTCGTTGCTGTAGGAATTGCCTTCCAGGATGACGATGTGGTTTTTGTCGACCTCGCGAATAGCCTTGATGATGGCCTTGAAGGTGTCCCACAACAGTTTGTTGCTATTGGCGAGCGTCCAGTTCGTTTCGTTGATGAGGTCGTATGCAGCCACGCACTTCTGGTCCTTGTAGCGTTCAGCTATCTTTTGCCACAAGGCAGCGAGTTTCGTCCGGTTTGCCTCGCTTTCCCATAAGGAAGGTTTGCTGGAATCGTAGTCGCAAATGTCGCCAGAAGACTGACCGCCAGGACAAGCATGCATATCCAGAATGAGCAGGATGTTGTAGCGCTCTGCCCACACACACATGGAATCAATGCGAACGAAGCCCTCCTGCAGCCAGGTCTGTTCGCCGGCTACAGGTTCTTTCTCGATAGGCAAGGTGAAGTATTTGTAGTGCATCGGCACTCGCAAGGTATTGAAGCCTTGTTGCGAGAGGAACTTCATGTCTTCTTCGCAAAAGTTGTTGTCCATCCAAAGGCGGTCGAACTCCTCTACCTTTTCCTCTCCACACACATCGGCAATCATCTTGTCGAACTTGAACTGGCGGTCCAGATTGCCGGAGGTATTCATCATGTACGGCTCGCGCACCATCCAGTTGCCGCAGTTTGTGCCGCGCAATATCAGTCTTTGGCCATCTCGGTCCAGCAGTCTTTTGCCGGAGACACGCACAAAGTTGTCGCTTGCGTTGGCAGAGAAGATGGCTGTTACAGCAACAAGCAATAATAATATATGTTTCATTTTCTTGTCTATCAGTTCAAGTTCAGTTAGCTATTTCAGGTTCTTTTCGGGGTACATTGTGTTCCACCATGTCGGGTCGTCTTGCAGCCAACGGGCAAACCAGGCCATGATGCTGTCGTGCCAGCGGATGCGCTTGTTGTAGTTGAGGATGTGGTGGTTCTCGCCCTCGACCGTGATGAAGGCACATTCGCGACCAAGCAACTTGAGGGCTGTGAACATCTGTATGCTCTCGTTGATGGGCACGTTGGTGTCTGCTCCGCCATGCATGAAGAGGATGGGCGTGTGTACCTTGTCGGCATTGAAGAGCGGGGCGTGTCCGCTATAAAGCTCCATGTTGTTCCAAGGGTAGGAGTGTGCCGCAGAGGTTGTACTGTAGGAATAGCCCCAATAGCCATAGCCCCAATAGCTGGCGGGATTGCTGATGCCGGCATGGCTCATGGCAGTAGCAAAGATGTCGGTAACAGTCTGCAGATACATCGTCATAAAGCCGCCGTAGCTTGCTCCCATGCAACCAATCTTGTCGGCTTTCACGAAGGGATGTTCCTTGCAGAATTGCTTGGTGCCCTGAATGATGTCGTCGGCTGTATAGTCGCCATAAGCATTGACGTGACGCGAAGCAAACTCCTGACCGAAACCGCTGCAACCCGATGGCTGAATGAGGTAAACCACATAGCCCATCGCAGCCCATTCCTGGAAGTTGTAGTAGCTGTCGAGCAGTCGTCCAACAGGAGAGCAGCCGCCGTAGTAATAGACGAGCATGGGATATTGCTTTGTCTCGTCGAAGAAAGGCGGCAGGAAGTAGCAGCCGTAGATGGTGTCGCCGCGCTCTGCCTTGAAGTTCCAGTCGCGACATTCGCCAAGCTGGATGTCCTTCAGCCGCGTCGGGTTGATGTCGCAAAGCACGCGCTCCTTGCCTGTCTTGAGGTCGCGCAGCCAGCAACGGTCTGTGCTCATGCTGCTCTCGCCGATGTAAGCGAGGAAAGGTTTCTCTTCGGAAAGGCTGAAGCTACTATATATATAAGGTTCGGAGAGGGAGATCATCTCCCAAGCTCCAGACCCTCTTCCCAACCCTTCCCCCTCTATGGGGAAGGGCTTTCTCCCCCTAGAGGGGGAGTTAGAGGGGGTCTCTATGCGATAGAGGCTCTTCAGGTCGCGGTTCTCACAAAGGGCATAAATCATGCCGTCCTGTTCCGACCATTGGTATGATGCGACGGACGGGTCGAAGTCGCGTGTCGGACAGCTTATCTCCTTTGTATCGAGGTTGATGAGGAAAAGCTCGTACTCGTAGCTGCTTGGTATCTTGTCTTTTGGAAGCGTGTTGCCGATACCGCCAAGAGCCTCGGGGCTTCCTGTCAAGGAGACATATTTCTCGTCGGGCGAGAACTGGAACGAGCCGATAAAGCCATCGTGACGAACCAGCGTGTCGGCTGTTCCTGTCTTCATGTCGAGCAGGAGCAGGTCGGTGAACTCGAAGGGACGTTCGGTCAGTTTCTCAGAGCGGATGGAGACGAGGAAGCGGCTCGCGTCCTTATTGGGGATGACATAAACATTACGGGCGCCTTTGGTGATGGGTGTCGTGATGCCTGTCTCGATGTCGTAGAGCGAGTAGTTGCGGCGGTTGCGATAGCCTGGCTGACGGTCGTCAGGCTCCAGGATTTGGTGTACGTCCTTGTTCTTCTCCTCGGGCACCTTTTCGTCGATGGTGACGAGGAAATGCTTCAGGTCGTCAGTCAGGTAGGCGTATCCCTTGCCTGTGTATTTGCCGATGAATGTCTTCTCGCCCGTCTTGGGGTCAACGGTCTCGTAGCAACGAGTGCCCTCTTTCTCGCGGTAGCTGCGGAGGTAGCGGTCGCCTTTGGGGAGCCACCTTTGGAAACCATCGAGGCTGAACTCCTTGCCCGTCGTGAGGTCGATGAAGATGTCCTTGCCTTCCGTTTCGCCACCCTTGTAAGTGATGTTCTTGTGGATGCGGACATACTTGCCCGAGCTGGAGAGCTCCACGCCATTGATGCGCTCGCCATGCATCATGTCGAAGTTCGTCCAGTAGCGCTTGCCTTCGGGATTGATTTCGAGAGCCTGCTCGCTTTCGACAGAGACCCGAAGCGTGTCGGGATTGTCGCCTTTGCGAAGCAGTTTGATGCAGACCTCATGCCGGCCGGGAACCAGTTCGAAGTCGCCGCCCTGCTCGTTGCCATCAATGAAGAGCTTGTGCTTGCTCTCGCACTTCACATCGACCTTGCCCTTTGCAAAGCCTGTGTTTTGGATGGAAAAACCAGCGAAATAGAAACCCTCGCCATCGATAGGGAAGGGGAGACTTCTTTCCTCTCCCTTAGGGAAGCTTGGGATGGGGCTTTCCATGAAGGCCTCATCAAGGTCTATCCGCTTGCCTTCCGAGTCAAGAGAGTCGGTCATCAAAGGTGTTGTCATGGGATAAGGCCCAGCCAGACGGATGTTGTTGACGTCTATTGTTTCTGCTGCCAATGCCAATGGCAAAGCTATAAAACATGCAGTAAGTTGAATAAATGGTTTCATAATATGCAATATTCAATATTTAATCTTCAATTTTCAATCTTCAATTTTCAATTTTCAATTTTCAATCTTCAATTATCATTCTTCAATTTTCAATCTTCAATCTTCAATTTTCAATGTCATCAGCTTCTTGTTACATTCTTTACGCCCTTTACCGTTTTTAGCTTCTTGATGAGTTGTTGCAGGCGGCTGGTGTCGTCGAGCATGACGGTGAGGGAACCGTTGAAGAGGCCGTCGTTGCTGTCGATGCTGATGCTTCGGAGCAGGATCTTCTCTTCCTTACTTATTATATTAGTGATGTTGTTGACGATGCCGATGTCGTCGTTGCCGATGACGCGAAGTGTGATGGGGTACTGACTTCCTCGCTTCCCTGCCCATTTTGCTTTGACGATTCTGTAGCCGAATCGTTGGCGAAGCTGAGGGGCGTTGGGGCAGTCCTCACGATGAATCTTGATGCCTCCGCCGCTTGTCACAAAGCCGAAGACGGCATCGCCATAAACAGGCTGACAACATTTCGCCATCTGGAAGTCGAGGCCTTTCAGGTTCTGGTCGATGACAAGGACATCGGAAGCCCCAGAGCCTCCTCCGTCCGCTCCCATAGAGGGGTGAACGGATGTCATGACGAACTGGTCGGCGCTTTGTGTAGGCGCCTGTTTCTCGGCTTCTCCATGGTCGAAACGCTGTTGCTGAGCATAGGCCTCGAGCACGGTGTTCATGTCGAGCTTGCCGTCGGCCAAAGCAGCATAGAACTCGGTCACGATGCGATAGCCGAGTTTCGTCATGGTATGCATCAGCACGGGCTCCTCGTAGTCCAGCTTCTTGTTCTTCATCTTGCGCTCCAACTCCTCTTTCGCAAGCAAGGCCTGTCGGCTCTCCATCTCCTTGAGGCTTTGGCGAACCTTTGCTCTTGCCCGAGTTGTCGTGACGATATTGAGCCAATCCTGTTTGGGCGACTGATTGCTGCTGGTCAGTATTTCAACCTGGTCGCCGCTTTGAAGCTTCTGCCGAATGGTGACATTCTTGCCGCCGATGCGAGCGCCGACACATTGATTGCCTACCTTTGAATGGATGTGATAAGCGAAGTCGAGCACAGTAGCACCCATCGGAAGTTTGAAGATGTCGCCTTTTGGCGTAAAGACAAACACCTCGTCTTCCTTCAGGTCGAGACGGAACTGGTCCATCAATTGTGTATCATCGTTCGTTTCGAGTGCACTTCGAACCCCTGCCAGCCACTCCTCGATGCCGCTCTGGCCGCTCTTCACGCCCTTGTATCGCCAATGTGCCGCAAGGCCGTGCTCAGCAATGTCGTCCATCCTTTCTGTGCGAATCTGCACCTCAACCCATTTCTGCTCTGGTCCGAGAACGGTGATGTGGAGACTCTCGTAGCCATTGCTTTTGGGCACAGAAAGCCAGTCGCGCATTCGCTTCGGGTTGCTTTGATACATATCTGTGATGATGCTGAACACCTGCCAGCACTCCATCTTCTCCTTTTCTGGCGGTGAATCGAGGATGATGCGGATGGCAAAGAGGTCGTAGACACCATTCACGTCCACTTGTTGCTTCTGCATCTTCTGCCAAATGGAGTGGATGCTCTTCGTCCTGCCCTTCATGTGATAGTGCAGTCCTGCGGCTTTCAATTTCTCGTCGATAGGCTTCAGGAAGCGTTCGATGTAGGCATCACGACTGCGTTTCGTCTCGTTCAGCTTCTCCTTTATGTGGTAGTATGCATCATGCTCCAAGTACTTGAGGCTGAGGTCTTCCAGTTCGCTCTTGAGCTTATAGAGGCCGAGCTTGTGGGCAAGAGGCGCATAGAGATAAGCCGCCTCCATTGCAACCTGCTTTTGCGCCTCGATGTTCTTCGTGTCCTTTATCTGACGCATGATGCAGACACGATTTGCAATCATGATGAGGATGACGCGCATATCTTCTGCAAAGGTGACGAGCAGGCTTCGGAAGTTGTCGCCCTTCACCGTCGCACTCTTGGCGTAGAGTTCGCGAATACGCATCAAGCCATGCAGGATGTTTGCAACCTCATCGCCGAAGTCCTTGCGAATGTCGTCGAGAGAAGCTGCTCCGCTCATGACTACGGAATTGAGGAGCACACCCAAAATGCTGCCTCGCGAAAGGCCAATCTCCTGACCTACGACGAGAGCCGTCTCCAAGTCGCTCAGAATAGGATTGATGCCAAAGGCGTCCCTGCTGAGCAAACCCGTTTCAGCGGCACGAACCAAGTGAGCCTGAATCTTGGCTTCGTCCCCCTCTTTGATTGCTTCAGCGGCAATCGAGAAAAGTTGCTTGTGAATGGCTTCCAAGCGCTCTCGTTCCTGGTCGGTAAAGAAGTTTTCAATCTTCATCTCGTGCTACATTATTACATTTCGGGCGCAAAGATACGAAAAAAAGTTTAGAGTTTAGAGATTTTACTTATTCTTTTGCATAGGTGTCCGGTTAAAGTTGCAACCTCTCCCTCCTACGAACTTATTCATTGATGCTTCGGACGAGAGCTGACTAAAGCTGCGAAGAGACGACACCCACGCCGTAAACAGTTTGCAAAATCCACACGAGGATTTGCCAAATCGTCTCGAGGATTTGAGCCCCAAAAAATTTTTGTCCCATTGTCCCACTGTCCCATGTCCCATTAAGGTCGTGTGGATGTGAAAATCTTGAATTCTCGGCTAAGAAGAGTAATTATAGGTATAATATAGTAATTAGTATTAATTATTATTATAATTAATTATATATTAATATATTATATAATATATATATACTAATACTTTAACAGATGACTCCCAGTCGGAAAATGTCAAAGCACCTTAATGGGACGTGGGACGCGGGACAATGGGACGGATGCGAACCAGGCACATTAAATTTGCCAATTCAGCACGCCCAAGTTCGGGCAGCCTGGCACGCCAAAGTTTGCCAATTCAGTTTTCTCTGGTTGTACAGAGTAAAAGCAATCAGTATTTGATGTCCACGAGGAAGAGGGCTTTGCCAGGGACGCTTTCGCCGGCGCTGCAACGGTCTTTGGCTTCGATGATGCGGCGGATGTCTTCGATGCCTATCCTGCCTCGGCCTACTTCAACAAGCGTTCCGACAATGGCGCGAACCATGTTGCGAAGGAAACGATTGGCGGTGATGGTGAAGCGCCATTGACAGGGAGCAACTTCCTGCCAATAGGCTTCCTTGAGGTCGCAGAGGTTCGTCTTGGTGTCTGTGTTTACCTTCGAGAAGCTTGTGAAGTCCTTGTACTCAAGCAGCACCTTTGCCGCCTCGTTCATCTTCCCGAAGTCGAGCTTGAAAGGCACCAGCCAGCTGTAAGCATACAGGAAAGGGTCTTTACGCGTATGAATATAATAATGATATGTGCGCGAGGTGGCAGAGAAGCGTGCATGCATGTCATCGCTTACCTGACGAACATCCTGAACGGCAATGTCAGGGGGAAGGAGTCTGTTGAGTTTGTAGGCAAGAGCAGCCTCGCCGCAGCCCCCCTCTCCCGTGGGAGAGGGGTTGGGGGTGAGGCTGAAGTGCGCCACCATCATCTTGGCATGCACGCCTGTGTCTGTTCTGCCTGCCCCAACGACCTCAATGGGTTGGCGCAATAAGGTGGACAAGGCTTCCTGCAACCTTTGCTGAATGCTGTCGCCATTAGGCTGAATCTGCCAGCCATGATAGTGTGTGCCGTCGTAGGAGAGCGTGATGAAGAACCTCATAGAACATTGAAAATTGATGGTTGGAAATAGGCATTGTTTTCCTCGAAGGCCGTTAGGGAGTCTTTACCTTCTTCTTGCCTTGTTCGATGATAATACCGCGAACCTTATCCGATGCCTTGCGACCATCGAGGGTGTACCAGGCATCTCTGTTGTCCGTTGTCTGTTGACTTCGTCGAGCTGAAGCTTGTCCGTTGTCTGTCAGCTCGATGCCGGTCGGGTCGTCCCAGTCGCTCATCTGCACATTGTCGATGTTGACACGCTTGTCCTTGCTTGTGTTCTCGCTCTCAAACTTAAGGCGTATGTTGCCCTCTCTGTTAATCTTGTAGCCGTAGCGTTGCATCGTCCCGATAGAAAGTCCTGAGGCAATCTTCATCCAAGTCTGTCCGCCGTCAATGCTGTAGCTGACCGACATCTTCACGCCTGTGTCCTTGCCGTAGCTGCCGGCATAGAACCAAAGGCTGTCGCAGCCGTTCACCTTGTCTGTAGTCATCATGACATAGGCCGGCGTAGTGATTTCCGAGCCAGTCTTGACATAGCCCTTCATGCGGACGCATTTCTTGTCGAGCGCATTGTCGTCGGCTGCAAGCAGCGCGTTGCTCATTTCCCAAGTGGCAGCAGAGCAAGTGACTTCGGCAGCGGCGTATGCTCCCTTGCTTCCTGCCTCGAAGTCCTCGAAGAAGGACTTTGTGGCATCAACACTGCAGTTGACTGAGATGACTTTGTCGTCCAGTCCTTCCGTGCTGACAATGACTTCGCCTGCATAGTCGCCTTCCTCGAAGGCACCGCTGAAGCGTACAAGGAATGTGGGATTCGTGCCGGTAAGCGTAAGCTGCTGCGACCACAATTCGCCGTCGGTGCTTAGTTCGAACGGCGCATTTGTGCTGACTTCGGTCACATACTTAGGCACAGCCATTGCCGTAACGGATACTTGTGTCGGGGCGCTCGGCTTGCCTGGTGTTGCAGTGAAGGCGATGTCTTCCAGGCTGACAGAGAATACAGGAGCCATATCCGGCATCTGAACCATCACCTCGTTGCTGCCCACAATCTCTTCGCCGTTCTCGATGATGCTTACCGTATAATAATATGTAGTGCTTGCGGCAACGCTCTTCACCTGATAGGTTGTGTCCGTTGTGGTGTATGTGCCGAAGGGTTTTGTCTGCCCCTGAGCATCCTTTGTATAGACATTGAGCGTATAGGTTGCGTCGGGCTCGTAGTTCATCCAATTGGCATTGAATCGGCGGCTGCTGACGGCACAGACGATGTCGGTTGCCGGATAGGCAGGAATGCCGTCCACAAAGGTTATCGACAAAGGTGTCTGCTGCACATAGCCGCTGCCTTCGAGGGAAAGCATTGTGGTATATGTGCCACCGTCCGAAGGATGAACAGAGACGCTTACATCTGTGCCTTCATTGATTTCGTTGGCAGAGAGGGTTGTCTTGGCGAGGGAAAAGTCGTCGCCCACAACGGCAAGCGTTGCGCCTTCGCCCATGCCTCTGCCTCGCACTTGCACTTTTGCCGAGAAGGGACGCGAGAGGGGCTGCAGGCCGAAGTCTATCTCCTCGCTTGCTGCAGGCACGAATATCTCCGCCCCATGCTCCTCTGTGCAGTAGAATTGTGCGTCGGCCTTGTCTCCCCAGATGTATTGGCAGAGTTCGGGATAATCGACAAACGGGTTCCTGTTGCCTTGAATGCTGAAGATGGCTTCGCATCGTTCCTGCTCAATCTCGTCGAGGGGGTCGGCTTCTGCCCATTCGAGCATGAGGTTATAGACCCACGGCCGCATCAGCAGAGGGCTATGGGGGTCAACGGTCAGCAGGCCTTCTGTCGTCGTCCATAGCGAGGTCATGTGGCTGTAGCATGTCGCCATATAGAAATAGGTACGCGCAAAGTCGCCCTTCCATTGGTCGGCAGGCTCCCAAGCTGTGATGAGGCTGTCGGCACGATAGCTGCTGCTCTTGCCCACCTTTGTGACGCCGTTGGAGTAGGCAACTGTGCCGTCCACGACACCGATGGGGTTGTTGCTCTTGCGGCCATTGGCTGTGGCATCGGCAGGGTAGAGGTTGAAGAGGTCTTGGTAGGCATTGTTCCTCTCGTGGCCCCACCAGCTGTTTGCCCAGATGTGCTCGATGTTCATGCCGGACACGGCTGTCATGTCGGGGTTGAGATAGCGAACGGTGTTGCTGTAGCGGTCGCGCACCTGCATGTCTTCCATCTGGTCTGTTTGCCAGAAGCCGCTCCAGGTCTTTCCTTCGCCTCCTCCATAATTGAGAACTTGCTCGGGTTGGATGAGGTCGTGAAGCGCCGCCTTGAGTTGTGTGCCACGCAGCCCTTCTGCTTTGCGATAGTATTGCTCTTGAGCCAATGCCATTGACCATTGCCCATTGACTATTGCCCATCCCGCAAAGACCAGGAGCAGGAAAAGAAACCTCGACCTCATTGCTATGGAAATTAAGAATGAAGAATTAAGAATGAAGAATTATAGAACTATCGTTGCAGTATCTTCTTTCCGTTTCTGATGACGAGTCCCTTCGTGTCATGGGAAACTCTGCGGCCCATCATGTCGAAGGTGACATCTGTGTATTCTGAATAATCCGGGTAATCCGATTGTTCTGCCATGATTGGGAGGGCATCGGGCATTTCGTAGGCAGTCACCTTGACATCCTTTATCTCCCAGCAATAGCAGTTGGAGCTATTGCTTATGTAGCGGAAGGCAATCGTCACATTGCTCATTCCACAGCATTCTGCCAGGCTTATGTCGCCGGAAGAGACGAAGTCGGTGAAGTCTCCGCTTGACTTAAGTGGCGGGAAAGTGGCATCGAGCTTGTGCCATGTGGCATCTTCGGGA
>JAEEGG010013793.1_pt1 | contig 17224 bp, 12 predicted proteins | sample 9134161 | NCBI WGS metagenome assembly JAEEGG01 (sample SAMN16246543, study PRJNA631951) | gut metagenome | biome: gut microbiome; feature: rumen; material: CR-attached | host: Bos | place: Iran: Karaj | collected 2018-10 | reverse complement strand
GAGAAGCAGTAAACCATTGAAATATAAACGAAAAACCCTGCTGTTAGCTTTACTTTCAGCAGGGTTTTTACTTTGAATTGAACCAAAGGTTAAGGCAATTGAAGTTCCTTTTTCAAATATTCGTATGTGTAAGCCGCACTGCGAAGATACAAGCCCGTCGATTTGTCTTGTAACTTGCGCAATGTGTCAGACCGATACACTTTGTCAAAGGCTTCAAGAATAGGCAACTTATAGTCCTCCATAAGAAAGCCTATCAAGCCATCAGTGACAAACTGGACAATATAATCGAATTCCTTCTTTTTCATACCTTAATCAAAGTGTCTATCGCCTTTTGCGTGAGGAAACAATATTGTATTGTAAGACGGACATACTTCAGCTTTGCCAGCAAAGTATCCATGTCAATTACCTGTGCTTCAAAGAGTTGGATGGAAAGAATCACACCATCATCGGCAACCGGGCCAATAACAATATCATAATCGCAATGCTGCTTTTTCTTACGGCTGCGGTTCGACACTATGAAATTAGCCCACTCCTCATCCATTCTTTCAAACCGTTTGATATTCAATCCCTTTTGATTCTCATCCCATTTGAAAGCCAGAACTGTAGGCACTCCCGTTCCTTCCTTGTTGCACTTGTCCTTGGCACGTTCAAACGCATCTCTTTTCGACAAAGTAAGATAAAAACCTTTCCCGAAGTCCTTGTAAGGCAGGCATTTGGAAAGGTGTATCGTTTCAAAATATATATTCGAGCCGTGGAACAAAATCATAGCGAACCTCCGTTGCGACCACAAATCATTTTGAGATTATCCATCGTATTCATCAATGAATCAGTATGTTCCGCCTCATAACATTCATCAAGGAACGAAAGTCCCTTGTAGGCATTGAGATAATTGTATGCCATCTGGAGTGTAAGCCGATATTTCCTCGCAAACTCATTGATGCAAAGATTGATATACTGTATTTTCCAAAGCAATTTCTGTGACATAACACGAAACATCTAATTCATTGCAAAATTACACATGTTTTTCAATTCACACCAATCTTCAGGAACATCCCGTATTTTTGCGCCATAAAACCACCAATAATGAAGCAATACTTAGACCTACTACAATACATCCTCGACCACGGCCACCAGAAAGGCGACCGCACGGGCACAGGCACCATCAGCGTGTTCGGCTACCAAATGCGGTTTGACCTCAGCGAAGGTTTTCCTTTGGTCACGACGAAGAAGGTGCATCTAAAGAGCATCATTTATGAGCTATTGTGGCTGCTCAGCGGCGACACCAACATCAAGTTTTTGCACGACCACAAAGTTTCGATTTGGGACGAATGGGCCGACCCCAACGGTGACCTCGGTCCCGTTTACGGTGCGCAATGGCGCAACTGGAACAATGAGGGCATCGACCAAATCAAGCAGGTAGTGGAAAGCATCAAGACGAACCCGAACAGCCGCCGGCATATTGTAACCGCTTGGAATCCAAGCGTTCTTCCTGATGAGCATGAAAAGGACTTTGCCGCTAATGTTGCTGCTGGAAAGGCCGCGCTTCCTCCTTGCCATGCCTTCTTCCAATTCTATGTGGCCGATGGCAAGCTCTCGTGCCAGCTTTACCAACGCAGTGCGGATGTGTTTCTCGGCGTGCCGTTCAACATCGCTTCGTATGCTTTGCTTACGATGATGATGGCGCAAGTGTGCGGCCTCGAAGCGGGCGAGTTCGTCCACACCTTCGGCGACGTGCATATCTACAACAACCACATCGAGCAGGTGAAGCTGCAATTGTCGCGCACGCCTCGACCGTTGCCCACCATGCGGTTGAATCCAAAGGTGAAGGACATCTTTGGCTTCAAATATGAGGATTTCACTTTGGAGAATTACGACCCGTGGCCTACCATCAAGGGAGAGGTTTCGATTTGATGAACGTGTAACAAAGCCCTGAAAGGGCGAAACAAAAACAACCCGATGCAAGCAAAGCGTAGCTTCGGGGCAAACAAAAAACGAATATGACAATATCCATCATAGTAGCCATGGCCGAAAACCGCGCCATCGGGCGGAACGGCGACCTCATCTGGCACAACTCACGCGACCTGAAGCAATTCAAGAAAATCACCTCGGGACACACGGTCATTATGGGTTACAAGACCTATCTCTCGTTACCCAACCAAAAGGCATTGCCCAACCGTCGCAACATCATCCTATCCACACACTTAGACGAGGCTCCCGAAGGCTTCGAGGTGGCCGCATCCATCAAGCAGGCCTTGGAAATGGTGAAAGACGAGGAAGAAGTTTTCGTGATTGGCGGCGGCATGGTGTATGAGCAGTTCCTCCCTTACGCTGACCGGCTATATCTCACCCGAATCGGCAAAAGTTTCGAGGCCGACACCTATTTCCCCTACATCAATTTCGAGGAGTGGGATTTGGTGGATTTGGAAGTGATTGACGACGACCCACAAGTAGATTACTCGTATCGGTTTGAAGTTTGGGAACGCTCAAAGTGCTGATAGTCCTTATAGCGCGTCCAATCGCCACCCCAGTGGAAACCATGTTGTCGGAATAGGCGATAACACAGGTCGCCTTTCTTGATTTTATAGGGGGATTGTTCTTCCCTGTCGACAAACTCCTCGCTTCCCAACGGCTCAATGATGGTTTGCCCGTTTTTCACCTGATAATACGGATTGTAGCGCGGATTGATGTCGACCGCCATGCCAAAACTGTGACGAGAAAGCATTCCACCCGCCGTGATTTGCCGTTGGTTGAAACATGAAGTGTTGTTATCGCGCATCGAGGCCTCATCATCGCCGCCATACACATCGACCAAACGCATTCTTTCGAAAGGATACCCCGCCATAAACAGGGACCTAAAAATCTCCATCAAATCCTCAGCTATGCTGCTATTGCACACCATTTCGCCAACAATGGCATTGCCGTCGGCATCGCGATGCAGCACTTGAAGATAGCGCAAGTCGTCCCAACTGATGCCCGCCATCGCCTTATAAGAGCATCCCTCCATCTTGGTCTTGACCGATTCAGAAATCGATGAAGACCTGAAAAAGCCCTGAAAGCCATACACTTTGAGGAAAGGCTCGGGGACGACATCGCCAGGACGGTACCTGCCTTGGCCCCATGCCAACGGCACCATGAACAGCAGCCACAATCCTATGAGCAAGCTTCGTTTCATCGGGGCGCAAAAGTAACAAAAAAACGGCTGCCTCGCGAAGAGACAACCGTTTCCGTACTCATCTCAGTTGCATCAACGGATGACCGTAATGCGCTTGGTGATGTCGCCATTGGCTGTAGACACGCGCACCATGTAGACACCCGACTCGGCATGGCTCAAGTTGATGTCAACCGACTCGCCACCACATTCCATGTCATGGATCATCTGGCCCATCATGTTGTAAACCGTAACATGACTCATGCCTTGGCCTTCCACGACGAAGTGACCCGTAGTGGGATTCGGGAAGATTGCAACGCTGTTGGCATCCAGTTCATTGACACCATCCAAAGAATAAGGAACATGCAGATAGAACCTGTTGTGGTCGTTAATCCAATAGGCGGGAGCCGACAAGCAGTCCAAAGCCTGATAATAGGCATAAATCTGATAATAATAGTCACCATCCTCGGTAAGGGCATTGTCCGTATAGCTGGTAGCACCTGCACCCGCCAGCTTGATTCTTTGGTAAGTGCCGTCTTCGCCAAACTTCCTATAGATATAGTAACCCGAAAGGCCCTCTGAAGGCACAGGTTTTTGCCACATCAGCTTGACTTTGAAATTGCTGGTGTATTCGAAGGTGAAATCTGTCGGGGCGTAGCACTCGCCAGAAGTGGCGCACGACTCGTTGGAATACTGACCATTTTCACCGCCATCATAGAAATAGGCGACACGGTAGCAGTGACCGCCCAGCTCAGCGTCCTTGTCAATGAAGGAATTACCCTCGGGAATCAAGCGATACAGGAGGTTGTCTCGATACACTGAATAACCATAACCTTGGGCTGAAATCGGATCCCATGAAACGAGAATGTCGGTCGGATTTTCCTCATCAACAGTAGCGATAAGGTTGGTGGGGCAACCGTCGCCAATCTGGTTGCCGCAGCTGTTGTTGCCATCATAGAAGATGCCTTCTGTCATGTTAGCGGACGGACCTGAATAGGTATAGATTGTATTATTCTGGGAATCCTTGATAAGGAAGCCCATATTGAAGGAATCGCCATAAGTTTGAGGCGTCCAGCCGAACGAAACATGACCCAGAGGCAACTCGATCGGGAAGTTCTGCAAAGTCGAACTGGTGGAGGTCACCGTGTAGATTTCCTTACCTGAAGCATTGTATACGTGGATGGCTGCGCCACGGAAACCATTCATGGCAGCCTGGGTGATACTGATGGTCCAGCCGCAAGTGGGACCGAAACTGATATTGTTCGCATAAGCGATTTTACCATGCTTGCCATCGGTCAAGGCATAGATTTCATAGTTGAAAGCATCAAAGCGAGGCACCTCGTTGTCGACATAAGTCATGGTGGCACCTGGGGTGACATTTTCCTCAATGTGGATAATACGACCATCGCGAACTACAACAATCTGGTCAATGACCGTCAGGTTGGTATTGTTCAAGGTCTTGGAAGGATTGGTCCAGGTCAACGTAGCCTTAAGTTCGTTGTTTGCAGCGGGAGTCACCGTGAAATTGGTGGGAGCCTGAGACGTGCCATTATAAACTTCAACAGGAACGAAATTGAAGACAGCACCATCGTTGGAAGCGGAATACTCGATTTCATCGAAATCAATGAAGTTGTCGCCAGAGCCGCTCCAACCGAAATTCCAGTGCATCAAGCCAGCATCGTCGTAACCGTCACAAACGAAGGCGTGGCAACCAACAGGACTACCGGCATCGCAACCTGAGTAATACACGGGCCATCCCATGTCGATGTGTTCCTTCAGCATATTGTACCAGTCGGTATAAGAATAGCTGTTTCTATCGCGACGCACTGCTTGATTGGTGTAGCTGAAATAGCTGCTAATCGCAGGGGGAACACTTTCGGAATTGGCACCGCTGCCGTCGGGAGCGTAGTTCATGTGAACGGCAACACCGCAATGATACATCAACGTGGCCACTGCTTCCTTTTGGACTTGCGGCGACGAGTTGCCCAAGCTGACGGGCATGTTTTCCCAGTCATAGGTGGTCTCGCCAAAATTGGCAGTAAGACCTGGATAATAAGGATAGCCTTGAGAGCCGCCCGAATTGTAGGTAACGGAGCCCGTTCCCTGCAGAGGATGGTTCCAATACTTCATGATTTGGCTCATGGCCGTGGCCACACAACCCGCATAGCAACGTCCACCAGGGCCATTGCTTGCTTGAGGGCAGTACAGATTGTAGGGAGAGTTTTGGTCCCATTTGGTTTGCACCAAGAACGTTGATGCCTTACCACCGTTTCTCGAAATCAGGCGACCAGTATTGGTAACCAGTTCCCATTCGGCGGCTACCTGAGGGGTAGCAATTCCCGAGCGTCCTGTACGTCCGTCGATGATGGCATTCAGACGGTATCTCAAACCATCTGGCATATTGTCGACTGGGAACAGGCCGTCCTTGGAATAACCCAAGATGGGGCGGAAATAATCGTCGGCCGAAACCATGACGTAACCTTTGTCGCCCACATTAAACACATAGAAGCAAGCCTCGCCGCGATAGGACGTACCCGTGTAGACAAGGGTAAGCTCGCTGTTCTCACGAGATTGCTCAAAGTTGGTCTGGACAAATTGTTGTCCCACATACTTGGCTTGGTTCAGGTCGACTGGATTGGCGTGAACCATTCCGATGCCGAGTGCCAAGGCGAGTAAACTCAATAAATGCTTTTTCATTGTAGTTGAAATTTAGATTAGATTCTGATTAAGCGTGCAAATATAGAGATTTTCCCGAAAGGAAGTGCTTTTGTTGCACACATTGTCGAAAAAAAATGTGTTAGTGGGCAATCATGACACGGCGCGACAATACTCCATCAACGGTTTGCAACTTCAAAAGATACACGCCTTCACTCCATCCCGACACGTTGATATTCAGTCCGTTTCTTTCACATTCCATTTGGCAAACCAGTTGTCCCAAGGCATTGTATACCGTGACATGAGTCAATCCATCAGCTTCAACGCGCAGGTTTTGGTCAGCGGGATTCGGGAACAAACGGTCTGTGGTCATTACGGATTCGGCGACTTCCGTGGGCGAATAATACACCTTGAGGTAGAATTTGTTCGGGTCGTCCTTGATGGATGCCGGTGCCGAAGTGCAGTCGGTAGCACTATAATAGGCATACAAGCGATAGTAATAATCACCCTCAACATTGGCTGAATTGTCGATATAGCTGGTCGACGATGCGCCCAACAGCCTGATTCTCTCGTATGTTCCATCCTCACCGTCCTTTCGGAAGAGATAATACCCTGAGAGGCCGTCATGAGGCTCTGGCTTTTCCCACATGAGCTTGATTCTGTAGTTATCACCCACATACGTAAAGTCGAAATTGGTGGCACCCATGCAGTCGCCCATCGAGGCACAACTCTCGTTCGACTCTTCCGACTCGCCACCGGCATCCAACGCCCTGACCGTGTAGCAATGTCCATCGCCATAGCTCTCGTCGAGATACGTTCTGGCGGTTCCATCGTTCACCATGGCGTGCAAGTAACCGTCGCGAAACACATTGAATCCATATTGTGGGTCAAAGTCAGATGTCCAAGTAAGGAGGACGCCCTCGTCTGTCGCCGACGACAACAAACCGTATGGAGCATAGGTAATCGGGGCATTATCGCATCCGTTATTGGTATTCAAGAAGATACCTTCTTCCATAGCCGAAGCGGCCCCCGAATAGGTGTACACCGTATTGTTGCCTGCATCCTTGATGAGGATGGCCATGTTGCCCGAAGGATTGTTGGAAGCCGTCCAACCAAATCTGACATGCCCTAACGGAACAGTAAAATCCAGTGTGGCGGGAGTTGAGTTAGTGATGGTCATGCGCTGAATTTCCCTACCAGTGATGGAATACATGGAAACATAACCACCGTTCCAGCCTTGCATCGACGTGCTCTGCATGACCATTTTCCAGTCGCAAGAAGGCGTCACCAGTACATTCTTAAGGATAGCCGAAGCTCCACGCTGTCCGCCAATGATGGCATAAACAGCATAATCGAAACTGTCGAAATAAGGAATGGTTTCATCGAGGAATGACATCTCTTCTCCAGGAGCCACGCCATCTTGGGCATAAATCACTTGTCCATTCCTGGCCACAACGATTTGGTCGATGGTTTCCAAGGCGAGGCCCGTCAACGTTTGCGTAGGATTCTTCCAAGTCACCATTGCCGAAAGCAGTTTGTCGGTAGAGGGAATCACCTCCAAGTCGGTGGGAGCAGCTGAAGTTGCCGCATAACGCTCAGCTGGCACATAGTTGTAGATGACGCTTTCGCCATCCGTATAGCCATGATCGTCAATATCGAACCAACCATCGCCGCTACCGCTCCAACCCCAGTTGAAGTGAACCTGGTCGTAATCGTTGTAGCCGTCAAGAACGTAGGCGTGGCCACCTCCACGATGCACCATTGGCCAGCTCATGTCGATAGCCTCAATGAGGAGCTGCATGTAGCTTTCGTGCGTATGGTCCTCACGACGGATGTTGACCATCTGGTCGGTATAGTAGAAATATAGGGGCATCACATTGCACAATTGGGTAGTGGCGGCACCGCTGCCTGAAGGCTTATAGTTCATGTCGACCGACACACCCGCATGATAAATCAAGGTTCCAACGGCTTCGAGTTGCTCCGTGGGCGAATTATTGCCAATGCTGATGGGCATGTTTTCCCAATCGTAAGTCGTCTCGCCGAAATTGGCGGTTTGGGGACCATATTGGGGATTAGTTTCAGGAATGTAGGTATAGCTTCCCTGGCCTTGCAGAGGATGGCACCAATAGCGCATCAGCTGAGCCGCAGCCGTAGCCACACAGCCCGCGTAAACATGTCCACCAGGGCCAGCAGCATCAACGGGACAGCAGATATTGTACGGATAATTCTGGTTCCATTTGGTTTCCACAAGGTATTCGTCATCGCGTCCGCCGTGGCGCGACACCATGCGACCTGTTTGTTGCAACATCGTCCAGTCGTTGCTCACCGAAACGGAAGCCGACGGCGCCTCTGCGGCCTCCATCACCCCTTGGCGGATGCTTTCAAGATAGTCGGCCATTGCAGGTGCCATGTCGTCAACGGGGAAACGGCCCTCGTCGGAATAGCCTATGATGGGACGGTAATGGTCGTCGGCAGCGATGATCACAAAACCCGTCTCACCGACATCGAAGATATAGCAGCAGGCCTCTCCCCTGTCGGAAAGCAAGGTTTGCACCAAGGTCAATTCATCGCTTTGGCGCGTGAATTCAAAGTTGGTCTTCACGAAGGAACGACCCAAGTTTTGGGCCGTCGACACATCGACGGGTTTGGCTTGCAAGGCCACAGCCGACGACACCAACATAACTATTAGTAAGATACTCTTTTTCATATTGTTACAGTTTAATGATAATACAACAAAAATCGGGAAGAAAGCAGAAGCCTTCCTCCCGATTCAGAACTTATTAATTAATGCATGACTGCAAAACGCTTCGTCATGGTGCCTTGGGCCGCCTTGACGGTGATGGTATACAAACCCGAAGCAAGGTCAGAAGTGTTGATGACCACTCCGTCTTCGGTGCAATGCTGCCTCATCACCACCTGACCCATGACATTGCAGATGGTCACCTGTTCCAAACCCTCGGCCTCAACGCTCATTAAGGTGTTGGCGGGATTAGGATAGAGGCTGAGGCCAGCTTCATCGTTCTCACTCACCGAAGTCACTTCCACGTGGACATAGTCCGTATCATAACCCGTCCAAGCCGGCGTTGATTCGCAATAGCTGCGATAAGCCGTCACTTGATAGTAATAGTCGCCGGCATCCACGAGGTCGAAGTATTCGCGCAAGGTCTTGTCGACGGTGGCAACCAGCTCATAAGCAACGCCATCCTCGCTACGATAGACCTTGAACGACTGCGGATCAACTTCGTAATCCCATCTGAGCAACGTGCCGAAACCTTCGTTGGTCCACTGGTACTCGCCGCTGAGGTTGGTCGGAGGCTGACAGCCATCGCAATCGTTGTCGCCCGTATAGAGCGTGGCGGGAACCTGGTTGGAGTTGCCCGTATAAGTGTAAACGGAACCATTGGACGAGTTCTTAATGTTGATGGTCAGGTTGCTAACCGGTGAAGAAGGAGCCACCCAAGTGAAGGTAACAGTGCCCTCAGGCACACGTATCTGCTGGCTGATGGGTGTCGAAGAAGTCATCGTAACCTCTTCAATCACAGTACCGAAGGCATTCTTCAATTGAATCTTGCCGCCATTCCATCCTTGGAAGTTGGTGGTTTGGCCAACGATTTTCCAACTGCAGGTGGGACCAAACTGATACTTGAACTCAGTTGGACGGCCTTGGGCGCCATTGGTAACAAAATACAAACGATAGGTGTAGCAGTCGTATTCAGGGACGATGTCTTCAAATTGCATGACCTCGCCTGGCACAACATTGGATTGGGTGAAAACCTGTTGGCCATTGCGAAGCAGGACGACTTGATCAATGTTTGTCATGTTGTTGCCGTCAAGAGATTTCAAGGGGTTGGTCCAGCTGACGATGCCCTTCTTGGACAGAGCGTTCTCAGCAACGACATTCAAGTCCGCAACGGCAGGAACAAGTCCATCATAAACATAATCGGGAATCATGTCGAAGATGGCAGTCTGATACTCATTGAAATGGCCGGAATACGTATTCAAGGCATCGATGGCGAAATAATTGTTGTTGAATCCACTCCAGCCCCAGTTGAAATAGAACTTGCGATCGCTCTCACGATAGCCACAGCAAACGAAGGCGTGACCACCGCCACTATCGCTGCCCGAATAATAAAGCGGGAAACCTTCCTGCAGGTTGGCAATCAACATTTCTTCCCATTCTAACTTGGTGTAACTGTCGCGATCCAAATGAATGGCGCTTTTCGTATAGCGGAAATAGTTGGAAATGGCATCAGGAACATCTGCAGAATAGGCACCAGAACCATTATAGCCGTACTGCATATTGACCGCAACGCCGCAATGCCACATCAAGGTAGCCACAGCTTGATAATTGGAGTTGTTGCAAGAGTTAGGCATGTTGGACCATTGATAATACGTATTCTCGAAATCAACTGATTGTGTAGGATAGCCCGAGGGCGTATAGCTGTGCGAACCCTGACCGTGGTCGGGCCAATTCCAATATTTCATCACCATCGACATGGCAGTTGCCACGCAGCCGGCATACACATGGCCACCAGGACCATTCGGAGCAGTCGGGCAAAGCAAGTTGTACGGATTGTCTTGGTTCCAGTTGGTGGAAATCAAGGGAGCCACATCGCTGCGCGTGCTGCGTTCGCCTTGAATGACACCTGTATTGCTGATTTGTTCCCATTGCTCGGCAACTTCGGGATCAGCGGTCATGTTGTTGCTCACGGCATACTCAATTTGACGGGCATAGAAGCGGAGGTAATAGGCCAGACCGTCAGCGATGTTGTTGGCATCGAAACAGCCTTCCTCACCGAAAGCCAAGATAGGCAGAGCCACATCGTCGGCAGCCACAATGATGTAACCGCCATCGAAGTTGAAGACATAGAGGGCATTGCTGCCACTCTCAGTCGTTTGGGTATAGGCAAGGTCGAGATGGGTTACCTGTCGGTTGGTGTTGCCTTGCACATACTTCAAGCCCAAATGACGAGCCTGTTCCACGTCGACGGGCGAAGCGATGAGTTGGCCCACACAGAGAGCCAAAGTCATCATCAGAAATAAAGTTTTTTTCATTGCTTTAAAAGATATTAGATTATTGATTTTGAATTATTTACATCTTAACAACACGCTGCACAGCCGAACCATTGCCGGTATTCACCTTGACGAAATAGATGCCGTTTTGCAGCTGGCTCATGTCTATAGTGGCGCGACCATCTTGAGCCGCCGTTTGCATTACGCATTGGCCGACGACATCATACACACTCACGGTGGTCATCTCCTCAGCTTCAATGTTCAATTGACCCGAAGTGGGATTGGGATAGAGCTTCACATTCATCTGATTCTCATCGACGGAAAGATTGGAGACACGGATGAAATCCTCACCATTGGCGGTCAAGGCAAACTCGGACTCACATTCCTCATACACAGCCTTCACTTTATAGGATTTGTCGGTTATGTCGATAGCGATAGCCTCTTCATAAAACAATTCTGTCAAACCCGTCACATCCGTGGTGTCGTTAAGCTGATGATTGATGATGACAACGGTATAACTCTCAGGCACACGGTCTTCGGGAGCATCCCAAGCGATATGTGCCATCCCCCAGGGTTCTTCCCTACGCAAATTCGTCGGTGCCGAACAGGGCAAGACGGGCGGTTCAGGCGCAGCAGGCATTTCAATGCAGACTTCGTTGGAATGGGTTTCAAAGTTTTCGCCATGCGCAATGATTTGGTAACAGTAGGTCTCGCCGAATTCAAGGTCAGCATCCTCGAAAGTCCCACTTGTAACTTCGCTGATTTTCTCTCCGTTACGCATTATATCGTAAGCCGTGGCTTGATAGGCAGGCTTCCAACGGAGGCTCATAATAGTATCCTCCTCGTTATAAGCAGCTTGCAGGTCTTTCGGTTCGTTCGACCAATCCACATTAATGAAGAACTTGTCGCTGTCGAAGAGGTCGTTGGCGTAGGCTGAAGTGCAATCGGTGCCACTGTAATAGGCCTCCATGACATATTGGTATTCCGTACCTGGAGTTGCACTTTGGTCCTTGAAGGATGTCGTGCTGGCCGAGGCCAACTTGACACGTTTGTAAGGCGTATCGGCAGTCTTGCGGTACACCAGATAACCCGAAACGGAGCTGTTGCCCGTTGACGTCCAATTCAATTGCAATTTATTGTCAGCACCGTAAGAAAAATAGAAATCCCTTGGCGGTTCGCAGTCGGAGCCGGAGGTGATGCTATACTCGTTGGAGCTTGCGGTTTCGCCGCCACTGCACAATGCAGTGATATAATAGCGATGGCCGCCAATGTCGGTGTTTTCATCAACATAGGTAAGTTCGTGCGACATGTTGAAGAGGAAGCCGTCGCGATAGATACAGTAGCCAAACTCTGGCGTGTGGTCCGAGTCCCAAGTGAGGATGATGGTCTGATCGTTCTCTGGGTCGACGGTGGCCCTCAAATTGTAGGGTGCATCGCAAGTATTCTCGCCGCCACAAGTGTTGTTCAACGTGCGCAGCAAGCCAGCCTCCAATCCAGACGACGGTCCGCTATATTCGTAAACCACTTGATTCTCGGTGTCTTTCACCTTGAACGAAATATTGGTAATAGCAGAACCAGGCTCTGTCCAATACAAATTGTTGTTGCCAAGTGCCATCTGGAATTTTTGAAGCGTGGCCGACGACGAATTAGACGTCAGGAAATCGATGTAGGAACCCGCAGCGTTTTGCACCGTGATGCCGCCACCTTCCCAGCCTTGCATACTGGTGGAGGTCATGGTCACCTTCCATTCGCAATAGGGACCGAAGACGGCCTTGGCGTGGGTAGTGCGACCGAGCGACTCGCCGTTCACCGCCAGCACCGCGTAATCGTACTGGTCGAAGAAGGGCACCTCATCATCATAGCTCATCACCTGACCGGGTTCAACACCTTCAATCTCGTGGACGATGAAACCGTTGCGCTTGACGATAACCTTACTGAGAGCAGTCAGTGGGGCACCTGTTTCTGTTTGGGTGGGATTGGTCCAAGTAAGGTGACCTATCAACGAAACATCGCTGTCGATGCTCACCTCAAGATTGTCAGGACCTTGGGGCATTTCGTTGAAGATATAATCGGGAACAAAATCTGCCACCACGCCTTGGCTGCCGGAATACTCGAAGTTCTCACCATCGATGAGGAGGAAGCCGCCACCCGAGCCGCCCCAACCGTAGTTGAAGTGGAACAAACCGTCAACGTCGTAGCCGTCGCAAATGAAGGCGTGCCCCCCGTCCTGGCTGTAACCAGAGTAATACAAAGGAATGTTTTGGTCGATTCTGGATTTCAAGAGAGCAATCCATTCGTCATAGGTGTAATTGCCATTCCTTGAGACGAAGGTCGAGTGGTCGGAATACGAAAAATAGGTGTTGATAGAGACTGGCACATCTGCCGAAAAGGCCCCGCTGCCGTCAGGTTCGTAGTTCATGTCGACACTCACGCCGCAATGGTACATCAGCGTGGCGACGGCCTCTTTCTGCTCTTGCGTCGAGCCGTTGCCGTAAAACTCAATCATGTTGGCCCAATCGTAAGTGGTGGCACCGAAATTGGCGTACTGTTGACCATAACCAGGAGCATTGTAGCTATGCTCGCCCGTTCCCGTAACAGGCCATTCCCAATACTTCATGATTTGGGCCATGGCTGTAGCCACACAACCCGTGGGACATCCCTGCGGAACATACATGTTGAACGGCGCGCCTTGGTCCCAACGCAGCTGAATCAAAGGCTCAACGACGGCAAGACCTCTTTCGGTATGCAAACAGCCGTTTTTTTCGAGGTTCATCCAGCGGGCAACGATGTCGCCTGTTGCAGGACTGCCCTGTTCCACCACCGCGGCGATGCCTCTCGAAAGCTCATCCATCATGAAACGCAAACCATCGGGAGCGGTTTCATAAGCGAAATTGCCCTCATCGGAATAGCCGAGAATGGGCGAAGAGGTGTTGTCGGCAGCCACGATAACGTAACCGCCATTGAAATTGAAGACGTACATTGTCGCCATGCCATTGTCGGTGTAGTGGGTGTAAGCCAGTTGCATGTCCTGCACGTTGTTTTTGGCGAACAAAGCCTTGTGCTGGACAAAATTGAGTCCCAAACGTTGCGCCTTCGCCACATCAACGGGACGTGCTTGCAGTGTGATGATGCCCAAAAGTAAGGCAACGATAAGTAGTAAATTTTTTCTCATGGTTGATGCTTTTTGTGTTTTACTTTTGCTTTAAAGCGGCAAATATAAACATTTTCAGGTTTTCTGTTCCTTTTTCTTTGCTGCGGGGAACAAAATATTGTTCAAAATGAGCCTATAGCCCGGCGAATTGGGGTACATGTCCAACTCCGTGGGCGGGTCGCCGACGATGTGTTGGTAGTCTTCAGGGTCGTGGCCGCCGAGGAAAGTCCAGAAGCCGTTGCCGAAGTTGCCGTGGATGTAACGATCCTCGTTGAGCGCGGCATTGTCGCCCAAAACAACTACGGAAGGCTTCACATAGTTTTTGTTGAAGGCCGTGGTCTGCCCCATAAATCCTTTCACCAAACGCTCATGGCATTGCGTGAGCATGGTCGGAACGGGGTCCCACTTGGCCGAAAAATCGAAAAGCAGGAAATAGTCGTTTTGTTCTTTCACTTTCTGCATTCGGCCTTGGGTGACGTCAATGTTTGAGATTTCGTATTCCTGCGGGTTCACCGACACGGAGAAGTCAGTGAAGGCGAAGCAGTTGTCGTAATTCAGCCGTTGAGGGTCGCCGTTGCGGATGGGGTCGCCATCGAACATGTAGTCACAAATGTCGAGCCCGTCGGCAGCCAAGGCCACATCAAAGCTGTCGGGGGCCGAGCACATCGAGAACATATAGCCGCCACCCGCCACAAACTCACGGATTTTCTTCACCACGGCCAGCTTGAGTTGCGAGACTTTGGTGAAACCCCAGCGTTGCGCCGTGGCTTCCTGCGAACGCACATCTTCCTGATACCAAGGATAGTTGCGGTAGCGCGCCCAGAACTTGCCATATTGTCCCGTGAAGTCCTCATGGTGCAAGTGAAGCCAATCGTAAGTGGGCAACACGCCTTGCAGCACCTCATCATCGTAAACCACATCGTAGGGAATCTCGGCGTAAGTCAAGACCAAAGTGACGGCATCGTCCCATGGCAGGTTGTTCTTCGGTGCATAGACCGCAATGCGAGGCACTTTTTGCAGTTTCATCTCATCCATGTTCACACCTGGATCGGCGATTTCGGCAAGGATGGCATCGGCCTGCGCGTCGGCGATGACATTGTACGACACGTTGCGCATCTTGCACTCGCGCTCAAACATGTCGTGGTAGGGAATCAGGTAGCTTCCTCCCCTATAGTTCAGCAACCAACTGATTTCCACCTCGCGTTGCAGCACCCAATAGGCCACGCCGTAGGCTTTCAGGTGGTTGGTTTGTGTGTTGTCCATGGGGATTAGGAGGTAGGCGGCCTTCGTCGGAAGGCACAAAAGAAACAATAATGCTATAATGATTGGTCTTTTCATTGGTTTCAAGTATTCATCAATTATCTTTTCAACACTCGCCAAACGCCTCTAAAAGTTGAGCCCTCTCGTAACACGCAACCTTTGGCTTGGAGTTTTTTGATATGCTCGTATGTGTTTCGGCGTGTCAATCCGATTCTATTTGTCATTTCAGTGATGGTAATATGAGGATTCCCTTCCATTATGTCAAGGAGCATCAGGTCATAATCAGAAAGACCAATCTGGTGCTTTTCTCTTGTTGTACCCCCTGTTGTACCCCCTGTTGTACCCCCTATTGTACCCCCTGTTGTACCCCTTTTCATACTCCCTTTCATACTCCCTTGCTGGCCATAGTCTGGACGCAAAAAAACAACACGGAAACATCCTCTTTCAGCAATGAAACTCGGAGCCGGCATACTGACATCATTGCATTGCTCCTGCATCAATTCAATGCCTCTCCCCCACGTTTCCAAATATTTTCCAAAATACATCACTTGGGCGATAAGAGGATTATGGGCAAAAGAAGAATGGGACTGCAACAACTCTTCAAGAGTGACATCCTCGGGCAGAACGCCTGAATTTTCCACTTCAACCCTATCGTCATAAATGGCAATGCTCACAAAACTATTGGGAAGGTGGTAGATTCTGTGTGCCAAAGCGTTCAACAAACATTCACGCAAGGCCAAATAGGGAATCGTCAGTACCTCAACACGCTCCGGCTGGCCTGTAACAAAAGAGCCAGACACATTCAGATGCTTGAAGAAGAAAGCCATACCCTCGTCATAGAGGCGGAAAATATTGCCGCTCGACAAACGGTTGTCGATAAACTCCCGCTTCGTGATTCCCGCAAATCTTGCCATCTTCAACTGGAATTGAATCGGTGCAAATTCCTCTTTGACAAAAAGCGCAGAGGCCGCATTTTTCAACACGCCATTGACCGACAGATGCATCGACTTCAACACATCTGTCAACTCCTTGTGCATCATCCTTTCTGGGATGCGTCCGGCCTCCACACCCGCCCTGACAAGCCTCCAAATGGCGTCTTCGTCAAGATGCTCCAACATTATTTCGGGATTTAGTTCTTCCTCCCATAGTTTTCGGCGGGCATCCTTTTTCCGCAACAATTTCTGATACATCTCTTGTGGCATCAATTTGGTTGTACTTTCCACCCGATAGTAGGGTCTGCCGTCAAAGACGTATGGCTCTTCCCGGAACAAGGACTTATCCAAATGAAGCACAATGACATAGAAGCCAGGTTTGTCTTCCAATTCGACATATTCCACCTCCAACGAAACTACAGGTTCTATCTTGCCCAACTCCAATGCGATTTCCCTTCGTGTGTTGTCAGTAACCTGTTGGCCAATGATTTGCAATGTTGCAGGGGCAATGCCAAAGACCAACCAACCTCCAGCGGTGTTGAGGAATGCGCAAGCCGAGCGCATACCATCCTTCAACTCGCCCGTTGTCTTCTTCAACTCCAATTCACGGGTTTCGTCTTTGTTTATCAGCGTTTGGATGTCATTTAAGGTCATAAAAGCCCAAATTTTCAGGCCACAAAGTTACGAACTTTTTTCCAATGTCTTAACTCTTTAATAATCTTTCCCCATCCCAACCCCAGCGCGTCGCCAAACGCAAGGAATCAGGACGGGGCGGCTTTGTTTTTCTCCCGCTTTGCGTCACTGCGAGGCACGAAGCAGTCCAGACCTGAGGCTATAATCCGGATTGCTTCGTCGTACCTCCTCGCAAAGACGCGAAACGTGTCATTCCTTAATCCACTTCCCCGTTTCAACAAGGGTCGTTGAGCCTGTCGAAACGCCCGTTGTATAAACCTTCCAAATATATGTTCCAGAAACCCATCCCCCAGCATCAATCCCCGTCACATTCTCCGTAATATCCTGTCTATGTATAAGCCTCCCATTCATATCATACACCTCCAATCGTGC
>JAEEGG010013792.1_pt1 | contig 17224 bp, 14 predicted proteins | sample 9134161 | NCBI WGS metagenome assembly JAEEGG01 (sample SAMN16246543, study PRJNA631951) | gut metagenome | biome: gut microbiome; feature: rumen; material: CR-attached | host: Bos | place: Iran: Karaj | collected 2018-10 | reverse complement strand
CAAAACCCGTAACAAGTACATCTGCGGGAACTTTTATACCGTGTTCATCCAATGTCATACATGTCTGCATGGCAAGTCCGTCATTTGCACATATGAACACATCGGGAATCTGCTTTCCGTTTTTAATAAAGTCGTTAAGATATCTTATTACCGCAGCGTTTTCCCATTTTGTATAATATACCTCCTTCAAAGAGCTTTCTTTACCCTTTTCACGGAGATAATCTTTTATAGCGTTTAATCTGAGTTCCGAATCAAGAGAATCCTCTGAACCTGCGAGAAATATAATGTCTTTAATGTCGTGGGTTTCAAAGAGGTGCCTGCACATGTCGATCGTAGCGGAGTAATTGTCGGAACCTATATAATAAGTGTCCGGAAACTCTGCGCCCTGTACAAGAACGGGAATACCTGCTTCTTTACATTTCTCAAGAATGTATTCGCATTCCGAACTGAAATATAATCCGCTTCCGAAGATTACGGCACCGTCAAAACGGCTCATGTCGGGGAGCCTGAAGATATTAAAGTCTCCCTGCTTGTTTCCCTGAGTATCGCCATACATAGCATAGCCTAAGAACAGGAAAACATCGGCCTTTTCCTCTTTGAGTGATTCCTGTAGTCCGGTCAGGAATTGCGTTAAGATCTCGCAACACCATCCGGTGGTGAATACGGCTATCTTTTTCTTCATGATTTTCCCTCGCATATAAATGCAATACCTACTTAATTATACCATTTTTTTGAGGAATAAAAGGAATCTTCTTGAAAAATAAAAAAAGGTATATAATGGGTTGGTTAGGGGGTTGAATATGGATTACAGACAATACCTTATTGATAACTGGAATATGATAGCAAAGGCCAATGCCGAAGACTACCCGAACGGGGTGGATTCAACCGGCTACAGGGCCGAGAAGCATATAGCGTATCTTGGCGATTACGATCCGGCGCATATGCTTAATCTGTATTATCCCGATACATTTAAAGGTGATCACAAGATACCCACCGTTATATATATTCACGGAGGCGGATGGATGTACGGAAATGCCGATATCTCCGAAAGATATTTGGGCTACCTTGCTTCCTGCGGATATACCGTAATGGCAATGAATTACACTCTTCTTCAAAACGGTGATCTTTCGGTCATCGTCCGGGAGATCTTTGCTGCCATGCACTGGCTGGAAAAATACGGACCCTCCAGAGGGTTTGATCTGGGAAAGGTACTTGTATGCGGTGATTCCGCAGGGGGACATCTTTCCATACTTACCACATGTATCACATTAAGCAAAGAGCTTTGCGAGATCTACGGTGTAGAGGCACCGTCTTATAAGATAAGTGCGGTTTCCGTAAGTTCTCCCGTTGTTGAGACAGGCAAGCTGTATATAAACGGCGAAGAGGGAACGGACCTTGGAGAGGGAACTGCCCGGGCTTACGTTGAAATGATGCTTGGAGAAAAAGGCGAAGCTGCTCCCTGGTACGGACATATGGCCGCATCGGAGACCGTGCCCGGACTTGATCTTCCCCCCGTATATATAATCGATTCCGAAATGGATTCTCTTAATGCACATACCGGGTATCTCAGGAAGATCCTGGATGATAATTCCTGTACACACGAGGATATTTACTGGAATAAGGAAGAGGGGATACACCTTCTTCACGTGTTCAACATAAGTCACCCCGAATGGAAAGAGAGCATCGAAGCAAACAGGGGAATGCTTGATTTTTTTGAAAGGACAATCTCAAGATGAAGCGTCCGGGCATAAAGATCAATCGGAATACGTTCAAAGCATGTGCACTCGTTCTGGCAGGCATTCTGTTTTTTGTATTGGCACTGCTTTCCTGCAGCGTTCTGTGGATGTACTCCATATGGGGTAAGAACCTGTCCATCAATGACTTTCTGTTCCAGGTCAGAATGCTTGAGGGAACCGGCAACGAGATGATCCGTAAATATCTTCTCGGAGCACTTCTTCCCGCAGTTATCATCACTGCGATACCTGTTTCTATCTTTGTTTTCCTTATCAAAAAAGAAAAAGAATTCATCCCCGCTCTTATAAAATGGAGCTTTATCACCGTGATCATTGCCACATGGTGTGTATTTCTCTTTGGAGTAAAATGGCTGAAGGTGGATGAATACTTCGGGTTTGCGGGCTTCAGAGCCAGCGCTGCCGCTGAATATATTCCGCCCGAAATAGAAACCATAGTTCCCGAGACTGTGGTCATATCAGCAGGAAATACTTCGGAGGAAGTCAGTGAGTGGAATGATTTCAGGATGTCCCTTGCTGCAGAAGATACTCCATGGGAAAAGGGAGAATCCAGGGATTTCATCGAAAGCTATTATGTGGATCCTTCGACGATAGATCTTGTTTTCCCCGATAAAAAAAGAAATCTCATTTTCATATATCTGGAATCAATGGAAATGACTTTTGCAGACAGAGAAGTGGGCGGAGCTTTTGATGAAAACGTCATCAAGAATCTGACACTTATGTCACAAGAAAACGAGAACTTCTCCGGAACATATGGACCGGGCTCCATGCTCGACGGCGGTTATGCATATTCCGGCGGAACCTGGACCATAGGTGCGATTTTTTCCTCCACATCCGGAATCCCTCTTCAGACCAGTGGACTTGCGGATCACAATGACATGAACACCCAGGATGCTTTTTATCCTACGATAACAACTCTGGGGGATATACTTCACGACGAAGGATACAGACAGATATTCATGATCGGTTCTTCAGCCATTTTCGGGGGAAGACAGCTGTATCTTACCAATCACGGAGAATTCGAATTCAGGGATCTTAACTGGGCAAAGCGTACCGGTCATCTGCCCGGCGGATATTATGTCTGGTGGGGATATGAGGATCAGAAACTTTTCTCCTATGCGAAGGAGACTCTCGAAGAGCTGGGGTCAAGCGATGAACCCTTTAACTTTACCATGCTCACCGTTGATACACATATGACCGGAGGATATACCTGCGAGCTCTGCGGAAATGAATTCGAAAACAGATACTCCAACGTATATGCCTGCTCCGACAGACAGGTAAGCGAATTTATCGATTGGATCAAACAGCAGGATTTCTACGAAAATACCACGATCATCCTTATGGGAGATCATCCCACGATGGATGCGACGTATTGCAGAAACATAGATAATGATTATGTACGAAGGGTATATACCTGTGTAATGAATGCACCGGTATCGCCTGTCAGAACATCTTACAGATCGTATTCGACACTGGATATGTTCCCGACTACACTTTCCGCTCTCGGAGTTCAGATCCCCGGGGGAAGACTGGGACTTGGAACGAGCCTTTATACCAACCAGAGAACTCTTACCGAGGAGCTGGGTTATGCGGCGGTTTCCAGTTCGCTTTCGAGATTTTCTTCATTCCTGGACGAGCTTGGAGATATCGTACCTACCGACTCTGACGGCAATCAGATCATATACAATGAGGACGGCAGCGTGACTGTTATTGCAGAAGACGGCAGCCGTGTAATAATGTATCCCGACGGATCGCAACTTGTGGTCACACCCGACGGGATACAAACAGTGATCTCTGTGGACGGAACTCAGACGGTTCTTCCGGAACTCTATGTGTTCCCGGAGATCCCTGAAACCGTGAATACTACGGATACGGCAGTTTCACCTGACTGAGCCCTTCATTTTCATCTTGGTCTCATACATCGTTTCATCGGCGCGCTTGATGCAATCATCGATTGTTTCGGGGGCGCCTTTGTATATGGACATGCCGTATGCGACGGATACTCTTTCCTCGGGAGCAAGAGAATCGTCGTTGATCAGATCGTTCATCTCTTCCACAAAATTCCGGAGCTGCTCATCGCGCTGTTCGAAGGCTTTTCCCTCGAGAAGAACAACAAACTCATCTCCGCCTATCCTGTATACGGGGCTGTTTTTAAATGCTACGCATATAAGGCTGCAGGAGTTTTTAATGTATTCGTCCCCGGCGTAATGTCCGAGCTGATCGTTGATCTTTTTCAGATTATTTACATCGAACAGAATGATGCCGAAATCCAGAGCTCCCTTTCTCTCCGCTCTCTTACGTATCTCTTCAAGCCTGCTCTCGTAAGCGGTACGGTTTTTCACATGTGTAAGAGCGTCTACATGGGACAATTCTCTGATGGAATCGTTAATCGCTCTCAGATACATGCCTTTTCTGGCTTTTTCTATCGCTGAATTGAAGCGCTCTCCGTATTCTCTGATCGCTTTGGATTCAATCCTGTCATAGCAATCGCAGAATACCAGATAGCCTATTCTGAGCTCTCTTTCATGGAGAGGAAGGAATACATACAGATGTTTATCGTCATCCTCGGATAATCCGGGGATCAGATTATCGGTTCGTACGGAGCGGATATTCTGTACCTTGCCGTTTCTGATAGAGAAGATGACATCCTGTTTTCCACTGTAAGAATCAGTATCTGTGACGGAAACGCCTGTTACTATCTCCGACCTGTAAGCAGTGGGGTCAAAGAGGATGTGGAAGTTATCACCTTCAAAACTGTGGTCACCCGAAATGTCTTCGGTAATGGCATGCTTTATATCATTGTATGATTCGCAATCCATGATAATTCTCTCGAGATGGAGAGTATGCCATGTCGCAAAGCTTGAAAGCTGATTTTTCTTGAAGGATATGGTTCCGGATCGGATCCTTTGATCTAAGATCTTCTGACTGCTCTGACATCCGCAGCTTTCGGCAGGGATGAATTTGCAGGGGATCTGGATCAGCTCGTCAACATGTTTTCCTTCCATGAGGTCAACGATCCCGGATGCGCAGACCCCGCCGTGCTCATATGAATTCTGATCCACGGAAGCGATGGTGGGATAGAAGACCTGTGATTCGGTAATGTGATCGAATCCGGTTATGAGGACATCTTGGGGGCATTTTATTCCGATCTCATCAAGGGCAATCGTGATAACCATAGCAATTTCGTCATTTGCGCAGACGAATGCATCGGGAAGGCCGTTTGCTTTGACTCTTTCCTTGGCAGCGGACTGCGATATGCTGAGGTCCCAGTTGGTATAGACGATATCTTTATCGGGAAGAGAAAGACCGTTTTTTTCAAGAACTTCTTTTACGGCACGGAGTCTGTCATTGGAGTCTGAGTTATCTGCGGCACCGGCCAGGAACACGATCCTTTTGACACCGTGCTCTTTGATGAGGTGCTCCGTCAAAACGCGGGAACCTGCCATATTGTCAGTGACTATGCTGGGAATACCTTCGAGAATGCGGCCGTGACTTAAAACGGGGACGCCTGCTTTGCGGCAGCGCTCCACGATATCTTCGGCCACTCCGGGGAAATCAATGAGATTGGTAATGATAACGACACCGTCGAATTTGGAAATATCGGGAAGTTTGAATATATTAAGCTCGCCGTGCCTGTTGTTCTCGGTTTCACCGTATGTTGCATAGCACAGGAACAGATACATGTCTGCATCATAATTTTTTAACTCGTCCCGCATTCCTTCCATGAAGTGGAAGAGGATATCCGAAGCCCATCCGGTCGCGAAGACGGCTATTTTTTTTCTCCCCATAGTTCAACTCCCCCGAGTCTGAGCGGTTTACGCAATTAATTATATCAAAAACATTTAATAACAGGTAGTTTTTTGTTGATAATTAAGCGATTTTTAAACATTAAAACGACCATTATGTAAAAGTTGAACAAATCTGATTTTTCACTTTTCGGACAATGGGTTTCAAGGATATAATCAGAACTGTCCGTTTCAAACAGATGAAAGAAAGCGACGGGGATAAAAATGGGAGCGTTTGTAGTTTTAAGACAGATGTCGATGATCGCAATCCTGGTGATCATAGGCATAGGACTTGAAAAAAAGAAAGTACTTAATGAGCAGGGGACTAAGGTCATATCCAAGCTGGTTGTGGATATATGTAATCCGGTTCTGATAGTATCAACGATACTGTCGGGAAACATCACGGTTACCCACAGGGAATTTTTGAACGGAGTCGGAGTCGGTGCCGTGATATATGCGGTGTTTATCCTGACAGGCACCGTGCTTCCCGCTCTGATACGTATACCTAAGGATGAGAGAAAGTTCTATTCACTCATGTCCATTTACGGGAATGTGGGCTTTCTGGGAATTCCCGTGGCAAAGGCGATCCTTTCGGAAAACGCCATGATCTATGTCATAATCTGCAATGTTTTCTATTGCCTGCTTTTCTATACACACGGGATCATCACTCTTTCTTCCGGCAAAGAGAAGATGGATATAAAGAAGATATTCAGTCCCGGAGTCATAATGAGTATTCTGGCTCTCCTTATCTTCTGGTTTGATCTGGAGGTTCCCGAAGTCCTGGCCAAGACCGTCGAATATATCGGCAGTCCTACGGTATTTTTATCAATGGTACTTCTGGGAGCATCCGTTGCAAGAAGCAACTTTATCAGGGATATGAAGGATGCTAAGCTCTGGATCTTTATTCTCATAAGACTTGTGGTTGTTCCCGCACTTGCCGTAATAGTTCTTCGCAGCTTCGGAGCTGCGGATGAGATGGTAAGAACTTTCTGCCTTATGTGTGCGGTTCCCGTAGGAAATCTTCCGATGATCCAGGCTGAGAAGATCGGGGAGAGGACGGATATTCTGTCCAGGGGCATCATAGTCACGACGGTATTTTCATTCTTATCAATTACGGCTTTTATGAGTCTTATTTAAGCATATAAAAAGTGTGAAACAGGGGGACGGTTCTGCCGTTCCACAAGTATTTTGTGGAACGGCAGAACCGTCCCCCTGTTTCACATCAGTTTAAAGGAAGGCAGAATTCGTCGGATCTGTAAAGATTGAATCCGTTTACCTGACCGAGGAATTCATAATGTGATGCGACTTCACTTCCGAATACTTCCGTCAGGTCGTCGTAATATTGGGATACTATTATGGATGTGTCTCCGTAGTACGACCTTTCGCCGGTCGTAGTGTACCAGTCATGGGATATAAAGATACCGTCGACCGAGTTGTAGTTAGAGAACTGTACATCCCTTAAGAGAACTCTGCATATTTCTTCAACTTCCGAATTATCCAATATTATCACGTTATCTACGTTCTGTTCTCTTATATAATCACAGATTCCGTAACAAAATCCGAAATAGTCCTTGGTAACCTGACAGGTATCAACATATTTTTTGGAAGAATACCATGTAAAACAGGTAAATGCCGCCAGCAGGATGGCTACGCGGATGCCGGTGTCTTTGCGGAGGTTCGTTGTGAGCCTTGAGATCCATATTCCCGCAAGGATTATCATGCACATAAGCTCTACAAGATAGTACCTTCCCTCGTCATAGGAGCACAGAAGGTGTATGACCACATTTACGATGATCACGGCGGTCATATATCCTGTGGCAACATGTGCATTGTCGCCGGAAGGATTGTTTTCTTTACCGCCGAAGAATACGATCACAAAATGGCATGCACAGACCAGGAGGAATATTGCCAGTGCAAACCTGAAGATACAGCCTACTCCCTCAAAGGAAACTATGGGGTATATATTCAGATATTTGGACGGGAGAGCATTCAGAAGATTGAAGTAGTTACCGAGATTCAGAAACATTCTGGGACCGAATTCTTCCGAGTAGGTAAGAGTTGCATTCATGCCGCTGGAGCTGATCCCGAAGTGCTGGTGAATGGCAAATCCTATGAGGCTTATCAAAATGCCGGCTGAAAGGAGCAGGGTTCTGAAAAGAGTGATGGCTCCCGCGTTCTTCTTCCTGAAAGCATAATTGACGTAGTAGGCTCCTGCAATGGGAAGGATTCCAGTGATAAGAGGGAAGAGGCCGCTGGAGAATCCGCTGAGAAATGCAAGGAAAAGCCATATTGCGGACAGGGCATAATCTCTTTTTTTGTTTTTGTCCGGGAATGTGATGATGAGTATCGCAAGAAGCGGGATCAGGACTTTGATGGAGTACTGGGCTCCTCTTACGAACATCATGTTCATGTATTCAAGCATGCCGAAATTGTACGGAATGTAGATAAGGCAGCAGATGAAAAGGGCAATTTCCGAGCGTATACCACAGTTTTTGAATATGCCCATCAGTACATACAGGAGCACGAACATAAATATAATGTTGGAAAGTGCAAAAGAAAAGAAGAGCTTTTTCGTAATCGCATAGAAGGGGAGCGCAAGGAGCATGGCCGAGTCTATCTCGTGAGTGGTCATATAGCTCCAGTCGGGGATGAGGAGTTTGCCCGTTCTTACGATCTCCATGGCATGGGTCATGAGCTTGGCGGCATCCTGATCCATTACGCCAAATGTGTGAACGAGGTTATACCTGATCAGATAAAGGAATTCAACGGCCAGAATGACCAGAAAGACCACTGAAACGGGTTTACTTAACAGACCTTTGATTTTTTCCTTAAAAACCATCTCTCCACCTCATGAATCCGTGCTTTACAACAACTAAATATATCATAAACCCGCACCTTGTGAAACACCGCTTTTCCTTGCCCGAAGGGGTCTCATATTCTATAATGTAAATTGATTTTTTATCTTGTTCTGACAGCGAAGGAACTATAAATAAGTGGGATTTTTAACGATAAAATTCATATTCTTCATGCCGGTTGTCCTGGTACTTTATTTTGCCGCAAGGAAGAGCGGTAAAAACGAGCTGGCAAAAGGAATTCTCGTTGCCGCATCGATGGTGTTTTTTGCTTTATACGGGCTGCCTTCTTTTCTGATACTTGTAGCATCCTGTGCGTTTAATTATCTGTATTCGGCATTTCTTGGTAAAAACAAAAAGCCGCTGCTTCTTGGCGCAGGCATTACGGTGAATGTTCTTCCGCTTCTGATATTCAAGTATCTGAATTTCTTCGGAGAAAATTTTGCGAAGATTGCGGGCCATGAATATACACCTGTATCACTGATCCTTCCGGTGGCTATCAGCTACTACACATTTCAGATGATCACCTGGTGTGTGGATTCGTATCGCGGAGAGACCAAAGGCATTCCGGTTCTTGATTACCTGACATATATCTGGTTTTTCCCCAGAATGGTTATGGGCCCCATCACAAGACATGATGAGTTCATTCCTCAGATCAACGATCCCGCTAATTTTACGCCCGATCCCGAAAATATCGCTACCGGATTTGTATGGTTTACGGTGGGTATGAGTAAGAAGCTTCTTCTTGCCACAAGGTTTTCGGGTGCATCGCTCTACGGCCTCGGACTCGGAAGCGGTCTCGGACTTGCGGAGAGTTGGCTTTGTACGATCGCTTATACATTCGAGATATATCTGGATTTCTCCGGATACTGCGATATGGCAGCAGGCGTATCGAAGATGCTGAATCTCGATATCCCCAAGAACTTCAACTCTCCCTATAAGGCGGAATCCATCGCAGATTTCTGGAAGAGGTGGCATATCTCTCTTACCTCGTTCCTCAGAAAATATATCTACTTTCCTCTTGGCGGAAACCGTAAGGGAAGAGTAAGAACATATATAAACATGATGATCATCTTCATCATAAGCGGTTTCTGGCACGGGGCAAACTGGACCTTCATAATCTGGGGTGCTCTTCACGGAATCCTTATGGTGATTGAAAGACTTGCATGGGACAAGCTTAAGAAGATCCCGAAGTTTATCAGAGTCGCATTTACTTTTGCACTGGTCAATATCGGATGGGTGTTTTTCGCATCACCCAATCTTACGATGGCGACAGATGTCATAAAGGAGATGTTCAAGGCTGATAACATAATGCCGGCAGTTCAGTTCTATGACACATTTGATATGGGAACGATACCTTTTATAAGGTACCATTTAAATATTGCGATCCCTCTTTTCTATGTGGTAACTTACGTCTGCCTGCTATGCACTAAAAATATTTATGAAAAGAAATATAAGCCCAATTTAAGGACTGCTCTTGTCTGCGGCGTACTGTTCGTATGGTCGTTCCTGTATGCAAACAGCGTATCGAGCTTTATATATTTCCAATTCTGATGTTCGGAGAATAAATGGAAGATAAGAAGATCTGGAAAAAATTTCTGATACAGGAACTGAGTATAACGGCACTGCTTATGATAGCTGTGGCCGGTATTATTGCGTATGTGGATCCCTTTTTTCATTACCATGCACCCATAGAGGGATTTTCCTACATCATGGATAATGAGAGATATCAGAACGACGGTATTACCAGGAATTTCGAATATGATGCACTTATAACCGGAACCTCCGTATCCGAGAATTTCCGTTCAACACTTGTTGATGAACTGTTCGGGGTACACAGTGTAAAAGCAACATATGCCGGAGGGTATTTTAAAGAGATCGGTGACGGTGAAAGAAGAGCTCTCGAATATAACGACAATATCAAAATGGTCATTCGAAGCATGGATATGTACTTTGCCATGACGGATGTAGATTACAGAAATCCTCAGGCTGCGGATCCCGCATTTTTGTACGATAACAATATCATTAACGACGAGGCATATCTGTACAATGCGGATGTATTGTTCGAGTATGTAAACGGCGGGATCGGAAGAACCTTGGAAGGAGTTCCTTCTGATAATTTCGATACATATATGAGATTTGCGGAAGACAGACCCCTTGGTGCGGCTTATGTACTTCCTTATGTGAATTTCGGAGAGCCTTCAGACGAAGAGATACATATGACGGAAGAGGAGCGTGATATGCTCACTGCTAATGTAAGAGCTAATCTTACGGCAAATATTGCGTCTTATCCCGATGTGCAGTTTTATTATTTCTTCCCTCCTTATTGCATAGCCGACTGGTACACCAACCACTATGTTAAGGGAGATATTCCCGCGGTCATCGAAGAGATGGAACTGATAACGGAAGAGCTTCTTAAATACGACAACGTGCGCGTATTCTGTTTCTATGACGGTACCGATGTGATAACAAACCTTGATAATTATTCGGATCTTCAGCACTACAGCGGTGAAGTATCCGACAGTATCCTGCTCAGTATGGCTCGCGGAGAGCACGAGCTGACAAAGGAAAATTACATAGAATATTTTGACTCGATAGAAGAATTTTATATGAATTATGATTATTCGCAGATAAATGTTCCGTGATATGTTTTTTGGGGGTATTGGAGGGGAATATGCCGAAAAAAAAGAGGCTCCGTCTCGATGAGAGATATGTTACCGTTAATCTGACCCTGACTATTCTGATCTATTCCGTAGTTGTTCCTTTTTGCATATACCTGTGCGTGGATAATTTTATCCGTAAAGATTATCTCGTAGCGTACTATGCACTCTTTTGTGCGGTCTTCACCGCTATAGCCACCATTTGCTTTGCCATATGTAAATTCGGCAGGAAAAAGCGTCTTTGGCTCATGCATCTTGCCATTCATATCCAGTGCTTTGTGTACTGGATCACTTTTACATTCTTTCTGTATACCGGAGGAACGGAAGGAACAAGTATTTTCCTGATATTTGTTGCGGTACCTGTCGTTTATTATTTCTTCAACCTATTCTACGGTGCATATTTTACCACGGTCTTTTTCATCATAATGACAGTATATATGCATTCCCCTTTGCGTGAGATCGGATACAGATTTCCCGATTCCTATTACTCAAGACTTCCGATGATGTATCTGGCTATTGTGATAATGTGCGCCATTGCACAGTATGAGATCATCAAAGCAAGGATCAAGCAGGACGATGCACTCGAAGAGGCAAAGCGTGCCAGTGAAGCCAAGACGGATTTCCTGGCAAATACCAGCCATGAGATCAGAACTCCCATCAATGCCGTGCTTGGAATGAATGAAATGATCCTCAGGGAGACCGCAAAAGCCGAGAGACTGAATGATAAAGATGCCGCAGGCTTCAGGGAAGCTTTCAAAAAGATCAAGACATATTCCGAAAATGTTGATTCCGCCGGAAGTAATCTGCTGTCCATCATCAATGATATCCTCGATTTTACCAAGATCGAAGAAGGCAAGATCGATATCATCGAAGTCAGGTATCAGCTGAGTTCACTCCTCAATGATGTCAGTAACATGATCTATTTCAAGGCTAAGGAAAAGGGCCTTGAGTTCGAGACGGATATAGACAAGAGTCTGCCCGACGATCTGTACGGAGATGTTGTAAGGGTAAGGCAGATCATGATAAATATTCTCACCAATGCCGTCAAATATACCGATAAGGGAAAGGTGCTTCTTAAGATGTATGGAAGTAAGACGGGCAAGGTTCTTGACGGTAAAGAAGTTACCGATCTGGTAATTGAAGTATCTGATACTGGCATAGGGATCAGCGAAGAAAACATGAGTAAGCTGTTCGGAAAGTTCGAGCGCTTTGACCTAGAGAAAAACAGTACCAAGGAAGGTACCGGATTGGGACTTGCAATTACCAAGATGCTGGTTGATATGATGGACGGAGATATTGCGGTAAGCAGCAAATACGGAGTGGGCTCGACCTTTATCGTAACTATACCTCAGATCGTCATGTCCGATGAGCCGGTCGGTAATTTCAAAGAAAAATTTGAAAAGAGTTTCGGAAACAAACCGGATTATCATGAGAGCTTCAGGGCTCCCTCCGCAAAGATCCTTATCGTGGACGATACAAGGATGAATCTGATAGTTGCCACAGAATTTCTGAGGGATACCGAGATCGGTATTGATACTGCAGCAGGAGGCGGGGAAGCGGTTGAACTGGCACTGCGGAATAAATATGACGTGATACTGATGGACCAGAGAATGCCTGAGATGGACGGTGCTGAAGCTCTTGCAAATATCAAGGCACATAAGGAAGGTCCGAATATCGACACACCTGTCATATGCCTGACTGCGGATGCCGTTGTGGGTGCAAGGGAACGTTATCTGGCAAAGGGATTCAATGATTATCTGACCAAGCCGATAGACAGCACATCTCTTGAAGCAATGCTCAAAAAGTACCTGCCGGAGAGTAAGGTTGTTGTCACTTACGGCGGAGAAGAGATAAAAAGGGAGGTTCCTGAAAATGATGATCTTGCAGATCTGAAAGCTGCGGGTATCAATACGGAAAAAGGTATCGCAAATTGCGGCGGTGAAAAAAACTTCTACAGGGAAATGCTCGCAGAGTATGTATCCGGGGCTTCAGGTAAAAAAGAAAAAATGGCGGATTATCTGTCGAAAGATAACCTGAAAGAATACGCAGTTTTAGTCCATTCCATCAAAAGCACCTCGGCGACCATCGGGGCAATGTCTGTTTCCTCAAAGGCACTTCTTCTGGAAAAAGCTGCAAATGAAGGAGATAAGGAGTATATCTCGGTAGATCATCCCGGGTTTATCAAAGAATATGACAGGATCCTTGAGGTGATCGGGAATGTGGTACCTCAAAGTGAGATTCACGAGACAGATGATGAGATAATGGAGTTTGAACCTGAAAGATGACATATAAGATAATCAAAAACGAAATAGCGGAAATCTATGCCGATGCGGTTGTAAGATATGCGGGAACCGGCTCTTCAGAGATAGCTTATGTACTTTCGGATGAACCGGGATCCAGATATATTTTTACGGCGGATGATAAATGGGCATTCGACGTATTGATGAACGAATGTATTAAAACCGCAGCCCAATTGGGACTGTATAGCATTATGATCCCCGTGCCGGATGAGGTTTCCGTATCGGATGCGGTATCCCTTGCGGGTGAATCTTTGCCGGACCGGGATCTGTTGGTTATTTTGGCGGCGTCAGAAGATCATGAAACAGATCTGCCCGAAGAAATCTCATCCGGAATCGATGAATATCTGATGAGTAAGCTGGACAGCTTCGAGCATATGAACTTTTCTCTGAAGGATGAAGAGTGCTCCGATGAGAAACCGGTATACGAAGAACCGGTCAGGAAAAGAGCTTTCAAGGCGTTTCGTGCTTCCGAACCCTGTGAATCGGCTGCAAGATATGATAAGCCGGACGATGGTGTAATGGGGAGTGCTCCCATGGCTGCAATGTCCGTGGCTGCGGGAATGTCACTTGATGAAAGAGTCAAGCATCTGTCGGATACATGGCAGGAGACACTTCTCAGTATCATCGATGAAAAAGGATATACAGATTCGGAAGTATATAAAAAGGCTAATGTGGACAGAAAACTCTTCTCCAAGATAAGATCCAATCCCTCATATCAGCCCAAGAAGATAACTGCTGTGGCATTTGCGCTGGCGCTGGAACTTAATCCCGATGAATCCAGAGATTTTATCGGAAGAGCGGGATATGCTTTTTCCGAAAGCAGTGTCTTTGATCTTATCATTATGTATTTCATAGAAAATAAAGTGTTTGATATATATCAGATAAACCTTGCTCTGTTTGAACACGATCAGCCTACCATAGGCGGCTGATAAATGTCGCTTCACAGGCGACCTTTTAACCTCTGTTATCCCATATATTTATCTCAGAAAAGAAAACACCGGATGACCGGAAACTTAAGAAAGAGAGGTAAATGATATGAAGAAGGGATTAACAGAGGTTGTTTTTATACTGGACAGAAGCGGATCCATGAGAGGACTTGAAGCCGAGACCATAGGCGGATATAACTCAATGCTCGAAAAGCAGCAGAAGGAAGAAGGGGATGCGGTCATTTCCACTATCCTGTTCGACGGAATCAGCGAGATACTTCATGACAGGGCAGATCTTAAGAAGATGGAGCCCATCACCGATAAGGATTATTACGTCAGGGGAAACACCGCACTTCTCGATGCTCTCGGTTCAACTATTCACCGGATCGGAAAGATTCAGAAAGCACTTCCCGAAGAGGAAAAGCCGGAGAAGACTCTCTTTATCATCACTACCGATGGCATGGAGAACGCCAGCAGAGAGTATTCTTTTGACAAGGTTAAAAAGATGGTTGAAAAGAAAAAGGCTAAGCATGGCTGGGAATTCATATTCCTCGGAGCCAATATCGATGCCATCGAAGTGGCCGGAAGATTTGGCGTAGAGGCCAGCAGAGCCGTAAACTTTAAATGTGATTCGGCAGGGACTAAGCTCAACTACGATGTGCTCTCCAAAGTAGTGGGATGCGCAAGGGCTTGCAAGAGTTCAGCGGATATGGGAGCCATGTTTACCGATTCGGATATGTTTGCGGAGATCAGGGAGGATTTCGAAGAAAGGGCATGAACTTTAGTGGTATGGACGTAAATCTGTGTTGATAGTATAATCGCTGTATGAGGGAAAATAATATGAGGGGAGATCTTTGTTTTGGAAACGTACTATCTTATCGATTATGAGAACATCAAACTTGCCGGAGTAAAACTGACTTACTCCGGCATTCCCAAGAATTCTAATGTCATTTTCTTCCTTACCACCAGGGATAAACTGACGGATTCGGACAAGCCTAAGAGAAAGGATATCAATTGCCAGATATTTGATAACATCCCTGAAGGCATGGAATCTGTAGACAAGTACATATCCGCATATATGGGATATCTTGCCGGAGTTTATGAAAAGGATACTCTTAAGGTCTGCATCGTCAGCAGGAACAAGGGATATGATAATATCATTGCCTTTATGAGCGACCTTGTAAGTGCGGAGAGAAGAGAACAGGTCGGTGCTTCCGCTCCGAAAAAGAAAACCGCTGTTCTTTCGAAAACATCCGCAAATACCGGTGATGGCAAGTTGTCAAAGTGCTTGCTGGAGGCTGAAGAAGCATTGTATGAATATGGCGGAGGAATCCCCAGGCAGGATTTTGATATTGTCCTGGATATGGTGAAATCTTCACTATCAGGCGGTAATAAGAATAAGGTATTGTCGGATATCAAAGATAAGTTATATAGAAGATTTCCGTACATCGGAGAATTCTATTATGAAGTTGTAACTCCTTCAGTAGAAGATTATTTCGCATGATCAGATATCATTTCAGATTCATAGGCCGCGTTCAGGGTGTCGGTTTCAGATGGACCGCGACCAGAGCGGCAGATATGCTCGGGCTTACGGGCTGGGTATATAATGCCTGGGACGGTTCTGTTGAAATGGAAGTCCAGGGGGATGAGGAAAGCATTAAAGAAATGCTTAAAGCCATCGATCGTGGAAGATTCATTCAGATAGATGAGATCGAGAAAAAAGAGATCCCGATAGTTGAGGACGAGCGATATTTTGACGTGAAGTAATGGCAGAGAAGGATTATCTGAACGTAACCAAATACATGTTGATGTTTCTGCTGGCTTCGTTTATCGGATGGCTGTATGAAGTCATCTGCGTGTACGTGGTGTTTGGAACGTATTATGACAGGGGCGTGTTACATATTCCCTGTTGCCCGATCTACGGTTTCGGTATGGTGATCCTGTATTTCCTGTTTCGGAAGATCAGGAATCCGATTCTGATATTTATCGGAAGTGTGATCATTACAACTACGGTCGAATATTTGACAGCGATAGTTTTGGAATACAGATTCCACAGGATATTATGGACTTACAGGGGTTGGCCGTTGAATTTCCAAGGCAGGATATCTGCTGTAAGCAGCTGCCTGTTCGGAATTATGGCACTACTGTTCATGAAGTTTATAGTGCCTGTTATAGACAGGATTTGCGGGTCGAAGGCAAAAAAAGCCGTATCTGTGGGCATTATTCTCCTTTTCCTGTGGATTATCGCGTGGGAAGTGCATTTCATCACATAATATGATTGTTATGTGCGGAGTAAAAGAGTAAAATATGTGTTGACTTTAATTGTTCGAAGGGGTTGGAACAAGTATGGTAGTCGCATTTATTATTTGGACAATTGTCGCGCTCATGTTTGTCGGTATCGGACTGTGGGCGTGGTTTTCTAAGACTGAAGTGGGATTTTTTGCCGGGGTAAAGGCGCCTCAGGTAAAAGATCCGATCAAGTACAATCATCAGGTTGCTTTACTGTGGTTTGTATATGCGTTTATCTATGAAGTATTGGGAATTCCATTCCTGTTCTTTAAGCAAAATTCCGCCATGTTCATTGTCACCTTACTTGGTGTGATGGCACTTACCATCGGACTTCTGGTGGCATACACTTACATATCCGTTTCAAATCAGGATAAATAAATCAAAAATTTAGGCGCTCTCTTCGGAGGGCGCTTTTTTTGTTGACAACTATTACGTTTACTGATATATAATTATTACAGTAAACGTAATAAATGCGAGGGGATAAAAATGAGGGACAACGTTAAAGGCGGGGCTCTTACTGAGGTTACATTCTTTATATTGCTTGCTTTGTACACACCGAAGCATGGATACGCCATCATGCAGTTTATTGAGGAGGCGACCGGCGGAAGACTCATTTTGGGAGCCGGAACTTTGTACGGGGCTATCAATTCCCTTCTTGAAA
>JAEEGG010013790.1_pt1 | contig 17225 bp, 16 predicted proteins | sample 9134161 | NCBI WGS metagenome assembly JAEEGG01 (sample SAMN16246543, study PRJNA631951) | gut metagenome | biome: gut microbiome; feature: rumen; material: CR-attached | host: Bos | place: Iran: Karaj | collected 2018-10 | reverse complement strand
TATTGCATGAAGAAGTTCGCCGGTCTGTCTGATGATTGAATCCAATAAAGCGCCCTGTACATTAGTTAATCTAACCATTTTTTAATCCTCTTCACATTTAATAACTACCAATTAAGATCTCTACAGGATATCTGTTATTATTCCGGATTATCCATACAGTATATAAAGCAATTTCCGTGCCTGATTTTTAACTATTCATAAATTCAGACTGCGAAACCGAACACTCCAAAAATAAGCAGGGCAGTCGAGTTACCGACAGCCCCTTCCGTTTCTAACATATTCCGTTGCAGGCTATTGCAGCAGATTCATTGCAATCTGGGTTTTCTGGTTTGCCTGTGCCAGAATTGTGGTTGATGCCTGTTGGATTATTGACTGCTGAGTCATAGCAGCTGTTTCCACTGCATAATCCACATCTCTGATTCTAGATCTCGCATCATTTACGTTTTCTATTACGTTTTCCTGATTGGAGATGGTGGATTCCATTCGGTTCTGCACTGCACCAAGTTCAGCTCTGTAGGAGTCTACCTGTCTGATAATCTCACTCATAAAGGCAATTGTCTTCTGAGACGCAGAAGCTGATGTCACCATAACATTTGACAGTGTGGTTCCTATCGACAATGTAACATTAGCATTAACAGTAACAGCCGCGGTGATTGTTGCCAATGTAGACATCGATTTCATGGTCAGAGAAATGGTTTCATAGGCATTTGAACCAACCTGAAACACGGTGCTACCTGCATTAGGGCCCAATACTTTCAATGTTCCGCCGAAAGATGTATCAGTTCCGATCCTTTTAATTTCCGTTGCAAGCTGCTGAACCTCTTCATTTATTGCTTTACGTTCAGCTGAACTGTTGGTACCGTTTGCAGACTGAATTGCCAGAGTTCTGATGCGCTGGAGCATATTGGTTACTTCATCCAAAGCACCTTCAGTCACCTGACACATTGATATCCCGTCATTGGCATTTCTGTTACCCTGGGTAAGACCGTTAATCTGCGATGTCATGCGGTTTGAAATCTGCAGGCCTGCTGCATCGTCTTTAGCAGAGTTGATTCTCATTCCGGAGGCAAGTCTCTGATATGATGTATCGATCTGTCGGGTTGAACGGGACAGCATTCTCTGCGAATTGATTGATGACGTATTCGTCTGCACATATAAAGCCATGATATTTCTCCTAAGCTTTCCACCGGCAATTTGTTGTAGTTATAAATTCAGCCGTCTATGTTAAAAATCAAATTTCTTTGCTTGTGAGTTTTTTGTTTCACTACACTTTATATGAAATTTCCGTGCCAACTTTAAAAAGGCAAAATTAAAAACATAAAAAATATTGATAGATCAACATGTTGCACAATCGTTTATTGTGCAGAATACAAATCTCTCATCTGATAGGATGACCATGCAGAAGTTATGTAAAAGGCAGAAAGGAGGATGGATAAATATAAGAAATCCGTACATTCAGAATTAACCTCTGCACTGAATGTACGGAATTTTGACAATACCGGTTTTAAACTAATGGGTAAGAATATAAGGCAGTTCAAACTGCAGGTAGTCTGCAATGGAATAAAAATCGTGATCATTCTGACACTGGTGCAGTCCGATGATCATTTCCTTGATATTGGTCTGCTGAGCAGGATTGAGATCCGCATAGTGAGCAATCAGCTGATCCAGCATCGAAACCAGTTCCATTCCACCCTTGATGGTTTTTCCCTGATTAAGCATCACGGCAACCTCCTTCGCCCTTTTCAGGATCTCCTCAATCCAGTTGGAAGATTCATCAGTCATAATTCAAAGTTCCCCCTATAAAAGCACCGGTTTTTGATGCATTGAAGAATTTTACTTTCGGATGTTGCTTTATGTACAGTTCAAGATCTTGACGGTAGTAACGGAAATTTTTTGAAGTTTTCAGAATTTTTCCACTGGTACCCTTGACCTCAACCTCGTCGCTCTCGTCTAAAATCATAAGCAGTTTTCCAAGCTTACTGTCATAGCCTGCATGCCTTGTCTCCTCCGAGAAGGCAAAGTCAAAACCGAAAAGAACTACGTCATTCATGCCCATTCTTACCGCCAGATCGACAGCACAGTGCGCCACCGTGCCGGATGAGAACAGTCTGCCATGGCGTTTGATTTCATCAAACTGCTTATACATAGGTGAATCACAGTAGAAAATGTAGCGTTTATCAAACAGTTTGATAAATGATTCTGGAATGCTTGGCGAATATACCAGTTTTTCATCCTTACCTGCTTCTGTGCAGATTACATCCGTGGTAATTCTGGAATCAATACTGACCAGATAATCAATTCTGATATTGTTTTCATGCAGAAATTTCGACGCCGTATCCACAGCAATAAAAACATGATCAGGTTCGGCAGCCAGTTGTCTGAGTTTATCAACCGACTGTTCCAGAGACGGGCCCGGAGCAATAACCACGGCTTTTTTCCCTTTGGCGCTGTTAAACAGTTTGGTTACATCCTGGCCATTTTTAATGAAGGAAATATTGTGACGGATCTGTTCAATAATTCTGGCTTTTTCCTCTGCAAAGTTATCCCCGGCATAGGATAAATCCAGGTATCCCTCAAGATGTTCAGCCAGCATCCGGTTCTGTTCATCACACATCAGAACTTCCGGATAATATATAACATTTGGAACTTTTACCTCCCACTGGTCGTTTTCGTAAATCCACCTGATTTTAGGATTATCCAGAGGAAAATCAACCACAGACAGCAGTATTTTAAACAGCGCCAGATTCAGAATATGAAAGTTTATCTGATTGAGTTGTTTGAAATTATCCAGCAGGTAGTTGCCGAGATCTCCAAGACCGTGACCGTAGACATCAACAGTTGTTATTGCAGGATTTAATTCAGCACACATCTGCTCCATCTGAAGCACAACATCATGTCTGGATGTCAGCTGAATTCCGTTAACAGTTACCGTTGACTGTTTCCCATTAACAATCTGACAGTCGAGTTCCTCCGTTGCAGTATCCGGACAGGCTTCAACCAGTTCAGCAAGACGGGGATAATTTTTCCGTAACAGTTCAATATTACGGTCAAAAAGACTTTTTTCTTCCATGTGAGGGATATCCAAATATATTTTTATCGTCACGACTCTTCAGTCAGTAAAATGACCAAAGCACACTACCCGACTTTATAACACAGATATTGGAAAAATACAGATACCCACATATCATTTTGACTCAATATACCGTAACTCAACACCATAATTTATTGTTTGTGTTTGCAACCTCCCGATCTTATAACGAACCTGTGACTGTCAAACTTGAAACCGTTTGTTTCTGAATTATCCTGTTTTCCGAAAAATATGCTGTTTTACCCGGAAATTGAAGCATCCGGCATTTTAAGCACCAGACACTCCTTTCCGTAGAAAGAGACTCCAAACCGGATAATTCTCCGGTATTCACGCTCTTTAAATTCGCGGTCGTAGTTTTTATTTCTGATCTGTTCAAGCGCAGTTCCAGCCGCGCTTTTAAGTTTTGATATATCTCTTCCGTCAGCTTTTTTTAGTTCAAGGATCACGGCTTCTCTCCTCATCAGGTTATCGATAATGATATCAGGATAGCCGTCACCCTGCTCAATCTGTGACTTTACATCGAGATCATCGTCAGAAGTTATGGAAAGCACTCCTGAAAGGAACATATGGTAGTAATACTCATGTCCCGGATCTCTCACGCTGATAAACTTCCTGAGCATGTTATTCATGATGTTCTGTGCCTGTTCACAGTCCCCATTTAGCAGTGCATCCCTGAGTATAACGGCTTTTTCCAGCCATTGCGGGTTACTGCCGCTGAAAATTATCTCCGCTTTATCAGAAAAGCATTCAAGGATCTCCCTGTTGGGAATTCTGACTGATACTCTTTTTGTTTCTGAAGGATTACTATCCTTCGCTACTGTCAGATATCCGGTATGAAGCATCAGCGTTGCGAAATTATTAAAATCAGTATGTGAGGAAATCGAAGGATAAGAGGTAAACTCTCTGAGGGTGATTTGCTCATTTTTACCATCCAGTAAACTCTGTATGCATTCTGTCTCCTTTCGGCCTGGATTCTTCATGCAGAGCTCTATGATGTCATTACCACTGGAATTTGCCCAGTAGTTCTGCGGCTGAAAAGTAGCAGGATCCCTGCTTCTAAGCGCGTAAACCATAAAATTGAGCACACTCCAGGGGCACAGCATATCGTTTCCGGCAAAGTTATAGCCGTCATACCACTCAAGCACGTCATGAATACGGTTTTCCATACCGCTCTGTTTTAGAAGATTTTCCGTTTCCTCTCTGGTAAATCCGATAAATCCGGATAAAAAACGATCCTGAATACCGAATGTCATATAATTGTTGAATCCGGTGAAAATACCCTGATGGGAAATTCCAAGGCATCCGGTTATAAAGCCCTTGAATATATTCTCACTGTTATCTTTCAACGCCACACCCAGGATCTCGCGGATAACTCTAAGCAGATCGTCATAATAGCCGTTAACTTGTGCTTTATGCAATGGAACATCATACTCATCAATAATAACGACAGCCGGTTTATCGAAAGTCTTTTTCAGGCACAGAGCCAGGTTTGATAAAAAATCCAATATCAGGTTGATGTTGGTTCCGTCAAAGTTTCCATCACTTCTGAAAACAGGAATTTTTCCGGCATTCAAATCCCGAATCTGTTTCAGAAACAAAGTGTCCAGTTCATCCCGTCGGGTAAGAAAATCAAATTTTTCAGCAAGCTTGGCAAATACTGCTATTATTCTGTTTACAGCATCCTGATAATTTTTACCATCCACATCCTTGAAAGATATACTGATAACTGGATATCTGCCCATATACTTATCGCAGAATTCTTTATTTTTATAGATTGCAAGATTTTTAAAGAGTTGCTCAGGTCGGCTTCTGTCCCTGGGATTTTGATAATTCATTTCCAGAAAGCATGACAACATACTCATGGTAAGAGTTTTACCGAATCTTCGCGGTCTTGGAAGTAGCGAGATCCCCGGTCCGGATTTAAGCAGTTCTTCGAGATATTCTGTCTTATCAATGTAAACCATTCCGTTGCTGATAATTTTCTCAAAATTATCGATCCCTATCGGAAAGTTTTTTTCAGATACTGCCATATTCTTCCATAAAGCGCGTCACAGTCATGAAATACCCCCTGCATGTAGTTAAATCTAAATGCATCATGTAAAGGAGCTTAAATTGAGCGATTCTACCGGATAATCAATTGCTTGTTTTGCGGCTGTTCTTCCTCTTTGTTTTAAACAACAGTTTATCACAATCATGGCACAAAAACTGAACCACAATAGCAAAATAAACAGCACAGCACCAGGCGGCAGTCAAAAAAACGACGGCATTAAAAAGTACCGTCAGGAAAAGGGAATTAACCTATGGATTAGTGAATATAATCAAACAGCGAAGTTCCGGTCACATAGTTGAATGAAGTCATCGCCATCTGAAGGTAAGTCTGGGTTTTGGTTAAATCTGTGGTCACCTCGTACAGATCTACTTCAGAAATAGTAGCCTTAGCCTCTTTCTTAACATCAGAAATCTCACAGTTGGCATTTATTATATTATCCAGAGTGTTCTGGCGCGCTCCGATTGATGTCATGGTCGTATTGACAGACAGCTGGGTATTTCTGATTGATACCTGTGTCTGAGAAAGAATATTGTCTGCATCACTTCTGGTAATAGCACCGTTGTTGTAATTATCAATAGCGGCAATGGCCTTACCGATGGTATTCAATACATTGTCATTTTCAGCTGTAGCCAGGGTGAAGGTTGCAGATCCGGAAACATTCTCCAGATTGAGATTCAATCCGTTGAAATTCAGATTCTTAGCCCCGGCAGCAGATCTTGCAACTTCATTACCGCTGTAATCAGTTACAGCATACTCGGTTCCAATCTGGGTAACTGTATAGGTATTCTTGGTTGTTTCTGCAGCAGGATTGGTATCTGTGAGATAATTTCTGTTATAAAACGATTCAAACGACTGGTAGTCTGAATAACTGAAAGTCAATCCTCCCGTCACATCAACAGATCTTGCAGTTTCAACATGTTCAAAAAAATTCTTCGCTGAATCAGAAACAGCAATTTTTGCGGATGAAGAAGCCTGGACAAAGCGCTGACTGCAGTCGGCCTGGCATACATATGTTCCGTCATCCTGGCACAGATATGCATCGATATCACTGAGCCCGCCCGAGAATATTGATTCACCGGTTGCGGTCTTGGTATTGATCAGATCGTAGATCTGCTTCTGTATTTCCTTGAGTTCCTGCGAAATAGAATTCAGTTCCGTTCCGCTGTACGAACCGTTGACTCCGGACTGAAGCAGTACGTTGGCCCGGTCAAGAACCTCATTGATTGTTGAAAGAGAGGTTTCTTCAAGAGTCAGATTATCCAGGGCATAACCTGAATTGGTTGTATACTGCTCATACATGGCGATGTCATGTTCAAGACGCATCGTGGAGGCAAAATTTGACGGTGAATCAGCAGCACTCTGATATTTCTTACCGGTGTTGTACTGCTCATTAACCTTTTCAAGTTCAAGATTTCTTCTCTGCATATAGTACACGCTGTTGCGGTACATTGAATCGGTTGCAACTCGTGCTGTCATAATCTCATCTCCATGCCTATACTGCGCTGATCAGCGCATCAAAAACTGTCTGTGACGCTGAAATAATTCTTGCGGCAGCCTGATAATACTGCTGGAACTTCACCAGATTGGCAGCCTCCTCATCCAGAGAAACACCGGTAATATTCTCATACTGTGCCACCGACTGAGCCAGTTTGGCCTCACTTGCGGTTGCATTGGCACTGGCGTTGTTAACAACAGTTCCGAATTCACTGGTCAGCAGAGAATATCTCTCAACAAAGGTCTGTTTTACCCCGTTCGAAGTGCCGCTGGCAACAAGATCTGCAGTCTGCATCTCACACATTGCCAGTCCGTTGCTGTTATCTCCGATCCCGTTCGAATTAACTTCAATGTTAAACTTATCACCTGCAAATACTTTGCCATTTACGGTAATATCGTATCCGTAAATTTTAGATAAAGGAGTCTCTCCTTCCTTAATATTAGCAAGGATATTGACACCGTTACAGGAGCTATCAGCAACACCCAGAGGGTTTTTGCTACTGTCAAACACCGCGTAATTGCCTTTGTTGTCAATAATGACAAAAGCCGGCGCACCCGCATTCAACTCTAGTTTTCCAGTACTGGTATCGTTTCCAGTACTGGTAACGATTGATGAAGTATTGTATATATTTGAAATTACCGCCGTGGCCTTGCCGAAATTTGAAGGATCAACTTCTGCCTTGAGTGCAGAAGCCAGAGCAAGCTGCGATTCGGAAGTAATAGCCGGTTTAATGTCAAAAGCTGCTGCAAGTGTAGGCTGAATGAAAAAGTAATCACCTTTGGCCTTTGTAGTACCATCAAATTTGATGGTAATGCCGTAATCAGACAGATTAACGGTATTAGTCTGCCCGGTAAGAATCTGCCCGTTAAGAATTTCAACTCTTTCAGCATTATCCCGTGCTACGGTATATACGTTGTATTCCGTAGCAGAAGTAAACTCAATATAGAAATCATTGGTGGTTACATTGGCCCCCTCGCCGAAATTTACTGTGGTTGTAACCACACTTTTTGAATTTGATCCAAGAGTTGTAATAGGGGCAATGGTAAAAATATCACCACCCAAATTTCCGTTAAGATCCACACCGTTGTGATTACCCTGGTTAAAGGCATCCGCCATGGCAATTGCAAGCTGTCCGAGACTCTTTTCAACCTCTTCAATTTCAGTACGAACTTCAAGCAGTCCGCCAAGTTCACCGCCGATGGTGGTGTTATCCAGAGTGGTTTCAGAACTGGTGTCACCGCGTGAATTCTTATAGGTAAGATTCATTTGGCTATTACTGTAGTCGAATTTTCCAGGAACCTCTTCAAGTACTGCATGATTTCCATCCTGCAGCACCAGAGAATGACCGGTTGAAAGAGTTACTAGAATAACCCCGTCCTTCTGGTTGTAGGTGCGGATATCCATATATTTTGACAGTTCCTGGATAGCGGCATCACGCTGATCCTGAAGGTTGTAGGCAACGGATGATTTTTCGCCGAGCGTTGCCTGCACCGCCTTGTTGAGATTGGCAATCTTGGCAATTATTTCATTAACAGTTCCGATATCCTCTCCGATCCTGCTTGTGTTGAACTGCTGGGTATTGTTTACATCTGTGTACAGAGTGTTGAAACGGTTCACAAGTCCGTTTACACTGCCGATAAATTCGGTTCTCTGGGCAAGGGATGACGGATCATTGACAGCAGACTGCAGTGATTTGAGAGTGTCAAGAATTGCTCCGCTCATACCGGTTGATTCACTGGAAAGGTATTTATCAATTGAACTCAACTGTCCATATACAGTATCGTAATAGTTGCTGATGGAGGTGTCTCTCCATACTTCCTGCTGGCTGTATGTATTATTCAGACGTTCGGTGATAGTTTCACCAACTCCGTAATTAAGAAGACTGGTATATGTCTGTGAACGCTGTCTTACATAACCTTCAGTACCGACATTGGCGATATTGTTGGATGTGGTATTCAACATCTGCTGCTGCGCGGCAACAGCAGATTTGCCGATTGACAGTAACCCGTTGGATGGAGTTGATGCTATTGTGTTCATACCTGCCTGCCTTATACTTTCACATCTCTATATCTGTCGAAGGCCGAATTTTTTACAATTTTCTTTAACTTGTTTGCATAGTTCGGATCGGTTGCGTAACCGGCCTTCTGGAGTTCTTCAAAATATTTTTCGACAGTGTCCGAATTTTTAACCTTGTCGTAACGGTTGTTTCCGGTAATCAGTTTTGCATAATCTTCAAGACTCTGCTCTACACTGTCATAGGCTCTGAATTTGGAATTCATCATTACCTTCCTGCCGTTTACATACTCGTAGCTGTTTGCTCTGGTTGTATTGGCAGAATTTCTGGAAGCCTTGATCCCGAAATAGTTATTTGCAACTTCCGTGCCTTTTTTCATCAGATGTTTGCCCCATCCGGTTTCAAGCGCTGCCTGTGCCACCATCGCCAAAGGATTAAGACCGTATTTGGAGGCGATTTTCTGGGCGATCGGCATGATTTTCTCTACAAAGTCCGTAGAGGTTGCACTTGCAGGAAGTGATTTTGAATACTCCTTCTGGGATTTGAGATCTTCGAACAGTGCGATATTACGGCTGTTAACCTCGTTTCTGCGGCCGCTGCGCTCCCCGATATCAAGAGAGGTTCCGAAATAATCAGATGTTCCGTTCACCTGTCCGGTACGCTGTGTTTTTGCCGCATTTGCAAGGCTGAAACTTTTTAAATCACCGTTGATACTGAAACTTTTCACATCACCGCTGATATTGAAATTTCTGGATTCGTCCGGCATCCGGAAACTGCCGTCCTCATTTTTGGAATTTTTGGATATTTTCGAACTTTTGTCGAACTGCTTAACGATGAGATCTGCAAGACCGCCCGACTGAAGGCTCTTTCCACTGCCGGCCAGATTGGATGCCATCTGTTCATCAAGCATGGACTGATATAATTCGGTGGTATGACTGGAGAATGGATTATCCTTGAAAAGTTCCTTTTCAGTTTCACGGACACTCTTCATCCAGGTCTGTGTGAAAAGGGCTTCAAACTGAGCGGCTGCCTGTTTAAGAGCACCGGCTTTTCCTTCTTCACCGGAAAAGCCCATTTTGCGAATACGATCCAGGGAACCTAAATCATTGATATATCCTGCATTGTTGTTTACTGTACCGCTCATTTTAGCCATCCTTAACTAGATGATGACTAATTCCCCCTCTATTGCTCCGGCCTGTTCCAGGGCTTCCAGGACACTCATCAGGTCACCGGGAGCAAGGCCGATACGATTGATGGTACGAACCAGATCATCAAGTGAATTCGATGTTTCCAACTTAAACATTCTGGTATCCTTCTCCTCCACCTTCAGTGATGAATTCGGAACCTGAACGCTTTCCCCTTCTGCAAAGGCGTTAGGCTGATATACCTCTATATTCTCCTTGACGGTTACCGTAAGACCACCGTGGGTTATAGCCACCGGATGGAGTTTCACATCCTTTCCGATTACGATCGTTCCGGTACGTGAATTTACGATAATCTTTGCAGCTTCATCCGCTATATCAACTTCGAGATTTTCAACCGCGGCGAGGAAATTAACCCTTTCACTCTGATCCCTCGGTGCAAAAACTTCGATGGATATTGCATCTAAAGCTCTTGCAACATTCCTGCCAAAATTATCATTGATGGCACTAACCACATTCTGAGCAGTTGAGAAATCAGCTCTGCGCAGATTGAGGGTGATCGTGTCACCGAATTCAAAGGAGGAGGCTACTTCTCTTTCAACAATGGCACCGTTGGCAATACGGCCCACTGTAGGAGTATTTATAACTATTTTTGACCCGTCTGCGCCCTCGGCACCAAGACCGGAAACCACCAGGGAGCCCTGAGCAACCGCATAAACCTGTCCGTCCGCACCTTTCAGAAATGTCTGAACCAGTGAACCGCCGCGAAGACTTTTGGCTTCACCGATGGCGGAAACTGTTACGTCAATTGTTTGACCAGGTTTGGCAAAAGGAGGTAGTTCTGCGTGAACAACAACCGGCGCCACGTCCTTCATCTTAGGTTTGATGGAATCAGATACTTTGATCCCGAAATTGTTCAGCATGGTTCTGAATGTTTGTTCAGAAAAAGCATTGTTTTTTTCACCGGTACCGTTTAAACCGACAACCAAACCATAACCAATCAGTTGGTTGGCTCTTACACCCTGTACTGATGTTATATCCTTGATTCTAGATGCAGATGCAGTAGCCGAGCAGAAAATCATAATAAGGGACAAAATCAAGACTTTCATAAACTGTGTCATTTTATTTACTCCTTCCGCCAATATTCAGGCACTCAAGCTAGAACGGATTGAAAATACTGTTGAAGAATTTGGCCAGCCAGCCTCTTTCCTGGGTATTTGAAAAATCCCCGGTGCCGCCGTACTGTATTCTTGCATTCGCAATACGCTGTGAGGATACCGTATTATCGGAATTGATGTCTTCAGGTCTCAAAACGCCTGTAACACGGATATACTCGTTGCCGTTATTGAGCATCAGCCATTTTTCGCCGCGCACCATTAAATTACCATTAGGCAAAACCTGTACCACACTTACGGAAATATTTCCTTTAAGACTGTTGCTCTGATTTGCATCCGAAGAACCGTCAAAATCGCTGCCGGAATTGATGGATGTCTCAGGAGTAAATTTTCCTAGATGAAGACTTCTTCCAAGCAGAGTAACCGGCGATATACTGAGACCGCTGTCCTTTTTCAGCTGGGTCTTGGCCTGTTTTTTTGCAGAAGTCGATTCATCAAGAGTAACTGTTATCAGATCGCCCACCTTGTGAGCCTTGATATCGGAGTAAATGCTGCTTACACCTGCATTGGCAAAGATTGAACCGGTAGGAATAATTTCTGTAGGATGTTCCTCTGGCAGAGCCGGTGCAAAGCTGGGATCATCAGGCTTAGGCTTGCCCGCATCAATAACAGACTGACATCCGGTAAGCAGACCTGTGGTTAAAATTAGAGCTAAGCATACTTTATTCATTTCAGTGCTCCTTTACTCCGTTGTTTGACTTCTAAACCTTTAACTTTTTATTGTTATTTTTATATCATTATTGCAAACTCTGTTCCATAATCATTATGTATTGGAATTCAGACTTGACAGCATATCGTTCACTGCTGACAGTACTTTGGAATTCATTTCATAAACTCTCTGCGCCTGGATCAGATTAACCAGTTCTTCAGTTACATTCACATTTGCAGTTTCAAGCATACCCTGCTTGATTGAGCCCATTCCGTCCTGACCTGCAGCCCCCTGGATCGGAGCTCCGCTTGACTGGGTTTCGATAAACAGATTCTCTCCAATCGGTTCCAGACCCTGCGGATTGACAAATCTGCTCACATTCAACTGTCCGAGCACCTGAACTTCAGCCTGGCCGGTAATTGTCACTGAAACCTGACCGTCGGAACTTACAGTAATCGAAGTTGCATTGTTCGGGATCTGGATGGCCGGCTGCACCGTATAACCGCTGCCGGAGGTAACTATGGTACCCTCGTCATCCATGGCAAACTGACCGTTTCTGGTATATGCAGTGGTTCCGTCCGGAAGTTCGATTTCAAAGAAACCGGAACCGCTGATCATAAGATCGAGTGCATTGTCAGTAGTTTGAACATCACCCTGGGTAAAAGTCTTCTGAGTTGACATCACCTTGGCTCCGACACCGATCATCAAACCGGTAGGAAGTTCAGAATCTGCAGATGATCTGCCGCCCGGCTGATTAATCTTCTGATACAGCAAATCTTCAAATACCGGACGGCCTTTCTTAAAGCCTATGGTAGAAGCATTCGCCAAGTTATTGGAAATCACCGAAATGTTGGTTTGCTGGGCGTCAAGGCCTGTTTTCGCAATCCATAATGCTGGCATCATGATATTTTCTCCTTAGTCATTAAGAAATACGCATTAAATTGTTACTCTGCTGATCCATTTCCTCAGCAGTCTTCATAAGTTTCACCTGGGTTGTAAACATCCGCTGCAGTCTGATCACATTGATCATTTCCTCGGCCGCATTGACATTGGATGCCTCCAAAGCTCCGTTCTCCAGGCGTACGGTAGGATCTTCCAAAGCCTTCACTCCGTCCTTGCGGCGGAACAGACCGTCATCCCCCTTGTATACATCCCTTATGGATGGTTTAACCAGTTTGATCTGGGCAAATTCCTCTATATTGCTGGATTCCATTCCTTCCGGAATTCCGGCAACCGTACCATCCTGGTTAATAAAAATTTTCTGTACCGGCATTTGAATGTTGATAGCTTCACCGTTAACATCCAGTACACTCCGGCCGGATGTGGTTTTGAGGTTTCCGTCCTGATCGATAATCAGACTGCCGTCTCTGGTATAAGCTTCAGCACCGGAGCTGTCGGTTACCGCTATAAAACCGTCACCGTTGATTGCCACGTCAAGATCGCGACCTGTCGTATTGATAGCACCGTTTACCATATTCTGACCGGGTTTTTCAGCAAGTGAAAAAACTCTTGTAGGAAGGCCTTCACCGAAAGCCTGCATTGATCTTGCCTGTTCAAAATCCGCCTTAAAACCGGTTGTAGAAGCATTGGCTAAATTATTACCTCTCACAGCCAGGCTGTTGAAGTTCTCCTTGGCACCTGTCATTGCCACATAAAGTAAATTGTCCATAAACTGCTCCTGAAATTCTGTTAATTCATAATATGCAATTTGAATGCCACATAATAAAAAAGCGATCTCTTTCGAGACCGCCTTAACTGAGCAAATTATAGAATTCCTAAAAAGCGTTATGATACATTCAGTATTGTCTGCATGATGTTGCTCGATGCCTCAAGAGACTTCGAGTTGGCCTGATAGTTTCTCTGAGCCATGATAAGCTGCACCAGTGATGCCGACAAATCCACATTTGATGATTCAAGTGCAGATGACTTGATGGTACCGGTTGTACCGACTCCTGCCCTGGCTGGGGTTGCCTCACCGGATGTCAGAGATTCCTTCCAGCAGGTATCACCAATCTTGCTAAGACCCTGATTGTTGGTAAAGGTAGCCATGGCAACCATACCGATCTTGACAGCAGTTCCGTTGGAATAGGTTGCACGCACCAGGCCGCTTCCGTCAATATCCAGACCTGTCAACTGTCCGACAGTAGAACCGTTCTGAGTCAGTTGGGTTACCGAGAACGAAGATGAGTACTGAGTCAGAGAATTTGACAGTGTAATCTGTTGAGTAGGCTCAGCTCCATTATCCAAAATTATTCCGAGAGGTACAGTTCTGATGATGTCAGGATGCTGATTAACAAGATTACCGCTGGTATCAAACTGAAGCTGAGCGCATTTGATTGGTTCGGTTCCATATTCAGTTCCTTTTTCAGGATCTGTATAGAAAGTAGCATGACCTCCATCAACATCTAAAGGCTTACCATCCATGAACAGATAAAGATTCCAAGCATTTTCCACCCCATATTCAAGTTCATCAGCATCACCCGCCTTATGGTAAGCATCAGTCTTGATGTAGTAGTAGGACATAGAATGCGCTTCACCGAGAGAATCATAAATAATCACCGAAGTAGATGCCGAATAAGTGCTTGAATCAGTCGGATCAAATTTGCAAATATCAGCTTTAGGCTTCTCTTCAGTAACTTCACTCGATACTACTGTACTGCTGGCATTCAAATTCATAGTTGATGTAATCTTGGAAGTCTGGGTTGGAGAACCGGCTTTGGCAGGGATCACCAGATTACGGGTTGAATCCAGAGACATGGACTTAACAGTTCCGTCTTCGTTCACATCATAAACCTGCAGATAGTAACCTGAATTTGTAATTACATTTCCATTTTCATCAATTTCAAAGTTTCCTGCACGGGTATAGATATTCTCCTGGGAATCCTCTGCGTTGAGAACAAAGAAACCTTCACCGGAAATTGCCAGATCGAGAGTATTGTTGGTACTTTCAATGGAACCCTGGGCGAACTGCTGTGAAACAACAGCTGTCTGAACACCGCTTCCAACAGTGGTACGGCTGTTTGACATAACCGAGGTGGTATAAACATCCGCAAATTCAGCGCGGGAAGACTTGAAACCGGTGGTTGCAACATTGGCAATATTGTTAGATGTCACGTCCAGCGCTTTCTGCATGGCACTCAGGCCACTTAATGAAATATTGAAAGACATAATTTGCTCCTATTTTTCAGATTACTTTTCTGTAAAAATCTTTTCCGAACCGCTTAGCCGGCAACTTCCAGCACATCGTTCAGAGAAACCGTTCCGAATCCTTCTACATTCAGGGTTGCTTCCGAACTGCCTGAACCAAGCACCACACTCTGAACTTTTCCATATACCTGTGTTCCGATTGCCTGGGATTCACCATTAACCATTCCGGTTGCCATGACTGTATAATATCCGTCAGGAACCTGATTTCCGTTTACGTCGGTACCGCTCCAGCTGAAAGGAACATTTCCTTCATAGTGTCCTTCAGACTGGGCCTGATAAACCACCGAACCTGCCGCATCCATAACCGTAACAGTAATATCACTTGCACCTGTATCTCCGGTATTAACTACTCCTGCAAATCCTGTGCCAGTGGAATATCCGGTATTCTGATCCAGAAGTACTGTCTGACCTACCAGACCGGACACCATCAAAGCCTGCTGTGAAGTAACAATATCGGAAAGTCCGCCTACTGTTCCATTGAGTTTGTTGATACCGTCAACCGTTGAAATCTGAGATAACTGGGAAACCATTTCCTTGTTATCTGTCGGATTGGTAGGATCCTGGAAAGCCAGTTCTGTGGTAAGAAGACTTAAAAAATCTGTCTGTGTCAAATTATAGGATCCCATTTTTCCTGATGATGCCACGGTGGCAGCTGTAACATTTTCGGCAGTAGACAAACCGATATCACTGTATATAGACATAACTATTCCCCCTGTTAACCCTTGCCAAGACGCAGTGTCTGAGACAGCAGTGTTTTTGCAACATCAGCGATCTGAACATTTGTCTGATATGAACGGCTGGCACTCATCATATCCGCCATTTCTTCGACAACATTTACATTTGGACGGTAAATATAACCTTTTTCATCTGCAAGAGGATGATTCGGACTGTACTCCATAAGAGCAGGAGCAGTACTTTCAGTTATTCCAGCAACTTTGACACCCACTGCACTGTTCATAGTTGAAAAATTGGCGCTCTTTGCATCTTCCAGCATAGTCGCAAATACCGGCTTTCTGGCTTTATAAGTCTGGTTGACACTGGAACTGATGCTGTCGGCATTAGCAAGATTGCTTGCCACTGTATTGAGCCGCACCGACTGGGCGCTCATTGCACTTCCTGCAATATCCATAACTTTAAACAAACTCATTACTGTTCTCCTTTGAGAGCTCGGCTCAACTGCGAGATCTTCTGATTCAAAAATTCCAATGAAGTCTGATACATCAGCGCATTTTCAAGGAAATTGGCTCTTTCAACATTCACATCCACAGTATTTCCATCTCCGGTATCAGGCTGAAGCGGAACCCTGTATAATTCATTTCCAATCCTGACCGAAGTTGAAGCCGGCATATGATGTTCATCGGTTCTCGTCAAATTTACAACATCCGAACCGGTTCCTGTCATTGCCTGAGCAAGAGCAGATTTAAAATCGACATCCCTGGCTTTGTAACCAGGAGTGTCGCTGTTGGCCAGATTGGAGGCAAGAATTTCGGAACGTGCGTTTCTTACTCCCAGTGCATACTGGTGAATACCGAATGCAGAATCCAATGAAAAGCTCATAACCAAACTCCTGTAATTTATATACATACAAATAAGCAACTTGCGTGCCAAATTATGAAATCCTTAATTATATGCCGACACAACTTGCTGCATATATTGGACCATGAATGACACAGTTTCCTACAGCAGAAATTGTAACTGATAAGATTTTGGGAGAAGAGTACTCACAGATCAGCACGGAAGCCCGCGTGTTATCTTCTATCCGATATTATTTAAAATTACAAGCTAAGAAAATCTTGTTCATGAGACTTGTTCTTAAGCCAATCAAACTCAGATTAAAAACTTTACTTCTAATTAAATTTGCTGTGAATATCTAACGATGTTAAGAAGTGATAAACAAGGAAACCGGAACAGCAATCAGCAGTTCCGATAAAAAAAGAAAAATCTACTAATCTTTCAACCTGAACACTATGCCGCGTTCATGACGCTCCATATCAAAGCGATCAGTCAAACCGCTGACAGATTCAGAAGCCCCCAGGAACAGATAACCGTTAGGGTTAAGCGACTGGGCAAGCTGATTTATGATTTTTGATTTAACCTGAGGAGAAAAATAAATCAGAACATTACGGCAGAATATCACATCAAATTTACCCATAGATCCGTAATGATCTAACAGATTGAACAGTTTGAAATTAACAAGTCTCTTAATTTCTTCATTTACAGACATACACTGTTCGGAAACTTTGGTAAAAAACATTTTTTTGCGTTCTGCGGAAAGCCCACGGTTCAAAGCAATGTAATCATACATACCCTGCTTACACAGCGACAGCATGGTAGGAGAAATATCAGTTCCTACAATTTGAACGCCTGCAGGGGTTTTTAACCTTGGAATGTTGGTTTCAAAACAT
>JAEEGG010013786.1_pt1 | contig 17227 bp, 15 predicted proteins | sample 9134161 | NCBI WGS metagenome assembly JAEEGG01 (sample SAMN16246543, study PRJNA631951) | gut metagenome | biome: gut microbiome; feature: rumen; material: CR-attached | host: Bos | place: Iran: Karaj | collected 2018-10 | reverse complement strand
AGCAGGAATACCAGGTGCAGACCTATCTTTTCAATATCTCCGGACGCCTGTCGGCCGACTGTGCTGAGAACAAGGACCGGCTGGTGAGCAAGCGCGGAAACAGCCTGTTTATCGAGGTGACACAGGAGTTTGATCCGCCACGCCTGGAAAAGGGAATGCTGGTAATCGACGGCCTGTTTGGCTCTGGACTCAATAAACCCTTGGCAGGCGGTTTCGCCTCCTTGGTGAAATATGTCAATGCCTCGCCGGCAATGGTGGTGAGTATTGATGTGCCATCAGGCCTGATGACGGAAGATAATACCTATAATGTTCGTGCTAACATCATACGAGCCGACCTGACATTAACACTTCAGCAGAAAAAACTTTCGTTTTTCTTCTCGGAGAATCAGCAATTCATCGGTGAACTGGAGGTGCTGGATATTCGTCTGAGCAAAGAGGGAATGGATAAGTTGGAGGCACAATATACCTGTACGGAAGAGTCGGATATCCGTGAACTGCTTCGTCCGCGTAATGCCTTTGCGCATAAAGGACAGATGGGACATGCCCTGATGATTGGAGGCAGTTATGGTATGGCTGGTGCTGCTGTTCTGGCCACCAGAGCTTGCATGCGGTCGGGAGCCGGTAAGGTGACAGTACATACACCCAAGCGGAATGCACAGATTCTACAGGTGTCAGTGCCTGAGGCTGTTCTTCATTTGGATCGTGAGGAGACGCTCTTCTCTGAGGCTGTGGCCACGGAAGATTTCAATGCTTTGGGTATTGGCCCAGGGTTGGGTACTGCCGAGCAAACCAGTATTGCCATGATATCACAGATACGCAGAGCACAGTGTCCGGTGGTTGCTGATGCTGATGCTTTGAATATTTTGGCAGCACGTCATGCATGGATGCAGCAACTACCAAAGGGAATTATACTGACGCCTCATCCCAAAGAACTGGATCGGATGGAAGGACAGTGCATCGATAGTTATGAACGCTTGACAAAGGCGCGCCAGCTGGCAGAGAAACTGCAGGGGTATGTTATCCTGAAAGGCCATTATACGGCTATCTGTATGCCCGACGGTCATGTGGCTTTCAATACTACGGGTAATGCCGGTATGGCAACAGCCGGTAGCGGCGATGTGCTGACAGGTATTATCACTGGACTCCTGGCACGTGGCTATCAGCAGCGTGAGGCATGTATCCTTGGGGTCTATCTGCATGGACTGGCAGGTGATCTGGCTGCCCGTGAATTAGGTGAGGAAAGTATTATTGCCAGTGATATCATACAGTATCTGCCAAAGGCATTTTTAAAAATCAAAGGATAAAATCAGAACAAATAAAGATGAAACGCTATTTTTTTCTATTTTCATTTTTACATTTTTGCATTGCCATGATGATGGCTCAGACGCAACTCACAGAATATAAGCCGGGCGTAACGTCAGAGGGGGCTGTGTATTTCCTGCCGAAGACTGCAATCAGGTTTACCTTCCTTGTGGAGAAAACGACTTATACTCCTGGTGATTTTGCTGCTTACGCGCAGCGTTATATGCGACTGAAGGATGTGTCGCAGGAGCCAAGCACACAATATCGTATCCTACAGATTAAACAGACACCTGTTGCTGTGGTTGACTCTACCAAGAAATATGCGATAAAGTTTGATGCAAGGACGGTAGCTGCTAATGTGGTGCTGGCGGAAGATGGCAGGTTGTTGGCTATCAATGCAGAGCCGAATGCTAAAAAGGCGGATGTGCCTTTCAAGGCTGCTCCTAAGCCACAACGCACCAACCCACGTCAACTGATGAATCAGGATATTCTCTCGGCTGGCAGTACTGCTAAGATGGCGCAGCTTACCGCTCAAGAGATATATGATCTGCGTGAGAATCGAAACTTGCTGATTAAAGGTCAGGCTGACTTTATGCCAAAGGATGGTGAACAGTTGCGGTTGATGCTGCGTCAGATTGATACGCAGGATGAGGCGCTGACAGGTCTGTTTAAAGGTACCTACGAGTGTGATACTACCGAACATGAGATCGTTATTTGTCCTGATGGCTCCATCGATCGTCAATTGCTGTTCCGTCTTTCTCAGGTTAATGGTTTGGTGGATAAGGATGACTTGTCTGGTGCACCTTATTATGTGAGTGTGACGGATTTGAAGAGCGTACCGGAACCAGTTTATGATGAGAAGGCTGCTAAGGCCAAGAAGAAGGGCTTTGAGGCCGGTGTGTATGTAAATGTGCCTGGCCGCATGCGTGTTACACTTTATCAAGGCATTGATGCTATTCAGACCAGCGAACAGCCTGCGGCTCAGTTTGGTAATGTGGAACTGCTCAGTGGTGAACTTTTCAACAAACGATATACAACCCATCTGTGGCTGAATACCTTGACGGGTGGCGTAGAGCGATTGGATGCAGAACAGCCGAAATAAGTTGTTTGGTATTCTTTTCTGAGGTCTGCCACTTGAATGTTAAAAAAAAGAAATCCCTGCCGGTATGACAGGGATTTTCTTTGTATGTTTGTAAAATGGATTAGCACTGAGCGAGTTTGCCGTCAGAACCGAGCACATTCACGATCTTGTGGATGTACATCTTCTTCATGTTCTCACGAGCGGGCTTCAGATACTGACGAGGATCGAAATCTCCAGGATGCTCAGCCAGGTGCTGACGGATAGCAGCAGTCATAGCCAAACGAGAGTCTGAGTCGATGTTGATCTTGCATACAGCGCTCTTAGAAGCCTTGCGGAGCTGTTCCTCGGGGATACCGATAGCGGCCTCGAGCTTACCACCGAACTTATTGATAGTGTTAACCTCGTCCATAGGAACTGAAGAAGAACCGTGGAGCACGATGGGGAATCCAGGAAGCTTCTTCTCGATCTCAGCGAGGATGTCGAATGCCAATGGGGGTGGAACGAGCACGCCGTTAACCAGTGTGCACTGCTCAGGAGTGAACTTGTGAGCACCGTGAGAAGTACCAATAGAGATAGCGAGTGAGTCGCAACCAGTACGAGTAGCGAAGTCGATAACCTCCTCAGGCTTTGTGTAGTGTGACTCAGCGGCAGAAACCTCATCCTCAACACCAGCGAGCACACCGAGCTCAGCCTCTACGGTTACGTCGAACTGATGAGCGTACTCAACAACCTTCTTAGCCAGAGCAACGTTCTCCTCGTATGGGAGGTGTGAACCGTCGATCATTACTGAAGAGAAACCGTTGTCGATACAGTCCTTACAGAGCTCGAAGGTATCTCCGTGGTCGAGGTGCAGAACAATCTCGGGATGCTCGCAGCCGAGCTCCTTAGCATACTCAACAGCACCCTTAGCCAGGTTGCGGAGGATAGTGCCGTTAGCATAGTTACGAGCACCCTTAGAAACCTGCATGATAACAGGTGACTTTGTCTCCACTGCAGCCATAACGATAGCCTGCATCTGCTCCATTGTGTTGAAGTTGAAAGCGGGGATAGCATAGCCACCAGCCACAGCTCTCTTGAACATCTCGCGGGTATTCACGAGACCCAAATCCTTGTAATTTACCATAATAATTGTTTTTATAAAAGATGTTGTCTCAATTTTCCGAGCGCAAAGTTACGAAAAAAAGTGAAGAGTGGAGAGTGAAGAATGAAGAATTTGCTGTTCTGACTCTAATTTTTTTAGATAATTTACAATGCCAACAACCATATAGTGCGATTTTGTCAAACACACTTATCACTTTCCCTTCTTCATTCTTTATTTTTTACTTTTCACCTTTCATTCTTTACTTATACCAGCGTGTGCTGTTCCAGATAAGACATCACTTCGTCCTTGTAGTTGTCAGACACGGGGATGTACTGGTCGCCAAAGACGATGCGCAGACGGTCGATAGAATGAACCTTTGACATGTGAACGATATAACTGCGGTGGGTACGCAGGAACTCGGGGCGGGGTAGATAGTCCTCCAAACGTTTCATGGACATGAGTGACATCAGTTTCTCACCAGACTCCAAATAAAAACGTACATAGTCCTTTAGTCCTTCGATATAGAGTATGTCGTCTAAGTCGAGGCGTAGTAGCTTGTATTCACTCTTGACAAAGAGAAAACGGTCGCGCAGATAGGAGTCCTGCTTCTTTTGTACGGAGAACCAGTCGAGGGCTTTGTCTGTCGATTTCAGGAAGTCCTCATAACCTATGGGCTTCAGAAGGTAATCGAGGGCACTGACACGGAAACCTTCGATAGCATATTGCGAAAAGGCCGTAGTAAAGATTACCTTGGTTTCATGAGGCAGTATCTTTGCGAACTCAATACCGCTCAATTCTGGCATCTGGATATCCAAGAATAGCAGTTGGACGGGATTGTCGCGCAAGTCGCGCATAGCTGTTACAGCACTATTATAGGTTCCCTTCAATTCGAGATAAGGGGTCTTCTTTACATAACTTTCTAAAAGACCTGCAGCCAGAGGCTCGTCATCAATGATAGCACAAGATATAACCATTGGATTTTATGTTTTATGAGTTTGTATTTATTGTAATTCTTGAAAAATAGGTCTTGCCATCGTCGGTAAGTCCTTTCTCCCAAGTATGTTTTCCAGGATATATGAGTTTCAGTCGGCGCTCAACCTGTTGCAAACCAATTCCATGACCGCTACGATCTTGTTCCGTCTTAGGGAAATTGGAGTTGCGAATATCGAAGGTAACCTCTCGTTTAGGTTTGTCGATAAATACTTCAATATGCACAAAACTGGGTTCAGTAGGACTGATTCCATGCTTAAAGGCATTTTCTACAAGAGAAATGATGAGCATGGGCGAGATATGTAAGTCGCACTCTTTGCAATTGACTGTAAACACCACATCTACCGACGCCGGGAGGCGCAATTTCATCAGACTGACATAGTTTCTGATAAAATCGACCTCGTCTTTCAATGGTACTGTGGGTTGCTGATACTCGTAGAGCATGTGGCGCAGCATCTTCGACAGTTCCATGATAGCCTCTTGAGCCCGTTCGGCACTGATAGCTGTGAGGGCATAGATGTTATTCAAGGTGTTGAGTAAGAAGTGAGGATTAATCTGATTACGTAGATTCTTCAGTTCTGCCTGAGCTCGTGCAGCCTCTGCTTCTTTCAGTTTCTGATCGGTAGAGACCCATTGACGTGCTAGGGCTAGTGCGGTGGCGCCAGCTGCAAAGACTGCCAGGTTCAGACTGTCGCGTACAATATACGAGATAGTTCCTAATAGGTCGTATGTGCGTCTGATGGCATGGGTGTTGAAAATCTCATTGGTGTATATCATCCAGTAATGCAGGGTGACACCCATCACAGTGAGAAGCACCACATTGATAAGCAGGTCGTAGCGATGCTTGCCTTCTACAAATAATTTTGGCGCAAGAACCAGATAATTGAGATAGAACACAATCATCAGGAACAAGGGCTGCATACAGGTCATCAGATAATGTAACCCGTTGAATCCTGTACCCCTCCAATAGGTAAGAGGGGACAGGAAAAGAAATGCCCATAAGGCTATATGGCACATGCCGGCAATATGTCTATTCATGTCGGATGGCTTCTATAGGATCCATTCGGGCGGCTTTTACGGCTGGTACATAACCGAAGCCTACACCGATAATTACACATACGAGGAAAGAAATGTAGATACTCCATGCCGGTACGCTGCTGGGCATGCCAAACATAGGTACCAGCAGTTCGCTGGCGCTACAGCCTACGATGATGCCCAATAAACCGCCAGTAACACTAATCAATACTGACTCAATCAGGAACTGAAGGGAAATGACGGCTCCCGTTGCTCCTACTGCCATACGCAGACCGATCTCTTTGGTACGTTCGGTAACACTTACCAGCATGATATTCATAATGCCTATACCTGCCACTAATAGCGAGAAAGCAGCGGCAACCACCAAAATCAGCGTTACCATGTCCATTGTTGTAGACATTGTTTCCATCATTTCTGCCTGTGAGCGGATGGTAAAGTCATCTGCAGCCTCGCCTTTCAACTTATGGTTGTCGCGCAACATCTGGGTCAGTTCTTCTATTGCCGCATCAGAGAGATCCTCGGTGATAGCCGAACAGACAATACTTGAGAAATAAGTCTGGGCAGCAATACGTTTCATTACAGTGGTATAGGGCGCAATAATGACATTGTCCTGATCCATACCCCATGAATTGTATCCCTTCGACTTCAAAACGCCAATAATTCTCATGGGTATGCTCTTGAAGCGAATGGTCTTGCCTATTGGATCTGCATTCTCTCCAAAGAGTTCTTTGACAACGGTAGCACCAACCACACACACCTTGGCAGCCTTTTTGATGTCTTCCTCGGTGAAGCAATCGCCCTCCTCAACAGGCCACTGCTTGATATCCAAATAGTCTATTGATTCGCCATACATCGAGGTGTTGGTGTTATTATTGCCGAATATCACCTGTCCGCTGGCCGTCACCTCTGGCGACACCTTCGTTACAAATTTCTTCTCATGCATGATGCGCTGATAGTCAGCCATCTTCAGCGTCTGCATAGCAGAGGGATCCTGACGCACACCACCACGCATATCGGCACCAGGGCGGATAGTCAGCAGGTTGGTACCCATCGTGGAGAGTTCAGAACGGATACTTTCTTTTGAGCCTTGTCCTATCGACATCATGATAATGACAGCTGCCACGCCGATGATAATACCCAGCATGGAGAGGAACGAGCGCATCTTATTGTTGCCTACGGCCCTGATGCTTATCTTAAACAGATTATAGAAATTCATAATCAATCGTCATTTGTTACAGGCAGTGCGGCCAAAGCCTCCGCTGCCGACTTGATATTATCATTATAAGTGTCCTCACGAATCTTGCCGTCACGCAAGTTGATATTGCGACTGCTGTATTCGGCAATCTCAGGGTTATGGGTTACGAAGATAATCGTATGCCCTTGACGATATAACTCCTGGAAGAGCACCAGCATCTCAAACGATGTACGTGTATCCAAATTACCTGTAGCCTCGTCGGCCAATAGTACTGCTGGTTCGTTAACCAAAGCACGGGCAATTGCCACACGCTGCATCTGTCCACCTGACATCTGGTTGGACTTGTGGTCAAGACGATCACCCAGTCCAACTGCTTTCAATGCCTTGATAGCGCGCTCTCTTCGTTCTGAGGCCGACACACCGGGATTATACATCAATGGCAGTTCCACGTTTTCTACAGCTGTTGTCTTTGCCAACAGGTTGTAGTTCTGAAACACGAAGCCAATCTTACGGTTGCGCAGATGAGCGCGCTGTGTCTTCGACATCTCGCGTACCGATATGCCATCCAGATAATACTCACCACTGGTAGGGGTGTCTAGACAACCCAACTGATTCAGAAGAGTAGACTTTCCCGAACCGGATGTTCCCTGGATTGTGACAAACTCGCCTTCATAGATTTTGAACGAGACGCCACGCAGGGCTTTTACCGTCTCGCTGCCCACCTTGAAATAGCGCTTCACATTTTGCAGTTCTATGACTACCTTCTTATCCATTATTTCTTTGGTTGCTGGTTATTACCATTTTGTTGCCTGTTGTTACGTGGACGTGGCATGAAAGGGTTCTGGGCCTGCTGTTCCTGTGCAGGGGCATCGCCACCGCTGATAGTGAAGTCTACCAATACCTCAGTACCCTCACTGAGACCAGTTAAAATTTCTGTCATCATACCATTGGTAGTACCCACCTCTACTTTGTGAGCCTTGAATACATCACCTTCCTTGGTCCATACTTTAAAGTCGCCTTCGCAATCCTCCACTTTCTGCTGCTCAGTGAGCAAAGCCTCGTTGGGCGTAAAGCGGAGTGCCTTTGATGGCACAGCCAAAACATCATTCTTCTCCAATGTGAAGATGGTGACATTTGCCGTAAGACCAGGTTTCAGCTTTAGGTCATTATTGGGGGCGGAAATGACTACCTCATAGGTCACCACATTGCTCTCTGTTGTAGCCTGCTGGCGCACCTGTGTCACCTTTCCCTCGAAGTGATCATCAGGGAAAGCATCCACAGTGAATGTGACGCGCTGTCCTTCCTTTACCCCACCGATATCAGCCTCGTCGATATCAGCAATTACACGCATATCTGTCAGGTCCTGTGCAATGGTGAAGAGCTCAGGTGTATTGAAAGAGGCAGCCACTGTCTGGCCTTCCTCTACAGCTTTTGAAAGCACCACACCATCAATAGGACTGGTAATCGTTGCATAACCCAGATTGGTCTGTGCTTTCTGTACACTCTCACGCGAAGTGTTTACCTGTTCCTTAGCCTTTAAGTACGACAGTTTTGCCGTCTCATATTCATCGGCACTCACTAACCCCTTGTTGTACAAGGTCTGGTACCTGTTGAAGTTAGTCTGCTCGTAGTTCAGTGTGCTCTGTGCTGACGAAAGGTTAGCCTGGGCTGTTTTCAGTTCGCTGGTCAGGTTGGTCTTGTCAAGTTCAGCGATAACCTGACCTTTTTTTACTACGGAGTTATAGTCTACATATAGTTTTGATACGATACCGCTGACCTGCGTACCTACTGTTACTGACGTGACAGGCTCAATGGTTCCCGTTGCTGTGATAGATGTTCTGATACTGGTACGTTCTGCCTTAGCCGTCTCAAACGATACCTCATTCTGCTTTTTGCCGCCCGTCAAGAGATAAGCGGCAATGGCTACGATAGCAATTACGGCTATGACAATAGCCCATGTTTTTTTATTGTTCATATCTTGAATCTATTTTATTTCGTGAAACTTGATGTGGAGAAATCGCCCTGATAAAAACGGAGCAATTGTTGGTTTAGTATCGTCTGATATTTTGACTGTAGCCTGTTCTGCTGTGCCGATAGCAGTTTGTCTTTACCATTCATTAGTTCAATGATATTGGTAAGACCTAAGTTGAACTTTTCCGACAGCAAATCATAGCTTTGCTGCTCGCTATCCACGGTTGTCTGGGCTGCACGGAAACGCTGTTGGTTGGTATTGGCATCCAACCAGTATCCTTCGATAGTCTGATAGAGTGTCTTTTGTTGATCCTGCAGGTCCAGTTGTGCCTGCTGTCGTTGAATTTTTGCCTTGTTTACTGAAGTGCGTGTCTGACGTCCATCAAACAAAGGCATGCTCAGGGTTAGTCCTGCCTGTGAGTTGAAGTTGGTCTTCATTTGATTTCCCCATCCGTTGGCTGATAGGGAGTTTGTGCTCGTTGAGAAACTCCCCGACAGACTAAGACTGGGTAACCAACCAGCCTTGGCAATCTTAATGTTCAAGTCGCTACTCTCAATAGCCAGTTTTGAACTCTCTATTTCTGGGCGTGACAACAAAGCCTGCTGATATACATTCTGTAATGAGGGAATCTCTGTCAGTGCTTGTTCGTCGGTGGTCTGAGGAATCATTACGTCGAATTCCTCATCACCAGTTAATTCCAATAGCTGCTTAAGCTGCAACTTATAATTTGCCATCTGAGCCTGAGCATCTACAACATTATATTCGTCTGTAGCACGCTGGGCGGTTAACTGTGCGAGGTCGGCTTTTGACATCTTGCCAACCTCAACCATCTCTTTGCCGCGTTCTTCATTTTTCTGACTGGTTTCCAAACTGGCTTTGCTTACTTTGATACTCTCGTCGAGATAGAGAATCTGTACGTAAAGTTGGGCAATGCGCTCCTGAATGCTATTGGCTGTTTCTGCGACCTGCAGTTCTGCCTGTTGGCCCGACAACTTGGTCAGTTTTACATTGTTGGTGTTTTTATTGCCGTTCCATACGGTCCATTGGGCATTTACACCATAGGAGCCGTTTAGGTATGTCTTGTCCACCTTGGTGTTTACCATGCCATTGGTCACTGTTGTGCTGCCAGTGTTCTGCCAAGGTCTGTAACCTAAACTCTGGTTTACTGAAGCATTTACCGTAGGAAGAAGAGCGCCCTTGGATCCTTTTACGTCCTCTGTGGCTGACTGCTGACTGAGGCGCGCTTTCTGTAGGGTGATATTGTTCTGCATCGCATAGTCAATACATTCCTGCATTGTCCACTGTTTTTGTGCATATGTGGGCATAAAGGTGAAAAGAAAAAATGGAATCATTCCTTTCGTTCCAACCTTTAATTTATTAATAAATTGTTTCATGTTAATGTCTGTCGTTTTGTTTACTTACACATTTTAACGGTGCAAAAGTAGAAACAATTTTCGATATAATGAAATATTATAGACAAAATTTGTCTGTTAATAGATTTTTATAACCATTTTATCGGGAAAATGGATGGTGTTTTAATGATTTTTGGACAAAAAAAAGGGTCACCGCTGTGACCCAACCTTTGTTAACCTTAAATCTAATACTATGAAAAACACGATGCAAAATTATACCTTTTTGCTTTCAGATGCAAACTTTTTAAGCGATTTTTCTTTCAGATTGCAATATAATTGATTTATGTCAAGGTCAAAAGCTTTATTAAGCGTGTTGATTATACAATTACGTTTCGTTGTGTCTTTTTTTGTCATAGTTCGGTTATCTTTCCAATACCACTGTCATCCAGCTTCTTTACCTGCGGATTACCAGCGTATTTAAAGGAACCTATGCCGCTCACTGATGCTTTTAATGTGTCTGAGGCGTAACACTCTATGCCACCAACGCCGCTCACGTCACCTTTCACTCTATGCGCTTTCAGGTTCTTGGCATAAATATGTCCCACGCCACTACAATCAAGATTGACCCATTCGGCTGTACCAGATACTGTCACACTGCCAACGCCAGAGTTTTCGACCGAGACCCTTTTTGCCGTCAACTGATGTAGTTGTATGCTTCCAACGCCAGAATTCTCTACCTTCATTTGGTAGCATCTCAGACTATCAGCTACAACTGAACACAGTCCATCGTTCTCTATCTTAGCTAACTGTGGGGTGTAGATAGTTATCTCTATGTTCTCTGTGTCTAAGTTGTTCTTTTTATTTGTCATATCCATTTCCAACTCCCCTTTTTCCACTTCGAAAGTGTAGATGTTTAGGTAATTCTCTGGTGCCGAGAGTACCACGCGATAGCTATTATCCGCACTCTGTACAATTCTCACATGCCCCATACCGTCAAGATCTACCTTTGAGAATGGATCCATGTTCAGTTCTTTCTCTGCAATCGTTTCACTTGGTTTCAGAGTCTCTGGTTTCAGGCATTTGATACCGTCAAGACACGAAGCGCACAATAACAACGTGGAGGCCAGTCCACAAATAATCAATTTTTTCATACGTCAGTTGTTTTGTCTTATTCTACTTTTTATACTATTAGACGCAAAAAGAACACGAAATGTTGCAACACTTCCTAAAAAATCACTAACTTTGCATCAATTATGGAACAACAGAACCAATACGTCAAGCAGTTTCCCGAACTGATGAAGGGAAAAACCGTGATGTATCTTCACGGATTTGGCAGTAGTGGGCAGAGTGGCACTGTAACTCGTTTGCGCACCATTCTGCCTAATGCCAAAGTGATAGCCCCCGACCTTCCTATACACCCGGCAGAGGCACAGGCCCTGCTGAAGGAGCTTTGTGATAAGGAAAAACCCGACCTGATCCTGGGTACTTCGATGGGTGGCATGTATACCGAACAACTTTACGGTTTCGACCGTATCTGCATGAACCCAGCCCTTTGTTTGGCTGATACTATGCAACAGCATGGCATGACGGGTACTCAGACTTTTCAGAATCCACGCTTGGACGGCGTGCAACAATTCTACGTGGATAAGGCCTTGGTTAAGGAGTATCGTCAAGTGTCCGAACAACGTTTCGATGGCTTCTCCGAAGAAGAGCGAGGACGTGTCTATGGTCTTTTTGGTGATAAGGACAACCTTGTAGACACCTTCGATATGTTTCGTGAGTACTATCCTCTTGCCACCCATTTCCATGGTGAGCATCGTATGGATGATCGTTCATTTATGCATGCTGTGGTGCCTGTCATCCGTTGGATTGACGATCAGCAAGAGAACCGTCAGCGTCCTATTATATATATAGGTATAGAGACATTGAAGGATTCATACAGTAAACCTGCCAGTAGCAGTCAGAAGGCCGTGCGCCTGCTTATTGAGAATTACCAAGTCTATTTCGTAGGCGAAGAAGATGCCACCCAGTGGCTTGAAGAATATATCAACGTACCCGCTTGGCAACACACTATCTATACCCCCCGTCGCGACCTGCTCTATGGCGACTACCTCATCAGTAAGAAAAAAGAGGGCGACACGATGGCCACCCTCTTGGAGTTTGGTTCCGACACGTTCAAGACGTGGGAAGATGTCATTGAATACTTTTCCAGACTCGGTGGACAATAATAGTTTATTCAGCTTTTGCTGTTGGCAGTAGCACAACACCAGTTTGCTTCTTTCCGTCCATCATCACTTTCAGAGGACTGTCGAAACGTACATGACGCACGTGATCCGTTTCCTCGATAGCTGGCATGCTGTCGAGGATTTCTTTTTGTATCACGCCGTCGCCTGTGTAGGTGTTGATAGTGAAATAACCCACACCAAACGAGGTAAGGTTTTGGAAGAAATGCGTGCCCTGTGAAGGGTCAACGTGATAGTTCTTCAAACCGGCTTCCACAATGACGCGCGCCGCTGAGATATGCGGCCATTTCACAGGAATGCCTAACCAGTAGTCGCTGGAGCCCCAACGCCCCGGTCCTATTAAGATATAGTTCTTGTCCTCATTTAGGAACTTGCGATTGATACGTTCTATCTCGTCGGCAATCATAGGATTATTTGCTGCGGTGAAGTTCTCGTCGGTCTTCACATACACCACGTCGACCACATCTTCAGAGATACCATGACCTAATGAGTTGTGTGAGCGCAACAGACATTGCTCATCTGGAATCTGCTGTAGGTCTTCATCTAATACCTGTTTGGAATCCACAATAGGACGAATCTGTAGTAGGTAGAAATCTCCCGTGCGGTCATTATTCAGGTTGCACGCGAACTCAATCTCCACGGGGCGGCGCATCTCCTCGGCACCAAGCTTCTGTGACATTTGCAGGAGTTCGGGAAGTGGGAATATGCCTTGCTGCAATACGCCACAGAATGAAATGATTTTTCGCCCACCTTCATAGATACCGTCACGAATCACTTGATCCATGGGGTCATAGGTCGATGCGATATAGGTGAGTGAACCGTCGGCATCGGCCTGACGTACGCGCATACTCTTGATATTAAAGCCATCGTCCACTTTGAAGTCGTCGCCGATATGACTCATATCCAGCGCATAGAAACGAGTCTGTGTGTCACGTAGGGCTGTTTCCATTTCACTGGTCTGTAAAACCTGATGTGGGTGATAGGGACTGACACGCAGAGTCTGTCCGCCATCTACGATATATTTTCCAAGACCTAATGCCAACGACGCAATACCCTCCTCGGCTGTTTCGTCACCAATGGGATAATAATTCAATGAACGTAGCACGCCCGAGAAAGTGGGGTAGTAGAGGTCGCCATATCTGTGGCCGACTACCTCTTGCAGGATAACTGCCATCTTCTCTTGGTCGATGACATTCTGCGTGGCTGTCATATAAGCCTTTGAGTCACGATAGTACACCGAAGCATACACGCTCTTGATGGCACATGCCAACATGCGAAGCATCTCGTACTTATCGTCCAACCAGGGAATCATATATGTAGAATAGATGCCCGCGAAAGGCTGGTAGTGCGAATCCTCAAGCAACGATGATGAGCGAATAGCGATAGGCGTTTTGATGGCATCAAAGAAGATGAAGAAGTCTTCTATCAGGTCATCGGGTAACTGCGCTTTGAGGAAATGTTGAAGGATAACCTCATCTGGAGCATCACTCAAGGCTATTGACCACAGGTTGTTGTCGTCCATGAAGCGGTCGAAGAAATCTGTACACAGCACAACGGTCTTGGGTATCTGGACTGTTGCATTTCCAAACTGATTCAGTTCTGGATGACGCTTGATGATATTATCCAAGAAAGCCAGACCACGACCTTTTCCGCCTAGTGAGCCCTCGCCAATGCGGGCAAAGTGAGCATAGCGGTCAAACTTCAGTCTGTCGAATACGGCTACAACACCGATATTCTTCATCCTGCGGTATTGCACAATGGCGTCGAAAATAATCTGTCGATGGGCATCCACATCCTGCAACTTATGCCATGTGACCTGTTTCAAGAACTGACTCACAGGGAAAATAGCTCGTGCACAAAGCCAGCGACTCATGTGGTTACGTCGGATGTGGTGCATCAGCGAGTCGTGGGGAATCTTGAAGATATTGTCCTGCAGTTCCTTCAGCGTTTTTACACGAGCCACCTCCTCGTGCGTCTCAGGATCGCGAAAGACGAAGTCGCCAAAACCCAGATGCTCCTCGATCACCTTGCGCAGGTCCACATTGAACTTCTTCGAGTTCTTGTCCAGAAAGTCAAAGCCCTCGGCCCACGCCTTTTCGCGATTCTCGGCCTCACTACTCTCCAGGATCAGGGGCACATACTCATCAATCCTGCGAATCTCGCGCAGCAACTTCAGACCCGCCTCAGGGTCGCCCTCCTCCACATGACTCAGCCTGTCAACAGGCGTCTGCATGGGGAAGCGCGTATCACTGATCACACCCAGCGTATTGTCCTTATACTTCTCATAGATCTGCATCGCCTCCTCATAACTCGTGGCCAGCACCACCTTGGGTCTTCCCCTCTTGCGCTGAGCGGCAGCATGCGGGTTCAGAGCCTCAGTAGAAAAATTCTTCGACTGCTGCAGGATATAGTTATAGAGATTAGGCAGTACCGACGAATAGAAGCGGATGTTGTCCTCCACCAGGAGAATCATCTGCACGCCCGCCTCCTCGATGTCGTGCTCGATGTTCATCTTGTCCTCAATCAGTTTGATGATCGAGAGGATGAGGTTCGTGTTGCCCAGCCAGCAGAACACATAGTCGAAGATGGTCATATCCTCGTTCTGCATGCGCTTAGTTATACCGTGACTAAAGGGTGTCAGCACCACACAGGGTACTGACGGCTTAATCTGTTTCACTTCGCGAGCTACGGTAAACGCATCGTTATCGGCATTACCAGGCATACAAATTACCAGATCGATATTCGTTTCGTCCAACACATTGCGCGCTTCCTCCGTTGTACTCACCTGTGTGAAGATAGGAGGGAAACGCATGCCCAGTTCGGTATACTCATCGAAAATCTTCTCGTCCACACGTCCGTCGTCCTCCAGCATGAAGGCATCATAGGGGTTAGCCACGATGAGCACGTTAAAGATCCTGCGCGTCATCAGGTTCACAAACGATACATCTTTCAGATAAAAGGTGTTGAATTCCTGTGGTACATTTGCCATATGCTCTTTGCAATTTTAGGTTTGCGAGTGCAAAGGTACGTTTTTTTTAGTGAAAAGTGGGTTTTGAAAAGTGAAAAGTGTTATTTTTTGTTCTTTTTCCTTGGTTGTAAATTATTTTATTCTTAAATTTGCGGTGTTATAAAAACCATCTGATTAACTTTAAAATTTAAAAAAACTATGGAAGTTGAGAAAATAATGCAAGCTTTGGAGCGCAAGCATCCGGGCGAGTTAGAGTACCTTCAGGCTGTTCGTGAAGTACTGGAGTCTATCAAGGACGTGTACAACCAGCATCCTGAATTTGAAAAGGCAAAAATAGTAGAGCGCATCGTGGAACCCGAGCGTATCACCACGTTCCGTGTGCCCTGGGTTGATGACAAGGGTGAGGTACAGGTGAATATCGGTTACCGCGTGCAGTTCAATAGCGCTATCGGCCCGTATAAGGGCGGTCTGCGTTTCCATCCGTCGGTAAACCTGTCTATCCTGAAGTTCCTGGGCTTCGAACAGACCTTTAAGAATGCACTGACAACGCTGCCTATGGGCGGTGGCAAGGGCGGTTCTGATTTCGCACCCCGTGGAAAGAGTGATGCAGAGATTATGCGTTTCTGTCAGGCATTCATGACAGAGCTGTTCAAGGTCATCGGTCCTGACATGGACGTACCTGCCGGTGATATCGGCGTGGGTGGCCGTGAGATTGGCTATCTGTTTGGTATGTACAAGAAACTCACGTCACAGTTCCATGGTGCCACACTGACCGGCAAGGGACTGGAGTGGGGCGGCAGTATCCTGCGTCCCGAGGCTACCGGTTATGGCGCGCTCTATTTCGTACACCATATGCTGGAGACCCACAACCTGGATATCAAGGGCAAGACAGTGGCCCTCTCCGGCTTCGGAAATGTGGCATGGGGCGCAGCCAAGAAGGCTACCGAACTGGGTGCCAAGGTGATTACCATCAGTGGTCCCGACGGTTATATCCTGGATGAGGCTGGCCTGGATGCCGAGAAGATTGACTATATGCTGGAGCTGCGTGCCAGTGGCAATGATATCTGTGCTCCCTATGCAGAGGAGTTCCCCGAGGCTAAGTTCTTCGAGGGCAAGAAACCCTGGGAGGCCAAGGCCGATATCTATCTGCCCTGTGCTACACAGAACGAGCTCAACGGTGAGGATGCCGACCGTATCCTGGCCAACAAGCCTCTGTGCGTAGCTGAGGTGTCGAATATGGGTTGTACTGCCGAGGCTGTGAATAAGTTCATTGCCGCAGGCCAGCTCTTCGCACCCGGCAAGGCAGTGAATGCCGGCGGTGTGGCTACCTCAGGCCTGGAGATGACACAGAACTCTATGCGTATCTCCTGGACTGGCGAGGAGGTTGACCAGAAGCTCCATCAGATTATGCAGGGTATCCATGAGCAGTGCCTGAAATACGGCAAGGAGCCTTCTGGCTATGTGAATTATGTGAAGGGCGCTAACGTGGCTGGCTTCATGAAGGTAGCCAAGGCCATGCTCGCCCAGGGAATTGTATGAGTATAAGAAAAAAGATATTATTATTCATGCTAACAGTAAGCCTTACCGTTCTGGGCCAGATCCAGGTCGGTAAGGCTTCATATTATTCTAAGAGAGCTACGGGACGCATGACTGCCAGTGGTGACCGGTTGCATCATGATAGTCTGACATGTGCCCATCGCTCCTATCCCTTCGGCACACTGTTGCAGGTTACCAATCCCTCCAACGGAAGAATGATTGTGGTGAGGGTCAACGACCGCGGTCCTTTTGTCCGCGGACGTATCGTGGACCTGTCGTGGGCTGCTGCCAAGGTACTGGGCATCCTCTCAACAGGTGTGGCCAACGTGATTATTGAACCGTTGGAACATTTCCATATTCCCATGAAGAGAGACCGTGACAATATCCTCCCGAGGGTCTATGAGGCTGTAGAGACAGAGGAATTCCCCTGGAAACCTATTCACGGACATTCTTTGCCGTAGGCACCGTGAAC
>JAEEGG010013783.1_pt1 | contig 17230 bp, 16 predicted proteins | sample 9134161 | NCBI WGS metagenome assembly JAEEGG01 (sample SAMN16246543, study PRJNA631951) | gut metagenome | biome: gut microbiome; feature: rumen; material: CR-attached | host: Bos | place: Iran: Karaj | collected 2018-10 | reverse complement strand
AGAGGTGGAAAATGAGTATAAAAAAGATGTCTTTATTGATATCTTCATTTCTATTATTTGTTTTAGTTGCAAGTATAGTTATTAATACTATGGTTGTTGTTAGAAAACAAGAAAAAGAGAAGGTATCATCTAAAATAACTTTTGAAATACATCCTGATAAAATGGTTTCTTCTTACAACTTTGTTGAGGTTAATGAAAAAAAAGAAGAGGTGTTAGAAGAAGTAAATGATGATGTTGTTAAAGAGAATAAAGAAGATGTTAAAAATGTAGATAATACTCCTGCTGAGGTAAATGATGCAGTATATGTTGGTAAAATGACTGGATATGGCGCGGATTGTATTGGATGTAGTGGTGTAGGTGCTTTAGCATGTCGTGCGGCAGATGGGTCTAGACATACATTAACTGAAAATGGCGAGTATTATAATGATGCTACTTATGGGACTGTAAGAATAGTTGCAGCAGCTTTAGATCAGTTTCCATGTGGAACAATAGTTAAGGTTGATCATCCAGCTCTTGGTTCATTTTATGCAGTTGTAATGGATACAGGTGGAAGTATGAGAAATGCTTGGGCAAACGGTTTAGTATGGATGGATTTAGCTTTTAAAACAGAATCTGCTCCTGATATATATGCAACAACAAGTAGTAATACAACTTATTCTGTACAAAGATGGGGATGGTAATCCTCATTTTATTTTCGAGGTGATTTTATGAAATATTCTAAAAGTGATATGAAGTTAACATTAGATAATAATTCGTTTAAGTTTAAGAAAAAGTTTGGACAAAATTTTATAACTGATGAAAATATTATTAATAAGATTGTGAATAAATCTGGAGTAGATAATGATACTTTAGTAATAGAGATAGGGCCTGGAGCTGGTTCTTTAACATACAAATTGGTAAGTGATGCAGGATTTGTTTTATGTTATGAGATTGATAAAGAAGTAGAGACAATTTTAAGAAATAATCTTGATGGTTTTAATAATTATGAAATAATATTTGATGATTTTCTTAAAAGAGATGTTAATGAAGATTTAAAAAAGTATAAGTATAACAAATTAATGGTAATTGCTAATTTACCTTATTACATTACAACTCCAATAATTACAAAGATTATTGATGATAATATCAATCCTGATAAAATGGTATTTATGGTACAGAAAGAAGTGGGAGATAGATTTAAAGCAACACCAGGTAGTAAAGAGTATAACTCTCTTTCTATTTATTTAAACTATTATTTTGATATTAAAAAGGTAATGGATGTTAGTAGAAATGTTTTTATGCCAGTACCTAATGTAGATAGTATCGTAGTAGAGTTTAATAAGAAGGATGAATTATTGTATGTTGATAATAAAGATTTGTTTTTTAAATTAGTTAGAGATAGTTTTAAATATAAGAGAAAAACACTAAAAAATAACTTAAAAGGCTATAATTTAGAACTTGTAGGCAGAGTTATGCACAATTTTGGGTATAACTTGAGTGATAGAGCCGAAATAATACCAATACGTGTGTTTGTAGAAGTAGCAAATGAATTGAGTTATGCACAAAAATGTGCATAACTTTGTTTAAAACTTAAAAAAAGGTACATTATTAAGTAGGAGGGATTCTATGAAATATGTACCTTATTTTCTTTTAGTTATAGTTATATATATGATGATTGGACATTTTGTATCTGCTAAATATGTTATACCTAAAGAAGCAATTAGAGTTCGAGTAATTGCAAACAGTAATGATGAATATGATCAAAAAGTTAAGACGAGTGTAAAAGATATTGTAGAAGATGATATGTATAGTATTATGTCTAAAACATCTAGTATTGAAAATGCTAGAGATGAGATTAACAATAATATACCTACACTATCTAAAGATATAGATAAATATTTAAATGGCATTAATTATAATAATAACTTTGATATAAACTTTGGTTATAACTATTTTCCTAAGAAAATATATAAAGGTGTAGAATATAAAGAAGGGATGTATGAGTCACTAGTTGTTATACTAGGTAATGGTGAAGGAAATAATTGGTGGTGTGTATTATTTCCACCTATCTGTATGATAGAAGCAGAAGAATCTAGTGATATCGAATATACTACTATGGTTAAAGAAGTTATGAATAAATACTTTTAATAATATAAAAAAAGATTCATACCATTAAATAGGTGATAAGATGAATCTGTTTATTATTCTTGTTATTGCAATCAGTCTAAGTATGGATGCTTTTTCATTATCTTTAGCTTATGGTACTTTAGATATTGATAAAAAAAATATTTATACGTTATCAATTATTGTAGGTATATACCATTTCTTTATGCCTCTAATAGGCTATTTTGTCGGTATTGGCGAAGCAGAACGTCATTGACCAGAAGCTGAAGTCGAACACGCTCGTCGGCAGTTACGAGGTCGTCTATTCCTTCGGCTGGTACCTGAAGAAATTCATCCAGGATGTCCGTGAGAAGGGTGCTACGCCCATTCTCGTCTCGCTGACACCACGTAATGAGTGGCTCAACGGAAAGATGGAACGCCGCAACGACACTTACGGCCTCTGGTATCGTCAGGTGGCGGAAGAGACAGGCGTGGAGTTCGTTGACTTGCATAACATCGCAGCCGATTTCTATGACAAGAAGTGCGGCAGTAAGGAGAAAGCCAACAAATACTTCAAGAAAGACCATACCCACACGTCGCTCCTTGGTGCCAAGACCAATGCGAAGTGCGTGGCCCAGGGCCTGATGGCCAACAAGAGTCCGCTCGCGAAATACCTGAAGTCAAAAATCAAGTAACAATATGAAGAGATTTGCTTTTAAGATGCAGCTGAAGCCGGGCTGCGAGAAGGAATATGAGAAACGTCATGCCGCCATCTGGCCGGAACTGGTGAAGATGATCAAGGACGGGGGAGTCAGTAACTACAGCATCTATTGGGATCGCGACACGAACATCCTGTTCGGCTATCAGGAGTGCGCCGGAGAGGGGAACTCACAGGATACGGACAACGTGGATCCCATCACCCAGAAATGGTGGGACATGATGGCAGACATCATGGAGGTGAACCCCGACAATTCGCCTGTAACGGTTCCCCTGGTAGAGGTGTTCCACCTCGACTAAGCGGCACCTTCGCCTGCTTTTCGTATATTTAACGGGGAAGAGGGACGATATTTCCAAAAGATTTCGTACCTTTGCACCGGATTTAAAGAAGAAGATTATGGCAACATTAGTATACATCACGAAGACCAAGGCTTTTAAGGAAGCCCTTGATGACGTGAAGCATGGACGTGTTACTCACTATGACTCTGTTGACGACATGTTCAGGAGCGTGTTAGGCGAAGAGGCATTCAGTAAACTCCGCCCAAGCAATGTATAGTGTTGATACGAACTTATTATCGACATCAAGACGCAGAGATGATGACGGGACGCGAGGGACATATGAACGGATATGTAAATAGTGTTAAGGACACGAAAATAGTGGCCTTGATGTTTGGCGGTCTCGAAAATTTGATTACTCTCTCTCTCTCTCTCTCTCTCTCTCTCTCTCTCAGGCGCTCGCCAGTAACACATCTATTAAGAAGCGCGGGCACCCGCGCGTTAATAAACGGCTTTCTTTGCAGAAATGCAAGGGAGGCCAGCTTGTTTTTTGTCCCCATGCGGCGGACGGACAGGCGGCAAGGACTGAACTGCAAAAGTTTTTAAATCAATAACAATATTAACAATCTAATTTCAAAAAAGAAATGAAAAGAAAAAATTACGAGAGACCGACGATGATTGTCGTCAAGTTGCAACACCACAGAATGCTCATGACGAGCACTTATGAGACAACAGGAGGAACAAGTCTTACCAAGATGGGTGATGATGAAGACCTGTAGTATGAACCCACTAAAACAGAAAACGACAATGAAGAAGAATAGCTTTCTTTGGGCTGCGCTGTCAATGACGGCCGCCCTCGTGATGACTGCATGCAGCAGCGACAATGACGTGACGGAAACTCCACAGGCTCCCTCGACATCGAAGACCATTCCATACACCGTGACCGTGGGCAGTGGCGATGCTACGACCCGAGCCACCGTCAACGATAACCCCTCAAACAGAGAATTATACTTTGCCACGGGCGACAAACTCTACATTACTGGCACAAACATCAAGGGCGTGCTCGATTTGCAGTCTGGCGACGAGGGCAAGGCCAGCGATGCCACCTTCTCGGGCGAACTGACCTACACGGGCGAAGGCTCTCCCGCCGACAACCTTCAGCTGACCGCCACGCTGGTGAGCGCACAGCAGAGGGATGGCGAAGAAGTGACCATCAATGCGACAACAGGAGCCGTGACCGTGAAATATCCCACAACGGCTTATTGCAGCAGCATCAACGACGCCGTGCAGAAGTACAGCAAACTGACGGGTACATCGACCTACGTCGCGAGGGCTTTCACGCTGACCCAGCATACCGCCTTCCTTAACTTTGAGATTACCTTCGAGGACGGCACCGCCGCGGAAACCCCGCTCACTGCCGTGGTCAGCAATGGCGGCTCTACCATCGCCACGCTCAGCGTCACTACCGTGACCGACAACGGCGTAAAGGCCAAGTTCGTGCTCCCCTTAGCCGCAGGCACCACGCTCAGCAGCGCCACGGTGACGATGGGCGGCAAGGCGCCCATCGCCTTCGGTGCCAGCCAGACGCTCGAAGGCAAGGTGTATAACGTGAGGAAGACGCAGGCTGCAGCTGCCCCGGCTGTCACCGACCTCTCGATGGTGGACTGTGCCGGCAATGCCCGCAACAACGGCATGTGGACGGCCAACTGCTACATGGTGCATACGGCGGGCAAATACAAGCTGCCCTTAGTCTATGGCAACGCCATCAAGGACGGCGCAGACAACACGGTGGCCTACAATCCTGGCGAAAAGGAGTCAACGTTACCTTATTGTGCAAACTTCGTCAACCACGCAGACGTGGCCATCACCTCACCTTGGATTAAGGACAACAAAGACGCAACAAACAATAACATCAACGTGACCCAGGCCGAGCTGCTCTGGCAGGATGCCGAGGGGCTCGTTACTGCCGTGGGCATCGACGGCGACTACCTGACGCTGACTGTGGGCAAGGACGCCACCACGCAGGAGGGCAATGCCCTCATCGCCGCCAAGGACGCCGACGGCACCATCGTCTGGTCGTGGCAAATCTGGGTGACGAAGCAGACCTTCGCCGCAGCCACGCTGACCGCCGTCAATACTGGCAGCCACACCTACAGCGTGACACCCGTGAACCTCGGCTGGGTGGGCGACGCCACCAGTGCCACGGGCTACCAAACCTTCTACGAGTGGGGCCGCAAGGACCCGTTTATGGGTAAGGGAGAAGTTGCCTCCGTATCAAACAACACCGCCACCATTGCCGACAACATCAAGAACCCGACAACGTTCTATATCGTCAACACCTACAAGCCCAGCACTGCCGAGTACTACAATCTATGGGACGCGCAGCAGACGGGCAACACCGATAATATCGCAACGCCCACGATAAAGACCGTCTATGACCCCAGCCCCGCAGGCTTCTGCGTGCCCACGGGCAACTTGTTTTATTATATAAGGAACTTTAATAATGACCCTGCTATCACTTTCGTTTGGGTTCCTGAGTACAAATGCCGCAACCTGTCTTGCGTCACTCCTAATTTGTTCTTCCCCGCGTCCGGCTTTCGTGCCCGCGGCAAAAATGGCTCGCTCGACGGTGTCGGTACCACAGGTTACTATTGGTCCGCGCACGCCTATACTACCAAAACATACGGTCACGTCCACGGTCAGGAGTTCTATTTCATTTCGAACCAAAGGAAGTGGGACTACGCCTATCGGGCGAACGGCTTCTCCGTCCGGGCGGTGGCCGAAGAATAATGTTTCGATTTACCCGTTAAAACGGCGGCCGGCCCTTCAAAGGCCGGCCGACGTTCGGGCGGATTTCCGTTCAGTCGGATTTCTTGGACAAGCCAGGCGAACAAGTTCGTAACCGAATCCGACTGCTGCGAATATAAGCATTTCTCATGCTGAGAACCGATGAGGGCGGCACCCAACGCCACGACGGACGGCTCCGCCCTCCTTTTTCGCTCTCTCCCACGCCTCGGGAAACGGTTTTTCGAAAGAAAAATGACTTCCCACGCTTCGGGAAACGGTTTTTCGAAAGAAAAATGACATCCCACGCTCCGGGAAACGGTTTTTCAAGCGAAAAATGACATCCCACGCTTCGGGAAACGAATTTTCGAAAGAAATAAGACTTCCCACACTTCGGGAAACGACAACAATTTTTTAATAACTTAAAAATATAAAGACATGGCAAAATTTCAATCCTTAAAGTACAAGCGCGACTTGAAGAACGCGCAGCACTTCGCATTCATCCAGGCGTTCATCACGGCACTGACTGCAGCGGGCTTCACGGCTGCAAAGATCGTGTCCAAGCTGGCCGAGCTGGTGACGGCCTTCGGCGTGGAGGACAGGTATTACATGATCGTGCGGGCGAGCGAGATCATCGCCCAGCGCACGGCTGCCGACGAGCAGCGCGACCGGTACTACACCCGCCTGCACCGCCTCATTCAGGCCTGGGCGGGCTCGGGCATGGCGCAGCTCGACGCGGCTGCCACGGCGCTCGAGAAGGTGTTCAACCTCTACAAGGTGAAGGTGAACGCGCAGATGGACGAGGAGACGGGTGTGCTGGAGAACCTGATCACCGACCTCTCGACCACCGCGATGCAGGCGCACCTGGCGACGATCAACGGCACGTACCTGTTCCAGCAGATGGTCGAAGGCCAGACGCTCGTGAAGTCGCTGCGCCTGGAGCAGGGCGTCGAGGAGAGCGAGAAGGTGTACGGCGCGCTGTCGGCTGCCCGCAAGGAGTGCGACAGGCTGTACGACGAGATGACCGACCTGCTCGAGTCGTTCGCCAAGGTGGCCGACGACGCGACGGCCTACGAGACTTTCATCAGCCACTGGAACGGCACGGTGAAGATCTATCAGGACATGCTCGACCGCAAGCAGGGCTCCGGCTCCGGTTCTGGCGACGGCGACGACAAACCCACGCCCACGCCCAATCCCACGCCCGATCCAAACAACGGCGGCGGCTCATCGTCCGAACAAGGTTCCGGTTCGTCCGAGCAGGGTTCTGGCTCGACTGAACAAGGCGGCTCATCATCTGAGCAAGGTTCCGGTTCATCCGAACAAGGCGGCTCGAATGAACAGGGCGGCGGTTCGGGCGACAATGGCTCCGGCTCCGGCGACAATGGCGGAGGTTCGGATGACAATGGTGGCGGCGGAGGCCCCAACGGCGGCGGCAACGACGTGAACTAAGGCCAACGGAACATATAGAAAACACGACGAGAGGACTGACAGATCAACTCTGCCAGTCCTCTTTTACACAGGGTGCCAGGAACGTTGTGTTGTTTAATTTGGTGCACTTTTTACTTCTTCACAACAACACCATGCCTGATGAGGAACAAAGGAAATCATCAATTGAGTTGACATCTTTTGTCCGCTCTTCAACTTTCTCGATGGCAGAAAGGATATCTTCGAGAATATCCAATGCGATGCCTTTGGTCTCAGAAGATAAAGATTCCATCCTTCAATATACGTCTTCTTAAACGGGGATTCAGATTCTGATGATTGCGGATGATGTCGACGGAAGAGCCGGTTTCCTTTTCCAAGAACTCCTTGGCATCCATCAGAAGGAATGGATTAGGCGTCTCTGTGTCAACGAACAGATCAATATCACTGTTTTCCTTCTGCTCCCCCCTTGCCGTTGATCCAAACAGGGACAAAGAGGTGATGCCATACTTACCTTTAAGTATGTCCATATACTTCTTGAGCAGCTGTACACATTCGTCTTTGTTCATATTCGTTATCTCTTACACTTTGCAAATAGTATTTGGAGAGATGCTTACATATCCTCGTAGGTGTCGAGGTAGGTGACGTGGGTGACGAGGTATTCGTCGACGCCGTGCTTGCCGTCGGCACCGCCGATACCGGACTTCTTCACACCGGCATGGAAGCCCTGGATGGCTTCGAAGTGCTCGCGGTTGATGTAGGTCTCGCCGAACTCCAGTTCGCGGCAGGCCTTCACGGCGACGTTCAGGTCCTTGGTGAAGATGCTCGAAGCCAGGCCGTACTCGCAGTCGTTGGCGTACTTGATGGCCTCGTCGAGATCGGAGAACTCTACCAGCGGGATGACGGGGCCGAAGGTCTCCTCATGGATGATGTCCATGTCCTGCGTGCAGTTGTCGAGCACGGTGGCGGCATAGAAGTATCCCTTCGTGCCGACGCGATGACCGCCGCAGAGCAGCGTGGCACCCTGCTTGATGGCGCGCTCCACCTTCTCGGTGACGCTCTCCAGGGCGCGGGCCTCTACCAGCGGACCCATGTCAACGCTCTCGTCGGCGCAGACATCGCCCACCTTCACCTTCGACATCTTATCGACCAGGATCTTCGTGAAGGCCTCCTTGACCTCCTTCTGCACATAGACGCGCTCGGCGTTGTTGCAGATCTGGCCGTTGTTGCCGATACGGCTGTCGACAATCCACTGGGCGGCGCGCTCCAGGTCGGCGTCCTTCATGACGATGGCAGGAGCCTTGCCGCCGAGTTCGAGGCTGACCTTGGTGATGTTCTTCGAGGCGGTGGCCATGATGCTCTCACCGGCACCTACGGAACCCGTGACGCTGACGATGTCGATCTTCGGCGATCCGGCCATCTCGTTGCCGATGACGGAGCCCTTACCCGTGACGATATTGATGACGCCTGCGGGCAGCCCGATCTCATCGACGATCTTGGCAAACTCCGTACAGTTCTCCGGGGTGAGCTGAGAGGGCTTGATGACGATGGTACAGCCGGCAATCAGCGCAGCACCGGCCTTGCGGGCGATGAGGAAGAAGGGGAAGTTCCAGGGCAGGATGCCAGCCACGACGCCGATGGGCTTCTTCGTGAGCAGGATGGTCTCGTTGGGACGGTCGGAGGGGATGATCTCACCCTCGATGTGACGGGCGAAGGTGGCCATGTACTCGAAATAGGCGATGGTGGCGCCCACCTCAATGGCGGCCCAGGTGCGGGTCTTGCCCTGCTCGCGCATGATGATTTCGGTGAACTCCTTCTCGCGCTTCTTGATGCCGTCGGCCATCTTCAGCAGGTACTGTGCACGCTCGATGGCGGGCGTCTTGGCCCAGGCCTTCTGGGCGGCGCGGGCGGCGTCGAGGGCGCGGTTCACGTCTTCAATGGTTCCTTCCGGCTGGCGGGAGATCACTTCCTCGGTAGAGGGGTTCAACACGTCGATCCACTGGCCGTTCGAGCTCTCGCAGAACTGACCGTTGATGTACATTTTTAAGTCTTTCATAACGATTGTTTGTTTAAAAAATTTAGAGTAGATAAGTTTATCGTCAGCAAAAATACAAATAATTTGTGAGATGACAAGCATCCTGAGGGCATAAATTTTGCTAAAATCGCACGAATTGTACTAAATGATAACAATTAGGACGATTTGTATCGCTCTTTTTCGGGAAATATTCCGTAACTTTGTGCGCAAATAACAAATTACTTAACTGATATATGATGAGAAAGATCATTTTGCTGCTATTGTCGGCTGTCGTCGTGGCAGGATCGGCCAAGACGAAGAAGCGGCCTGCGGTGGAGACGTGGCCTGACGGGACGGTGATGGACGCATGGTTTAAGGACACGGCCAAGGTGGATGTTGCGTCGCTGGGCCGACAGTATGTCATCACCGACTACGGCGTGAAGCGTGATTCTGCCATTGTCCAGACATCAGCGATACAGAATGTGATTGACCGGGCTGCCAGCGAAGGAGGTGGCGTGGTCGTCATTCCTGAAGGGACATTTCTGACGGGTGCCTTATTTTTCAAACAAGGAACGCACCTGCACGTCATTGGTCGTCTGAAGGGGTCGGAGCGCATCGCAGACTTCCCGGTGATGACGACCCGCATAGAGGGCGAAACCTGCAAATACTTCGCGGCACTGGTGAATGCCGACGGCCTCGACGGGTTCACCATCAGTGGTCAGGGCACCATCGACGGCAACGGCCTGCACTACTGGCAGGAGTTCTGGATTCGCAGGAGCTGGAATCCGCAATGCACGAACAAGGATGCCCAAAGGCCCAGGCTGACGTATGTCTCGAATTCCAGGAACGTGACCATCCAGGATGTGCGGCTGATCAATTCGCCGTTCTGGACCAACCATGTGTACAAGAGTGACCATGTGCGCTATTTGGACTGTTATATCTATGCGCCCACGGAGAATGTCTGGTCGCCGGAGCCCAGGCGCGGAGCTCCGTCGAGCGACGCCATCGACATCGACGCCTGTACGGACGTGATGGTCAGCGGCTGCTATATGCACGTGAATGACGATGCTGTTGTGCTGAAGGGCGGCAAGGGTACCTGGGCGGACAAGGATGAGACCAATGGCGACTGCGAGCGCATCCTGATCGAGAACTGTCACTATGGCAAGGTGCACGGCTGCCTGACGCTGGGCTCCGAGTCGCTGCACGACAGGAATATCATCCTCCGTAACTGTTATACGGAACGGGCCGACCGCGTGCTGTGGCTCAAGATGAGGCCCGACACACCGCAGCACTATGAGTACGTGACGGTGGAGAATATTACGGGCCGTTGCAAGCGCTTCCTCTACATCCATCCCTGGACGCAGTTCTTCAAACCGGGAGACCGGGAGGATATGCCGTTGTCCCGTTGTAACAACATCGTGATGCGGAATATCCAGGTGGATGCTGAGACGCAGTATGACGTGAAGACGTCGGATAAGTATGAGTTGACAGACTTCTCCATCGACGGGAAGGCGTTGAGTTTTGATAATACACCGGTAAGTGCAGAACCTACAGTATATGAATAAGAAATATTTTTTTGCCGTAGACTTAGGTGCTACGAGCGGCAGGACGATCATTGGCAGTATCAACGACAGTAAGTTCGAATTGGAGGAGGTGACCCGCTTCCCCAATAACCTGATTGTACAGGGCGGACATTATTATTGGGATATCCATGCCCTCTACTTCGAGATCGTCAAGGGTCTGAAAGAGGTGGCCCGCCGACAGTTGGATATCGTCAGCATCGGCATCGACACGTGGGGCGTGGACTTCGTCTTCGTCGGTAAGGACAATGCCATCCTCAGGAATCCGAGGGCCTATCGCGACCCCATTACCTTCGCAGCCATGGATGACTATCTGAAGCATGTCGTGGCGAAGAGAGATGTCTATGACGTGACGGGCATACAGTTTTTGAATTTCAACTCCATCTTCCAGCTCTACGCGATGCGGAAGGAGGATAACGCGGCGTTCAATCATGCCAAGAGCATTCTCTTTGTGTCTGATGCCCTGAGCTGGATGCTGACTGGCGAGGAAGTGTGCGAATACACCATCGCCTCGACCTCGCAGTTGTTGGACCCCCGTACCAAGCAGTTGGATGAGCGGTTGCTGGCAAGCATCGGACTGAGCAGGGACAAGTTCGGACGGATGGTGAACCCGGGCGATGAGATTGGCGTGCTGACCGAAGAGATGCAGCAACTGACGGGCTTAGGACCTGTGCCGGTGATCGCCGTAGCAGGGCATGACACAGCTTCTGCCGTGGCCGCCGTGCCAGCCAGGAATGAAAGGTTTGCCTATCTGTCGAGCGGCACGTGGAGTCTGATGGGTATCGAGACGAAGGATGCCATCATCAGCGACCTGAGTTATGAGCGCAACTTCACTAACGAGGGCGGTATCGAAGGCACGACCCGTTTCCTGAAGAATATCTGTGGCATGTGGCTCTATGAACGCTGCCGGTTAGAGTGGCCCGAGGAGGTGCGCAGACTGAGCCATCCTGAGTTGCAAGGGTCGGCGATGGAGGTGGAGCCCTTTCGTTCGATCATCAACCCCGATGATCAGCTGTTTGCGGCACCGTCGTCGATGATTGATGCTATTCAGACGTATTGCCGTCAGACCTGTCAGCCCGTTCCAGAGACTCCGGCGGAGATCTGCCGCTGTATCTTCGACTCGCTGGCCCTGAGATACAAACAGGTGTTCCAGTGGCTGCAGGAGTTTGCACCCTTCAGACTGGACGTGCTCCACATCATCGGCGGCGGCAGTCTGAACAAGTATCTGAACCAGTTTACGGCCAATGCCACAGGAGCAACCGTCCTTGCCGGTCCTCAGGAGGGAACAGCCATCGGAAACATCATGCTCCAGGCCAAGGCGGCAGGTCAGGTCAAGGATATCTGGGAGATGCGTCAGATCATTGCCAACTCCCTCGACCTCGTGAAGTACGAGCCGACCGACAAAGCCACATGGGACCAGGCTTACGAGAAATATCTAAAAGTAACAAATCAAAAATAAAACAGTATTATGGCAAAACCATTAGTTGAAACCAAAGCAAAGGTAGGTGTATTCAGTATAGCCCTTCAGGCTTACCTGCCACAGTTCCCTCAGCTCGTTCCTGAGTTCGAGGCCCAGTATGAGGCATTCAAGAAGACATTGCCCTCTACCATTGAAATTATCGATGGCGGTATGGTGACCACCAAGGAGCAGTCGATGGCTGCCGGCGATAAGTTCCGTGCCGCCGATGTCGATCTCGTCATCCTCCAGATGCTGACTTACTGCACCTCTTATAATATGTTGCCTGCCGTTCGCGACCTCGACGTGCCCGTTGTCATCGTGAACCTGCAGAAGAAGTTGGCTCCCGACTATGCCAAGACCGATATCCCCACCTGGTTGGGCGAGCTCTATGCCTGCGGTGCCATCGGTGAGATGGTGGCCGACTTGAATCGTGCTGGCAAGCGCTCGGCTGTGATTACTGGCGTGGTAGAAGGTGGCGACCCAGGTGTTCAGGCTGAGCTTGAGGACTGGTGCCGTGCTGCTCAGGTACGTCGCCGTTTCCGTGATACCAACATCGCACAGATCGGACGTCCGTATCCAGGCATGATGGACCTCTATATCGACGAGACCAACCTCTATCATCGTATGTTCGTCTATACGAAGCAGTTTGACTGGGAGAAGATGTGGGCGATTGCCGACAACATTACAGACGAGGCTGCTATCCGTGCGAAGGCAGAGGATATCCTCGCAACCTTCGATATCGAGGGTGGCGGCACAGTAGAAAAAGTTTGGGATATGGCGAAGTATGTGGTTGCCTTCGAGCAATGGGTGAAGGATGAGAAGTTGGGTATGATTGCTTCTCACTATGATGGCTTTGCCCAGGGTATTGCCGGCAAGCTCGACTCGATGCTGATTCCTGCATTCTCAATGCTGATTAAACAGCACACCGCTTGTGCCGTTGAGGGTGATATGAAGGTGGCTATGGCCATGTCTATCCTAAAGACCATCTCCGGCACAGGAACATTGGCTGAGATGTACTCCATCGACTTCCCGAAGGATATCTGTATCATCGGTCACTCCGGCTCTGGCGACTTCGACATCTCGCAGGCCAAGAAGCCGACGATGAAGATTGTGCCCGTGTTCCACGGAAAGGCCGGCGGCGGATACCTTACTCAGTTCTATCCCCCTACAGGTCCTATCACCTATCTGGCCATCACCCAGGATAAGAATGGCGTATTCAAGTTCGTCGTTGCTGAAGGCATCAACGAGGAAGGCGAGATCTTTACCTTCGGCGATACTAATATGCGCACCAAGTTCTCTTTGAGCTGCCGCGAGTTCGTGAATAAGTGGAGCGAGGCAGGTCCTACCCACCACATGGCTGCTGCCGTCGGTCATCACATCGACACCATCCTGAAGGTGGCCAAGATCTTCAATATCGAGTGCGATGTCGTCTGCCGCTAAGTCTATAACGATATAACGAAATAACGATATAACGAAAATGGCTAAAAGTGGAAGTTTGAAGAGCACGCTGGCCGTGTCTCTGAATAATTACCTTGATGCGGGTGCCATTGTGGCTGGTGCCAGTGGCGTGACGCTATGGCAGAACTACCTGGGCCTTTCCGAGATGCACCTCGGATGGCTCAATGCCTTGAGTGCCAACGCCCTCGGAGCAGCCATCGGTGCCATCATCGGCGGATTCCTCGCCGACAAGTTCGGGCGTAAGTTCATCTTCACCTACAACCTGCTGGTCTATATGACAGGCGTGCTCATCATCTTGCTGAGCGTGAACTTCCCCATGCTGTTGGCAGGCTTCCTGATAACGGGCATCTCAGTAGGTATCGGCGTGCCAGCCTCATGGACCTACATCTCTGAGAGTTCGGAAGTAAACAATCGTGGTCGTAACATCTGTATCTCGCAGATGTCGTGGGGCGTCGGACCGATGTGCATCCTGCTGTTTGGTATGCTGTTTGCCCCAGGCGGTTATCTCTATGATCCCGTGGAGTCGTTGGCTCATGGCATCTTGGGCGCTGATGCTGCACAGGCGGCTGTCGAGGTATTCTCATCGCGTGTGGTATTTGCTACGCTCTTTATCGTGGCGTTCATCGCCTGGAACCTGCAGCGACAGCTGGAGGAGAGTGCCGAGTTTACGGCTACCAAAGCCCAAGACAAGAGTGGCATCGTGGACAATATCAAGTTGTTGTTCACCAACAGGATTGCCGTCAAGACCGTTGCCTTCCTGGCAGCCATCTATCTGACGTGGAACCTTGTGGCCTCGGTGATGGGTTTCTTCATGCCCCATATCTATGAGACGGCAGGCGGACTGTCTAATGAGGACGCCAATATGCTGAGCTGCATCAGCTGGGTATTCGTGGTTGTCACCACCCTGATTATCTCCTTCATTGTCGATAAGGTAGCCCATCGTTTCTTCTATGTGTTTGGATTGGCAGCAGCCCTTACGGCATGGATACTGATTATCGGCGGCGGTGTGTCCACTATTGGCGGCATCTGGCTGTTCACCATCCTGTGGGGTGTCAACAACGGTTCGTCCGTCCAGATATTCTATGCCCTGTGGGGGTCAGAGTTGTTCCCTGCCAAGTTCCGTGCCGGCGCCCAGGGACTGATGTTTTTCATTGTCCGTGGACTGTCTGCCGTCTGGGGACTCGTCTTCACCTTCATCTATGGTGACAACGGCGAGGGCTTCACGGTGGCAGCCTACTGTATGATCGCCCTCCTGCTCACGTCCCTCATCGTGGGCCTCATCGGCATGCCAAACACTCGCGGCAAATCTCTCGACCAGATCACCCGCGAACGCTACGGGGACACCTGTTAATCTAAAAATATGTTAGTCTGTTATTATGTCTTTAAATAGTTATTATGTCTAAAAGTATATTAGAAGGCCGCGAAGGTTTGAAGGCGGTCGTTTATCAGATTGCCGAGGTGACCGGATACCTCTGGCAGAAAGGCTGGGCAGAACGTAACGGCGGCAACATCACCGTCAACGTCACCGAGTATATGGACGATGAGTGTAAAGCCATGCCGGCGATCTCGGAAGTCAAGCAGATCGGTATGACCCTGCCACAGTTGAAGGGTAAGTATTTCTATTGCAAGGGAACCGGTAAGCGTATGCGTGACCTGGCCAAAGAGCCTATGCAGAACGGAAGCATCATCCGTATTCTCGATGACTGTGCCAGCTACGTAGTCATTGCCGACGCAAACGTGGTGCCCACCTCTGAGCTTCCCACACACCTCGCCCTGCAGAACTACCTGCTCGAGACCGGCTCCTGCTATAAGGCAACGCTCCACACGCATCCCATCGAACTGGTGGCCATGAGCCATATCCAGCGATTCCTGAAGGGCGACGAGATGACCCGTGTGCTGTGGTCGATGATTCCGGAGACGCTGGCCTTTGCGCCCCTTGGCATCGGCATCGTGCCTTACGCCCTGCCGTCATCGGTGGCTCTGGCTGAGGCAACCCTTGAACAGATCAAGACCCACGACGTGGTGATGTGGGAGAAACACGGTACGGTGGCCGTCGGAGTGGATATCATGGATGCCTTCGACCAGACCGATGTGCTCTGCAAGGCAGCCAATATCTATATGTGTGCCCGGTCGATGGGATCTGAGCCAGACGGCATGACCGACGCTCAGATGAAGGAAGTGCAGGATGTATTCAACCTGCCCAAGAAACGTCCCTGCTAAGGATTTGTGAAATAGGAATGAGGAGAGTTATACTGGGCTTACTGGTGGGACTTGCCTCGTTGACTGCCGTGGCGCAGAAACACGGTGAATCGTCCCCTCGCACCTTGCAATATGAGCCAGGTGCGGGGGGAGCCTTTATCTGTACGAATGGCAATAACCGTTATACCCGTGCCCTTTATGGCAGTCATTCCGATTGGCGTCTGGAGACATCCGACCGTCCTGTATTTGCGGCGGTCAAGAAGGGATGTCATCGAAATATCCAGATGGAAGTCAATGGCGTGCCACTTGACTCTACGGCGACATGCAAGGCACAGTATCGCGACGGAATAAGATGGTATGTCCTGAACGACAACCGATGGCATTGGTCGCTTGATGTCGTCGTTGTAGCATTACCCGATGAAGAGGGAGCCGTATGGTGCATCTCGAAGACAGCTGCCTGTACCGATACAGATGCGCAGAAGGAGCCGTTGCAGGTAAGGGTGATTACCAGTAGGATAGCGCAGCCGAAACTCAATCGCAATGGTGACATAGGCGCAGACCCTCCAGGCGTTTTCGAAGCATCACCTGATGATACTGCCAGGGTGGTGAGCCATGCCATCATGAGTGATGACGGTATGATGGCCTTTGTCGTCGTCAAGGTCAATGAAGTGGTTGACATGCCCTATCAGAAAGCCTATAGTCTCTTCTGGAAGTCTGTTGACTATTACAAGCAACTGGCCTCGCGCATCCAGTTTCATACCCCCGATCCTTATATCAACACCCTCGGAGGGGCTTTGGTCTTGGCTGCTGACGGCGACTGGGACGGACAGACGTGGCTGCACGGCTGTATCGGATGGCGTATGCCCTTGGCGGGTTGGCGGGCAGGATATTTAGGCGATGTGCTGGGGTGGAACGACCGGGCCGTCAGCCATTTCGATGCCTACGCCAAGAGTCAGGTGACGGACGTCGAACCTGTGATTCCACATCCCTCGCAGGACTCGGCGATGAATCAGGCGCGGGCCGAGAAGAGGTGGGGCACGCAGATGTATTCCAACGGCTATATCTGTCGTAATCCGGAGCGCAACGACCAGATGCACCATTACGACATGAACCTGAACTACATCGACGAACTGCTGTGGCACTTCCAGTATGATGCCGACACGGTCTATATGCGGAAGATGTGGCCTGTACTCAAGTCGCATCTGGTATGGGAGAAACGTAACTTCGACCCCGACGGAG
>JAEEGG010013781.1_pt1 | contig 17233 bp, 18 predicted proteins | sample 9134161 | NCBI WGS metagenome assembly JAEEGG01 (sample SAMN16246543, study PRJNA631951) | gut metagenome | biome: gut microbiome; feature: rumen; material: CR-attached | host: Bos | place: Iran: Karaj | collected 2018-10 | reverse complement strand
CGACCAAACGACTAAACGACCAAACAACCAAACGACTAAACGACCAAACAACCAAACGACCAAACGACCAAACGACTAATAACCTAAACGACTAAAAACATGAAGAATTCAAAATGGAAGATGGTGATTCAGATACTGATAAGTATCCTCACCGCACTGGGCACAACGCTGGGTACAACTAGCTGCATGGGACATGGACCTATTTACTTCTAACGAAGAGAGCCGGAGGAAAAATTTCCTTCGGCTATTTTTTTTCTGAAAAAACCTTTGGGAATTTCAGATTTCTGTGTAAGAATTGTTAATTCTCAATTCGCAATTGTCAATTTTCAATTTTATTTCGTATCTTCGCAAGCGAAAAGAACCGAACGAAAGATGAAACGAATCAACCACCTTACTACTACCGCACTCTCGATGGTGCTGACAGTGCTTTTGCTGACGGCAACAGCATGCCACAAGAACCAGCCTAGTAGCAACAGGTCGACAGCCGACTCCCTGCTTTTCAAACAGGCGCTCGACAGTATCTACGACATAGCGAAGACGCTGGATCTGAAAAAGACCTTCCAGCTGATTGACAGTTTTCAGAACGCCGGGCGGATAACACCGGCAGAGGCAGACCATCAGCGAGGCATTGCCCACTACATGCGCGACGAACTGGCCGAAGGTGCCGTCTATTGGAAAAAGGTGATTGAGGCCTGCAGCAACGGCAGCGAGCATAATCCCTCGCTACTTGTCAAGGGGCTCCTTAATCTGTCCAGTTTCTATTCGACCGACAGTCAATACGAGGAGGCACTGCACGTGCTAATGCCGGTGATTAATGATATCCTGAACAATCCTGACGTCACCCCCTTCCAATTGGGACAGATGTTTGCCACCATCGCAGAATGCCAGTTGGAGCTGAAGCACTACGACGAGGCGAAGAACAACTTTGAAAAGGCTTTCGACTATTACCAGCAGGCGTTAGACGCCAAGCCCTCCGCAACCAGGGTGGCACAGATAACGGCCAGCACTGCCAACGCCTTTATCTTCTACAATGCTGAGACGCATCTGAAGGAGAAGCTGTTCTGGACGAACCGTGTGGACTCCCTGCTGAACGTGCTCAAGTCCATGCCCGATGTTAATATGGAGCATTACGACTGGTTGTACGGAGAGGTCTGTCTGTCGAGGGCCATGATACTGACGGCGGAGAAGAAGCCCGACGAGGCTGCCAAGGCTTACGAGCAGTTCCGGCAGACCAGCTACGGACAGGATGCAGACGGTCTGTATAACGCAGTGCCTTACCTTGAGGCGAGCGGCCGCTATGGCGAGATAGCCGACATCTTTCAGAACTATGACAGCTATTCGGAGAATATCGGCAGAGAAATGAACTTAGAGCACATTGTCAACGGGCTCTTTATGAAGTTCCACTTCAACTACTACGCAGGACGCAAGGATACGGCCATGGCTGTCATGCTACGCATTGACTCACTGATACAGCCTGCCTTCAAAAGGCAGAAGGAGAGCGACGCTGCCAAACTGGCCACCATCTTCGAGACACAGCAGAAGGAGGCACAGATATCCAGACAGCAGGCAGAGCTCTCACAACAGCGTCTGTGGGGTGCGGTGATTGTCTTTGCCCTTATCACCCTGTTCTTTATCATCTACACCATCCATCGCCGCCGTGCCGCCAGACGCATTGCCGAGATGAGGGCTGCCCAGGAGCGAATCGAATCGGAACTGCGCATTGCCCGTGATATCCAGATGTCGATGGTGCCGAGTGTGTTCCCTGAGCGTGAAGGCCTGGACATGTATGCGTCAATGACCCCTGCGAAGGAAGTGGGTGGCGACCTCTACGGCTATGTGCTTCTGGGCGACAAGCTCTATTTCGCACTGGGTGACGTCTCAGGAAAAGGTGTGCCTGCCTCCCTGTTTATGGCACAGGCCACCCGTCTGTTCCGCACGCTGGCCGTCCAGCAGATGATGCCCGCAGAGATTTGTTCACGCATGAACGACGCGCTCTCAGGCGACGACAACGAGAGTGGTATGTTCGTCACGTTCTTCCTTGGACTCATCGACCTGAAGACGGGTCATCTGGATTTCTGCAACGCAGGACATAATCCTCCTGTGATTGGCGGAGGCGAGAACCACGGCGACTTCCTCGACGTACAAGCCAATGCGCCTATCGGTCTCTGGCCGGGCTTGGAATATGAGGGCGAGGAAATAGAAAATATCAAGGGGAAACCGCTGTTTATCTATACCGACGGCCTCAACGAAGCCGAGGACCTGCAACAGAAACAGTTTGGCGACGACCGTCTGCTGGACATCCTCAGACACACCCACTTCGACTCCGCCCAACAGGTGATAGACACCCTCGCTGCCGAGGTGGAGCATCATCGCAACGGGGCAGAACCCAACGATGACCTCACGATGATGTGTATTCGAGTGGAGTAGAAAAGTTTCGGAGAATGAGCCACTGGGGACTGGTACCTGTTCCACCTCAATTATTTTCAACCAACAGCACTAATTCTTCAACAAAATTACCCATATACCAGAGGCCTGGTGCCTGACATATTCCGATGGCAGCGGAGGCTGAGGGATGAAGTGAGATGGAAGATGGCTGATGGAAGGTTACTCCCAAGCGTCTATTTCACGGCTAATCTTGTCGCCAAGCTCTTTGTACCGCTGCTTTTGAGCTGGGGTCATTTTCTGCTTCATCTTGTCAATCTTTCCTGATATTTCCTCGTCTCGACCTGCAATACGCATGAACACTGAACTTCCGGCAGGAACGCCGTTTTTCTTAGCCTCCTTGATACTCTTCAGCACATCTTCATAGCTGTCCAGCAACTTGTCAATGCCGTTAGACGCACCTGTTGCGACACCTGTTTTGGCACCTGTTTTGGCATTTGTTGCGGCACCTGTTGAAGTCTTTCCCTTTGATGAAGACTCCAATACCAAACGGAATCCTGTATAAGGCTTGTTATCTGCTTGTACTATATAACGTCTTGCTGTCGTAGAACATTCAGATGGCTCTGATGCCACCGAACCTCCTCGCAGAACGCGATACCCTTTTTTACTAGTCTTGCAGACAGGATTGACTTGACTGCCTTCCGGATACTCTTCATAGTAGTCCAAGCAGTATTCACTACGATTACCACTCATATCATAAATCCCAAGTTCATTGGGCTTCTTCAATCCAGAATTCTTTATTTCCCTGGCGTAATATCTACCCAATGGGATGTTGTCCTTATACCAGGCTACTTGCTCAATATCGTTGCTGCCACTATACTTGTATCCCTTGCTCAGGTGTCCGCCTTTAGCGGCATACTCCCATTCTGCTTCTGTCGGAAGCCTGTAGTTCTTTTTAGTCAGCTTGTTCAAAATACGGATAAAGTTTTGCACTTCATTCCAGCTTCCCATAGAAACTTCGCTTTCGAACACCTGATGCCATTGCTCGGGCGAGACTTCAAACTTACAGATATCAAAGTCAGAGACCGTGACTTCATGAGCCGGCCTCGCATCGGGGTCGTTGTCATCGCCCATCATAAACGTTCCACCCTTGACGTGCACCATCTCAAAAGTGGGAGCACTAGGAGCCTTGCATTCATACACCCACTTTCCATTGATATATCCAAGGAAATTCCCCTCATAGGTGTAAAGCTTATACCACTTGTTTGAGCCTGGACCAGGATTTAGCTCTGCCTGATAAATATTCTGTTCAGTCAGCCAGGCTGCTAATTTGTTTTCAACGCCAATACTGCTATATAAAGGTATTTTGGTGTTACTAGCTCCTAAACGACCTACTATCACATAAAAACGCTTCGGCTTATTGTATTTCGGCTGCACACGTTTCAATCCCTGTGCAGACAAAGTGTTAATACCAGTTGTCAACAAAAACAAAGCCAAGAAAAACTTAATCAAATTACTCATCATATTTCTATTTTAGGTTTCTGCCAGCAAAGATACGAAAAAAAGTGAAAAGTGAAAAACGAATAGTGAAAAATTTCTTGCGTCCCTTCGGTAGTCTTTCGAGAAAACTCAAATAAAATTTTGTTTTCAGCTCACTTATTGGATAAAATTCTTTGACCTAAAGGTACAAAGCGTGCTAAAAGATACGATTTCTTGCACTCGACAAAATTAATTTATTTTTTTGTTCTAGTTTAATCGAATTTTTCGTACCTTTGCACGCAAAGTGTGCGAAGTATTATTAACCCATAAAACAAAGAAAGAATGAAAAAATTTGTAACCCTAACCATGCTGCTTATAGCAGCTCTTACCACTCAAGCTCAAAGTCTTATCGGAAGATGGAAGTATCCTTTGCAGGTTCAAGGAGAAAAAGTGACTTTGATAATGGGCTTTAACGCCGACAAGACCGCCACTTATGAACTCCAGACAACCAACACCAGCGAAGAACTGGGTGCCCTGACCTTTTCGTTCATCGTCAAAGGTACCTACGTCGTGGATGGGAAAGATTTAACGGTGAACCTTGACAACACGGACTGTGAAATTGATTTTGTCGAGATTCAATGGAGTGAGGCTCTGAAGGCTTCGTTCAAGGAGAATCCGGAACGCGAGAAAACCATCATCAACAACATGAGGGGTGCCATGGAGAATGGAAAAGCTAAGTTCCTCAAAACCGTTGAAAAAGTAAACGAATTCAATATTGACAAGATTACCTACACGACACTAGAGTTGTCTGATGATGATTCGGCTATCTCACTTACTCGTATAAAGTAAACTGTGTCATTTCAGTTCCTTTGCGGGAACCACTGGGGACTGGTACCTGTTTCACTTTACATAATCTGGGTCGAAGTGACTATGGTATTCGATGCATAAATTCCGAAGATATTGCGCGCGGTGGCTGTCGCTTTCACGTCGTCGACGACTTCGCGTATCACATCATACTCGCAGAGAACGGTGGTGCGTGCCAGATCCTTCAGTTCGTGAACACAAACGGGTCGGTTCCGGTGTGCACTTGATACCCCTTGCGTTGGAGCACTAACTATCTTCCCCCTAAACAGGGGGACCGAGGGGGTCTCCAAGAAGTCGTGAACCTTCTTGGTATATTCTGCCTGATGTGTTTTGTATGACAGGGCATGACCAACACCTGGAACAACCCATAGCATCTTAGGTTCAGGCTTGGCGTCATAGAGGCGATACACCATTTCTGTGGGTACGAAGGTGTCCTTGTCGCCATGAATAAACAGCATGGGGTAGGGGCTTTTGGCTACTACGTTCAGTGCCGATGCCTCGCTGAAATCCCAGCCATAGCGCAGTCGGCAGAGCAGACTCGTGGTGTATAGCAATGGGAAGGCGGGCAATCCGAACTGTTCCTTTAGCTGTCCGTTGAACTCGTCCCACACGCTGGTATAGCCGCAGTCCTCGATGAATCGGAGATATTTGACTCCTTTCGGCATCTGCATTGACGACAACATCATCGTTGTAGCTGCCCCCATTGAGACACCGTGAACAACCATTGTGTCTGTCTGGAACGTCTGCATCCACTGCATGACGTCCAGCCTGTCGTTCCAGCCCATACCGATGGCCTCGCCCTCGCTCTTTCCACTGGCGTGCAGGTCGGGCATCACAATGTTATAGCCCAGTTCGCGTTCGTACATCCGTCCAAGAAAGAAATATTTGATTGCCTGGTCGCGCCAGCCATGAATGACGAGCGCCGTTTTCCGGCTACCTTTATGAACATAGTAGGCATGATGGCGCTCTCCGTTTGCCATGGTGAGGAAGGTGTCGCGCAGGGCGTCTTTTCGCCGCAGGCTGTCAACCCATGCTGCTGTCTCAGGATAGTCCTCATAGAGCTGCCGGTAGCTCAAGTCCGCATTCTCCCGTGTAGCATCAGGACTGAGCGAATAGTCAAGCATATAAAAGCTTGCGCCTGTCAAGACGACAAGCAGCACGACCACGATTATTACGATAGCCCAAGCAATCCTACAAATTCGCTTCATGGTCTATAATATACATGTAAGGTTACACTTTTTTTTATGAATAAACAAATGTTACTTCATCTCCGCCATTACCTCGAGAATTTCTTCTTCGGTAGAAAGGTTAAAGTCGCCAGGGATGGAATTCTTCAGTGCTGCAGCAGCCAGCGAGTAGTCCAATTGCTTTTGTCTGTCGTTGGGGAAGAGCTGGATGGCGTGCATCCAACCACCCATGAAGGCGTCACCGACACCTACGGGGTCTATCACGTGGGGAATGTCCATGATGGGTGCCTTCAGCAGGGTGCCGTCTGTCCAAAGCAGTCCTGTCAGCGTGTGGTGCATAGAACTTACGATGTTGCGCATGCCCATCATCCAGCACTTGCAGCGGGGGAAGTCGGCATGCAGCTCGTCGAACCACTCGCCATATTCTTTCATCTGCATTTTAAAACTTGCGTCTGTGGCTGTAAATGGCGGTTGTGGATGATTGCTCAGAAACTCAAACTCGATGGCATCGCCAAACATCATGTCGCAACGGGCGAGCATGCGTCGCAGTGTCTGGCGGGCATCTGCCCCATACTTCCATAGGTTTTTCCGATAGTTGATATCGAAGGCAATGGTCACTCCCATCTTATCTGCTATATCAAGCGCCTCAAATGTAGCGTCTGCAGCCTGTTGTGAGATGGCAGCAGTAATGCCCGACACGTGGAAAATGGTGGCGTCTCTTAGGATGTTTTCCCAAGGAATCATGCCTGGTTTGAGGTCGTAATAGGCCGAGTTGTTGCGATCGTAAATGACCTTTGCAGGTCGCATACCCGCAGCAGGTTCAAAATAATAGGTGCCGATGCGCTGTCCACCGTAAATCACATGGGTGGTGTCGACGCCCAGCTGTGCCAGGCTCATAGCGCCAGCATGGCCAACGGGCGTGTCAGGCAATCTGGTGATGTAGGTTACCTCTTCGTTCTGCATGGCTAACGAAACTGCTACATTGGCCTCGCTGCCTCCGTATTTACAGAGGAAAGTGTCGCCCTGTGTCAGGCGTAAGTGGTCGGTCTTCGAAAAGCGAAGCAGTAGTTCGCCGAATGTGATGATTCTCATTGTGTCTTATCTGTTTTGGGGGTGATAACGATTGGTGTCAAAACTGGTAATGCGTGGCATGGCGGTTGAGGAAGATGTAGGTGGTGTTGAGCATCATATAGTCGCGCGACATATACCAGATGCCCTTATACTGTCCGCTCTCGCCCCATGAGTTCTTTACGATGTAATAGGGTCTGCCCTGTTCGTCAACAGCTTTGCCATAGATGAGCATGACGTGGTCGTAGGTGAAGCGCCAGTCGTCCCATTGTTCTTGTCGCATCTGTTGCGTGGGGACGACACCGTCAGGCAGCATTGCTAATCCGGTGCGGGTGAAATTGCCCGACACGTCGCCGCCCCAAGCCACGGTATATCCTGCATCCAAAGCCTTGTCGAGTACGTCCATCAATTCTTCGATGGGGATGTTGTAGCTGGGTTTCAGTCGCCATTTATAAGGCGACTCAATAATGAATGAGGAGTAGAAGGGATGATGGGTATAGCTGGTCAGACTGATATAATCGTCGAGGTTGAGTCCCAGGCTTGCTGCATACGACTGGGGGGTGTATGTTTTCCCTCCGTCAACAAACGTTTCAGGACAGTGGCCTACGAAGCGTTCAATGACCGTCAGCACGCTGTCTTTCCAATGGGGCTGTGGCGCTTTGGCATCCTTCTGGACAATAGCACTCACCGTTTGCTCCAACAGTGGGAAGAATTCCTTGAAGTTGGCCAGCGAATCGCCTGTCAACGAACCTGGTGCTGGCATTGCCGTTTCGGGACAGATGCCATACTGACGAATCACTTCCACCACATCGTCGCACGAGCCCCCCTGCGATATCTGGCTGAAACCATGCATACGGACATAGTGGATGGCACAATCCATATAGTCGCGATTGACAACAAACATCTCGCACAAGTCGTATGTCTTGCCTGTCTTACGCAGGATTTCACTCTCCAGATATCCCAGTGTAGCGTATGCCCAGCAGGTGCCGCTACGATGCTGATTCTTTACACTGGTGATAGGAATCTCCTTCAGCGTGGTGAAGGTTTTCTTCACCATCTGATTACTTGCCTGCTTTTGCAGGTGTTCTTGTGCCGATGACGTCATGGTCAAGAGCAACGTGGCAATTATTGTCAAAATTCTCATAGTCTCTTATATAAAAAAATATAGCCTTTTCTATGGTCAAACTCAAGTCGTTCATTATCTTTATTGCAGCCATAACGTGTAAAAAGGTCTTTTTCTATTTTAATTCTTTCATAACGGTTAAGACGTTCTCACCGTCAGTATACTCATATTTCACGGAGTCCATCTTCTTAGTAACGATGAAAAAGCCCAGTCCGCCAATTCTACGTTGTTCGATTGGTAATGAAATGTCAGGGGAAGCCAGCTCAAGAGGGTTAAACGGCACGCCACCGTCACGGAAGCGCAACGTGATGTGATTGTCGTCGCGCTCTATCTCCACGTCAAGGTAATCGTCGCCACCTTCAGGATAAGCATACTGAACGATATTCATCACCAGTTCCTCTGCCACCAGACGAATAACGTCAAACGCCTTGCCTACGGAAGCCACTTCCTCGGTATGAAGGATGGCTGTGATGATATCGAGTGCCTTGCCGTTAATGGGATGGAAATGTAACCGGTTCAGTTTCATAGCTTCGGGCAATCGTTAACTATACTTTATGAAATTGATTTCAAAGATACGCTTTTTTCTATAATAAATCTTTAAGTACGCTATTATTTAACATAATTTTTACTTAACGTCACTATAAAATTAGTTATTTATATGTATCTTTGCCACAAATTAGTTTCAATGATTAGAGACTTAAAAAGGAAAAGATTATGATACTCTCAACAACCCCACAGATTGAAGGTCACCCCATTCGCGAATACAAGGGGGTGGTGACTGGTGAAACCATTATTGGTGCTAACATGTTCAAAGACTTTTTAGCAGGCATCCGCGACATCGTAGGCGGACGCTCTGGCAGTTATGAAAAGGTACTTATGGAGGCCAAGGATACTTCCATGCAGGAGATGATGCAACGTGCTCAGGCTCTTGGAGCCAATGCCATTGTTGGCATTGATATTGATTATGAAACCGTTGGAGCCAATGGCTCAATGCTCATGGTAGCCACCAGTGGGACGGCTGTAGTCATATAAAAGCAATTCGCATGTTTGATGTCAGTTTCGTGAACCAAATGTAGCATGGACAGAAGTCAACAAATCATCCGTACCAGTTGGATAGGTATAGCTGCCAACGTGCTGTTGGCAGGTTTCAAAGCCGCTGTTGGCATTCTTGCCAGTTCGGTAGCCATTGTGATGGATGCCGTCAACAACCTCAGCGACGCGCTGTCGAGTGTCATCACCATTGTGGGTACAAAACTTTCTCAGCGTCCAGCCGACAGGAAGCATCCTTTCGGCTTTGGACGTATTGAATACTTCAGTGCCATCATCATCGCAGTCATTGTTCTCTCGGCAGGTATCACTTCTCTTATAGAGTCAGTGAAGAAAATCTTCGACCCTACAGAGCCTTCATACACGACGACCACACTCGTGGTTATCGTGGTGGCCATCGTGGTGAAGCTCATGCTCGGCCAGTATGTGAAGCGTAAAGGTGAACAACTGAAGAGTGACGCGCTGATTGCCTCTGGCTCAGATGCGCTGTTTGATGCTGTTATCACACTGGCAACACTTATCTCTGCAGGTGTGATGTTGCTGTGGGGCGTCTCGCTCGATGGCATTTTGGGCGCACTGATTTCCATTGTGATTATCAAGGCTGGTATTGAGATGTTGGCTTCACCTGTCAACGAGCTGCTGGGTACGAGCATTTCTGCTGACTTTGCCAAGCAGATTCAGAAGGAAGTTTCCGATTTCGAAGGTGTTCACGGAGTATTCGACTTGATACTGCATAACTATGGTCCTGACATAAAGATTGGCTCATTGCACATCAATGTATATGACACCATGTCGGCTCACGAGATTCATGGTCTGACGCGTAAGATTACCATGCAGATGATAGAGCGACACGGCATAATCATGACTGTCGGTGTCTATGCCATTGCTACTGGTGAAAACCGTCGTGCTGAATTGCAGTCGAAGGTGATGCAGACTCTCACAGCCCGCAAGGATATTGTGCAGGTGCACGGTTTCTACTATTCAGAGAAAGAGAACCTGCTTTCAGTCGATGTCGTCCCCGATATTTCCGTCCACGATGATGCTGCTTTTGTCAGTCAGCTCACCAACGAAATACAACCCTTGGTGCCCGACATGCAGGTGGCTATCGTGGTGGACCATAACTATAGCGAGTGATTCCGTGTCATTATTTTACCCCATGCACCAACATTTCACCTTCTTCGACAATCTTATTTGAGCGAGCAGTCAAAGTCGGAGTCATCTTGGCTGTAATCCTGCGGATATGGTCCTTCAGAATCTTGTAGGCAGGGAACGGCATGGCACCATGGTCGTAGCCCTGCATCTCGTAGAGTGTCACATCCTTGTGCCCCACGAGCTTTAGCATACGCCAGAAGTAGGCCTGTTCCTCGTAGCGTCCGAAGAGTTCCAACTCTCGGTCGCCGGAGATAATGACGATGGGTGGTGCGTCGGGACGAACGTAGGTGAGGGGGGCGTACTGGTCGATAGTGGCCTGTAGGGGAGGGATGCCCTGCTGCTTGCGTATGTTGTAATGCGTGACGCACTGACCGCTGAAGGGCACGAGGGCAGCCAACGAGTCGGCATCGACACCATACTTTGCCAGCCAGCGCTTGTCGAGTCCGATGAGGTCGAGCAAGTAGCCACCAGCGGAGTGTCCTGCCACGAATATCTTGCGACGGCTGCCATTGTATTTCGCGATGTTCTTGTACGTCCATGCCACCGCTGCCGCAGCATCGTCGAGGATGTCGTCAATGGGAGCCTTGGGCAGCAGACGGTAGTTGGCCGCCACGACTACGAGACCGCTGTTTTTGAGTTGTGGGTCGATGTGCTTCTCGCCCCCTTCAATGCCTCCTCCGTGGAACCATACCACGACGGGTGCGTCCGTCTCATTCGTAGGATAATACACGTCGAGTTTGCAGCGTTCCTTTGCATACCCTTCCGAGGCTTCGCGATAAGGGATGTCGTTCACTTGATTGTACTGCGCCCTTGCAATGGTTGTGCAACTCAGAAGGGCGATGATGAGAAAAAAGCTTTTGTAAGTCATAGCTTATCTTAATTTTGGTATAAGTTTAGCAAACAGTTTATTGATAATTGCTGCAAAAATAGTGATTTTGTGGAAATAATAAGTAAAATTGCCCTTAATTTTAATATGTTTTGTGATATCAGGTGGTCATCAATGCGCTGCACTGTTTCCGCATATAATTTGGTGGATTCAATAATATTATGTATCTTTGTAACCGAATTAATAAAGATATGAGCTATGAAAAAGAAGGTCTTATTGTGGATGATGGCTTTGATGTGGGTGCTGGTCTGTCCGGCAATGGCTGCTACAGGAGCTAATGGTGAAGATGATGAGGACCCCATGCAGGTCTTTGTAGGTAAGCAGTACATCGATTTGCAGATGAAAGATCTCAATGGTCAGACACATCGGCTGAGTGAGTTCGTGGGTAAAGGAAAGTGGGTGTTGATAGATTTCTGGGCATCTTGGTGCGGTCCCTGTCGTGCAGAACTGCCAGAGTTGGTCAAGGTGTATCAGGCATTCCATTCAAATGGCTTCGAGGTCGTAGGCATCTCGCTCGATGATGATGCGCAGGCCTGGCAAAAGGCTGTCAAGAAGATGAAACTGTCGTGGCATCACCTTTCCGATTTGAAGGGTTGGGAATCAAAGGCTGTTGAGACCTACAAGGTGTTTGGTATTCCAACCAATCTGTTGGTGAATCCCAAAGGAAAGATTGTCGCCAGCAATATCGAACTTGAGGACTTGGCAGATAAACTCAACGAAGTGTTAGGTTTTTAGCAATGAAATAGAATATGAAGAAATCACTAATTTGCCTAATAGTAATGGCATTTATGCTGGGTTCATGTCAGCAGAAACAGCAGGCAGAACCTGCTAAGTCAAACAACCTCTTCTTGACACTCCTTGGCAAGAGTGAGGCAGAGGTACAAGCACGTGTTGACAGTATATGGACGCACTTCTTCACCCCTGGCGACATCAGTAAGTATGATGCCGATGGCGAGAAATGTGTCTATTACGAGGTGGGCGACTCGATGGGCATCATCGTAGATACCGGCAGTAATGATGTCCGCACGGAGGGTATGTCGTATGGCATGATGATCAGTCTGCAACTCGATAAACGTGAGGTGTTCGACAAACTCTGGCGATGGGCCAAAACCTACATGGCATATCCTGCTGATAGTCCATGGGATGGCTACTTCTGCTGGCAATGTGCACTCGATGGAACGCAGATTGGGCAGAGCAATGCCTCCGATGGAGAAATCTATTTTGTCACAGCCCTCTTCCTCGCAGCCAAGAAATGGGGCGAACCACGGTATGCAGCCGATGCCAACGAGATTCTTCATAAAGTAACATCGAAGGACGGCACGAAAACGGGTGTCTACAACCTCTTTGACGATTCTACACGCCTTGTCACTTTCGTGCCCAATGAGGAGGTGCATTGGTATAGCGATCCGTCTTATTGCCTGCCAGCCTTTCTCGACCTTTGGGCAGAGAATGCCGATGCGAAGAATGACTTCTGGCGTGAGGCTGCCGAGAAGGCCCGTTGGCTGTTGGAAGTCTCACAGGACACTAAGACCGGCCTCTATCCTGACTACTGCCTCTTCGACGGAAAGCCCTATCGCCGTCCGAACTTCGACTATCATACAGACCGCTACCAATATGATGCCATCCGATGCCCGATGAATGTCGGTATGGACTATTATCTCACGGGTAAGGCCAAAGATAGCCAGCGCACAATGATGCGGCGGCTGCTCCAGTTCTTCAAGAAAGAGGGATTCCAAGGCGGACAGTTTAATCTTGATGGTACGGAACCAACAGGCAACTACACTGAAGGAATGGCCGGAGCCAATGCTGTGGGAGCATTTGCTTTGGCTGACAGCGACAATGAAGAAGACCGCGCCTTGGCTCGCGAATATGTACAGCGACTCTGGGATGTCCAGCCGCCAACAGGAAAATGGCGCTACTATGTAGGCATGGTTTATTTCCTCTCCATGCTCCATATATCAGGTAATTTCGCGCTTTGAACGTTATTTGATGGCATGACCATAAAACTGATTATATTCGACTTTGACGGGACACTGGGCGACACCAGAAGAAACATCGTCGCTACCATGCAGATGACGATCAGTGAACTGCAACTGCCCAGTCGCACTGAGACAGAGTGCGCGTCCACGATAGGTTTACCATTAACAGGATGTTTTAGGGCGCTATACCCTGATATTCAGGAAGGGCTCATTCCCCGTTGTGCAGAGACTTATCGCAGGATCTTCAATGAGAATATGCAGAAGATTACGCCTGAAGCTTTTCCTGGTGTCGTCAAAACTTTGAAAACTCTGAAGAAACAAGGCTTCGTACTCACAATCGCTTCGTCACGTTCACATAAATCCCTCACAGAGTTGACTCACCAAATGGGCATAGCCGACTACATTTCTTATTTAATTGGGGCAGATGACGTGAAGGAGGCGAAGCCCAAGCCAGAACCTGTGTTGAAGACGCTTGATGCCATGCAATTTGAGGCAGACGAGACTCTTGTCGTCGGCGATATGGGCGTGGATATTCTGATGGGTGCCAATGCAGGAGTTAAGACTTGTGGTGTGACTTGGGGCAATGGAACGATAGAGGAACTTAAAGAGGCACAAGCCAATTATATCATAGACAAAATGGAAGATCTTTTAGGTATAATTTCCCTTTCAACATAAATAGTTGTCATTACAACCATTATCTTCCCATAGACTATCCGTATTGTAGCTATAATGTGCCATATAAATTTCCTAAACTATTTTAATAATTGCTGCAAAAACAGTGATTTTGTGGCAGAAATAAGTAACTTTGCCCTTAATATTTAAATGAATGTAGGCAAAAGAGCATAGAGAAATGGGCGTAACAGAGTTACATGACGAAGGAAAACTGCTGTTTCGATAATTATTAACAACATAAAAATATTAGTGACTTATGAAAAAGATTCTATCAGCATTTGCAGCACTGGTCGTACTGACCGCCTGCAATAGTAGTGAACAAAAGACAGAGACTGCAACAACCACTGACGGCAAGGCCATCATTGAGAACATTATGACGCGTACCAGCATCCGCCAGTTTACAGATCAGACTATTGGCGCCGACACCATCGAAACGCTGCTCCGTGCCGGTATGGCTGCACCTACCGCCGTAAACAAACAGCCTTGGCACTTCGTTGCTGTCACCAACAAGGACAAGCTGAAGGAGATGGCCATCAACAATCCCAATGCCAGAATGATGGAACAGGCTCCGCTGACCATCGTCGTCTGTGGTGATATGCAGAAAGCACTTGAAGGCGAAGCTCGGGCATTGTGGGTTCAGGACTGCTCGGCTGCTACGGAGAATATTTTGCTTGCTGCCCACGGCCTCGGTCTTGGTGCGGTGTGGACTGCACTCTATCTGCGTGACGAACGTGCCAAGAGTGCCATCGAGGCATTGAAATTGCCAGATCATATCGTACCCCTCTGCGCCATCATTATCGGCCACCCAGCTGAGAATCCTGAGCCTAAAGACAAGTGGAAGCCTGAGAATGTTTCATATAATGAGTTTGGCGGTAAGACCGAATAATGGAATATGAAAAAACGGAAAATCCCATGCTGCATCAGAAAACGTTCCAGGAACTAACCACGGACGAGTTGTACGAACTCCTTAGAGTGCGTAGCGAAGTATTCGTGGTTGAGCAGAACTGCGTTTATCAGGACATGGATGGGGATGACCAGAAATCTATCCATTTATGGCTGACAGTGGCAGACAAGATAGTAGCCTTGGCTCGTGTATGTCCTGCAGGTACTCACATGAAGGAGATTTCGATAGGAAGAGTTATCACTACAGAACGAGGCAGAGGGTATGGTAAGCAGATCTTGCTTCATGCCATCGATGCTGCCGTTGAACATTTCGGCGCAACACTCATAGACATTGAGGCACAGGAGTATGCCAAAGGATTCTATGAAAGCGTAGGATTCGAGCAGTCATCAGAGTCTTTCATGCTTGACGGCATTCCCCATATTAAAATGACTTGGAGTAAATAAGACAATATGAAGAAGATAATAGGGCGAGGCCATCTACTTCCTGATGAACGAAGAAAAGGCCAAGGAAATGGGATTCCTGCATTGTGAAGTAGAAGATGATTAGCAAGAATAACGAAGAATCGTGAAATATGAGATGGACAGTATTATCAGATAATCGAAGCGATGATAGCCGCCTCACAACAGAGCATGGGCTGTCAATCTTGCTCCATACAGATCGGCTCATGATCCTGCTTGACACTGGGGCAAGCGATGTGTTTATCCGAAACGCAGAGCAATTGGGCATAGATCTCAGCGCTGTGGACTATGTCTTCATTTCTCACGGACACAGCGACCATGCCGGCGGCTTACGGAACTTCTTAGAATATAATCAGAAGGCTCAGGTTATCGTCTCGCCAGATGCTATGAGCGGAAAGTTCTTTTCTAAACGAGGGAATCTGCATAGTATTACCACGGAGTGGCCTGAGATAGGCGAAGACAGACTCGTCTTAATAGACCAGACCTGCGAGATTTTGGAAGGTCTTCATGTAATAGCCCATATCCCACAGACAAATCCTATGCCCAAGGGAAACCGAAACCTCTATGTGCAGGATGCTAATGGGGATTATATTCACGATAACTTCCGCCACGAATTAGCCCTGTATGTGGATGGTCTGCTATTCACGGGCTGTGCTCATAGCGGACTTGAGAATATTCTGTCCGCATGTCCGTGGCCAGTTCATTCCGTTGTAGGTGGTTTTCACTTACTCGACGGACAAGAGACGGATGATGAAATAAAAGCCTTGGCTCAAGGGCTGAAAGCAAAATATCCAGAAACACAGTTCTACACCAGCCATTGCACAGGTGACAATGTGTTCGGGGTAATGAAAGACGTGATGGACGAGCAATTACAATCTTTTAGATGTGGAACTGTAATAGCATAGAATGTATTTTATACAACATAAGAAGAAATAAGGATTATGCAACAGAAAAGAAAGAATTTCCATCGCCGCTTTGAGACACCAGGATTAAACCTCTATTGGATTATCATCGCGTATATCATCGTCGGATGGTTTTATCCTGTAGTGGGACTTATCGCACTCATTTGTATGATTGGTCCCGTGATGACCAGCATCTGGAAAGGGCGCTGGTGGTGCGGACATGTATGTCCTCGCGGCAATATGTACGACCGCCTGTTGTCGAAGTACTCACCCCACAAACCAATACCGGCATTCGTGCGTACGTTCGGTTTCCGACTGTTCATGGTGTTCTTTATCTTTGGCATGTTCGGCACCCAACTCACATTCACCGTTCCTTGGAGCGAGGGAGGTTTGGCTATGTGGAGTGGTATTGGTCGCGTGTTCTGGACAATTATCGTGATGACTACCATAGTCGGCGTTACGCTGAGTTTCATCTATGCGCCACGCACTTGGTGCTCGTTCTGTCCGATGGGTACTATCTCCCACTGGGTGGCTCCGAAGAAGGCACCGCTACCCCAAGCCTTTACAAGCATCCATGTATCTAGTGCCTGTCAGATGCGTTGTATGAATTGTGCCCGCGTCTGTCCGATGCAACTCACACCCTACGACAGCCGTGGGCAGGAAATAGGCTATCTCGATTCAGACTGTCTGAAATGTGGTAAATGTACGCTGGCTTGCCCTACGAATATGATGGCATTGAAGCATTAAACCTGAATATACGGTTTTTTATGTCAATATGATTACTTAGAGAAGCAAAAATGAGGAAGATAATAAACCCTTGGCGCAACCATGAGGGATATAATTGTTTTGGTTGCAGTCCTGACAATCCCATCGGGCTACACATGGAGTTTTATGAGGATGGTGACTATATCGTAAGCACATGGCATCCAGAGCATAACTATCAAGGCTGGGTAGATACCATGCACGGCGGCATACTGAGTACGCTGATTGATGAAGTGTGTGGCTGGGTTGTCACCCGCAAGCTACAGACCAGTGGCTATACCGTTCAGCTGAATGTAAAATTCCGCAAGGCTGTTCCGACAACAGAACCAGAACTGACCATTCGTGCTAAGGTTTCAAAACAAGTGAGG
>JAEEGG010013775.1_pt1 | contig 17239 bp, 6 predicted proteins | sample 9134161 | NCBI WGS metagenome assembly JAEEGG01 (sample SAMN16246543, study PRJNA631951) | gut metagenome | biome: gut microbiome; feature: rumen; material: CR-attached | host: Bos | place: Iran: Karaj | collected 2018-10 | reverse complement strand
TGCGTAAAAAAGGCCGGCGGGCATAAACGCGGGGAACGGCGAAACCGGCAGCAATTTCATTTTCGAGATCGAGCAGATTGCCAAACCGGAAAATGAGGACGGCGATAAATCGGGCGACGAGGACGACGAAGATGACGAGAACGAGCAGACGAAACCCTTCGGAAAGCTCACCGTCGTTATCGCGGGCAGCGGCTCCGTGAGGATCGCGGACATTCCCGAAGGAGTCTACCGCGTTACCGAGCTCACGGACTGGAGCTGGAGATACGACGCGACAAGCGAGGTTTCGGTCGAGGTCACGGTGGAGGGCGAGGACGACGCGACGGTCACGTTCACGAACGCGCTGAACGGGAAGAACTGGCTGAACGCGGAGACGAGAGCCGACAACCGACTCGGGGAATATACGGAGCATGAGACGTCCGGACAGAGCAAAACCGGCGGAACGGAAACGCGGCGGACGGTCAGGCAGATCATTCTCGAGCAGGAAGCTTAACACGTTAATAACGCGTGAAATTGATTTTAAATGATTTTTATCTTCAGGAGGACAGACATGTTGAAGAAGATTTTATCCGCGGCAGTGATTTTTGCGCTGCTGCTTACGATGATGACGGTGTTCCCGCAGGCGGCGGAGAACGGGCTGCCTTTTGAGCTGGTGGCGCCGGCGTACGTTACCGCAAGATGGATGGAGGGCGGCGACTCTCCGACGTCGACGATGCTGACGTACAGTCTGAGCAACGAGATGACGACGTTCTTTAAGAACAAAGAGAACGCGCACCTGAACGACACCATCGATCAGTTCATGCAGAACATTGGCTGCGACGACATTTGGATGACCATTCAGGTCGACTGGGCGCTGGACAACGTGAAAGACAGCGTTTCCGGCTGGCACTACACGAAGTACTGGGACGGCGACGAGTATTTCGGCCTCGGTCGCGACAGTGAAGGAAATTCGCGCTACAGCGAATGGGACGTCGTCGACGGCGGCATCGGCAACACGACGGAGACAGTCAACGATATCTGGGTTGCCCGCGGCCTGCCGAACGACGAACGCTGGTTGGGAAATCCCGAGACCCACACCCCGGGCGTGAAGGACCAGCTGAAGTCCTCACAGTACACCTACGACGAGGAAAACGAAGAGCTTCACATCGACATGTCGAAGCATACTTTATATTTCCGCGTGCGCTTCGCGGTGACCGTGAGGAAGAACGGCGAGCCTGACAAGTACTACTTCTCCGACTGGTCCAATACCGCCAGCACAGGCAAGGACGGCGAGAAATTCACGCCTCTTACCAAGGCGGACCTGGCGGCGCCGGTTATCACCGGCCTTCACATGACCGACAAGGATTTTAACGACAACCCTGTGGTCGCGTTCACGCTGACCGTTCCCGACAAGCTGATGGAGGACGCCACGAAGGTTGAGGCCAACCGCGGCACCATCGTTATCGAGGTCTGGGCGCGCGTGAAGGGCGATCCGGAGTTTACGGAGCTTCAGGGCGACTGGATCATCAAAGCGGGCGAGATGGAGTCCGCGCTGTTCAACCTGGCGAACGACGAACGGCCCCACGTCGAGAAGGACACGATCATCGAGCTGCGCTGCCGCTACAGGTACGACCAGTCGAACTACTACGACGAGTGCATCTACTCCGACTGGTCCAAGACCATTTCCTTCGGCACCGACGACATCAACCAGGGAAGCACCCAGATCGTCGACTCGACGCCGGATCCCGACGACCCGAACCAGGGCGGCAAGAAGAAGTGCCCGATCTGCCATTTCTGCCCGCAGCCCCTCGGCCTCTGCATCTTCATCTGGCTGCTGATCATTCTCGCGATCATTATTATTATCGTGATTATCGTCGCGGTGGCGAAGAAAAAGAAGAAGAACCAGTAACTTGTGATTTTACCTAAAGGAAGGTGAAAACCGTATGAAGAAATCCAGGCTTATACCGCTGATAGCCGCTTTGCTTGTTGCGGCATTCCTGCTGCCTGGCTGCTCCGCGCTGAATGACATTCTCGGATTCATTCAATCGCTGGAGGAGGCGCTTCCCACCGCTTCGAACGGTGAGGGCTCGAACGGGAGTTCCTCCGCGGAGCACCCGGACGCCGTCGAGACGGACAAGGACGGACACGTTATCAAACTGAGCCACTATGACGGCGAAGGGAATCTCGTTTTCGTTCACACGCAGACTTGGGAAAACGACCGCATTGCGAACAAAACAAGCTACGACAGCAAGGGCAACAAAACCGGCTCTATCGACTACGAGTACGACGAGCGTGGCAACTGCACGGTGATGGCGTGGTTCTTCTGGAACTCCGGCGCGCTCATGAAGGTCGAGCGGAAATACGACGAATACGACCGCCTGATCGAGGACACCGGCTGGGGCACTGAAACGGTTTCGACCAACAAAACTTATTTCGAGTACGACGACAAGAACGGCGAACACCCGAAAAACTACTGCAAGAAGACCTACTATCCGAACTGGGTGAACCAACCCGGCCGCTATTCCGTGTCGACGCTTGAATACGATTCCGACGGATGGCTGACTAAGATCACCACCGTGAACCAGGACGGCGAGCTCGTCGGCTACGACATCTACACGAACGAAAACGGCAAGCCCATGGGCTACACAAGCTACGACGCCGACGGCAAGGTCCAGTACTCTTACAAGTACATCTACGACGAGAACGGAAAGAGGATTCGTGAAGAGAGATACGACAGCGAGGGCAAGCTGGTTGGCGTGGATTACTGACGCACTTACTGCGGCGCGAGGCGCTTGTTTCGAAACAGGCAGGGAGGTTTTGCAATGAAGATAGTTTTTGATTATTCCGTAAAACTGGGCAAATACGACGGCAACGACGACGTCTTCCAATGGGAGATCGAGACGGATGACGAAGAGGTCGTGAAGGCTTATACGAAGGCGGTCATGGTCGGCGACGAGTTTGAGGACGTTCCCGAGCTGGAGGGCGTTCGCGAGCAGGCGTACCGGGAAATCGAGCAGGAACAGATCGGGAAGCTTCGCGAAGAAGGCGACGACGCGCTGGCGATTAAGTGCTTCGCGGAGGGCAAGAGTCCGTTCGACTGCGGCTACACGATTACGGTCGACTTCGCGGATGTTGAGGAGCCTGACGCAGAACAGATTGAAGCGTGGGTGCGGGAAGCGCTCGCTGCGGGGGACGCTGATCTCGCCGGGGCGGTCATTCTCGAGCACTTTTTGAACTACCCGGGCAATCTCCTCGAGAAGGCGCTTGAGATCGCGGAAGAGGTCGGCTGCCGGGAGTTCATCGAGAAGAACGGACAGTAACAATAATAAGGTTGTTTATAACTAAATAGCGGATTTATTTGCGGTCCCTGCGGAACATAGCGGGGACCGTTTTTGTTTGGCAAGACGGCCGTAACTATTAGCTGAAATATGAATATTTGCCCGGATTGCTATTGACTTTTACTCTTGATAATTGTTGAAGTAATCGGGCATAGAGGCGGTAATATGAAATACTGCCGAAATATCGGACAATACAGGAGCAAAGCATGGCAGACACATCAATCCTTCTAAATAGAATAGGCAAACAAAATCCGTTTACACGAAAGGATCTTCAGACAGTAATGGAGGAGTGCGGCTATCAAACTTCTGAAAGCATTGTGAACCATACGATTATCAAAATGCTGGCTGCGGGTGACATCGTAAAAATCGGACGCAACAAATACTGCATATCGGATTCATTGAATAACTATCATTTTCAGCATTCCGAGTTGGCTATTTCTGTGGCGGAAGAAATTATTGAGGATCATCCGTATGTGGATTTCCGCATATTTGAACTGTTTCAACTTAACGAATTTGTAACCCGCCAGGTTCCTCGGAATATAGTCTTTGTTTCTGTTGAAGGAAACCTGGAGGAAGATGTGTTTGACATCCTCTGGGAAAAGCACAAGGTTTCGATCCTGCTTAAACCGGATGCCGGTCAATTGTTCCGTTATATGAACGATGACATGGTTGTGATATTAAAGCTTCCGTCTGAGAGTCCGGAAGGAGTTGACGTTTTCTGGGATACGCGGATTGAAAAAATGCTTGTGGACATTGCCGTCGACAAGCTGCTCAAAAAAGTTGTATGCGCAAATGAGTTCCCGGCAATCTATCAGGATGCATTCAGAAAGTACGCGGTTGATATGAATACAATGTTCAGATATGCAAGTCGGAGAGGTGCGCTGAAAAAGTATCTTGATTTTCTTGCGAACGAAGCAGGCTTGAAACAAGAGAACTTCGCATAATGATAGTTTGCGGAAACAGACAATAGGGGGGCAAGTCTATACCGCGTATGGCACGAACGGAACCGGCCGGAACCGTCGTTTACACAGGCGTTTGAACCGGATAGAACGACGTTATCGTTACTTTTATCACCGAGTGACGATAAAAAAGTGACGATAAAAAGAGACGATAAAAGGGTTGTTAATAAAACCGGAACGCAGAAGGTAATTATAGTTAATTACCTCACGGACCACTCTTCTGCGACAGTCAATGAACTTGCCGGATTATTGGAAGTTGGATCTTCGCGTGTGAAAAAACTAATTTATGAACTTGTCGATGAGCAGATTGTTGTTGCCGAAGGCGCAAACAGGAACAGAACGTACAGATTGAAATCATAGAACCGGTATCTTGTCTCGGGGAACGGAAAACTTCCGGACGCTGCATGAATCCAAACAGTAAATAACTTGATTTTGCAAAGCCTGCCGCAGGTAGCCGAAGAGCGAACTGCCGCAGGCCGCTTTATTTTGGCCATACGGCCATGGTATACGAAAAAGTGAAATTATACGCCGCGAACGCGTGAACGGCGCCTGCGGGTTTTAGACGCTTTCAGAGGCGTTCCGGGGCGCGTATAAGCGTGCTGCAAGCAAAAGAGGGTAATTTAACGTCTGACGCGCAAGACGCCGCAAACGCTTCTAAATGGCTTTAAAACGCATGCGTTCGTGCTGACAGCGCTTTGCTGTGCTCTAGCCCACCGGCTCCTCAACGCACTCAATCAGGAACTTCCTGATCGCCGCCATTCCGCGGCCCTTCCTGAACGACGCGAGCAGTTTCTTGAACTCTTCGGCCCGTTCCGGAGGCACGGCCAGAATTCCCGCTCCGCGCGAGATCAGGAAGTGGTTCGCGGCGAGGATTGCGGTGCGCTTGTTGCCGTCGTAGAAGAGAACGTTTCTGATTATGTAAAGGCAGATGCCGGCAGCTTTTTCGGCGTCTGTTCCGGCGTCGTATGATGCAATCGCGGCGAGGTCGTTTTCGACAGTCGCGGGGTCGGGAAGGGGAGGGTCGTACTCGTAGATGACCGGGTCCGCGGGAACGCCGCGTAGCCTTCCTCCGTCGTGGTAGAAGCCATCGTTGACAAGGCGCGCGATATAGGAGACTAGGGAAAGGTCGGTGGCGCGGGTTACTACGGAGTCGCTCAGAATAAACTCCCAGGCGTTCTTGAGGTTCATGATCTTGCGGACGTCGCCGGCGCGGAGGTTGTTCACGAGGCCGTTGTCGAGCACCGGTTCCGCATCCTCGAACGAGGCGTCGACACCTTCGAGAACCGCCTGGGAATAAATGAGCCGGTTAATTTCGACGTGCGCGAACTCGACGTTTTTGATGACGGATGGTGACGGCTTTTGGAAGACGTAACCAAGGGCTGCGAGCTTTGCGTCGGTCTTGCGGACCTGGCTTTTCAGATCTCTGGCGAGGCGGGCGTTCACGAGGAGACGGTCGTAGAGAGTCTCACTGTAGGGGCCGACGTAGCGAGAAGAGAGCCTGCCGTGAACACGCTTCCGGATACTGATATACTTCCTGCCGGCGGCCTCCTTGACCTCCGGCGTACCGTCGTAGGGAATGAGAGCGAGGCGTGCCTCGAGCTCGCTTTTTGTATTGAGAAGGTCCTGAATCATCGACAGTGTGTTATCCATTTTGTGTCCTCCTGATGTTCTTATCTAAAATATACGCGTTTGAAAGCACATTACTTTTAGGGAACTTTAACGTATAAATTATACAAAAAAGTTCCCTAAAAAGTCAATACCTTCAAATGGCATTTTTTGGGCGGTTTTGACGATTTTCGCCGCGTTACTGCGGACGTTAACCTGGCGGGCGGGCAATGCGGATTTCGCGGTACCGGACCGCGTAACGAGAAAGAACTTCATCCGGATCAAAGCGGGCTTTCGCGGAGAGTGCGGAAGGTGACGGCCTCCCGGAAAATGTGAAAATACGGCTTTCAAATGCAAAAAAACTCTTGACACGAAGCGTGAAAATGGATTATAATCCTCCAGAATATGCAAAATGGAGTCATTCTGGCTTCGTGACGCAAATCCTTGTATGGTTTTCTTTCCGGCCGGAAATGTCATATTCGGCGGAAATGGCAATATTTTAGCGATTTTTAGGCAATTTGCGTCATATTCCCGCTACCAATGATAAAAATCGATTTGAATAACGTTCCGACGGGTCGAGATTTTTTATATTAATTGATCCGCCCGGATGCCGTAGTTTCGCTGACTTTTCCTAGTTTTAGGGGGAAAATTGGCTTAATTCCGGTGTTTTCAGCGTATAATTTCGAATTAGCGGAATTATTCTGCACTTTAAGCGTTCTATTTAACATCAACCGGCAGGAACTGTTTTGTACGGGTCATGCCGGTTGACACGCGGATATATTATTTTCGCGTAATATAATGTGTTCAGGAGGTTAAACACATGGAAAGACAGAAGGGTAGAAGCCTTTCGGCAGGCAAGAGATTTCTTGCACTACTTGTAGCGGCTTTGATGGTTGTCAACGTCTTGCCCCTGTCTGCGTTTGCGCAGGCAATCGAGACGGCCGGAACCAACCGTGCGCCCGTTCCTTTTAATGCGGGCACTAAGGGCGACCGGGACGACACCATCGAAATCGAAGGCGTTTACAGCACCATAGTCGGCGGCGCGACCGAACAGGGCAACGGCGACTGGGTCTGGACTCCGACCAATACGAATCCCGATCACGCTTTCAAATTCAACGTGACCTACTCTGTTTCAGGTCAGTTTGATTATTTTGAAGCGGGGCAGATCGAGATCCGGATTCCGCTGACGATTCTGAAGGACCAGAACGGCAATCCCGCGGACTATTTCGAGATGTCGCTTCCGCTGGAAAGCGATTCGAATCTGGACGAAGACAACGTCTTTGTTTACAGAATCGACGAGACGACGAACGAGATAGTGGTCTATAACAGACTGCCTTGCTCCGCGGCTCAGCACGGCTACTTCGAGATCAGCTACAGTACAAATAAACGTACGTACGACTACCAGGATTACGACCCCGATGGCACGACGCCCGAGGACCGCAATCCCAGCGCTGATTTTCAGGCTACACTGACAATCAACCGCGACGGCGAGACGCACTCCGAGTCAAGCGATCCCGTGCACGTGTATATAGACACGAACGCGAAGATCACCAAGCAGGAGAAGAACGCGCCGCAGAAACAGTACGACGGCGCGACTCAGTGGCAGTCAAACTGGGGCACGAAACCTGCCGATGCCGGCAATTACTATTATTTAATCTGGGAAGTCCGCAGTATCATCACCGCGACGCAGCGCTACGATTTTACGCTGATCGACACGTATGACGGCGGCGGCGAACTCGTCGCTATCAAGATGCAGGGCCAGAGCACTTACGTGCCTGTCTCGGATCCCGACTGCGGCAAGCTTTACAACCAGACCACGGCGTATCCAAGCGGCCGCTACGACTACATTTTGACCCGCCACCTGAAGGCCACCTACGACCCTCAGGAGACGTATTCGTTCCTTAATAAGTCAAACGGCCACGTACATCCCTCGGATGAAGTCGATCCCGACACCGACGCGAACGCCCAGAGACGCTGGACGTACGAGCACCCCGTGTTCGTTCCCGGCAGCGGCGTAGGTCTTTCGTTCGGCAAGAACGGTCTTGATTTCAACGACAGGGCGGTGCAGAACTCCGAGTCTATCCGTATGTTTGACCTTGAGCCTTACCACAACGGGACCACGGATCTGATTCCCAATCTCAAGTGGTACACCTCGCTCACAGCCACAACGTGGAATCTCACCGTTGTCGGCGACAACACCAACCCGGAGAACTACGGAAAGAAGAACGTAACTGTCGAGCTCACCGACAACAAGCTTAAGGTCAAGGCGCTCGGCCGGGAGTACGGCGACTATCTTGTTCCCGGCGAATACCGCTTCGACAAGGTCACCTTCAGCTGGACCATTCTGGACGCTTACTTTGACCAGACTTCGCAGAGCTTCAAGACGAAAGCCGTCACGTATACCGACGACGACGCGATCACGTTCTATGCGCAGTTCGGCAGCGAGGAATGGGTGGAAGTCGGATCCTACAAACTCAAGACCGGTACGTTCACGGCTACTGCGGACGGCACTTCGCACAACGTATCTGTCACGAACAAGACGATCTACTTCGGTGACAACACGTGCACCGGTTACAGGCTTGTCACAACTAACAAGCACTACAGGACCACTTTGACCGCGTATCCGTATGTTACGCTGTTAAGGTCTGACGTCGTTACCGCCGCCGTTGACGCAGCGTACGACGAAGAGAACAACGAGATCGCGATCCTCAATACGGCCGACTACGCGATTTTCGCGGCAGACGACAATACCGGCACGGCATACCGCAGCGGCTCCAAGAGCGGCGTCGACTACGCGACCGGCATCATCCGTCACAGCGAGATCAAGAAGGACGTACGCTATGTGAACCAGCCTGTCGAACAGAACGTGAGACTCACCTGGACCGTTTCGATGAACGAGACGTACACGACCGCAACAGGCTCGCGTGCATACATTAAGCAGGAGAGCGGCGTATTCTACGACCTGCTTCCTGTCGGAGGTACTTTTGACGAGGCGTCTCTCGCGGTATTCGCGGACGGCAGAAGGCTTGGCGACAACGATTATACGTACTCGATGCAGCAGAACTACAACGGCTCCGGCCGCTGGTTGCTGACGATCAGAATCGTTCACCCCGCGAACCGTACGTATTCATTCTCCTACGCCACCAACCACACCTGGGACAGCGTTTCCGAGTACGGAAATAAAGTTCTCAACAGTGTCGCTTACGAGACCGGCAACATTGACATCGGCGACGGTTATCCGGACGACGGCGGTCCCGCGGGTTCTACGACGAACCCCGACAAGAGCTTCATGACCGACCTCGACCCCGACACCGATGACAGAAAGTTCATCTATACCAAGACGGAGAGCACCCTCAGTATTCTCACTGCGGGCAACCTCGGACTTTACAAGCAGGTAGCGGCAGCGGGCGGCAGGTACTCCTACAGCACCACCACGGTCAGCGGCGGCCAGTACAGCTACAAGATTTACTTCGCTACCGACGCGGCGACCTGGGCAAGGGATATGATCCTTGTCGACTCGCTCGAAAACTTTGTTTACGGCGAGAACATTTCATCCGACTGGCACGGTACTCTCAAGGGATTTGACATGAGAGTTCTCAACGCGCGCGGCATCGACTGGAAACTGTATTATTCAGAGACGTTCGACGGCGACAAGGTTGAAGACCTCAACATCACAGAGGACTACGACTTCGCCGCTCACACGGACGTCTGGAAGCAGGCGAACGGCGCAAACGATCCCGCACTTGAAAACGCAAAGGCGTTCGCGATCGACCTCCGTAAGGGAACTAACGGGAACGATTTCATTCTCAATCCCAACCAGGCTATCAGCGTAACCGTATTCATGGAAGCGCCTGATGCGATCGAGAGCGAGTCTACCGACCCGACCGCATACAATAATATCTATTTGCTTAACTCGGTCAAGTTCGGCAAGGATTCCGACTTCTCCGACTTCTCCAGCAACCACCAGGATTACACCAAGATCAGCTTCCGCCAGATCGCGGATATTGAGATCCTGAAGATCGATGCCGAGATCTACGAGACGACCGGCGAGATCGTTCCGATTCCGGGAATCGTCTTCAGACTCTGGGGCGACTCTCACTACGGCGACGCGATCGACAAGACTTTAACGACAAACGCTCAGGGCAGGATCCTGTTCAAGAATATTCCGAGAGGAACATACTATCTCCAGGAAGTCGGCGGAATCGACGATTACCTCCAGAACCACGTCCAGATGACGGTCACCATTGACCAGAACGGCGTTGTTCATATCGGCGAACCTGTCGGCGAAAGCGAGTACGACTGGACGGTTTACGACGGTCTTGTAATCGGCGTAGATCCTGATACCGGCGTCTGGACGTTCGGCAACCTCCCGCGCATCCACGGCGACCTTGATTTCGACAAGAGAGGAAGCATTGACGGCCAGAGCGGTGCTTTGACGCCTCTCCCGAACATATCTTTTGCCATCACCGGAACATCAGATTACGGCAACGTGATCAATATGATTGTGACCTCCGCAGCAGACGGTGTTGTCCATATCGTAAACCTGGAGATGGGCACGTATGATATGGTTGAAATCGCCACAGACGACGAGCACATCCTGCTTGATCAGGAGTATAAAGTCAAGTGCGACGCCGCGGGCGAGATCACCATTTACTACATGGACGGCGATACGATCGTATACCCGCTGAAAAACGGTATGTTTACGATCGTCAACGAGCCGTACCACACCCTGAAGCTCTGGAAGTATAACAACGCCCTTCCGAGCAACAGCGTCGCGGGCGCGAAATTCAGTCTGACCGGTAAGAACTATTATCAGGAAGCGACTTCGGAGGCTTCCGGTCTTATCACGTTCAATCAGCTGAAATCCGGCACATACACGTTGAAAGAACTCGTGGCTCCGGCCGGATACGAACTCGATCCTCATCCTTATACCGTTGTTATTTCCGAGGACGGATCGGCGACTATCGACGGGTTGACCCGAGATGAGTTCATTCAGAAATTCCTCCAGAAGTATAACGACACTCAGACCGATACTACCGGCTGGGAATACTTCCCAATCGGCAACGAACCCGTCAAGAAGACCATCACCATCATCAAAGAGTGGGTCGGTGGAACGCCGGATGAGAACACGACGCCGGTTCTGCACCTTGATACCACGAAACCCGATTTCAACGCTCCCGAGGCGACAATCGACTATGATGCCTGGAGGATGTATGTAAACGGCGCGAGTGTTTCAGAGACTTCGGATGTTCCGGCACATACAAACGGTTTGATTCAGCAGAAACTCAATCTCTCTATGAATGACGGAAAGTGGAGAATTGACGTTTTAAGCTTCGAAAAGTACAACAACAGAGCTGTTCCTTCCGAAGCTGAGAAGAATCAAACTGTCACGGAATCCTGGTCGGATATCGCGTCCTATGTAACGTCAACAGACCAAGCGATTTTTACTGCACAGACCAGGAGCCTCCTTGAAAAATGGAGACGAATCGACGACGGAACTACCAAATACAGAATCTTTATTAAACTTGAGCATATTGCGGATGTTCCGGGCAGTGTGGATGTCGCGCAGTATAAGGCCGTATGGTGGTCTGACGCGCCGAACGTCTATTTCCCGATAAATGCAAGCAGAATGTTCAGCGGTCTTACGCTGATGACCGGAACGCTCGACGTGCGCGGTATCAAGTTTTCACGCACGACGGATATGTCCCATCTGTTCGAGTCCTCTTCCTGCAGTTCCATTCGTATGGGAACCGATACCGGCAGCGCTCTGACTATGGAAGCAATGTTCAGAGCCTGCAAAACGACCCAGCTCCCGGATATTTCCGGATTCGATACGTCTCACGTAACAACTATGAGACGTATGTTCCAGCGAAGCAGGATCGTTTCTGCGGACTTCTCCGGTTGGGATGTTTCCAGCGTCACAACTATGGAAGAAATGTTTTATGGTGCATATCTTTCTACCGTTACGCTGAATAACTGGAACGTATGCAGCGTTGAGACATTCGAGAGAATGTTCTATGCTTGCTATGATAATCCCAGTGCTACGTACGGACTTGTCTCCGTTAATGCGAAAAACTGGAATATCACAAATGAGGCCAGTTTTGAAGATATGTTTCAAAATTGCCGTTTGCTGCAAAGCGTTGATATCAGTGGATGGAAGCTTGGAAGCGCTGAAAAAACCCTGTCCGGAATGTTTGCTTATTGTTACAAACTGGATAACCTGAATATCTCAGGCTGGACAGGAACCGGCAGCATTACGGATACAAGTTCCATGTTTAGCAATTGCCAGATGCTTGAAACGGTCGACATTTCTTATTGGGATCTCAGCAACGTAACGAATATGAACAATATGTTTTACGGCTGCTACGTTCTTGTTATTGATCCATCCTCGTGGAATGTTGAGAGTTTGGAATATGCCCGGAATACGTTCTCATACTGTTATGCGTTGACTACCGTTGACTTGTCTGCATGGAACTGTGCAAGCGCCATAAGTTTCTCTTCCATGTTCAGTGGCAGCAAAAACCTGACAAGTGTTATCATGCCCGCGGGTGCAAACGCACTGGCACATATCCAGTCTTTGTCTTGGATGTTTGCAAACTGCACCGGTCTCACGTCGTTTGAATTATCCGGAAGAAATCTTTCCGGGCTCTCCAACTATGTGGATTTGCCCAGCGGTTCGACAGAGACTGGCGGGCTTGAACGGATGTTCACCGGCTGTTCAAAACTGGTCACCGTGGACCTATCCAACACATATGTTCCCAATACCACAAATGTGGACGGCATGTTCAGCGGATGCAAGGAGATGACGACATGCAATCTCGACGGGTTTATCGTTGGCGGCGGTCCCGGCTGTGAGTACGGTCTTGCCGCGGATAGTATGTTTGCTGAGTGCAATAAGTTGCAGACGATCGATATCTCGGGTTTCATGACTCCGACACCAGAGATGAAGGCGTATGTTGCTCATATGTTTAGAAACTGTTATGCTCTCGAGACCATCTGGGCAAGCGCCGAATGGCCGGATGATGCTTTCGAAGGTGCGACCAACGGCAGCGGCACTCTTTCCTGCTACCTGATGTTCTCGGGATGCACGCTCCTTCACAACGACGGATACGACTCCGCACATCCCGAAAACAACAAGAACTACTGCACGTTCACGACCAACACCACGCTGCCCGGCAACTTCACGCAGAAGGCGGCTCCGACTGTCCCGACGTTCCCGGCCGCTCCGGCGCCTGACGACGGCAACGCTCTTCCGGGTTCTCACGCACAACTGAACGCTCTTCCGGGTACCGCGCAGATCATGGCGGACGATGGTGAGGGCGAAGGCGGCGAAAACGGCGGTACCGCAAATACCGGTCTTGTCAGCCAGGTCAGCGATCCTACTAAGTGGGTCGACAACGGCGACGGCACCTGGAGCTACACTTTCGAAGTGTACGACGTTGATGCAACGTACTACCTCTGGGAAGGCGCGATGGCCGGCTGGGAAACCGACGCGGGCATTGACAACCCGATAACGATCGTTTACAAAGCAGGCGGCACTATCGAGTCCGCGACTTCCGCGAACGATCCTTATGAGAGACTCGTTGATCTCGGCGACGGCAAGTACGGTGTCAAGATCACCAACACCAAAGATACTCCCGAGACGGTGAGCCTTACCGTAAAGAAGGTCGTTACCAACGACGGCGACAAGGACGCTGAGTTCACGATCCACGTAGCGCTTAGCGATACCACCCTCAACGGAACCTACGGCGACGTCGATCTTACGAACGGCGAGGCTGACATTCACCTTAAGAACGGCAACCAGGTCACGCTGCTTGACCTTCCCGTCGGAGTATCCTACACAATTACCGAGCCTGATCCTCAGGGACACACGGTTACGATCGAGAACGCCACCGGAACTCTTGAGAACGCGGGAGACGCTGCGCTGGTCACCGTTACCAACGACAAGATCAACCCGCCGACGTCCGCGCTCGACCTGACGAAGGTCCTCACGACCGACGGTGAAGCGACTCTTACAGAAGAGGATCTCGCGCGCAAGTTCTACGTGACGGTCACTCTCTACACCGACAGCGCGTTGACTCAGGTGGCAACGGATGTTACCGGTCTGTACGGCGATGTGTACTTTGAGAACGGCGTCAGTACGAACGTCATGATCCAGGGCGGCGAGACTGTCAGCATCACAGGTCTTCCGACGATTGCTTCCGGTACCGGCGCAAACGCGACCTACACCGATCTCTACTACAAGGTCGAAGAGACTGTTGTCGAAGGATTTGAGGTCAGCTACACCAACCAGTCCGGACAGACCACGAGAATGACGGACGACGAAAATGTGACAACGGTTCTCGCGACTGTCACCAACACCAAGATCAATCCTCCTGTAGGCGGATTCAAGGTTACCAAGGTGCTGGAAGGCGCTGCCGCGAACGACACCACGGCGTTTACGTTCGACGTCGTTTTCGAGGAGCTCACGCCTAATACTATTTATACATATACTATTGGAACGACCGAGTACACGTTCACCTCTCTCGCAAACAAAACGGGCTTCGTTCAGTTCACGCTCACGAACGGCCAGACGGCGACGTTCTCCGATCTGCCGGTAGGTGCCAAGTACACGGTTACCGAGGCGTCCTCCGACTTCATCGCGAGCTACACCGTTGAGTCCAACGAGACGGTTGCTTCCGCTTCCGGCAACAACACCGTTCCTTACATCTCCCTCGCCACCGCGCAGGAGAACGTTGAGGAAGACGAAGACGCTACGATCACGTTCACGAACACTCCCGCAGTTGTTACCAAGAACGGTTTCAAGACCTGGAACGACAACAACAACGAGAGCAACATCCGTCCGGTCAGCATCACCATCTACCTGATGGAGGGCACCGCGCAGATCGACAGCGTCACCGTTACCGCGGCGGACAACTGGGAGTGGAGCTTCGAGAACCTGCCCAAGTTTGACCAGAACGGCAACGAGATCGAGTACTCCTTCGAAGAGGATATCGTTTACGGTTACGACACCGAGTACGTTATCCATGAGAACGGCGACACCGAGGTCATCAACACCCACGTGCCCGCGTTCATCGACCTCCCGATCCAGAAGGTCTGGAAGGACAACGACAACTCGGGCAACACGAGACCCGGCGCGATCGTTATCAACCTTTACGCTGACGGCACGCTGATCGAGACCGTTCAGGTCACCGGTGAGGTTACGGGCAACTGGTCGTACACGTTCGAGCATCTCCGCAAGTACCGCGTCGGAACAACCGAGCAGACATCCGAGAACGAGATCGAGTACACCGTTACCGAAAACGCGATTTCCGGATACGTCGGTTCCGATCCCGAGCCTTACACGACCGTCATCAACGGCGCAGTGGTCAAGGGCTGGAAGATCACCAACAAGGCGGTCATCAACATCGCGGGCGAGAAGACGTGGATCGACGGCGACAACGCTGACAACACGCGTCCGGAATCCATCACGGTTCACCTGCTTGCCGACGGCGTCGACACGGGCAAGTACGTGATCGCGACCGCGCCCGACTGGAGCTGGAGCTTCTCCAACCTTGATAAGTTCAAAGAGGCCAACGGCACGTTCACGGAGATCGTCTACTCGATCACCGAGGACGCGGTTCCCGGATACGTCACCATTTACGACGGCTACAACGTGATCAACACCGAGACCACCGAGTCCACCGTCAGGAAGGTCTGGGACGACAACAACAATAAGGACCTGATTAGACCTGTCAGCATTCAGGTTCAGCTCTACGCTGACGGCACGGAGCTCGGCCAGCCTGTCACTCTCAACGAGGCCGGAAACTGGACTTACACCGAGTCCAACCTGCCCAAGTACAACACCGAGACAGGCGCGCTGATCGCCTACACCTGGGCCGAGGTCAATACCCCCGACCAGTACGTACTTGTCAGCACTGTTACCGAGGGCAAGGTCACGACCATCACCAACAAGCACATTCCTGAGTTTGTTGACGTGAGCGGTATCAAAGAGTGGGCAGACGCCGACGACGAAGACGGAATCCGTCCGAGCAGCGTTACCGTTATCCTCCTGGCTGACGGCACGCAGAAAGACACGACCACCGCTACCGCGGCAGGCAACTGGGCTTGGAGCTTCAACGATCTGCCGAAGTACAACTACACGACCAACAATGACGGTTCCGTAACGAAGACCGAAATCGTTTACACGGTTGACGAGAGCGCGGTTCCCGAGTACGAGACCACGATCGAAAAACTCGAAGACGGCACGTACAAGATCACCAACACGCACGTACCTCAGTACGTCAACGTAAGCGGTATCAAGGAGTGGGCTGACGCCGACGACGAAGACGGAATCCGTCCGACCAAGGTTACCGTTATTCTCCTTGCCGACGGCACGCAGAAGGATACGACCGACGCTACAGTTGACACCAACTGGGCGTGGGCGTTTAGCGACCTGCCGAAGTACAAGTACGCGGTCGAAGCTTCCACCGGCGCGGTAACCAAGACCGAGATCGTTTACACGGTTGACGAGAGCGCGGTTCCCGAATACGAGACCACGATCGAGAAACTCGAGGACGGCACGTACAAGATCACCAATACGCACGTACCTCAGTACGTTAACGTAAGCGGTATCAAGGTCTGGGCTGACGCGGACGACGAAGACAAGATCCGTCCGACGAAGGTCACAGTCATCCTTAACGCCGACGGCACGCAGAAGGATACGACCACAGCCACAGTCGACACCAACTGGGCGTGGGCGTTCAACAACCTGCCGAAGTACAAGTACGAGGTCGAGGCTTCCACCGGCGCGGTAACGAAGACCGAAATCGTTTACACGGTAGACGAGAGCGCGGTTCCCGAGTACACGACGACGATCGAGAAGCTTGAGAACGGCACGTACGTCATCACCAACACTCACGTTCCCGAGTACGTCACCGCAAGCGTTGTCAAGGATTGGGACGACCAGGGCAACCAGGACGACATCAGACCTGCGACGCTCGTAGTCAAACTCCTTGCCGACAACGTTGACGTTCCCGGCAAGACGGTAACTCTTACCGAGGCCGACAACTGGGCTCAGAAGGACATCGAGGGTCTGCCGAAGTACAAGTTCACGGTCAACGAAGACGGCTCGGTCACGAAGACGCTGATCACTTACAGCTGGGCTGAGGTGAGCATTCCCGAGGGTTACACCTTCGCCGGCGCAACAGCGAACGGCACGCTGACGACTCTCAAGAATACCCACATACCGGGCAAGGTTACGGTCTCCGTCAAGAAGGTCTGGAACGACTCCAATAACAAGGACAACATCAGACCTCTCAAGATCGTCGTAAGACTTTTCGCGGACGGCGTTGCTGTTGACGGCTCCGACTTCGAACTGAA
>JAEEGG010013773.1_pt1 | contig 17240 bp, 14 predicted proteins | sample 9134161 | NCBI WGS metagenome assembly JAEEGG01 (sample SAMN16246543, study PRJNA631951) | gut metagenome | biome: gut microbiome; feature: rumen; material: CR-attached | host: Bos | place: Iran: Karaj | collected 2018-10 | reverse complement strand
AAGTTCGGAAACAATCTTATTGTAAGAAGAAATGTTTACGTTATCTTTTTTAAGTCCGAAGGGGAGGTCGTCGGGAATCTTTATATAATCAAGGTGGTCGATGGGCTTACGTCTGGTGGAATTGGCTTTTTCCTCCCGTTCCCAGAAAGCTTCTTCTTCCTTTTTTGCTTTATTTACGGTCCGGTGGGATTCATAATAGACCCATAGACAGAACATTGCGAATATTAGCAAACTTGCTATTTTCCAATACATAGACTATAATTCCTTTCAATGAATACTAAGTAAAGGTAAAGACATGTTTAACATTTATAACAAAAAGAACAAAAGGATATTTACTCTGATCGTTGTCATCATTTTGGTAGTCGCCATGGTCATTCCCATTGTATCATCATTAACTATGTAAGACAACGAACTCAGAGGTATCATGAACACGGGAAAGACACCTGAAAATATCTTTAAAAGATCCATACTTAAGAATGTAAAAACACGGCGCAGTGAAGTCCTTACAGGGGCATCCTTTGGGGAAGACTGCGCTGTTTTGGACCTTAAAGAAGATGAAGTCGCAGTCATGTGCGAGAAACTTCTTACCTCTGAAGACGGTTTTGTCTATGAAGATATCTTCAACAATGTTTACGCAGTCGGTGCCAAGCCCGTAGGTATCGAGACGGCGCTTCTTTTGCCTGTGGGGTACGAAGAAACCGCTCTGAAAAGCCTTATTAAAGACTTGGACGGTGCATGTAAAGACGGTGACGTCGAGATAATCGGAGGAGATACGTCATTTACAACCTCCGTAAATCGTCCCGTTATGGCTGTAACCGTATTCGCAAAAGCAGGGAAAGAATCATATGTCAAAACAGGGGGAGCAAAACCCGGTGACGACATAGTGATAACAAAGTGGGCCGGACTTAAAGGGACATATCTTTTGGCCCGTAAATACGAAGAAAAACTTAAAGAGAAATTTCCTGCAAGCATGATATTGTCGGCTCTGCAGTTTAAAAAATATCTGACTGTCGTGTATGAGGCCGCACCCGCCGTTAAGTCCGGTGTGAGTGCCATGCACGATGCTTCAAGGGGTGGCATATTTACCGCTCTTTGGGAACTTGCAGAGGCAAGTCATGTCGGACTTTCGGTAGATTTGAAGAGGATACCGATCAAACAGGAAACGATCGAGATATGTAACTTCTTTGATCTGAACCCTTACAACCTGGACAGTTCGGGGGCCATGGTAATGACCTCGACCGACGGAGAAAAGCTTGTAAGCGATCTTAACAAAGAAGGGATCGAAGCCGTATGTGTCGGTAAGATAACCGATTCAAATGACAAAGTGGTCATAAACGGCGACTCGAAAAGGTTTTTGGAACCTTTCAGGTCGGACGAACTTACTAAAGAATACGATTTATAAAGGAGAAAGATATGAGAGAAAAAATACTTTCCGTTATTGAAAAAGATTCAAGAATAGATATCAAAGAACTGGCCGTAATACTCGGCATGGACGAACTTGCCGTTGCGAATGAGCTTAAGGCAATGGAAGAAGAAGGCATCATCTGCGGATACCATACACTTATCGATTGGGAGAAAACCTCCATCGAATCCGTAGGCGCCATAATCGAAGTAAGAGTAACCCCTCAAAGAGGCCAGGGCTTTGACAACATAGCCGAGAGGATCTACCAGTATCCCGAAGTAAATTCGGTATACCTCATTTCCGGCGGTTTTGACCTTTTGGTCTCACTCGAAGGAAAGAGTTTAAAAGAGATATCGCTTTTTGTATCAGACAAGCTTTCAACCCTTGAGTCGGTTTTAAGCACATCCACACATTTCATCTTAAAGAAATACAAAGAGCACGGCACTGTTATGGCTAAACCTAAAACTGACGAAAGAGAGACATTTGTATTATGAGAAATCCGTTATCCGATGAAGTGATCAAGATAAAGCCTTCAGGGATACGTAAATTTTTCGATATCGTATCCGAAATGAAGGATGCCATTTCTTTGGGAGTCGGCGAGCCCGATTTTGATACTCCCTGGCATATAAGAGACGAGGGCATTTATTCCCTCGAAAAAGGAAAGACTTTCTACACATCGAACTCGGGTCTTAAAGAATTAAGAGAAGAGATATGCCGTTATGTAGAAAGAAAATATGACGTATCATATGCATGGAACAGCGACGTTTTAATCACGGTGGGCGGTTCCGAGGCTATCGATGTGGGCTTAAGAGCGATGCTCAACCCCGGTGATGAGGTACTCATCCCTCAGCCCAGCTACGTATCCTACGAACCCTGTACCATACTTGCAGGCGGAAAACCTGTCATCATCAATCTTAAAGCAGAGAACGAGTTCAGACTTACCGCACAGGAACTATTGGATGCCATCACCGATAAGACCAAAGTATTGATACTTCCTTTCCCCAACAATCCTACCGGAGCGATCATGGAAGAAAAGGATCTAATAGCGATCGCAAAGGTGTGCGTTGAAAAAGACATCTTTGTCATGTCGGATGAGATTTATGCAGAGCTCACTTATAAAGATAAGCATGTTTCAATAGCTTCTCTTCCCGGCATGAAAGAGCGTACCATTCTGATCAACGGCTTTTCAAAAGCGTTTGCGATGACAGGCTGGAGACTCGGATATGCATGCGGACCCAAGGAGATCATCCAGCAGATGACAAAGATCCACCAGTTCTGCATCATGTGTGCTCCGACCACAAGCCAGTACGCTGCTATCGAAGCACTTAAAAACGGTGACGATGATGTCAAAAAGATGCGTGATTCATACGATCAGAGACGTCGTTTTCTTCTTGACGCATTTAAGAAGATGGGTCTTGAGTGTTTTGAACCCTTCGGTGCATTTTATGTATTTCCTTGCATAAAGGAATTCGGAATGACAAGTGAGGAGTTTGCAACGCGATTCCTTGAGGAAGAAAAAGTTGCAGCGGTTCCCGGTACGGCATTCGGTGATTCGGGAGAAGGCTTCCTTAGAATATCTTACGCATATTCACTCGACAGACTGCGTCTTGCTATGGAAAGACTCGAGCGATTTGTCACAAAGTTAAGAGAAGAGAAAAAGAACTGATGAATATTGTATTGATGGAGCCGGAGATTCCGGCCAATACGGGAAATATAGGGCGTACCTGCGTAGCAACGGATACGCCCCTTCATTTAATTGAGCCTCTCGGATTTTTGTTGAACGAGAAATCGATAAAACGTGCCGGCATGGATTACTGGGAACATCTGGATCTGAAAAGATACGTAAATTATGAGGATTTTTTAAGCAAAAATCCCGGAGCGAAGATCTGGTATGCCACCACCAAAGCAAAGAAATGTTATACCGATGTTTCTTTTTCGGAAAATGACTTTATCATGTTCGGAAAAGAATCGGCGGGCATTCCGGAGGAGATACTGGTTAAGAACGAAGAAAACTGTATCCGCATACCTATGGGAGAAAAGATCCGCTCTCTCAATCTGTCCAATTCCGTTGCGATAGTGCTTTATGAAGCATTAAGGCAGACCGGTTTTAAGGGAATGGAGTTTGAGGGAGAACTGCACAGACTCAAATGGGAGGATGAGAAGTGAGATACCCTGAGTTTTTAAAAGAAAACGGTAAGATAGGATTTATAGCACCGTCATTCGGATGTGCGACGATGCCTTACTCTGCCCGCTTTGACAATGCGATAAAGACCTTTAAAAACATGGGCTATAAGACCGTGGAAGGTCCCAATGCCAGAGTGAGCCTCGCACCCGGAAAGAGCAATACCGACGAGGAATGTGCAAAAGAGATAAACGATTTCTTTATGCATGATAAATGTGATGCGATCATTTCGTGCGGGGGCGGGGAGCTTATGTGCGAAGATATTCCCTTCGTTGATTTTGAGGGTATAAAAACCTCCGATCCGAAATGGTTTCTTGGCTATTCCGACAACACAAACCTCACATTTTTGCTTCCGACTTTGTGTGATATGGCGGCAGTGTACGGGCCGTGCGCATCGGATTTCGGAATGGAGCCGTGGCATAAGTCGATAGAGGATGCTTTTGGCGTGCTTACGGGTAAGAAGTTAAAGTTTACGAATTACGACAAGTGGGAAAAAGAGTGGGACGGAAGTGACGAAGAACCTTTAAGACCTTACACCTGTACGGAGCCTTACTCTCAGACCATTCATAAAGCGGATAAAGCGGTGTTTGAGGGCCGTCTTATAGGCGGATGCCTTGATTGTCTTGTAAATCTTACGGGTACACGCTTTGACAGAGTTTCCGATTTTAACGAAAGGTACAAAGAAGACGGGATCATATGGTTTCTGGAAAGCTGCGATCTTAATGTCATGAGCATGAGGCGCGCGCTGTTTAATCTTGAACAGGCGGGATGGTTCAAATATGTAAAGGGATTCCTTATCGGAAGACCTCTTCAGCATGACGATGACTTTTTGGGATTTAAGCCCTACGAAGCATATACGGGATTGCTTGAAAAGTATAATGTTCCGATAGTATACGATATCGATCTGGGCCATTTATCTCCGCAGATCCCGTTCATTTCGGGAGCTTACGGAAAAGTTAATGCAAGCGGAAATGATTTTGAGATCACAATGGAGCTAAAGTAACATACTGTGAAAGAAAAGGTTTCGGGAAAGGAAAAGATATTGAGCATAGCGGGATTTATCGCTTCGCTTATCGTCTGTGTGGCGGTATGTCTTTTTCCGTACGTAAAAAACGGTATTCCCGGACATATAATAGATCTTATTTATTCACTTGAGCGTATAGAAGGATTAAAAGATGCTCTTAAGCACGGAGATGTTTTTGCAAGTGTTTATCCGAGATTTTTTGAAGGCTGCGGCTACGGAACACCCTTGTTCTATTCGGATTTTTTCTTTGTGCCCGCTGCCATTTTAAGGCTGATCGGGCTTTCGCCCACTCAGAGTTTTAAACTGTTTATGGCTTTGATCGTATCGATGTCGTTTACGATATCGTATCTATGTTACAAAGGAATATCGAAAGATCGTGTTACGGGTCTTTTGGCGGCGATCGTCAGCACCACGTCAATCTATTTCATATGGGAGATAGTGTACAGAGCGGGAATAAGCTCGTACATTGCTTCATCGTTTATACCCGTTCTTGCATATGCTGTTTGGGATTTTGTAAACGATAAAGAGAAATGTGGCAAAAAGACCTTTCTTTTTACGATCGCGTTTCTCGGTATGGCCCTTTCACATATAATGACCGCGGTAACTGCTTTGGTGATAACGGTCATCGTATTTGCGGTTTTATTGTTTATTTCCCGATTCAGAAAGATCATTTGGAATTTTTCATCAATAAAGCGTCTTGCTTCATATGCCGGACTGACAGTTGGGTTATCGGCATTCTATCTGTTTCCGATGATCGAGCAGATGAGATCAGGTCATTTTTGCTACGAAAACCCTCTTGTATACATCGGTGATTTTGTGGTGCCGTTTAAATCTCTTTTCGGACTCAGAGCTTATATGGAAGAATATAACGCGAACATAGGCCTCGGAGTCGTTCTTTGGATAGCTGCGGCTGCGACTGTTTGTTTTTCTTTATGGAAAAAGAAGATTGCGGCAGCGGTGTTAAGCATTATCGGCATAATGATATCTTTATCGATCACAGACATTTTTCCGTGGAGGATATTTAACAATACTCCCGTTAACAGCCTTCAGTTTTCATTCAGACTCTTTCCTTTTGCGATATGCTTTATCGTATTGGGAGCTGTACTTGCCGTATCTATGCAAAATCGGACGGTAAAGGCTGTTTCTTTTGCCTTTATGGCCTTTTTATCCGTAGTGTTTGCCATCAATGAAAACAGAGGCGTTGTCGCATCGGAATTATCTTTATCATTCGGCGAAGAGTTTTTGGATACTGAGGGCACATATTATGTCGGGATGGGAACCGAATGGCTTCCGATAGAAGCCGACACGTCTTCGTTTGCAAATAAAGAGATCAAAACGGTGATAGGCGGGTCTTCGAATGATGAGTCTTCGTCTGATTTTGAAATACCTTCGGGATGGCAGCTTTGCACTGCGGGATACAACAGATACAGTTTCGAAGACAGCGAGGGCGGTATGGCAAAATATACGCTGCCGTTGGTGTATTACAAAGGCTACAAAGCATACCTTACCGATGAAGACGGTGTTAAAACATCGCTTCCCGTTCATAAGAGCAAGAAGGGGCTTTTGAGCATAGAAAATCCCGGACAAGATGCCGGGATCGTAAATGTAGTGTATAAACCTACCGTCGTGAAGATCATATCCGTCATCATATCTTTGATATGCCTTTATTTTTCGGTATGGTATCCTTTTAAAACTTTCAAAGCATCCTCAAATTCTTCAAGCGCTTCGTAGCCTTTTTCGAGGATGCGATATTTACCTTTTTCATAGTTTTCAAACCAGCCGTAGTGATTGCCTCGAAGTATCCCTGCGGCTTTTTCTACGCCCGAGATCGCTTTTACGTCTTTGGGCGCCGCTTCTCCGCCAAGCTCTGCCAGAGCGTCAAGCACCAAAAGCGCATCTTCTCTGTAGGCAGTCATTATCTTTGTGCCGGTAACTCCGCCGGTATTGGATCTGACTCTTCTGTGACTGAACTCTGTTTCGAGAGCCGTTCTTTTGCGTTTGTTCTGAGATCTTATTTTTTTAAGATCGCTGACTACAGGTTCGGATACGATATCAACGGTTCGGATCCTTTTTCCGACCACTATGAGTCCTATTCCGAGACGCTTTAAAAGATATATCTTGTCTTTATATGACTTTGAGTATAAGTCTTTGGGCTTAAAGACCCCGATATAGACGTCATCGACTATCTTTTGCCTGAGAGCGGCCTGCTGGATCGACTTAAAATCAAGAGTCTGTTTAAGTTCGATCGCCACGGACATACCGTCTTTTTCCATGTAAAGATCTATGTCTCCGACTTCACCGTCACAGACATAGCCCAAGGCCTGGAAATATTTTTTTATCGGATCGAAAAGCTCTTTTTCCATTTATTCTTTAACCTTGTCAAACAGTACGACCGCTATAAGAACGGGAACGGTGAGTATGATCGGATAGATGTACCTGAAGTATACAAGCGGTCCGAAGAAGAGTGTTCCCATATATAATAACGGATACGTGATCATGATAAATCCGATCTTTTTCTTTTTGTATATAGCCGCAAAAGTCGTAAACATCAAAAGAATAAAGTAAAACGCGGGCCTGAATAAAAGATTGAGAACGGGCCATTTGAAAAAGCCGTTTTCATTTATGCTCTTTTCGATAAAGTGCTTTGCGATCGGGCAAAGATCCACATTTTCTATTCCGCCTTCCACTATTGCGTAAGTACAGTTATAAGTATGTAAAACGCCTTTTCCGACATCGGCTCCGACACCCAAAACATCGGCAAATACATGGTCCGGAAGATACCAGTAACCTTTGTTTAATGACAAAAATGCATCTAAGAAATCATTTGGATATGCTTTTGCGAGAGCCAGCCATTCTTTCGAAAATGCTTTGGGACTTCCCGACCATATATCATCGCGGTAATCCGTAAAGTTTTTGACGGTATCGGCAAAATAAGGATTGTAGCTTAAGCCGTCGATCTCCAGAGGAAGAACTTTGTATATCATATCGTATTGTTCGTCTGTCAGATTTTCGGTCTGATTAACATAGACCCTCATGAACTGGACCATCGGAACACTGTACATTTCGGAATTATTCCCACGGATAACATCAAAGCCGTAGATCATGGCATTTTGTACTCCTATGCCGGCGCCTATGCATATAACGACCAGCAAAGCGGAAAGAAGTTTTTCTTTAAGCGTCTTTTCGTAGATCAAATAGCCTATTATCAGGAAAACCAGAGCGTAGGCGGCATTTTTACGAAATGTGATGTTTAAGACGGCGGTTAATACCAAAGCTGTATCAATGAGCAACGATTTTTTGAGACTGCGCTCATAGATAAGGCAAATAAACAGCACCATAAATCCCGAGAAAAGGACATCTTTTGTCATGATGACACTGATCAGGGTATGGACGGGAAGAAGCGAATAGATCGCCGTGAGCATGATCGCGATCCAAAGCCTTTTGGTGACTCTGTATATGATCGATATCGAGTAGGCGAGTATCAAAGATAAAACGGTACACTGGAAGATCGAAAGGAGCGCCATTCCGAGTGAAAGATTGCCCGCCGCTTTGCCTATAAGATAAAAAATCCTTATAAGTTCGGTGTGGATGAGAGGCTGATAATCCCAGAAGTATTTATGCCCGTTGATGGCTTCGCTTAACTGACGACCAAAATCATAGCTCATTACTGCGGGGTAATAAGCCAAAAAAACGGGGATACGAAGAACGATCATGAAGACAAAACTTATAAAGAATGTCTTTTTGTGATCGATCGTGCAAGACTTTTCGGTAAAGAATTTTTCCGTCAATCCAAGACATATATATGTTATGAAACCTGCAGGTATCATGATAAGTAAAGATAAAAGAACAATCTTTCCTTTTCCGGAAATCCCCGGAAGCGTCATTCCGTATTTTTCGAGCTGATATCCCAGTACGTATGAAAGACCTGTCAAAAATCCGAATATGAGCGAGATAAGAAGTTTATTTTTGTTAAAAGAAAACAGTTCTTTGATTGTATCGTAAAAGGTTTTTTTGTTCATTTTTCACTCTATTCCTTTATTGGATCGTCTTAAAAATCATATCATATCTTCATATCCTATTCCAGTCGTTTAAGTATGACCGGTTGTGGAAAAAGCCCGTAGATTGTGCTAAAATTATTAAAACTATGCACAAAAGAAAAAGAAGATGAACGAAAAAGTATTAAACACTCTTGAATATACAAATGTGATACACCTGCTGGAAGAAAAAGCGGGCTCAGCTCCGGGTAAGAAACTTTGCCGGGAGCTTAAACCCATGACCGATATAAGACTTATCGAAGAAGCCCAGCAGGAAACTTCGGATGCGCTTACACGTCTTATCAAAAAAGGCAGTATTTCTTTCGGCTCGGTAAAGGATTTTGGGTTTTCACTCAAAAGTCTTGAGATAGGAAGTTCGCTTACGGCAGCGGAACTGCTTTCTTTCGCCCGATTTCTCTCAAACGTAAACAGAGTCAAATCATGGGGAAAGCGCGACGAAGGTGATGAGACCACCGATTCTTTGGATGACTATTTCAATCTGTTGGAGCCTTTGACGCGTACGGCAGACGAGATCAACAAATGTATTCTCGACGAAGAAGGTCATATGGCGGACGACGCAAGCCCCACCCTTAAGTCGATCAGGAAAAGCCTTCAGCAGACCAACGACAAGATACATGCCGAACTTAACAGACTCGTGAACGGAAGTCTTTCTTCGTACCTTCAGGACCATGTTGTTACGATGAGAAACGACCGCTACTGCGTGCCTGTAAAAGCCGAGCACAGAAGCCAGGTTTCGGGTATGATCCACGATCAGTCTTCCACGGGTGCGACCATATTTGTGGAGCCTCAGGCAGTCGTTGAACTGAACAATAAGATAAGACAGCTGGAACTGGACGAAGAAAAAGAGATCGCAGTCATACTTGCGGATCTCTCCGCACAGCTTTCCGAGCACACGGTTGAGCTTAAGACCGATGCGGATTTTATGATAAAGCTTGATTTCATATTTGCAAAAGCAGGTCTGGCACTCGAGCAAAATGCAACTCGGCCGGTATTTAACGAGGATCGTGTAATAAGCATCAGAAGGGGAAGACACCCGCTTCTAGATAAAAACAAAGTTGTACCCATAGATGTTTCCCTTGGCGAAAATTTTGATCTTTTGGTCATTACGGGACCCAATACGGGCGGTAAGACGGTCACATTAAAGACCGTTGGACTGTTTACATTAATGGGACAGGCCGGACTTCACATTCCGGCGGGAGATCGCTCGAAACTTTCCGTATTTGATGAGGTGTTTGCGGATATTGGAGACGAGCAGAGTATAGAGCAGAGTTTATCTACGTTTTCTTCGCACATGAAGAGTATTGTTCATATACTTAAAAACGCAGATGAAAGGTCGCTCTGCCTTTTCGATGAACTCGGTGCGGGCACGGATCCTACGGAAGGAGCAGCTCTTGCGATAGCGATTCTTTCATTTTTGCATGACCGCGGTATCCGAACGATGGCTACGACTCATTACAGCGAGCTTAAACTGTTTGCTCTTTCAACGGATTTTGTGGAGAATGCGTGCTGTGAGTTTGATGTTGAAACATTAAGCCCTACATACCGTCTTCTCATCGGTATTCCCGGCAAGTCGAATGCATTTGCCATTTCTTCAAAGCTCGGTCTTTCAAATGACATTATCGAAAGTGCGAAAGCGCAGATATCAGAAGACTCAGAAAGATTTGAAGATGTTATATCGGATCTGGAGAGTAAGCGCGTAAAGATGGAACGTGACAGAGACGAGCTTAACGAAGAACGACTCAAGATCGAAGCCGACAGGAAATATCTTGACGAGAAACTCGAGAAGTTAAACGAATCAAGAGACCGGATACTCAGAGAAGCCAACGAAGAAGCACGTGACATTTTAAAAGATGCAAAAGATTATGCCGACGAGACTATCCGCATAATGCAAAAAGCGGGCTCAAATATTTCAATGAAAGAGCTCGAGCACAGACGTCAGAACATTCGAACAAAGATGGAAGACCGATCGGGAAAGCTTGCGGTTAAGGCAAAACCTGACGAAGCAAGCGGACTTAATGCCAAGGATATCAAGATCGGTGACAGCGTAAAGATAGTTTCGATGGGTCTTAAAGGAACGGTGAGTACGCTCCCCGATTCAAAGGGAAATCTGTATGTGCAATGCGGTATCATCCGTTCACAGACAAACATAAAAGATCTTGTTCTCGTAATGGAGCAGGAGATAACGGCGCCCGGACTTTCAAAGGGAAAGAGCTTTTCTTCGGGTATGAAGATGTCCAAAGCGATGAGCATCTCGTATGAATGCAATCTCATCGGGAAGACTGTTGATGAGGCGTTGGCAGTATTGGACAAATATCTGGACGATGCATATCTTTCTCATATGGAGAGTGTGCGAATAGTTCACGGTAAAGGCACCGGTGCTTTAAGAAATGCGGTACAAAGCCATTTAAAGAAGTTAAGTTACGTTAAATCATACAGAGCCGGCGAGCACGGAGAAGGTGATGCCGGAGTCACAATAGTTACATTTAAGTAGCGTTCAAAGGGGGACTAAATGGTCAACAGACAGAAGATACTGATCGTAGATGATGACAACAATATTGCGGAACTGGTTTCTTTGTACCTTATCAAAGAATGCTTTGATACCAAGATCTGCAACGACGGCGAGTCGGCACTCGAGATATTCGATTCGTACGAGCCAAGCCTCGTGTTACTCGATCTTATGCTTCCGGGCATAGACGGATATCAGGTGTGCAGAACGATCCGTACCAAGTCGCAGACTCCCGTCATCATGCTTTCGGCAAAAGGCGAAGTGTTTGATAAAGTTTTGGGACTTGAGCTCGGTGCAGACGACTATATCGAAAAACCTTTCGATTCAAAAGAGCTTGTGGCCAGAGTCAAAGCGGTGTTAAGGCGTACAAAACAGAGCGCTCCGGCCGCTGAAACGACAGGTGAAAAGATCGTAAGATACCCGGATCTTTTGATAAATCTTATCGATTATTCCGTTACATACAACAACGAGACGGTCGAGATGCCGCCAAAGGAGATCGAACTTTTGTATTTTCTTGCATCGCAGCCCAACCATGCTTTCACAAGAGAGCAGCTTTTGGACAAGATCTGGGGCTACGATTACGTCGGTGACACGCGTACCGTTGACGTTCACATCAAGCGTCTCCGCGAGAAGATAAACGATCACGAGCAGTGGAAGATCTCGACCATATGGGGAATAGGTTACAAGTTCGAGACCAAAACAGATAAACAATGAAAAGAACACTTTATCTAAAATTTTTGCTGGCATATCTTATATTCGGTGTGTTTGGTTTTATAATAGTCAGCTCCTTTGTTTCGCAGACGACATACAATCGTTTGGTAAAAGAAAAGGCGTCGGCTCTTTATCGCGAAGCCAATCTGATCGCAAACACTTATGCTGTGGATCTTTACACAAAAGACAGGGCACTTTCGGATGTGAAAGAGCAGATGGATCTTCTGGCTTCATTTATGCCTGCAACGATCTGGATCATAAACCCTTCGGGAAGAATGATCATGGCAACCGACAAGCCGATCGATGTTGAGAATCCGATCATAGTTCAAGGCTTTGACCCTACGATAATCGGTGAAGAAAAGTACACCATAGGTACATTCTTTGACAGTTTTTCGGATGATCAGTTAAGTGTTTTTGCACCTATCGTGGCAGAGTTTAAAGTAAACGGTTATGTTGTCATACATTGCTCGATGGATTCGATCGAAAAACAAAGTGACGACTTTCTGGCAATTTCATACCTTCTTCTGGTGATCTTATTTGTTATCTCTCTTATCATCCTGTTTTTCTTTACGGAGATGGTTTATTTTCCGCTTAAAAAGATAACGGAAGCAACGGAGCAATATGCTTCCGGAAACCTTCACTATGAGTTCAGCGTAGATTCGGACGATGAGATGGGATATCTGGCGGCCACTCTTTCTTATATGGCTTCCGAAATAGCCAGAGGTGAGGACAATCAGAAGAAGTTCATCGCGAACGTATCTCATGATTTCAGATCTCCGCTGACTTCGATCAGAGGATATCTTGAGGCGATGATAGACGGCACCATTCCGCCCGAGATGCACGAAAAATATCTGGGGATCGTGTTGAGCGAGACTGAGCGCCTTACAAAACTGACGAACGGTCTTCTGGCACTTAACAATCTGAACATGAAGGGTGTTGTGCTGGATTATTCGGATTTTGACATAAACGAAGTTATTCGCCAGACTGCGGCATCATTTGAAGGAACATGTCAAAAGAAAGGTATCTCGATCGATCTTGTTCTTTTTGACGAAAGCCTTTATGTTCACGCAGACGAGATGAAGATAGGACAGGTGCTTTATAACCTTCTTGACAATGCGATCAAGTTCTCGCATCACGATTCTTCAATCAAAATAGAAACTACCGAGAAACACAATAAAGTATTCGTATCGGTAAAAGATTCGGGAATCGGCATTCCAAAGGACGATCTTAAATTTGTGTTTGACCGATTCTACAAGTCCGATATTTCAAGAGGTAAGGACAAGAAGGGAACGGGACTCGGCCTTGCCATAACAAAAGAGATCATCAATGCTCATAACGAGCATATTAACGTGATCAGTACCGAAGGTGTGGGAACCGAATTTATATTCTCACTTCCGCTGTCGGAGGAATGATATATGGATGAAGAAAAAAAATCAACCGAAGAGATAAAGTCCGAAGAAGGGGAAAACCGTGATGTCAGGATAATACGCGAGAAGATAAAATCGCGTCCGGTGAACAAGGGAAAACTTGCCAAAAGTACGCTTATATCAGCAGTATCGGCGCTTGTTTTCGGCCTTGTTGCGTGCATTGCGTTCTTTTCTTTGGCACCTGTCGTGAGCGGTTATTTTGAGAAAGACGAAGAGGAAGAAAAACCGAGACCTCAGGTTATCTTTCCAAACGAGCCTCTCGAAGAGGAGATCAATCCCGAGGATATGCTCATAACATCCGATCCGGTGATCGATCTGAGCGAATTTGCCTCTCTTTCCGAAGAAGAGATCGAAAAGGCAATGAGTATGGTGGAGTTCTCCGTTAACGATTATCAGAAGCTTTACCAGAAACTTACCGAGATAGCCAATACCGCAAAGAAGTCGATCGTGCGTGTAAGTGCGGTTAAGACCGATACGGACTGGTTTGATAACATGTTCGAGGAAACGAGCGAAAAATGCGGTCTTATCGTGGCGGATAACGGCATAGATCTTTTCATAGTCACATATTTAAAGGATCTTTCAAATGCGGATGAGATATACGTTACTTTTTCAAACGATATATCGATCAGAGCAGAGACGGTTGCGGTCGATACACGTACCGATCTTTGTGTTTTGAGCGTTTCGCTTTATCTGATCAACGAAGAAACTAAAGCAAGCTATGAGATTGCCACGCTCGGATCGTCGAACTCATCACGTCTTGCCGGAAGTCTCGTGATCGCTATAGGAAGTCCGATGGGTAATTACGGTTCATTAAATTATGGAATGATCACATCCGTAAACAGAGAGATAAACGTAACAGACCATCTTTACAGGCAGATTACCACCGACATTTACGGAAGTTCTGCCGCAACGGGAGTTCTTATCAACTTAAAGGGTGAGATACTCGGAATAATAGATACAAAATATTCGGATAATGATACAAAGAACCTTATAAGCGCTATCGGTATGACTGAGCTTAAGGGGACGATCGAGGATATGATAAACGGCAAGGAACTTGTCCGCTTCGGTGTTATCGGAGCAAACGTTCCAAACGATGCGGTCTTAAGATACAATGCGCCCAGAGGTGCTTTCATTAAAACCGTAGAGATGGATTCGCCCGCAATGGCGGGTGGAATACAGGCAGGTGACATCATCACGGCCGTAAACGGAAGACCGATCAAAAGCTACATAGATCTTGTCGGAGAGATCAAAGAGATGATACCCGACGAAGAAACCGAGATCACTGTGAGCAGGCAATCGGTCGAAGGATACAAGAGCATGACATTCGCAATAGTTCCGGAATTACTTGGAGGTACGAGATAGAATATGAGATTCATTAAAGAAATACGAGACGGAGAGCAGATTCAGGGAATATATCTTTGCAAACAGAAAACGTCTGCGGTGACCAAGAACGGGAAACCGTATGAAAATGTTATTTTGCAGGATAAAACAGGTTCGATCGATTGTAAGATATGGGATGTAAAGAGCGCCGGAATAGAAGACTTTGATGCGCTCGATTACATAGATATAGTTGCCGATGCATCAATTTTTAACGGTGCAATGCAGTTATCGATAAAAAGAGCGCGTGTAGCGGGTGAAGGTGAATTCGATCCTGCGGATTATCTTCCCGTCAGTTCAAAAGACATTAATGAAATGTATAATGAATTGCTTAAATACATTAACTCTGTTTCAAACCGTTATCTTAAGAGACTTCTTGAATTTTTCTTTGTGCATGATGAGAAGCTCGTTAAAGCATTCAAATCCACAAGTGCCGCAAAAAGTGTTCATCACGGTTTTGTGGGAGGGCTCCTCGAGCATACGCTTTCGGTTACGGGAACGTGCGATTATATCGCATCAAAGTATCCGATAATAAAAAGAGATCTCCTCATTACAGCAGCTATTTGCCACGATATAGGTAAAACAAAGGAACTTTCGGCTTTCCCCGTAAACGATTATACGGACGAAGGAAACCTTTTGGGACATATCGTAATGGGTTATGAGATGATAGGAAAAGCCTGCGAGAGTATCGACGGATTTCCCAAGAGCCTTGAAAACGAGTTAAAGCACTGCATTTTAGCTCATCACGGAAAACTCGAATTCGGTTCGCCCAAAAAGCCTGCTCTTATCGAAGCGGTCGCACTTAACTATGCCGACGATCTTGATGCGAAAATGGAAACATTCAAAGAAGCGCTTGAATCCGTAAATGATTATGAGTGGCTTGGATTTAATAAGATGCTTGATACCAACATAAGAATGACCAGGTCAGAGGAATGATATTTTGCCATATTTTAAAAATGACGAAGAAGAAGTTGATATTACGGCACTCGGAAACGACGGGGAAGGAATAGGACATTTAAGAGACGGTATGACTGTGTTCATACCGGGCACCGTTCCGGGCGACAGGGTGCTGGCACATATAGTGAAGGTGAAGAAAACCTGCGTTTTTGCTATTTGCAAGGAGGTGATCGCACCTTCTTCTTTTCGTGTTAAAGAGGTGTGTCCGGTCGCAGCAAAGTGCGGAGGCTGTACACTCCAGCATCTTTCATATGAAAGCCAGGTTAAGTACAAAGAAAGCAAAGTAAAAGACTGCATAGAACGAATAGGAGGCATCAAGAATCCTCCGATGGAGCCGATCATCGCGGCAGATAACATATATCATTTCCGCAACAAGGCTCAATTTCCCGCCGGATGCGACAGGGAAGGCAAGTTCATTACGGGCTTTTATCGTGTAAGGAGCCACGATGTAGTCGAAAATACCGACTGTGCGATCGAGTCAAAGATCAACAGACCGATCATAGAAGCCGTAGTCGATTTTATGAGAAGCAGGAAAATCCAAGCTTACAACGAAGAAACAGGTAAAGGACTTGTAAGACACATATATACCCGTGTAGGTTTCTTTACTCATGAAGTCATGGTATGCCTTGTGATAAACGGAGAAAAACTGCCGGGAAGTGACGATTTAAAGGACATTCTCGTAAAAGTCTGCGAGGATAACGGACACAGGCTTTCATGCTTTTGTCTGAACATCAATAAGAAGAAAACGAATGTCATACTCGGAAGTGAATGTAAACTTTTATACGGAAATCTATATATTACCGACACTATAGGAGATATAAAATATCGTATCTCTCCGCTTTCTTTTTACCAGGTTAACCCTGAACAGACAAAGAAACTGTACGATACGGCTCTCGAATTTGCCTCTCTTACCGGAGAAGAGGTTGTATGGGATCTGTATTGCGGTATCGGTACTATCTCTTTATATCTGGCAAAGAGAGCAAAGAAAGTTTACGGAGTCGAGATAGTGCCCGAAGCCATTGGTGACGCCCGTATCAATGCCGAAATAAACGACATTTCCAACGCAGAATTTTTTGTGGGAGCGTCTGAAGATATAGCTTCTTCGCTTCCAAGACCCGATGTCATCGTTGTAGATCCGCCGCGTAAAGGATGTGACGAAAAACTATTAAAAACGATTATCGATACGGCACCCAAACGTCTTGTATATGTATCGTGCGATCCCGCTACATTGGCCCGCGACTTAAAGATACTTTCGGAAAACGGCTTTGATTTAATACGGGTTCGTCCCGTCGATCAGTTCTGTCACAGCGGCCACGTTGAGACGGTTGTTCTTCTGTCCCAACAAAAACCGGATGATCATATCGAGATAGAGATAAATCCGGATGAGATTGATGCTACAAGCACTGAAACTAAGTTCCATAGGGTTCTGGGATTTGAGGAAGCTCGGGAGCGAGAGGAGTGAATACTACAGATGGATGACAATTATATGAAACGTTGTTACGAGCTGGCGATCAGCGCCGGAAAAAAAGGCTATGATACTTTTGGCGCAGTTCTTGTTCATAAAGGGGTAATTCTGGAAGAGGCTGAAAACACGGCAGA
>JAEEGG010013772.1_pt1 | contig 17242 bp, 16 predicted proteins | sample 9134161 | NCBI WGS metagenome assembly JAEEGG01 (sample SAMN16246543, study PRJNA631951) | gut metagenome | biome: gut microbiome; feature: rumen; material: CR-attached | host: Bos | place: Iran: Karaj | collected 2018-10 | reverse complement strand
GTTCTTGTCGGCATGCTGAACAAGCGTCATGCTTGACTCTCTTCCGATAAGTATGGGGGCAACAACTCCAGGGAACAATACCAGGTTCCTGACTGCCAGGATGGGCAGTTCCTTGGGGAGTTTCACTTGGCTTAAATCCATGTAGTCGCCTTCTACGTCGGCTATCATCGAGAAGGCTCTGTTATCGTGTGCTTTACTCATTTCTTCTTTATACCTTATTAAATTAGGGTGCAAAGGTACGAATAAGTGAGCAAAAAGCAAAAAAATATAAGAATAAAAAAATTAAAGAATAGAAAAATGATATGAAACAGGGGGTGTGCTGACTCTCAACATGTCCCTTTCTTGCGGGTTTGTTTGGTGGTTTCAAGAATAGTTTGTACTTTTGCACACGAAATAAACCGTAAAAACAACAAAGCAATGACAGCATTCAAGGATTTAGTACAGTTGCGGCGCTCACACCGTAAGTTCACGACAGAAGAGATTGACGCCGAGGACGTTCGGCTGATTATGCGTGCCGCACTGATGGCTCCCACATCCAAAGGACAGCGTGCCTGGCAGTTTGTGGTGGTTGACGACCCGCTGGACATCGAGAAACTGAGCGATGCCAAGGACCTGGGTTCGCAGTTCATGAAGGGTGCTCCACTGGCCATCGTGGTGCTGGGCGACCCTCTGCAGAACGACTGTTGGGTGGAGGACGGAAGCATTGCCGCCATCTCCATGCAGTATCAGGCAGAAGACCTCGGACTGGGCTCTTGCTGGGTACAGATGCGCGGTCGTGGACTGGCTGACGGTACCAGTGCCGACACGGTGATTCGCGGCATCCTCGACATTCCCGAGAACCTCTCCGTACTCTGTGTGCTGGCTGTGGGCCACAAGGCTGATGAACGCAAGCCGCAGAACGAGGACAAACTGAAGTGGGAGAATGTCCATGTGGGGAGGTTTTGAGAGTTGAGAGTTGAGAGGTTAGAGTTTAGCGTTGAGGGGTTAGCGATATGAAGATTGTACTGATTGGAGCCGGACGGTTGGCCACCCATCTGGGACCGGCACTCCGTGAGGCAGGACACGACGTGGTACAGGTGTTCAGCAGGACACTGGCGTCGGCAGAGACTCTTGCCGGAAAGGTGGGTGCAGAGGCTGTTACCACGATGGACAAGGTGGTGACGACAGCCGACGTGTATGTCTGTGCATTGACCGATACTGCCCTGCCTGTGTTGCTGCCAGCCTTGTGCAAGGGTAGGGAGGACGCGCTCTTCCTGCATACGGCAGGTTCCATGCCGCTGGAGGTGTTCTGCGGCAAGGCACGGCGCTACGGGGTGCTCTATCCCATGCAGACCTTCTCCAAGGAACGGCAGCTGGACTTCAGCGAGATACCGGTGTTCATTGAGGCAGACAGTCCCGAGACGCTGACGGTGGTAAACAGCATTGCCTGCAGCATCAGCCGTCGTGTCACTCCACTGTCGTCTGAGGCCCGCCGCCATCTGCACCTGAGTGCCGTCTTTGCCTGTAACTTCGCCAACCACTGCTATGCCTTGGCAGCCGACGTACTGGGGGCACACCACATTCCCTTTGATACCTTGCTGCCGCTGATTGACGAGACTGCCCGCAAGGTACATGAGCTGCCACCCCACGAGGCACAGACAGGGCCTGCCATTCGCTATGACGAGCAGGTCATCCGTCGCCAGGCTGCCATGCTTGACGGACTGCCCAGGGAAATATACGAACTCATGTCAAGGAGCATACACGAAAGCAGCAAGCAGTAAACGAAAGAACAAGATATGATAAACTACGATTTAAGGAAGATACGTGCCATCATCTTCGATGTGGATGGGGTGCTGAGTGCCGAGACCATCACGCTGCACCCAGGCGGCGAACCCATGCGTACGGTCAACATCAAGGACGGCTATGCCATCCAGCTGGCCATGAAACTGGGACTGCGCATTGTCATACTGACGGGTGGCACCACGGAGAGTGTCCGTCTGAGGTACGAGCGCCTGGGGGTGGAGGATGTCTATATGGGTTGCGCCGTCAAGGTGAAGACCTACGACGAGTTCCTCCGCAAGTATGGACTGCAGGACGAGGAGGTGATGTATATGGGCGACGATGTGCCTGACTACGAGATTATGCAGCGGGTGGGCTGTGCGGTGTGTCCGGCTGATGCCTGCCCCGACATCAAGGCGGTGTCGTGCTATGTGAGTGACAAGGCTGGCGGCTATGGCTGTGGCCGCGATGTCATCGAACAGGTACTGCGGGCACAGGGCAAGTGGGCGATGAATGCCAAGGCCTTCGGGTGGTAGTGTTTTAGAGTTTAGAGTTGAGAGTTTAGAGTTGAGAGTTTAGAGTTGAGAGTTGAGAGGTTAGCGTTTATGTTTGAACATCTGAAGAACTATCATATCATATTGGCCAGCAATTCTCCGCGCCGCAGGGAACTGCTGGGGGGCTTGGGCATCCCGTTCGAAGTCAGGGTGCTGCCTGACATCAGTGAGTCGTATCCGGACACGCTGGCTGCTGACGAGACGGCAGAGTATATCGCTGTGGAAAAGGCAGCGGCTTACCAGGCTGTCATGCAACCCGACGACCTGGTGATTACGGCCGACACGGTGGTCATCAGTGGTGACGAGGTGCTGGGAAAACCTGTTGACGAGGCCGATGCCTGCAGGATGCTCCGGCTGCTGAGCGGCCGCACGCACCACGTGGTGACAGGCGTTTGCCTGACCACTTCACGGCTGCAGCGTTCCTTCAGTGTGAAGACCGACGTGACGTTCAAGACACTCAGCGACGAGGAGATTTCCTACTACGTCAACACCTACCAGCCCATGGACAAGGCAGGTGCCTACGGCATTCAGGAGTGGATAGGCTACATCGGCGTGACTGGTCTCCAAGGCAGCTATTTCAATGTCATGGGATTGCCCGTCCAGCGCATCTATGAGGAGCTGAAAAAGCTGTGAAAAGCAGGGGAAACGACAATTATTTGCATTATATTGCAAAAAAAATGCCGAAAAGTTTGGTTGTATCGTCAAAATACATTACTTTTGCACTCGACAACTAGTAATTTTAATCTATATTTATCATTTTCCTCTAATTAGGCTGTCTGTGAAGATGGCCTAATTTGTTTTTTGTTTTTCTATCGTCTTCTTCTGAACTCCGAACACGTGATGGCCGTGGCAATGGCTACGTTCAGCGAGTCGGCCGTAGGTCCCTGGTGGAAGTCGGGGATGAGCAGTCTTTGGGTGATGCGCTCGCGGACAGGTGCCGAGATGCCGTTCCCCTCGTTTCCCATGATGATGATGCCCCCTGGGGTCAGCTGTTCCTCGTAGATGTTCTGGCCGTCCAGCAGTGTGCCATAGACGGGTATGCCCTGTTCCTGGGCTTCGTCGAGCAGCGGCAGCAGCTCCCTGTAGATGATGTTTACGCGGGCTATGCTGCCCATCGTGGCCTGCACCACCTTCGGTGCCCACGCGTCGGCTGTGTCAGGACTGCAGACGATGGTGCCGATGCCAAACCAGTCGGCAATGCGGATGATGGTGCCGAGGTTTCCTGGGTCTTGCACACCGTCCAGTGCCAGGTAGAGTTGTTGCGGGGTGAGTGGTGACGGGTGAGCGGCTGTGGGTATGCGGAACACGGCGAGCACACCCTGCGGGTGCTGCAGGAAACTGATGCGGCGCAGTTCGTCGGCAGTCACCTCCTGCTCCTGTCCCTGGGCACCCTGCTCCTTGAGCAGCATGACGGGCTGGAAACCCGCTGCCATGAGGTCACCCACCACCTTCGGCCCTTCAGCCACGAAGAGTCCTTCGCGCTGACGGTATTTCTTCTGTTCAAGCGAACGTATAAGCTTCTGTTGCGACTTCGTAATCATGCCGCAAAGGTAGTGTAAAGTTTAGAGTTTAGGGCCGAGCGTTTGGAGTTTTTTGCTGCCGCTTAACCTTTTTTACAAAAAAAACAGATAACTCATAACTCATAACTCATAACTTTTTCCTACCTTTGCGTCCAATATGAAAAAAAGAGTGCTGCTATTCGCCGTTGGGGCTGCCCTTCTGACTGCCTGTTCGGGGGTGAAGGACATTCCTGCAGATGCCGTGATGCTACATCGTACGGCGGTGATTGTTGACGCACCCCACAAGGACGACATCAAGGCGGCAACACTCAAACCCTACATCCTGCAGCGCGAGCAGACACGCTGGTTCGGACTGGTACGCAAGGCTGTGGTCTTCGACACGCTGCTGGCACGCCGCTCCTGTGAGAACCTGCGGGCAGCACTCTTCAACCGCGGCTACCTCAATGCAACGGTGGAACTGCAGCAGCTGCCGGCCGGCGACCGCAGCATTGATGCCTACTACGTGCTGCACCCACAGGAGCCCTACCGGCTCGACACCATCAAGTATGAGTTCAGAGACCCGCAGCTGGAGTCGTTCCTCACACCCTACCTCTCGACGGAACATGCGCTGTTCTCGGACACCCAGACACAGGTGACGCGTTCTGCCGCACTCAGCCGAGGGGCACAGTTCAGCGTGGAGGCACTCGACCAGGAACGCAAGCGGCTGACACAAATACTGACCAACAACGGCTACTACCGCTTCAACAAGACCGACATCACCTTCCGTGCCGACTCAACGGTGGGCAACCGCATGGTGGACGTGACAATGGTCATCAACCGCTACCACCCGACACGTGACCTTGACACGCTGCACCAGCAGTACAGGGTGGGGCAGGTGCGCTTCCTCAGTGGCGACGATGACCGGCGCATCCCCCTCAGGCGCGGTGTGCTGCGCGGCAACACCTTCATACAGGAGGGTGAGCTGTACTCGGCAGAGGAACTCCAGAACACCTACAACCACTTCGGCCGTCTGGGGGCCGTGCGCTATACCAGCATCAACTTCACGGAACGCCCTGACTCCAACATCCTCGACTGCGACATACAGCTATCGACCAACAAGCCGAACACCATCAGTTTCCAGCCCGAGGGCACGAATACAGCAGGCGACCTGGGGGCAGCGGCCACACTGACCTACCAGAACCGCAACCTCTTCCACGGCTCGGAACTGCTCAGCGTGGAACTGCGCGGAGCCTTCGAGGCCATACGCGGACTGGAGGGCTACTCCAACCAGAACTTCGAGGAGTACAGCGCACAGGTGCGACTCACCTTCCCACAGTTCATTGCCCCGTTCCTGTCACGCAACTTCCGCCGACGTGTCAATGCCACCAGTGAGGTGTCGCTGCTCTTCGACACCCAGAACCGCCCAGAGTTCCACCGCCGCGTGCTCTCAGTGGGCTGGCGCTACCGCTGGTACAACGAACACCACCACGACCGCTACCAGCTGGACCTGTTGGACCTGAACTACGTCTTCATGCCCTGGATCAGCGACACGTTCTATCATGACTACCTGGACGACAAGACCAGCCGCAATGCCATCCTGAGCTATAACTACCGCGACCTCTTCATCATGAAGACCGGCTTCGGCTATTCCTACAGCAACGGCAACTATGCCATTAAGACCAATATTGAGACGGCGGGCAACCTGCTGCGGCTCTTCTCCAACCTGACGGGTGGCCAGAAGGACAGCGAGACAGGACAGTACAAGCTCTTCAACATTGCCTATGCACAGTACATCAAGGGCGACGTGGAATACACCCGATACCTGCAGTTCGACCACGACAACACACTGGCCCTGCACGTGGGACTGGGCATTGCATGGCCTTACGGCAACAGCCAGATACTGCCCTTCGAGAAACGCTACTTCTCAGGGGGTGCCAACAGCGTCCGCGGATGGAGCGTGCGCTCACTGGGCCCAGGAAAATATGCCCGCCGCGACGGGAACATTGACTTCATCAACCAGACGGGCGACATGAAGCTCGACCTCAACATGGAGTACCGTGCACACCTGTTCTGGAAACTCAACGGCGCACTGTTCGTCGATGCAGGCAACATCTGGACACTGCGTGACTACAAGGACCAGCCCGGCGGACAGTTCAAGATAAACCGGCTGCTGGACGACCTGGCCGTGAGCTACGGACTGGGACTGCGCTTCAACTTCGACTTCTTCGTGCTGCGCTTTGACCTGGGCATGAAAGCCGTCAATCCGGCATGGGAGGAGGAGAACAGCGAGCACTTCCCCATCATCCACCCCCGATTCAGCCGCGACTACGCCTTCCACTTCGCCGTGGGAATGCCGTTCTGACAAGAAACAACAACGCAATAACGCAACACCGTAATATCGTAAAAAAAAAGAAAACAACATATATGAAATTCATCAGCTTAGGAAGCGGAAGCAGCGGCAACTGCTATTACCTGCAAAGCCAGGCAGGCGACGGCCTCATCATTGATGCCGGCGTAGGAGTCCGACTGCTCAAGAAACACTTCCGCGACTACGGTATCAGCTGGTCAACGGTGCACAACATACTCATCACCCACGACCATGCCGACCACATCAAGTCAGTAGGCAGCCTGAGCCACGACTACCACCTGCCCGTCTATAGCACCGAGGAAGTCCACGTCGGCATCATCAACAACTACTGCGTCAACAAGAAGATAGAACCCTCGCTGGTACGCCTGCTGCAGAAGGACACGACGGTGCAGATAGGCGACTTCACGGTAACCACCTTTGCCGTGCCACACGACAGCCGCGACTGCGTGGGCTACAGCATCAAGGCCGACGGCATCACCTTCTGCCTCATGACCGACGTGGGCGAGGTGACAGCCGACATGACACCCTTCATAGCCTCAGCCAACTACCTGGTCATCGAGGCCAACCACGACGAGGAGATGGTACAGGGCGGACCGTACCCCGAGTACCTCAAGCGGCGCATACTGAGCAAGATAGGACACCTGAGCAACAAAGCCTGCGGTGAAGCCCTTGTGGCACACGCCACAGCCAACCTGCGCCACGTCTGGCTCTGCCACCTCAGCGAGGAGAACAACCACCCCGAACTGGCCCGCAAGACCGTTGACTCCATCCTGCGCTCGGCAGGCATCGTCCCTGGCGTCGATTTCCAGCTGGACGTCCTCAAGCGCAAGATGCCCAGCGAGGTAATCGAGCTGTTGTAGTTCTTCCAACCCTCCTGCCTCGACGCTCAACGAAAAACCCCCTCTCCCCATAACGAAAAAAGCCCCCGAACACGTTTGTTCGGGAGCTTCTCCTGTAGTCCGTAAACTGTAGTCCGTAAACTGTAAACCGTAAACTGTAAACTGTAAACTGTAAACCGTAATCCGTAATCCGATTAAGGTTCCGGCTCCTCATCCGGCGTCACCACAGGCGTATAGACAGGCACCTTCTTGGGTTTGCCGCCGATGGTCACCTCCTTGTAGGTCACCTCGTAGGCCTTCTCCAGCACGCACTTGTCGAGCATGGCCTTGCTGGTGATGCGGTCCAGCTTCTCGCCCTCGGGGATGAATCGGATGTGTACCCCCTCGGTGTGCTCCTGCACGTTCCAGTCCTGTGCAGAGTCAGCGCCGCCCTTGGTGTTCTGCAGCGTGGGTCGGAAGGTTCCCAGTCCGTCAATCTTCACGCCGGTGCCCTCGCTGAGCAGTTCGACGATGCAGTCCCTGAGTCGGATGGTCACACCCTGCACGATGTCGCGGGTGTAGGGCGTTCCGTGCGTCATGATGTGCTCCACCAGTCCCCTGAGGTTCAGCGGTTCCTCGAAGTGGATGCGTCCATACACTTTGCCATAGTAGTCACTCTTTCGGTTGCCGTTTGCAACCAGGTCAATCTTGACCGTCTTTTTTACGTTTGCCATAGTAATAGAAAATTAAAAAGTTAAAACATTAAAAAGTTAAAAGGTTGTTTTTCGTGGTATCAGACCAACTTGTATTTCTATGCTACAAAGGTACAAAATAATTTTGAAACCACCAAACTTTTAAGCAATTATTTTACAAATATTTTACCATATTTATTCACGTATTACTTTAATAATGATTCAAGGCAGTTTGAGTAAGGAAAAGTATGGGTTTGAGTAAGGAAAAGTAGCAGTTTGAGTAAGGAGGAGTCACGGGCACGACCATTCACAGATTCACAATTCACAGTTTAATTTTTAAGCCCCCCTCCGAAAAAACTTGCGCGGGGAGTGTTAATATTTATTTATATATATAAATATATGTATATAGATATAGATAGAAATCTATACTATTAAGGAGGTACCCCTTAGAAAAAAAACTGTGAATTGTGAATCTGTGAATGGAAATATTTTTGTAACTTTGCAGGCATCAAGAAAACCGTGCTTATGAATTCGAAATTACTGAAACTGGATGCTCCCTACAACGTCATCTACGCTGGGGGCAAGGTGGGCAGACATATTGCCACGCTAATGGTATGGAACGACGATGCGGAGGATGCAGGTCTTATCACGGACAGCGCCTCGTATGCTATCATCGACGAGGGTGAGGAGTTTCCTGCCGGCACCCTCTGCGACAATGCGGAGTTGCACGACTGTCGCGTCATTTGTCCTCCAGGCGGCACGAACCTCTACTGGGTGGCCAAGATGATTGAATACGATTTCCAACAGTTGGAGCCCGTAGGAGCAGCATACATCCTGGAGCGCATGAAGCTGCTGGACTGCATGATTGCGATGCCTACGGAGAAGGATAAAGAAACGGGCGAGGAGGTAAATAAGATAAACTTCGATGTAACGCTTTATATCATGAAGGTGTCGGGTCCGGTTGGCAACGACAACGAGGGTGTGTTCCGCGTGACGAGCAACCGCTTCGACGGCTTCTACTTCGAGTCCGAGGGTACACCTGAGGAGATACAAAGCGACCTTCAAAACCAGAGGAGTGCGTATCTGGGGGCTTTCATCGATGAAATACATAGTATCTCTTTCCATACGACCGACCTCTTCGATGCCAACTGGGTGGAGAAACTGAACAAGCGTCGTGGCTAACACATATAATAAGGTGTGCAGAAATGGAAACGACGCTGACAGGGATTGAGCCCATACCCGTGGAGTACGTTCTGGGCATAGCACAGACGAAGGCTACTGCTGCGCAGCGTCGCCCCTACATTGAGCTGATTGAGCGGTGGGGCGACGAGACGGGCCATGCCGACGAAGCCAGCCAGCTGTTGAAGCGCCTGCGTGACGGTCAGGAGATTGACGCGCAAAAGATGCCTCGTGAGTTCATGCCCCGTTTCCGTCAGCCTGAGGTTGCCGAGAAGCTCATCGAGATAGTGCGCAAGATAGATGCCGTCATAGCCTCGAAGCGGGAGAACTGGACGTGGGCACACGTCATGCGCGTCATGGTGGACGAAGGCATCCTCTACAAACCCACCGTCAACCGCTTCGACCAGCTCATCTGCTCGATGATTCCTGACAAGGGCCGCGACACCGTGCGAAAGCATGGCGACTACACGTACATCATGGGGCAGGAGGAGTCGTGGTCCTTCTGGGCACAGGAGTCCTACATCAACCCCACGCTGGCTGCCGAACGATCCATCTGCAACCAGATAGCCCTCGAGTTTGCTCCCGTGCTTACCCGCACCATCCGCGCTGAACTCTAAAAGTGCACAATAGGGTCGGTTCCGCTGTGCACGCTGTGCACTTTTTCCCCAAGAATCTGCCGAACGGCTTCCTGATATTTCCATAGTTTTTCCGAGATTTTCCAACTCTTTTCCAACTCATTTCCGACGAGGGGAAAGTGAGTGGAAAGCCTTGTTATACACTATTTTATTTCGTAACTTTGTAGTGCGAAACCTGACGAGAGGCGCCCTCGAAAAGGAATCGCAGAAGGAAAAGTGTTTAATAAAATAAATCGGAAATATTATGCGAAATATCACTAGCATGGGCATTGCCCAAAACGTAAAAAGCAGCGTGACGAACTGCACACTTGAAATGCTGTATGCCGCTATGGACAGCGACACGACAGCGAAAATCTGCGCCGACATCGAAGATGCCCTGGAGCAGGTGAAACGCGGCGAGATGAGCCGTGAGGACTTCGAAACCTACAAGCGCGACAAGAAGAAAGAGCTGATGGTCATCACTCCCCACGCCACCTTCGCCAACGGACAGCGCACGGACAAGACAGCCGTGCCTTCCGGGCTCTCCATGTACGACGTTGACCACATCGCCGACCCACGCGGCTACTTCAACACCCTCGTGAGCGACCGCTGCCGCGAGCTCGGCATCGTGATGGCCCACGTCACGCCCTCGACAGAAGGCCTGCGACTCATCTTCGAAGTGCCTGAGGGAATGACACTTGCCGAGGCACAGCGTTGGATGTCGGAACAGCTGGGCGACAGCAGCTACGACGGCTCCGTGAAGGACCTGGCACGCTGTTCGTTCATCGTACCGCGCGCGTATCTTCTCTATATAGACGAGGAGGAGCTCTGCAAGCAGCGTGAGGTGAAGCCGGCGTCGCAAAACGCGACGGCAGCAGAACCAGTGCCCCAAAACAGGGTGGTGGTTGAAAGGGAGCCCCAAAACAGGGCGACCTCTGACATGGAGTCACAAAACGTTACCCCATCCGACCGCAACCTGCGCATCTTCGACCTCTGTCTGGCCGAGGCAGGACTGAAGCAGGAGGAAATCGACCAGATGGGAGTCTATAACTGGCACAACACGCTCGTCGCCATACTCAGCGTAGGCATCTGCCGACTGATGACACAGGAAGAGCTGAAGGCCGTCATAGCCCTGAAGATGCCCAACTACGCCAAGGAGCAGGACTGCCAGCGACTCGTCAGCGACTTCTACAAGGACTACACCAAAATGAACGCCCCCATGAGCCAGCGCCTGCGTGCCATCTATGCCGAGAGCGTAACAGGCGAGAAGGACAAGCCCCTGACGACTGACGACGTACTGGGCGACGTGCCTCCACAGATGCCCCGCCGACTGCCCAAATCGGTGAAGCTGATGATATCGAAGGAGCCCGACGTCTATAAGCCTGCCTGCGCCATGGGCCTCTTCCCTGCCTTGGGAGCCCACCTCTACGACGTACACTTCCCCTATGCCGACCACACCATGCACGAAGCCACCTTCATGACCAATTGCGTGGCGCCCATGTCGTCAGGCAAGTCGTGTGTCAACCGCGTCTGCCAGCCCATCATGGCCGACATCAAGCAGCGCGACGATGAGAACCGCCGCCGAGAGGACGAGTGGAAGGAGGAGTGCCGTTCGATGGGTGCCAACAAGCAGAAGCCCAAGCGACCCGACGACCTCACCATCCAGATCATGTCGAGTGACCTGACGAATGCCGCCCTCGTTCAGAAACTGCAGGATGCCAAAGGCAGGTTCCTCTATGTCCAGGTGGATGAGGTGGAACTCTTCGAGCAGCTGAAGGTAAACGGCCGTTCAGGACAAATCGGAAAAATCTTCCGACTGGCCTACGACAACAGCACCTACGGCCAGGAGCGCGTAGGCATTCAGAGCGTGTCAGGATGTCCCAAGATGCGACTGAACTACAACGCCTCGACCACCATTCAGCGAGGGCAGCACTTCTTCCGACCCATGCTGGCCGACGGCACCCTCTCGCGACTCACCTTCTCGACCATCATCACCTATCGCGGTATGCCCATGCCCGTTCACGGCATCTACGACGAGAAGTTCAGCGAACAGCTGAAACCCTACATCGACCGTCTGAACGCCGCCAAGGGCGTCATAGACCTGCCACAGGCACAGCGTTTCATCCGCCTGCTCGACAAGGAGGCCAAGGACACCGCATGGCTCATGGACGACGAAATGTACGAGAAACTGGCCTACCGAGCCGTCGTCAGCGCCTGGCTGCGCGCAATGGTGCTCTACGTTGCCGAAGGACGCTGGTCAAGGGATATCGAGAACTTTGCCATGTGGAGTATGAAGTACGATATGTGGTGCAAGATGCACTTCTTTGGCGAGCTCATGCACCAGCAGATGGCAGGCGAGGTGGTGCGAACACGTGGACCAAAGAACATGCTTGACCAGCTGGCCGACGACTTCACCCACGAGGACGCACGAGCCATCCGCATCAAGGAGGGAAAGAAGAACAGCAACCCCAGCCAGATGCTCTGCATGTGGGTGGAACGCGGCTACATCACGCGCGACGCAGACGGTGTCTATCACAAGACTCCCGCCTACCTCAAGCGCACGAAGGCAGCCTGAACCATTCACAGATTCACAATTCACAGTTTATTTTTCAAGGAGTAAGCCTTTCTAAACGAACATCCCCCGCCATTCCTTGTAATCACAATCAGGAGTGACGGGGGAGTTGTTATATACTTAACGGTTTACTTGATAATCTTTTTACCATTATAAATATAGATTCCCTTCTGCGTGGGCTTGCCTTGCAGCATGCGACCGTCAATGGTGTACCATTTCGCATTTATCATTTCTCCATTATCATTTAGCGGAGCGATTATGCCCATCTCTTCATCGGTCAGCGCTACGACGTCCTTGAATCCACTCCAAGGCTCCGTACTCCTGTATGCTTCAACAGATGCGGCAGGAACGTGCAGCGTGGCGTTGCTAAGAGGGGTACTTAGAAATGCGTCATCTTGTGTAAAGGGTACGTTTTCTGCAAGGCAATACACGTCCGTCAATGCATAACAGCTTCTGAAAGCCATTTTGCCATCAGCACCATGCGCTGCATAGCCTGTCTCATGCTCTGCGACTTCGGAGGCTACCTCATTCGCGAGATTGACCGTAAGCAGCAGAAACCTGACTGGGCAGACGGTTGCCAGACTGCTGTGGAGTACCTCAGCAAGCACCCTGAGACCACCGCCGACTGGCTGCCCCGCAAGTTCCAGAAACGCCAGCTGCTGGCACTCTTTGACACACTGGCCGACTACTACATGGACAACGTGCTCTTCTACTTCCGTGACCGCATTGAGAAGGCATCCTGCGACAAGGCATTCTCGCAAGTCAGTTCACGCATCGTACGCGGCAAGAACGACGACATCTTCGACCGTCTGCCCCAGCGCTTCACCCTCAAGCAGGCACAGCAGGAACGCGAAGACCACGACTACGACCGCACCCGCTCGATGGTCAAGAACTGGAAACGCGCCAACCTCGTCAAGTCCATTGACACCGCCACCTACGAGAAGAACCCAGAAACCTGAAATGTGGTAAGTGGTAAGGGTTAAAGTGGTAAACTTCCTGACTACAACTCCCCCCGTCATTCCGAACATACCCTGGAGTGGCGGGGGATTTTTTTCACTTCTTTTCTTGGTTGTTTCATTTTAATGTCGTATCTTTGCCTGCGTATTCGAAAGAGTACAGACATATTTGCTCAATTTCTCCTGTCGAATTCGCACCTCAACTAAGAGAAAGTAGAGCAAACTTAATCATCATTGGAGTGTGCGCATAAGCGCAGACTTCACCATAGATGATTAAGGGCAGTGCGAAGCCTGACAGGAGATATGGCGGGGCTGCGCTTTTCTTTTTGATATTGCTGTCCTGCCGTTGAGGGAGGCAATATTAACTAAAACTATAATTATTATGAAGAAACAAATTTTATTACTCGTTCTGGCTCTCTTGCCAATGATTGCATGTGCTGATGCCGTTGAGATTGATGGAATTTATTACAATCTGGTGAATAAGACCAAACAAGCAGAGGTCACAAAGAACCCCAACAATTATACTGGTTCCGTAATCATACCTGCTTCTGTTTTTTATGAAGATGTAGAGTACAGCGTGACATCAATTGGCCAATGTGCTTTTTATTGGTGCAAAAGCTTGTCATCCGTGACCCTCCCTAATAGCATAACGTCCATTGGCTATGAAGCTTTCCGTGGCTGCAGCACTTTAACATCCATTACCATCCCCAACAGCGTGACATCTATTGGTGATGAGGCTTTCCAATATTGCGACGGCCTAACCTCCGTGACCATAGGGAACAGCGTGACGTCCATTGGCAATAGTGCTTTCGATGGTTGCAGCGGCTTAACATCCGTAACCATTGGAAGTGGAATAAAAACTATTTATTCATGTGCTTTCGCTGATTGCCCGGAACTAACAGATGTGTATTGCTATGCTGAGAACGTTCCAATAATGAAGGATTACAATAATAAGCCATGTACAAATGCTTTCGATGGCTCTTACATAGAATATGCAACCCTACACGTACCAACGACGTCCATTGACGCCTATAAGGCTGTGGAGCCTTGGAAAAACTTCAAGACCATTATGGGACTTGATGGTACAATTCCCGAAACTCCCAAGTGCGCTACACCCACCATCAGCTACGGCGGCAAGAAACTGATGTTTGTTTGTGACACGGAAGATGTGGAGTTCGTGACGGAAATCAAGGATGCGGACATCGGGAAGTTCTTTGACGACAGGATAAGCCTCTCCGCCACCTACGAAATCAGCGTGTATGCCACGAAGGCTGGCTACGACAACTCTGACGTGGCAACAGCCACGCTTGTATGGGGTAGCGCTACCTTCACGGACACTACGCCTGCCACAGCCATCGAAATGGTACCTGCAATGGAGGCTGCAATGCCCGTCCTCATTCAGAACAACGGCGGCATGCTGACCGTTCAGGGAGCTCAAGACGGCACACCTGTTAGTGTCTATACCATCGCTGGCACGGAGGCAGGCTCAGCGGTCAGTCAGAACAGCATGGCCCGTATCAGCACCAGCATGCAGCAGGGTGACATTGCCATCGTCAGGATAGGCAACAGGAGTGTTAAGGTCGTGCTGAAGTAAATTAACGTCCGATTCGCGGCTCATTAATGGTCATTATACGTTAAAACAAAAACAACAAAGGGCAGGCTTCGTCATGAGGTCTTTTCCTTCATCAGTTTTCAGGGGTTAAACTTTATTTGACCATTATGAGTATTTCGACATGACCTCTTTTAGGAAATCGTCAATATTGATTACGTCAACAGAGGGGAAGGCGATTTCTTTGAGTTCATTGAAATGGTGGTCTTCCGTTACTATGTATTTGGCATTGGCAGCAATGGCGCAATCCACAAATTTGTTATCATCTGGATCTGCTGTAATAAGGTTCCACTTGTAGGATGGTGCTATCTGCCTTACATTTTTACGTTCCAAAATGGTGTAAACTATATATCGGGCAACATTGACGCTGATGTTACGCGCAATAACCTCTGCGTATTCGTCGATAATTTCGTTTGAAATGCAAAGACAATAGTCACCGTCGAGAAATGACTTCCATATTTTATGGTAAGCACTTCTCGATGAAATAGCCATGATAAGGCTGTTTGTGTCGATGACAACGTTGTCCATATTTCCTGTTTATTTGTAGGCTGTGCGCTCATGAAGGGAGCGGAAGCTCTCAACCTTTGTTTCGGTTAGGGTGCCGTCTTCCCATAGTCGGTCTATCTCTTCTTCTGCCTTTTGGGCAAAATAGTTGGAAATGGCCTGCTTCAGGTCAGTAACAGCCTCAGGAGTATTGAAGACGGACATCATCTTCAACAACTCAAGTTGTGCTTCATTTAATACAGTTGCTGCCATAATGTTTATTATTTTGTTTCCGAGGGCAAAGATAATGAATTTCCCATTACAAACAAAATAAATTCCCATGTTTTTTTGAATCTTCTGCCCTTGTTCTTTCCTTCATTTCTTTGGTTATTTCTGAAATATTGTTTACCTTTGCAAACCGAAAGCAGTGTTTCGGCTTGCCGCTGGCCGTAAGGCGAGAGGAAAGTCCGGGCAACACAGGACATCCCGCTTCTGAAAATGGAAGTTGTCGGTGACGGCAAGGGTGTGGCAGAAGAAAACAACCGCCCGCAAGGGTAAGGGTGAGAAGGTGGTGTAAGAGACCACCAGCCGTCGGGTGATCGGCGGGCTGTGCCATCCGGGAGTTGCAAGTTCATGTAAACCGTCGGCTGAGGGTTGTCCGCCCGAGTTGCCCCAGGGTCACGACGGAGGGTAGAACGCTAAGCCGCAAGGCTAAACCTGTTTGGGTGACCAGCAGGGTAGATAAATGGCAAGCGCCGCGCAAGCGGAGACAGAACCCGGCTTACAGAAGCACTGCTTTCGTTTTAACGACGAAAACAGCAAAAAAGAATAATTAGAAACAAAAACTAAAGACATGAAAAAACTTCTTTTAGGCGACGAAGCCATTGCTCAGGGTGCGCTCGATGCAGGACTGAGCGGGGTGTATGCCTACCCAGGCACGCCGTCAACCGAAATCACTGAGTATATCCAACTGTCGCCGCTGGCCAAGGAGCGCGGGGTGCACAGCCGCTGGTCAACCAACGAGAAGACGGCCATGGAGGCTGCCCTCGGCATGAGCTACATGGGAAAGCGGGCGCTGGTCTGCATGAAGCATGTGGGACTGAACGTGTGTGCCGACCCGTTTGTCAACTCTGCCATGACGGGTACCAACGGCGGACTGGTGGTGCTGGTGGCCGACGACCCCTCGATGCACTCCTCACAGGACGAACAGGACTCACGCTTCTACGGCAAGTTTGCGATGGTGCCCACACTGGAGCCCAGCACCCAGCAGGAGGCCTACGACATGATGGCCTTTGCCTACGACATGTCGGAGCAGTTGCAGCTGCCCGTGCTGATGCGTGTCACCACCCGTATGGCCCACTCGCGTGCTGTGGTGAACGTGGCTGAGACACCGCGTGAGCAGAACCAGCTGAACTACGAGGCGAAGGCATCCAACTGGGTGCTGCTGCCTGCCTTTGCCCGCAAGCGTAACGTAGTGGTGACTGGTCAGCAGCCGCTCTTGGAACAGAATGCTGTGGATAGCCCGTACAACCAGTATATCGACGGTGAGAACCAGCAGTTGGGCATCATTGCCTCGGGCATAGCCTACAACTACCTGATGGAATGCTTCCCCAACGGCTGTCCGTACCCCGTGCTGAAAATTTCGCAGTACCCCATCCCCAAGAAGCTCATCCGCCGCATGACGGACGACTGCGAGGAGGTGCTGATATGCGAGGAAGGTCAGCCGTTCATTGAGGACCAGGTGCGTGGCGTGATGCCTGGCAATGCCGTCATCCGTGGCCGCTTGACTGGTCAGCTGCCGCGTACGGGTGAGCTGAATCCAGACCTGATAAAGAAGGCACTGGGCATTCCCGTTGACGAGAACTATGCTCCCTGTGAGGACGTCACACCACGTCCGCCTGCACTGTGTCAGGGCTGTGGCCACCGCGACGTCTATGCTGCGCTGAACGAGGTGCTGCTGAAGTATCCCAATGCCCGTGTGTTTGGCGACATCGGCTGCTACACGCTGGGCTTCCTGCCGCCGTACAAGGCCATCCACTCCTGTGTGGATATGGGTGCCAGCATCACGATGGCCAAGAGTGCCAGCGATGCCGGACAGTGGCCTGCAGTAGCCATCATCGGCGACTCCACGTTTACCCAC
>JAEEGG010013771.1_pt1 | contig 17243 bp, 5 predicted proteins | sample 9134161 | NCBI WGS metagenome assembly JAEEGG01 (sample SAMN16246543, study PRJNA631951) | gut metagenome | biome: gut microbiome; feature: rumen; material: CR-attached | host: Bos | place: Iran: Karaj | collected 2018-10 | reverse complement strand
AGTCCATCCTGCTGAGTTTCGCACTGACCACAACCAAGAGGGTGACGTATGGCATGATACCGACAAGGCCAGCCGTGCCACTTCCGGCTGCTTGTATTCAAAATCAGTCAATCAAACTAACATAGCCTTTTGAAAAGTTGGCCGAGAATTCGAGGTCGACGCTGAGCCATAGATCGATGTTGACGAAGAACACCAGCACCACTGGTCCCACTACGACTGCTTTTCCTTTGAGCGGACGCCATCGATGCAGACGCCATTTATTGGAATAGCCCCCCGTGATTTCCAAATAGGCCGATTCGTCGAAAGTCTCCTTGAACTGCACCTTATAGTTGCTGTTGCTGATAGAGAACTGGTCGAAGTTCAGCTCTTCGCGAATCTCATAGTAGTTGCTCTCTGCTGGTATGCTGATTTTGCCGTTGAAACCACTTTTGAACTCTTTCTCCTTTTCGTATTCAAAGGGGAGGCGATAAGAGAAGTAATCAGTGCCTATGTGCACCTCCATCTTGCCCATCTCGAAATCGGTTCCGATGTTTGAACGTGCCGATGCCTCGGACTGCTCCTCCTCGTCGTCGAGTGGTTCGGCATCTACGTAGAATTCTTCTTCCGTGGTGCGTGTCAGTTTACCGTCGATGTCGAGTTCCTTGTAGGTGTCGTCCAGATGAGCGAATGTGGCGATATACTTGTAGACGCCGTCTTGGTTTACGCGATACTGCACGAGGTGGTTGCATCCCCAGGGGAAGCGCTCGGTGACGGTGCTGACGAGTATCTCGCCCGGCACGGGCAGTAGGTCAGAGGGGGTGTCGAGCCGATAGTGAATCTCGAGGAAGGCCCCCGCCTGGTCTTGCTTCGTGTCGACGATGTAGCGCTGCTGCTCCTCGTAGCTCAGTAGGCGCACGTTGCTGTTGTACTGATAGGTGATGGTGCAGCCGGCATCGTTGATGGTGATAGGGTGGTCGTAGCCTATTCCACTGTGGATGGGCACGTTGGCAAATCCATTCTCATCGATGACGTCTTCCTCGTCGATAAACAGATTGCATGAGGCCAGCAACAGCACCACTGCACTGACTGACAAATGACAGATGATAGTTGATAGATATCGCTTCATCGTTTCCGATTCAATTCTTTAATTTCTTAATCCGATTCTAAAATATATCGTATGGATAGAAAAGTTTATTTCTCGTCGTGGTTTATCATTCCACGTCGTGGTTTTATCGTTCCACGTCGAGGAATAAACTTTTGCTACGGCTTTTTCAAACTTTGGGCGAAGCATTCACATTAAAAACAGATACCCACACGAAACAGACTCCTAACTGTTCCCAATCATCACCACCGTATCAGGATCCTCGTAGATGGGTTCCTCGTAGAGCAGGTCGTCAATGTCGGGCTGATAGACTTCGGCACTGTTGTCAATCACCAGCGGGAAGAGGTTGGAGAGTGTGCCCAGTGCCTCGCCGTCGAAACTGAGCACTTGTGGGAACCACTCGGCCAGCGCCCGTCCCCGATAATAGCAGCGCAGCCGCAGCTGGTCGCCTGAGGGGCGGTAGGCCCCGATGCGCATTACGAAGTACTCTCGCCCTTTGGCTTCGCGCATCTGCCCCACCCCACGCAGGTCATCGTCGACGTAGGCCGCAATGATGACGCTGTCTTGGTTCTCGACGGTGAGCGGTCGGCCATGCAGACTGACACTGGCATAGAGCATCATCTCGTAGGGGAAGTCGCCCCAATCCATCTGTGGATGTGGCAGCACCTGCACCCAGCAGGTGTCGCTGAGGCGGTCGATGGTGCTGGTGGCGAATACGCGTGTGAGTCCTGGCGTGAGTGCCAGCAAGGTGTCGTTGTGGAAGGTGGCGATGTCGTCATCCTCCGTCTCCCAGTAAACCGTAGCGTTATAGAGCGAGTCGGGCGTGAACCAAACGGGGATGGCATACTGCTCACCCTCGAGGATGGTGACCACGTAGCGTTCCAGCCCCATCTGTCGGCCATCGCTGATGTTGGCCGTGTCGGCTGTCCAGAAATCGCCGCAGGAATATAGAGTCAACGTAAAAATTAAAAAATTAAAAAACGATAGTCTTCGCGCCATAATCCAATTATTTTAATCTTTTAATCAGTACAGTGTTCGAGTCCTGACTCTCGCGCCCGTCCTTGAAACGGATGCTGACGCGATACTCGGCCTCTTCACCCTTCTTGAGCTGACGGTCGGCATACTCCAGCTCGTCCTTGGCCACGTTCATCTGGTAGCGGAAGCGCTTGTCGGCCTTGGCCTTGCGGAAGATGCAATAGTAGTAGTCTTGGCTGGCCAACGTGGCGGGCATCTCTACATCCCACGCCAAGCGAGCCACGCCATCGTGTTCCACCCATGCTCCACTAAGGCGGATGGGTATGTCGAGCACGCGCGGCCCTTGGTGCAGCCAGCTCACGGCCAAGCTCTGGGCAGTGTAGGGTGTGCTATTGTGGCTTTCCACCTTGTAGAAGTAGCGCTCTTCCTGATGGTAGGGCGGATTGTCGTCGACCACGATGGCATAGTTGCCCGTGGCAGCGATGGAGTCGGCATCCCATCGGGCCAGCACCTCCCATTCGCCCTCGCCGCCCAATCGCCGCAGCAGCAGATGATAGTCCATGTCGGCATCGGTGCCCACCACCCAGCGCATGTGCATACCCTTTTGGTCGTTGTGCCACGACTCGTCGAGATGAGGTGCCGATGGCGGCGTGTTGTGAGGACGCTTCACCTGGACGGCTTTGCTCCAAAGGCCGATGTTGTTCGACCAGTCTATCGCGCGAACCTTATAATATATATATTTCTGGTTGACATTCATCGCCAGTGTGTCGATGAAGCCTTCCTGCTGAATGCCGCCCTGATTGCGCAGCAGAAACTCGTGGGTACTGTCGTTGGCAAAGGCTAGATCGAAGTAGGCGATGTCGTTGTCGGCGGGATGGCGCTGCCACCTGAGCAGCACATTGCCCGAAGGCAGCACCGTGGCCGTGAGCGAGTCGGGCGGCGCGGGGGCCTTGAAGTCGGTGATGCGCACCATTTGTGCCAAGCCCATGTTCTCGTTGCCCGAGTTGTCGTAGGCCGAGATGGCCATCATGCCTGTGCGCAAGCCCGTGACATCGACCACGGCGGTGGTGTCAGTGGGACTGATGAGCGTCGTGGCTGGCGTCGTCTTGTCGGCCAGAAGCTGCGTAATGGGTTGCCATTGGCGACCGGTGATGTCCTCGTTATAATATTTTATGACATAGCCCTGCACATCGCCGTCCTGCTTCTCGGCATCGGGGTTCTCCCAAACCACGTGGGCCAGGATGCGGCTCATGGGGTCGCTGTCGTCGGGGCGCTCCAGCACGATGTATTTCAGCTGGGGTGCCAACGGGGGTTGGATGTCGCGGGCGTAGGCGATGTGAACGGGCGACGGCGGGGTCAATTCGCCGAAGGCATCGTGAGCCATGACGCGGTACTCCCAGGCCCCGACGTAGGGAACGGAGTCGCTGAAGACGACGAGTCCCTCGTAGTCGGTCTGCTCAACCATCGAGACGTAGGGGCGTTTGTTCAGTCGCTCCCATTCACCGCTCCCCCTTTCGCGTCGTTCTATCTCAAAACTACTATGCACCTTGTCCTCCCACGACAGCACGAACCGGCACATCGACGTGAGCGTATCCTCCACCTGCGGGTCGTAGGGTGTAGGCTCGTAGGGGCGGTTCACCACGTTCTCCCTGACACCCGGTTCGAAGATGATTTTGCCTCCATTGTCCCACACCGTTGGCTGCACATAATACTCATACGCGGCACCCGGCTTCACATTGCGGTCGGTCAGCGCCACGGCCATGTCGTGCGCCAAGTCGGGCCTCCACTCTGCCACCAGCATGGCATAGGCGAACGCTATGTCCTGCTCGGCGTTGTACTCCATGTTGGCCCCCATCGTGTGTGGCGGTTCCTGCGTCTGGTTCTCACCGATGCGCCCCTCTCCATAGAGCACGCCAGCACAGACCATGGCCAGCGAGTCAGCCGTGCCGTACTTCGCCTCGAAAGCCGTCTGCGACAGCGGCTTCAGTCCGTGGGCCAGCGTCACCTCCTCGCCCGTTCCCTTGTCAACGCGCAGCACGTTCACGCCACCCTGCACCAGAAACATCCACGACACATAGTCCTCGGGCAGCCACCGCAAGCTGATGCGGTCGCCGTAGGTGCGCACTGTCAAGTGTATCTTCGAAGTGAGGATAGGCCCGCTGTAGACCTCGCCCAAGGAGTCGGTGGGCACAGCGCTGCCCACGTCCACTTCGTCGGCATCATCCTGCGCATGGGCAGCACACATGGCACAACATGCGAAGCAAACCGTCAGATAGTATCTAAGCTTACATGCAGTCTTCATCTTCGTCTTATCAATTCTTTCTGAAGTGGCAATCATCCATCTCATCATTCGTTATTATCTTTGTCGAAACTGCTATCCAGCACCTCGTCGTTGCAAATCACCGTCGGGGCGCCCACCTTGTCAACCCAGTCCGACATGCTCTTCACCGAGCTGCCGCCCACGTTCAAGTAATCGACATCAACAGCATTATAGACATCGTCCTGGTCGACAGCATCGGCACCGAAGCGCTTCACATAGAACTCACCCGTATCGAGGTTGTAAGCATTCACTCGGTAGGTCTGCGATTCGAAGTTCTTCACCGTGTTCAGTGCGTTGCGGGCACGGAACACATCCTGTTCCACATAGCGTCTGTTGTTGTTGGGCGATTCGCCGTAGTCCCAGTTTTTGTCAGCATGGAACGCATGACCGCCGTAGAGACGGAAGAACAAGAGGTTGGACACCGACGAATAGGAACGAGTGCCGGAGAGATTCTTCAACGAGAACTTGAAACTGCGACTACTGCGTGGCAGCGTCTGGCCTGAGTGTGTCACGTCGGTGGCATTCTTGCCGTCGAAGGTGCCAAAGCAGTCGCCGAATATCAGCGGGAACTGGTAGTAGGGAACCTTCACCTTGAAGCCTCGGCTCTCCACTGTCAGGTATTGTCCACGGTGGCGGTTGTTCCATTGCTTCATTCTGTTGTTCAGCGTGTCACCGTTCAGCGAGTTGTTGTACCAGCTGCTGCTGTAGATGCCATAGACGTCATCGGCAATATCCTTCATCTTGTTGCATAGCGTCTCAGCCACATAGTAAGGCGCTGCAAAGTCTTTCACCAGTTCTGCAAAGCACAGGTGATGCGCCGATATCTCATCGGTCTTGTCGTATGCTGGCACGCTGGGTGGTGTCTTTCCGTCCTGGTTGGGCAGGGTGATGTCGGCATCACTCCACGGCAGCGGATACGTCGGCAGGGTCTTGTCGTTGTAGTGCCACTTGTTCCAAGTGTTGTACATCTTCTGCGCCACAGTAGTTGAACTCTCGCTGAGTCCCTCAATCTGCCTGCTACCCTCCACGCTGAAGCCATTGTAGCTGAAGGTCAGCGGTTCGATGGCATGGCGTATCTCGATGTCGTCGAACGAATACGGACTCATCTTCAAGCCACCGATGAACACCGTGTTCGACAGGTAGGCGAAATAAGCATAGGGATTGTCCAACCGAGGCTTGTCGTAACTCTTCATGTGAGCCATCTCGTCGGCGAGCGAATAGATGAACACACTGCCCAACGGAGAGCTTACCGGGCACACCCCCACGAACGGACGCTCGTAGGGCAGCGGCTCGCCCATGGAGTAGGTCAACTCAGTCGTAAGGATTTCATGTTTCTTCTTTCTGGTGTTATACCTGCTCCTCTCCACGGTCTGTGGCCCACTCAAGGTCTGCCAATTGGGGCGGTCGGAGCCTCGGAAGATCATGTCGGCCAGCACGATGACGGTGTCCTTTTGGCAGGCCAGACCCTTCTGGTCGTAGTAGGTGTTGAGAGCATTCTGGAAGGCATCGGCATCGCCACCATATTGGTCTGCGCCATACAAGCCCAGCAATACAATGGCCAATTGCGTCCCCATCGTTGCAGCCGTCTCTTCAGGTGTGCCGCCGGCCACTGCTGCGTAGCCGTCGTACATGCCGTGCTCGCGCATGAAATCCGTCAACATGCTGAAATTCTCTTCGGCAGTCAACTTCGCCATGCAGTCAACGCCAGCACCCGCCACCTGCTTGGTGTAGAGCACTTGCAGGTTGTACTCGTAGTCGCTGTTCTTGTCGGCAGACTTCGCTTTGTAGGGTGAGAAAGCATACTGAGGCTGCATGTTCACAAAGGAGCTGCCATCGCGCACGAAGCGGTTCGGCTGCACCTCGGTCTTTGCCCAGTTTTCGTTGCCCACCTTGCGGCTGCGCAACTGCCACGTCAGCTTGCCCTTGGTGTAGGCCTTGCCCTCGATGTCGGTGTTGAGAGCGATGGTGGGACGTGCGATGTCGTGCATGTAAGCCTCGTCCATATCCTCGGCATTGTTGAACAGCTTGCTGTCGGGAGCGGCAGGATATGCCAATGCCACATACTGTTGTAGTCCACCCAGAGGCTCTTCGTCGATCTGCTCCTCGCCACGGGTATTGAAGAAGAAGAACTTGTTCTGCAGCCAGCGGATGCGGTAGTCGCCCATCTCGCCCTTCTTATTCTTGGCCACAAACGTGGGCCATACCTGCTGGCCGTCCTCCACTTCGTATGCGGTGCCGATGAGACGGAGCACATAGAAGCAGCCAGGCTTGAGCTTAACGTCGGTGAAGTGGAAGCGGCTTCCTTGAGGGCCTCTGGCCTCCTCCTTGATCTTGATGGGTATGCGGTATTGGCGGTACTGGTTGTGGAAGAGATTCTGCGTTTTGCTCCAGCTGGCAGCATCAGGATTCACCATGTCGCTGTTGCTCTTCCATTTCTTGTTCGAGTAGTATTTGCTCTCCATCTCCCAGTTGGTCTGAGTGATGGATTGATAGCCGCAGTTCCGGATGGTGTTCACCACCGTGTTGTGCCAAGCTCCCCCACCCGACTTTGCAAAGTCGAACTCATAAAGCTCGGCGGCGATGGAGCCGTAGGTCTTTGAGTCGCTGTCGGAGATGTCGTTATTTAGGTCGAAGACGTAGGTGCGTGCGGCATTCAGATTGAGCGTTGAAGCGTCGTAGCCCGTCTGCTGCGACAGTGCCAGCTGGTCGCTGGGATCCACCAGACGGTACTGTGCGCCCAGGGCTGCCGTCGTCGTAAACATCGCCTTGTTGAAGTCGCGCACGCTGATTTCGCCAGCATTGCTCCATCCCAGCCCGATGCTGTCGCTGGCAATGTTGCAGTAGTCGAAGAGGTTGAAGCCGTCGAGGGCGTTGCCCACGAAGACCTCGCAGCGCTCACCGCATGTGAACGAGAAACTGCGGTCGATGTTCACCAGTCCCGTCAGAAGCTTCATCTTCACGCGAGCCTTGCCTTCAATCCATGTCGGACTGGGCATGCCACACTCGAAGACGCCACCGATGCCAGCATCGACGATGTCAATCTTGCGGTCGATGAGCTTGCCCAACTTGATGTGCAGGCCAAACTTGGCAGCGAGGTAGGCATAGAACTGTCCCATGGCATACCAGCCATTCTTGCCCATCGCTCTGCCCAGGTTGGTGCAGAAGGCCATGTTGCCATAGTTGACCAAAGCCATGTCGAAGCCAGCGATGGCATTCAGTGAGCCATAGAACAGGCCGAGGTCTACGTCGATGAAGCCCCAAGCCGATGCGCCTACCATGACACCACCATTTACGTTGTTGCCCGTAGGCAGCAGGGCTTTGATGGCTGCACTGCGCGAGCGCTGGGCCTTGTCGAGGCTGGCGTTGGTGCCGACCTGACTGCTTCCGCCGTTCAGGAATTGCGTGATGACCGAGGGGATGGGCGGCAGCTGGCCATCGCCAGGCAGTTCGTTGCCGATGCATAGGTAAGCGTTGGCGCCGATGTTCACGTTGACAATGCTCGACTTAAAGTCGACCAGCAGCAGCTGGCAGCGCTTCTTCTCGTCGGGTTCGCCCAGATAGAGATGCCAGCGCGTGGGTGTCTTCTTCGCGCCATTCTCCTTCCACGTAATCTTGAACTGCAAGGGAATCTTGAACTCGGCAGCGCGCGGTTTGTTGTCCTCAGCCTTCTTCTTCGCCTCCTCGCTGATTTTCTTTTCCTCCTTGGAATGCCTCTGGCTGTCGCTCTTGCTGTCGTAATCGCTCTTGAAGGAGTCCATGCCAGGCATAGGGATATCGGCAACGAAGTCCTTCACCAAGCTTTCAAGGTTCTCTTGGAATTCGTCGAGTGTCTTCTGCATCTTCGCCAGTTCGGCGTTGGCCTTCTCCATAAACTTGCCCACCTTGCCGCTCAGGTTGCTGCTGGTGGCCTCGACGGTGATGTCGAGCGAGAGGAAGCGGTCCTTGTCATCATTCTGGTAGAGCAACTGCACCTTCGCTTCAACCAATCCACTAAGCGCTTTCATGTTGCCCTTGAAGAGGAAGGTGGTCAGACAGCCATCGCCATTGTTGCCATGACGGTCGTAGACCACGTTGAGATCCATGTCGGCAGAGAGCGTCTCCTTGCCCGCCGACGACTGGAGTCCCAAGCCCATCGACACGCCGATGAGTCCGTAGCGGGCTTCGGCCTTCGTCGCTGCGCTGCTCTGGGTGGGACGGGAGTTGAAATAGAAGCCTCCAGCGATGCGGTTGATGACCACGGGGTCGATGTGGATGCCCGCTCCGCTTGAGATGTCGACGGTGAAATAGCCCCACGCATAGCTGTTGGGGATGGTCAGGCCGCTGTCGGCAGCAGCCTTTTCGCCTTTGGCTGTCGTATGGTCGAAATAGCCGCCCGTGCAGTTGACAGAGAAGAGGCCCTTGATGTCGATGTCGAGCGAACCGGCATAGCCCTTGTCATTGGTGCCGTCGGCAACATTCAGCTCACCCTTGAGATGGAGCATGGTGAAGTCGCAATCGAGCTTGATGCTCCTGAACTCCACCTTTCCCTCGCTGAGCTGGTAGCCCGAGATGTTGGTAATGTCGGAGGGGATGGTCAGCTTCGAGGTGATGGCGATGCCAACAGACGTGTTGACTTTGTCTTCGCAGAGGCCGATGGTGCCCTCGATGCCAAGCGTGAGTTTCTCATTCTCATAGCCGAAGCTCCAGTCGGAGAGTTCCACCGAGAATGCGCCAAGGTTCTTCTTCGGCGAGGAGAGCGACCACTCGCCAGCGTCGAAGAAGCATTTGCTGTTCAGCTCCATCTCCTTGGTCTCTAAGGCCACCCATCTGCCGCTGTGAGCCGTCGCCCATGCCTGCTCCGAGCGTAGGCGCTTGGTGCCGAGGCTGTCGCCGAAGTAGGTGTTGATGGTCTTGTAAACGGCGGCACTGTCTTTGTACGAGAAGTTGGCCAGGCGCATCTTGGCGAAGTGGATGCCCTTGAAGTCCATGTTCAGGGGCAACTTCTTGGCATACTCGCGGATGCTGTTGATGGTGGAGTTGGAGTCGGCAATGTTGATTCGTCCACCCATGTTCAGCTCCACGTAGGTGTCGGTATTGTCCTTGTCGCGGTCGATGGCTGTGACCATGAAATAGGTTTGCTCCTTGATCAGGTTCACGTCGGCCACGAAGCACGAGAAGTCGAGCGAGTCTATCTGCTGCGTCTTGAAGTAGTAGGCCATACGCATGTCTTCGCCGTATGTCTTCTTCTTGTGCTCCACCTTGTTGCCCTTGCGGTCGTAGGTGTAGTAAGTGGTAGTGCTGTCGGTGAGGTGACGGATGTCGCAAGCGAAGCGTATCTTCCCCTGGTCGGGGGTGCTCTTTTTATTTGAGCCGCCTGATTGGCCGGGATTTCCAGATTTTCCGGAAGAGCCAGCCTGGCCTTTGGCTTTTGCCGAGTCGTCGGTGTTGTTCTTCTTGCCGAAGAGGGGGATGGCGAAGCGGCCTTCGATATGGCAGGAGTCGAAGTTGTTCTGCGTGATCATCACCTTGGCCATGTCGAGGTCGAACTCCCATCCGCCGGCCTCGCCCGTCTCGGCCTCCATCAGGTTCAGTGCGGCGATGTCGCAGGTGATGCCGCTATTGTCGAAGAACATCTTCTGCCCGGCTATCTTCAGACCCTCCTTGCCTTTGCCAAAGACGGCCCACTTGGGAAACTGCACGCTGATCTCGTCGACATAGATGCCCTGCAAAGCATTCCAGTTGCTCTTGCATTCGTTGTTCACTTGTGCAGGGTCGTAGGTGGAAGGCATGCGCGAGATGTCGGGGAAGTGCACGCCGTTGCCCTGGTAGTTCTCCTTGCAGCTATGGTCGAAGATGATGTCCTTGCCTGGGGCGAACGTCCATCCCGCCAAGTCTTCGGCCTGGAAGGGATCCATCGAGATGCGCCCCATCCAGTCGCTCCAACTCTCCTTGATGGTGGCCTGCAGGTCGAGGATGGGCGGTGTGTCCTGCACCTTGCCGTCGATGACGCGCTTCAGGTGCGGAATGGTCATGGCAATCTCCAGTCCCAAACCGCCAAACTCGTCGTTCTCCCACTTCAGGAAGCAGCCGTCCTTGGGGTCGAGCGGTTCCAATGGAGCCTTGAAGGTCATGTTCCACCCGCTGTCGGGGTCTTTTATCTTGAAGTTCGAGAGCAGGGCGAGCACACCATCTTCGGGCAGCAGACGGTCTTGCTGCACGCAGAGCCGGGGAGCGCCGAAGATGAGCACGTCGTTGTCGAGGATGTCGCTCTTGGGCAACACAAACTCGCCGATGATGTTCATCACGGCTCCCCTTGGCGTGTATGTCATGCTGGCAATCTGCAGCGACAGGTCTTCGGGCAGCAGATGTGCGATGGTGTCGGGCAGCTGCACGGGGAGGTAGAGGTCGAGCAGGTTGCCCCCCTGCTTGTTGTCCCATTGGTTTTCTGCGTTCTTGAAATAGGAGTAGTATTTGCCCAGGTCGTACTGCTTGGCTATGTCGGCTGCCCCGCCATTGGCCGTGGTGCTCACCTTTGCCGCCACATCGTCGGGCAGGGCGAGGTCGCCCCAGATGTTGTCGAGTCCCCACGCCGAGAAGAGCGTGTCGACGGCTTGCTGGATGGAGAGGCCCTTTCCATCCTTCTTAGGATAGGTGTTCAGCACACCGTCGTAGACCACGAGGTCGCTGTTCACCATGATGTTGTCGAACTTCACGGCCACGCGCACGCCCATGCTGCCGATGTTCCAGTTCACCCATCCCGTGCCTTTCAGCCCCCTGCTCTTCTCGTCCTGCTCCACGTCGTCGCCCAGCGTCAGCGTCCAGTCGCTCATCTGCAGCCTGGCTCCCTTTGCTGGCAGATGGTCGATGGGTTGCTTGTTGCTCACGTCGGCCGTGCTGGTGCCACAGGCGAAGGTCTCCTTGAAGTGCTCGGCCATGGCGAAGTCTACATAGTTGAGCGAGTCGCCCAGCATGGCCACCACCTCCTTGCCGTTGGTGTTCTTGGCGGTGACGCGCAGCACCAGATAGTCGCCAGCCTGCACCCTGCCCCTCAGCTTGCTCCATTTGATGGTGTCGCTGAGTTCCCTGGCCTTCTCGTCCACTTTGTTCGAGTAGACGGGCTTGCTGAGGAAGATGTTCTTCATCGAGTCGGCGGGATTGCCCTTGTAGAGTGCCACGGTGTATTCAAAACTGATGGTGTCCTGCCGGGTGCCGCGCCCGTCGTGAAGCCACGCCTTGCGCCAGTCCACCACGATGCTGTCGCCCACGAACACCTTGCGCCCCACCTTCGTCGAGAATTTAGGCCTGATGAGGGTGGGCTGTTCGAAGGTGTAGGGCTTTGCCTTACTGGTCTCAGCGCCGCCATCCTCGGGGGTGAGCGTACCCCTTCCGCTCTTCAACGAGTCGTTGGGATTGAACGTGGGGTCGCAGAAGCGGAAGAGCTTGATGTCGCTCCTGCCCCCGTTCTCGAGCAGCGAGAAATTCAGTGAGCTGGAGCTGTGCTGTATCATGCTATGGGCCGTCACCTGCATGGCATAGACCACGGTGGTGTCCTTCTGCCATAGGCTCAAGTAGGCCTGCGGCAGGGTGAAGGTGGGCGTCAGGAGCTTTGTCTGCTGATATTCGGAAGCGTTCTTCTCGATGGCCTCGTCGGGCATCAGTCCGTAGAGCTTCACCACCTTCACGTCGTAGTTGAACTGCACCAGCGAGGTGTTGCAGGCGAGCGTGGGCGGCATCCAGGTGAAGAGGTGCACGGGGTTGTTCACGTCGAGCTTCACCACTGCCAGCTGCCCCAGGGGGTCGTCGTCGCCCATGATGGGACTGACGGGCGTGAGGAAGCGTGGCGGCTGCGCCTTGTAGCAGATGGCGAACTGGCAGTTGCCGTCTTCGGGGCGGTTCAGCTGCACGGGCTGCGTCAGCTGCGGGTCCCATTTGTAGGCTTGCATGAACAGCTCATACTGTCCCTCGGGCAGCAAGCCCACCACCCCATTGGCATCGCTCTGGTAGATGTCGGGGCGCAAGCCAATCTCGTCGAGGGTGAAGTGGCGAAAGAGATTGCGCATCTCCACGGGGTTCAGAATCTTTGCCTGGCGCGGAGCCAGCACTATCGGTTCGCGGGGGATATGGCCGTTGGCGGGGGTGGCCATCACCACCTCGCGGTCGGGGCTGAGCATGTCGACATGCATGCTGATGTGGGCGAGCTGCTGCTCATCGCTGTTGTTCATCAGCTTCACGCTGAAGAACTTTCCCGGATTGGCCATGTATTCGCCCGCCTGGGGAGGCAGCACAGGCGCATGGGGCGTGACACTGATGGTGACATCCTGCGCCCACAGCGAGCCACCCCCTGCCACTCCTTGCAGCGAGGGGAGCGTATAGACAATCTGAAGATTCAGAAGCACCAGAATCAACAGTGCCTTGAACGATGAACGTTGAACGTTGAACATTGAACGTTGAACGTTGAACGACAATACTTTTCACTCTTCACTTTTCACTCTTCACTTAAAAAGATTCTTCACTCTTCATTCTTCACTCTTCATTTTCTCATTCTTCACTCTTCATTTAAAAAGATTCTTCACTCTTCATTTTTCATTCTTCATTTAAAAAGAATCTTCACTCTTCAGTTTTCTCACTCTTCACTTTCTTCGCCAGGTGCAGCAGCGAGAAGGTGTAGGTGTAGCCCAGCGAGGCCGTGACCTCGGTGGTGCCCCTGCTGCTGCGGTCGGCAGTGATGTTGGTGTCGCTGTATTTGTTGAAGCTCGATGAGAGCGAGAACGCGTGCACCTTCTTGAACGTATAACCAGCGGTAAGATAGGCCCCGAGCGACAGGTTCCTCTGCTGGTGGCGTATGTTGTTGTAGCACAGCGACAGCGTGGCCGACGTGCTGAGCGATTTGTCTTTCAGGAATGCACGCCCCGTGCCAACTGAGAGCACGTCGCTGGTGTAGCGCGTCTTATAGCCGTCGCTCTGCTGGTGGCTCAGCGAGGTGGTGAAACTCATCTCCCAAGGCTTCACCTCCAAGGAGTGCGACAGGCCCAGCGCCAGCGTCGTCACGTCGCTCTCGCCCGTGGCGAAGCGATTCAGGTCGTTGTTTTCCGTCCAGCTGCCAGTGAGGGAGACGACATGCGACAGCCGGTCGCCATCGACGACGTACGACGGTGTGACGTAGAGTGAGTTCATGCGGCGGTCGACGCGCGTGGTGTCGTTCACACGAGCCGTGCCGTCGCCCTGCACCTGACGGTAGCCGTTGTAGCCCACCGACAGCTGCAGGCAGTCGCCTACCTGCGTGCTGGCCGAGGCGTTGTAGACGAAGCCACGGGTGGTGTAGAGCTGGTTGCGGGTGATGTTGTCCTCCTGACCTGAGAAGCTGGCCACGAGTGCCATCTTCCTTAGCAGGGTGGCCGAGGCGTTGATGCCTAACGACTGGAAATTGTTGCTGGTGTAGTAGAGGCCCAGCGTGGTGTAGTCGGGCTGCACCATGCGATAGAAGATGGAGGTGTTGAAGTTCTTCAGCGAGAGGTTGGCGCTGACGTCGGTGGCCATTCGCATCAGCGAGGAATAGCGTGCCGAGAACACCTTGTCCCAGCGGTCCAGCTCGGTGGAGTGTATGCGCTCGGCCTGCTTGTCGGTGCTGAAAGCCGTAAAGGCCAGGTTGCCGCGCAGCGAGAGCCACTTGGCAAGGCCCAGACCGCCACGCAGGGCGATGGCCACATTGTCCTGCGGACGTATGCGCTGCTGCCATTCGGGGGCCACGCTGCTGCTCTGGTCGTAGGCACGCAGCAGGAAGAGGTCGATGTAGCTGCGGCTGCTGCCATAGCCAGCCTTGAAGCCCCAGCCCAGGCGGCGATACTGCGGCTGGCGGGCCGAGGGGTCGGCGGGGTCGTCGTTGATGGCATTGCGCAGCTCGCCATAGAAAGCGCCGAAGCGCGCCTTCTGCGAGTTATACTCCAGGCCAATGCCATTGAACGACATGTTCATCACATAGCTCGACATGGTCATGGTGGAGCGTCCGAAGTGGCCGCGCCAGTTCTTGTACGCAGGGTCGATGTGGAACGAGAAATGGGGATAGTTGAACGACGAGTTGTCGTTGCTGTAGTAGAAGGCGAAAGGCATGGCAATGCCGTAGACGGAAACGTTCAAGTTGGCATAGAGGCTGTTGGCCCACGGCGAGCGGTAGCCGTCGCCCACGGACGAGTGGTAGAACGTGTTTTGCGTGCCAATGGCACCAGTGATGATGAGCGGGTCGCTCTTGGCGATGTTCGACATGGTGTTCTGCCCCAGCGTGAGCGATTGCGCCCTCGCCAGCCCACCGCCCAGGGGAGCCGTGGTCAAGTCCACCGTGCTTATAATACATGTAATGTACGCGCGAAGCTGTTTCATGCTCATCGAGCTTTGTACAGGGAGTGTTTCGAGTTAGAAAGCCCCCCTCCCCGCCCCCCCATGGGGAAAGCCCCCCTCCCCGCCCCCCCATGGGGGGGAGTAGTTAGCTTTGCGGGGCGTTGGGTCTATTTGCTCCCCCCCATAGGGGGGGCAGGGGGAGGGGCTATCAGTTTACTTGATGACCTTGCGAACCGTGCCATCCTGCTGGCGCTGCAGCTGCACACCATTCTGGCGGGCATTGACGCGGCGGCCACCCAGGTCGAAAGTACGTTGAACGTTGCGCTCGGCTTTGCCGCTTCGCTCGTCGAAGAACGTTGCGCTCGGCTTTGCCGCTTCGCTCGTCGAAGAACGTTCAACGTCATGGATGCCGGTGGTGACGGCGTGGCTCGTCAGCCTGAAGGGAGCGCTCAGCGTGCCCAGCATCTGCTGCATGGCCACGGTCTGCTCGGCCTCGCAGATCTCGCCCGTCAGCTCATCGTAGAGCACGAACTTCACCTGCTCGCCAGCATCGGCATGCACGGTGATGAAGAGCTTGCCATTCTGGCTGATGCCACGGCCGCGACACTCGTCGCCCACGAAGGCATAGGCCTGGTAGTTGTCGGCATCGGCCACATCCTGCACCTCGGCCACGATGGTCATGTTGTCGCGGAAGCGGCTGGCATCGTAGCCGAAGAGCGACGACTGGGCGGGAGCCTGCATGCGGGCACCCATGGGGCCATCAACGCTGGTCGCTTCTACCACGAACTCATCGGCACCGCCCAAGCCGAACTCATCAGCATATACGAGCGTGCGACCTTCGCTGCCCGCATTCCAGAAGAGGTAGCCATTGCCGCTGGCCAGTCCTTCGAGGCTGCCGCTCCAGCTGGTGCCGTCGTACTCAGCGAAGCTGTCCTTGCTGATGAGGCGGTCGCCCTGCTGGAATCTCATTCCGCTGAAAGCGTTGGCAATGGTGCGGTTGAAGATGTAGGGGCAGGGAATCCAGTTCCAGCCCTTGCGCAGCGCTACAGTGCCCAGCTGGCCCAGCCGTCCACCGTAGAGCGCATACGTCTCGGGACTGCCTACGTTCATCTTCAGCTTGAAGCACTTGTTCTGCGTCAGCAGGTCGAGATCGCCAAAGTAGCCATATTCAGGGTCGTTGTAGAGCTGCTCGCCCTGGGTGCGAATCTCCACCAGATTGCTGCCGAAGACGGTTTCGAGGCCGTCCACCTCAGGATGGCCGTAGGGGATGGTCTTCCACGTCCAGCCGTTGGACTTGGCGAGGGGATATGCCACCTCCACGGGGTCGCTGGCCTTTGTAATCATCAGGTCGGCGCCATCGTTGTAGGTCACCGTGAAGACCACCTGCCCGGGAACGAGGGGATTCACCGTGGCAGTGAAGGTGTTCGCCGCTCCTTCTGCCAATGCGCCGATGGTGGCGGCATCCCAGCTGTCGTTGTCAGCGTAGGTGGCCGTCAGGGCGAGATGGCTGATGTCGACCTCGGCATCGGCAGGCACAGGAGTGATGGTGATGGTGCTGCCTGCAGACTGCACCAAGTCGGCAATGCTGATGGTGAAGTCGTTGACGCCCTGCGTCACCACAATCTTGAAGGTTTTGCTCTCGCGAGTCACATATTCATTCTCTGTGTCGAAAGTGGCTCTCAGATAGTCCTTCACGTCGATGCCCACGGTGATGTTGGCCTCGCCAGCACCCATCACCCGAACCTCGCAGTCGATGGCGAGCGGGGTGCCGGGAGCGGCTATGTCGCCAATCTTGACGACCGAAGCGTTGTCGGACAACACGTAAGTCTGGTTGGCATAAATGGTAGTGGCCGTCGTGGGAACAAACTCCACATTGTTGCGTAGGACATCGTTGGCCAGCTGGTTGGCCTCGCCTTTATAGAGCAAGCTGACAGTCTCATCGACAATGGCGATGGCCGTGGCATCGTTGTGCACGGTGACCATCAGCACGGTGCTGACACCCGAGCCGTCGACGGCCGTCACGTCGATATATCCTGTGCCGGCTCCCGTGGCTGTCACCTTCCCGTCGACCAAAGCGAGCACCCCCTCTGCCGAGCGACTGCCAATCGACAGCGTCACGCCCTTGTCCGAGGCGTTCAGGGGCAGCACGTCGAAGGCGGTGCCGTCTATGAGATAGGGCGTGAGGTCGTCGGCCACATTACACTCTATCGCCTGGCTCATGCCAGGTCCGAATGATGTGGTGATGGCCGTCACGGGCTGCTTCACATGCACAGCCACGGTGATGGGGCTGATGGTGGTGCGCAGTGTGCCGTCGGCGCCCTTCACGGTGCCCGTCAGCACCACGTCGCCAGGATTCAGGGCGTTGTAGCGCGAGTCTACGATGTCATCGCCCATCTCCCACGTCCACTCCACCACGTCGGTGGTGTTCTCAGGGGCAAGGGTATAGCAATCGTCGAGCAGCCTCTTGATGTAGGTGCCTGTGTTCAACGTGAGCTCCGTCTGGGTCTGGACGCTGCTGGTGGCGGGCTGATAGATGTACACCTTGCCCTCGGCCTC